>Ga0316613_10000106_pt1 | contig 114597 bp, 77 predicted proteins | sample OWC_soil_day10_C_2_FD_207647 | JGI IMG/M metagenome (GOLD analysis project Ga0316613, IMG submission 207647) | Wetland soil microbial communities from Old Woman Creek delta, Ohio, United States - OWC_soil_day10_CT_b | ecosystem: Environmental > Terrestrial > Soil > Wetlands | place: USA: Ohio...
ATGTTATAGTTTCACATTGCAATATTACAAAGAATCATTGGCAACGAAGTGCAAAATACGTTTGAACAAGTGGAATATTTAGTTATTCAACCCATTTTAATGCTTTGCATCCAGAAAGTGGATGCATAGCATCTCATTAAAATATAAGTTTGTATATTTGAACTGTATATTTCTACCAGAAAGTATAAAAGAACTAATTATGAAAACAAGTAGTAATAAATTTATTTTTGAGAAAGAAAAAGAATGGGAACCTGCAGGTGAAGGAGTTGTTCGCCAAATAATGGGTTACGATGGACAAGTAATGCTTGTAAAAGTGAAATTTGAAAAAGGAGCGCAAGGCACTCTACATAGTCATTATCATACCCAAACCACTTATGTGGCAAGCGGCAAGTTTGAGTTTACAGTAGATGGAGAAACCAGCATTGTAGAAGCGGGAGATGGCGTTTACATTGCTCCTGATGCCGAGCATGGCTGTATCTGTCTCGAGGCAGGAATACTTATCGATTGCTTTAGTCCGATGAGAGCTGACTTTATTGAATAATAAAAAAACTAGGCTACTTTCAAATAGAAAGCAGCCTAGTTTCATTCGTTCCCTTTATCTTTAAGATTCGACAATTAGTAACCTGGATTTTGATCATCATCCGACAATCCATCATTTATCTCTATAGCTGCCTGAGGAATAGGACGATACAATTTTTCACCAATCGGGTCTGTTCCAAAATTACCCGTCAGATAATCATAATTGTATTTATAATACATGTGTTTCAGCATGCCAGTACGACGAAGTTCCGGCCAACGACCACAATATTGACCAGCAAGCTCTTTGCCTGACTCCTTCAGATAAGTTTCCAGAGCGTCTTCTTGCGATGTAGTAGGCAAGGTAATCGCCAATGAATTACCATCTTTTGAATTATTCGGACGGGTCAGAACCTTATTAATATATATTTGAGCATTAGAATAATCTTTCAATCCGATACAAGCCTCAGCGTATAACAGCATTGTTTCAGATAATGTTGCCAATACAATATCTCGATAGCTCTGCGTCTGTGAAAAGACAACGAGCTGGTTCATATCAAATTTCTTGATTACCGGTTGACAGAAATCTGAACTAAATCCACTACGCCAATAATTTTCATTCGCCATTTGGGTGCTCAAGTGTTCAAAGAAAGGAAATATTCTCAAATAATTCTTTCCTTTAGAATCTACAGCTGCAACAGGAGTTTTAGTTGCATATTCAGGGCACCATTTTTTAATAAAATTGAGGGCTCCATCAATCAAATAGCCGTTTGCATCAGACATTGTAACATCGGTAAAGGCACCATTAGAGGCGCCACCAGTCAACTCCAGATAATCATTGAACATCTCTTCTGATTTGCTCCAAGCGCGAGGATAAACTGCTGTGATAGCATTCGTTCCAGGAACATTTTTACTCTGGTAGTAGTCATAATAGTGCTCCCACATGGTCAGCATAAAAGTAGCGTCGTAACGAGCATCATTTTCAGCATACCAAGAATGAAGTGCCCAAGAAGGATAAAGTTGTGTAACCATATATTTATGGCCACGCTCTGTACCACCCAAATAAGGGCCAAACATAGACTCTTGGTTGTTACCACTTGTTGTTGTAGCAATAGAACTGGCAGAATACTGAATTGCAAAAATCACTTCATTGTTGTTCTCATTTTCCGGACTCCACAAGGTTTCCATACTTTCCGTCAGGTCTCCTCTTGATGTAAGCACAGCTTGAGCATAGCTTTTAGCCATTTCAAAATCATCGGTATCGCCCAGATCCCAACCTCGGGTTAAATAGACTTTAGCCAAGTAATGATTAACGATATCTTTGCATATATGACCGTCTTTTGCCGTCTGAGGAAGACTACCATCCAATGCGGCTGTCAACTTACTAATAATATAGGTGTAAGAATCAGCCAATGATGATCGGGGCATATTCATTCTAGGAGATGCAGTATACTCATCATTAATGACGATCCCACCAAATTCTTCCAATAGAATAAAATGGATAAAACCTTTCATGAAATCATATTCATTCTGATATAATACCTTGTTGGCATCTGTAATATCAGCAATACTTAAATAATGTACTGCTGTATTAATAGCTTGCAAAGCTGTGTAGCAATTAGTATAAAATTCTTCAACATCACTATTCGTATCGTACAAATTATAATAATCATAGATACCATTGGCTGTAGTTCCGCGGGGCATTTGATAAAGATCAGTACCCGCTAACAATGCCATGGGACAATCCTTATATATAGTTCTTAAATTAGCATACGCATTCGTTCGCAAAGTTTCGTAACCATCTGCTGTGGCATAAAGCTCTTCATTAGTGATGCCTGCCTTGTTTTCCTCATCCAAAAAGCCAGAACAACTGGTAAATAACAAAACCGATAATGCTATTATAAATATATTTTTCATATCGTATCAAAATTTCAAGTTAACACCAAATTGATAAGTTACAGTAGAAGGACCATTACCATTTTGTAAAGTGGTAGTTGCATATTCAGGATCCCAGCCCACATAATTCGTGAATGTAAATGGATTCAAAACATTGAGGTAGAAACGAGCATAAGAAAGGCCAACCTTTTTTATCAATTCTTTATTGAAAGTATATCCGAAGGTTATATTACGTACCTTCACAAAAGACGCATCCTGATAAGAGCCATTTCCTCCATAGTAGTTTCCTCTGAAATTGTAGATGGGAACTTTTCCTACATGCTCAGTTGATGTACCCCAACTTACCCATGGCTGTCCATCTGTATCAAGAGTAAAGTTACTATAGTCTATACGAGAGACATCGCCTGGAATATAATAATCTTGATTTACTTTTGGACGTCCACGTTGTGAATTAGCCGCCACACCAAATTCCTGCAAAAAATAGTCATTAACAAATTGCCCCTGACGAGTATAAATATTAAATGAAAAATCAAAATTCTTCCACATCAGAGTTGAGCTCAAACTTCCGGTCCAATCAGGATCACAATGTCCAAGAATAGTTTTATCATCAGTAGACATCTTACCCTCTCCTGTCATATCAACAGCTTTGGAATATCCGGGAGCCGTAGCACCCATATTAGTACGTTGCTCTGTCGTCATGGCATCCCATTCCGCTTTGCTGTATAAACCATTAACTTTATAGTCATAGATCAGATTAATAGGCTGACCAATAAAACGAGACTCACTGATTACATCCTCTCTTTTGCCATACAAACTACGAATAGCATTCTTGTTTTTTGCAAAAGTAAATGAGGTATTCCATTGCCAGTCTCGGGTTTTAATGTTCTGCGTATTCAGTGAAATTTCCCATCCTTTATTGTGCACAGATCCTATGTTATCCGTCATACTACTCACGCCTGATTCAATAGTCAAAGTACGATCCATTAATAATCCATCGGATATTTTATCATAATAATCAATACCACCATTAATGCGTCCACCGAATATTCCAAAATCAAGTCCAAAATCCCATTCACGAGTTTTCTCCCAAGTCAGCGAAGTGTTCACAGGAGTACCTGTACCAAAGCCAGATACGACAGTTCCACCAAAATCATACAGGACATTACTAGAAGTTTTAGGACTGACTTGTGTACCATAAGCACTTACACCATTATTATTGCCCGAATATCCCCAGCTTACACGAAGTTTCAGGTTATCCAACCACTTAACATCTTTCAGAAACTCTTCTTCAGACATACGCCATGCTACTGCAGCCGATGGAAATGCAGCCCATTTATCAGCTAATTTGGAACTGCCATCGTAACGTACAGTACCTGTAACAAGATATTTTCCTGCATAATCGTAATTTGCCCGAGCCGCATAGGATAACATGGTAACTTGCGTATATCCACTTCCACTATTGCCTGTAGACACAGTTCCGTTAAACATGTTATACCATTGAGAATCGTATGGGAAGTTTTCTGCATACACAGTCAGATATTCATATTGACTTTTATAAACCGAGTTGATCAAAGTCAAATTCAAATTGTGTACCTCTTTAAATTTCTTATTTAAAGTAAGTACATTATCCCAAGTCCAATCAAAAGTTTCCTGATTTTTATTCTGAGCCTGATTGTATGTTCTATTAGCATTTGCTTCATAATAATATCCATTGCGTGTACGATTAAAACTAGGTGAGAACGTTGTTTTAAAATTGACCCCTTCAAGAGGAGTAAATTGCATATAGATACTTCCCAAAACGTCAAAGCGGCGGGTTTCATTCGAACCAGATTGTATTTCAATCAAGGGATTAGCAGATGAGGTGAAATTACCATCACCTTCTATATTAGCCTTGATACCAGGTTGATCAATGAGATTACCGTCATCATCATAGGCTTTTAATACTACTGGCATGCGCATAAGGTCTCGGTAGCCATACTGAGATCCCGTGTTGATAATTTGGTGAGTTAGAGCAAAGTTAGCACCCGTTGTAAAAAATTTACTGGCCTTATGCTCTATCGACCCTTTTAAAGTGTATCGATTCATCTCTTCCAAAAGGAAATTTCCTTCTTCGTCTTGATAACCAACGCCCAGATTATAAGATATATTGCCACCAGAACCGGCAATATTAATATAATGATTTTGCTGCGAACCGTCTTTAGTACCCAAACCGAGCCAATCTGTGTATTGTTGATCATACAAAGCTTGATTTACCAATTTAGAGTTTTGCGTCACTGCTTTCTGATTCGAAGCAGTCAGAGTATAAGCCAGATTGGTAGCATCCCAAGTATAATAAGTGGATGTACGAAAATCTGTCCATTCACGACCATCCATAAAATCAGGAACACGGGCTATCTTACGTACACCGTAATATCCGTCATAAGACACTGTCATTTTAGATTTTACTGATGCCGCACCTTTAGTTTGGACAATAACAACACCGTTTGATCCACGAGAACCATAAATAGCTGTAGAAGAAGCATCTTTTAAAACGTCTATTCTTTCGATGTCAGCAGGGTTCAAAAAGTCGATACCACTTGTTACAATACCGTCTACCACATACAATGGATTACCGCCTTCAATAGAATTCTGCCCTCGGATCTGAATATCATAACCAGATCCCGGACGAGTTGAGTTCATTGTAATATCAACTCCCGGAGTCGCTCCTTGTAAAGCCCCCATAATAGATGATGTACCTATAGAAGCTATCTTCTCGGCCGTAACAGTACCTACAGATCCTGTCAAATCCGATTTTTTCACAACACCATAACCAACTACGACCACCTCTTCCAAAGATTTAGAGTCGTCTGCCATGGTTACTTTTAGAGACGTTTGATTCCCAATCGCTATGTTTTGAGTAACATAACCAATATAGGAGAACATCAAAACAGATTTTTCAGAAACTCCGCTTAGCTTAAAGCGACCTTCAATATCTGTGATTGTACCATTCGTAGTACCTTTAACTACGACATTTACTCCGATCATAGGTTCTCCATCTGCATCTGTAACAATACCCGAGACCAAATGACCTTGTGCAAAAGACAGCAGGCAAAGCAGACTTAAAAAGAAGGTTGCCATTGCCTTTTTGGCAAGTGTTTTTCGATTCATAAAATTTGTATTTTTATAGTTAGTATTTAAGAAATAAAGGTTTATTTAAGACCGTTACCGAACACAAATATAGAACTTTAGCCAAAACAGTGATGTAGATTTATTGGTTATTTATGTGGAAATATCGATTTTGCACATAAATAACAAAAAAGAAGTTCTCTTTTGCACTTTTAAAAAGCCAGGCATACCTTACAACAAAAGGGTGGCTAAAACATAGCCACCCCATCACATTTGCTCTTAAAAAAACTATAATCAATAACCCGTATTCTGCCAGAAACCCTCTCCTGCTACAGTCGAAAAATTAGTTACCGCATCAATCTGAGCTTGCGGTATAGGACGTAGATAATGGATATCTTTAATCTGCCCTGAAGCTTGAGCGTTATACATCGTTACATGATCGACCAATGTATGGGTACGCTTTAGATCGAACCAGCGTTGTTGTTCACCACAAAGTTCAATAGCACGCTCCTGAAGAACCGTTTCAAGTGTTGCTGTTCCACTCAGTGTATTGTCTGTTCCTGAAATAGCGCGCACTTTACGAAGTTCATTAATTGTAGCCATAGCTGCTGTGCCGTTTGCTGTATAAAGTTGGCACTCAGCTTTAATTAAATACATCTCAGCCAAACGAATAACGATTGCATCACGGTCCGAAATATCCCATGTTGGGTAGGTAGCATCATATACATTATCCAAGAATTTCTTAATACCCGGATATGAGCACCAACCTCCGATATTATATGTATTGTAGCGGCTATCTCCATATACATCCGACGTAACTTTAGCTGCCTCAGTAGGAAGCGCTGTTGCTGGATTTGAAGATGAATACACAGGTATGTCACCACCACTCATAAACTGGATACGATAACGTCCCTTTGCCCATGCCTGCATTGCTTTTCCTTCTGTAGAATCTCCATCTTTATGGCAATAATAAATTGCAGTATCTTGCATCGCTGAATATTTTGTAGAACTACCCTCCAACCCCGGAGCAATGGTATATGCATCAAGTAGCGTAGCTTCCGTACGCTGATCAGTGGCACGATGCTCCTCGAGAAGGTTCCATAAATAGAGAGAAGGCAAATAACGGCAAAAACCACGTCCATAGGGAGAATATGTCGCAGATACATCTATCGATTTCTTAGTAACAGTATTTGTTATATAATGAGTAGATTCAGTAGTCATGACACGAACAAATACTTCCTTCCCGTTACCACCCAAATCACTGGCACCATTGTTCCACTTAGAAACAAACATCAACAACATAGCGCTACCTCCGCGACTATAACCTGTACGGGTAATCAACGAGTTATACTCCATTGGGTCACCATCAGAATCTGTTTTATAACGATACGGAATACAATTTACTGTAGTTGCTATTTCAGAAGAATATGCAACACCAAAGATAGCCTCTTTATTAGTTGAGATATCTTCGTTATTCATAGACCAAGTATCTCCATACTTATCATAAAAGGAAGCAATGCCGCTACCTATTACGGCTTCAGCCTCAGTCTGAGCTAACGAATAAAGATCTTTTCCAGTATAATCCGTATTCGTAGTAATACTACTTTCGCCTAGCCATGATGCTGCATAAAGTAACACACGAGATTTCAAAGCACGGGCTGCCCAATAGTTGGCACGACCATCGGTTTTAATCTTATAATCAGCAGCCTCGAATGCTGAAATAGATTTATCAAGATCTGAGAGCATATTGCTGTAAATCACTTCTTCCGAAACACGGGTAGGATCTGTTACGATTGAGGTAATAGGGGCATCGTTATAAGGTATTGGTCCCCAAATATTAACCATGTGAAGATAGTAAAAAGCACGCATAAAATAAGCTTCCCCCAAATATTGATTACGTGTCGTTTCGCTGATCATGGTATTTAATGGTACATAATAAAGTGCATTGTTACAGACATCGACTGCACTATAAAACAACTCCCAATAATGATCCAATGACGCATTATCACTAGAATTAGCATCTAAACTCTCAGCCTTAATATTGTATGAGTTTAACGCTTTCTGCTTATTGTCATAACCATAATAGAAAAGATCAGTGCCCATTTCAGATAAGCCAAGTCCCGCTTCTTTCCCATAGAAGCCACGAGCAAAACTATAACAAGACGACACTAAGCCCTGCACACCCGAAGAAGTTGCATAACTAAGATCGGCAGTTTCACCCGCCTTATTGTCTTCATCCAGAAAGTCAGAGCAAGATACTGTGCTCAACGTAAGTGCTGAAGCAGCCAATAGTATATATAATTTATTTTTCATAATGATTACTGTTTTAGAATTGAACATTTACACCTACTACAACCTGTTTTGCTAACGGGAAGTTTATAGAGCCACCACGTTCCGGATCATAATTATCAATACTACTGAAAGTAAAGAAATTCTTCAATGAGCCATAAACTTTTATTTTCTGAACACCTGCTTTATTGATTAATTTTCCCGGTAAATTATAGGCAAGAGTAATATCTTTAATTTTCAAATAATCAGCCTTCTCGTATCTCAAGGAAGTACTGTAATATGAATAGATTGTACTTGCGGCCCCCGGACTTGGAAATTTAGCACCGGTATTTGTTGGTGTCCAGTAATCCAGATCACCCCAGTTTGCAGATTCATAGTTTAATTGAGTATTCATGCCATAAGAGATGTACCCCCCCAGACGAGCATAAAGCAATACAGACAAACTAAAGTCTTTGTAAGTAAAGGTGTTATTCATACCCATAATATGCTTAGGCGATTTATTATAAACTTTTTTATCGTCATCATTAAGTTGACCATCATCATTTCGATCGATAAGCTTCATCGTTCCAGCCACACCATAAGCTGATAAAAAACCTAGTTCTTCGCCAGGGTGACGAGCTGCCCATTCTGTTTTATAAGTATCAAACTCACCAACACCCCAACAACCATTCGTTTCATAGTCATAGAAAAGATAAACAGGTTCACCTACAATCTGCCCCTCTGCTCCACTCACATTTTTTTCAATACCATCGGTTAATTTGGTTACTTTATCAGTTGAAGTAGCATAAGACCAATTTACATCCCAAGAAAAGTTCTTAGTTTTAACAATTAAAGTGTTCAAAGCAACCTCTAGCCCTTTGCCTTCTGTTTCGCCTATATTTGACAAGACGCTTGGATATACGGAAGAAGCTGGAGCACTTTTCAAATACAACAAATCAGAGGTTTTACTAAGATAATAATCGATGCTACCCGAAATACGATTATCGAAAAGACCAAAATCAAAACCAAAATCGAATGCTGAAGTTTTCTCCCAAGTCAAATCAACATTTCCCATTGTACTAGGTATTTTACCAGCAACATCTTTTCCTCCTAAATAGTAATAAACATTATAAGTACTCAAAGAAGTCAATGTGCTATAAGGATCAATAGCAGCGTTACCGGAAAGCCCCCAAGAGGCACGAAGTTTCAAATTTGACAACCAATCCTTCGAATTCACCATAAAAGCTTCATCAATAACTCTCCATGCACCGGCTACGGATGGAAAGTACCCCCATTTGTGCCCATCTGCCAAAGGAGAAGAACCATCAGCACGTATTGAAGCTGTCAATAAATACTTTTCATCAAATTTATAGTTCAAACGACCAAAAAAAGATAACATTGATTCTTTCTCATACATACTAGTCGTAGTAGATGAAGTAATCTTCGATAAATCATAAAAAGAGCTTTGATAATAATGTTCAGCTCCACAGTCACCAGAAGTTATACTTTCTTCATAAACACTTTGCTTCATGCTATGTCCTAATAAACCCGAAAATTCGTGTTTGGAGCCAGCAAAATTAGTATTATAATTCAGTGTATTTTCCCAAGTAAAGCTTGTCGTATTTTCATATTCTGATGAAATATATCCAGAACCATTTTGATAACGAGCTACGCTCTGATAATCTTGGTATATGCCTGTTCTTACATTTGAACGGTCAACAGCCAACATTGATTTAAAAAATAAATTTTTGATCGGATTAGCTTCTATATATGCATTACCGAAGAAACGAGATGTTTCAATATTTTTTTGATAAGCTCCATCAACCTCATCAAGCAACGGATTACAATGTGCAGCATATCGCGGATTAGGAGTCTCTATAATCGTCCCGTCTGCTCTATAAGCATGGGTAATAGTCGTCATTTTCATGGCCTGTGAGAAGACGCTACTCTGACGCGCATCATGGCTTTTATAAGTATATAACAAGCTAGTACCAACTTTAAACAGCTTGCTTATTCTATGATCAACATTCGCTTTTACATTATAACGGTTTAGTGCATCATTCTTCAACAATCCTTCTTCATGCATCGTACCTAAAGATAGATTGAAGTTAGTTTTTTCATTACCTCCTGAGACTGAGAGATCATAATTTTGAGTCAATCCATTCTTAAGAATAATATCTGCCCAATCAGTATATGAACCATCTTGATAAATACCATATTCAGTAAAATCTTCCAGACTTTCGGTCAAAACATCCTCAGGAGTCAGATTACTTGTACCAAAATTACCTGAAGCCAAGTCAGCCTGATAATTTGCTTTATCAATCAAACGTTGAACCTCTTTTGTTCCATACATAACTTTAGGAACATTAGTGGGACTATTTGAAGATACATAAGCATTCAAATTCACCTGAGTTTTACCAGCCTTACCCCGTTTCGTTGTGATAATGATTACACCATTTGCACCTTTAGTACCATAGATAGCCGTAGAAGAAGCATCTTTTAGAATTTCCATAGATTCAATGTCCGATGAGCTTATATCAAGAGTGGAACCATAGTCTAGCCCATCCACCAAAATCAAAGGATCGTTATTCGCTGAAATAGAACGATTACCACGAAGAGTCATAGATATACCGGAGCCAGCTTCACCGCTAGACTGTTGAATGTCCAATCCCGGTACCTTAGCCTGCATAGCTTGCATCGCATTACTAGAAGAAGATTTAGCAATTTCATCCGCTTTTATCGAAGATACAGATCCCGTTAAATCGCGTTTTTTAACGACTCCATAGCCGATCACGACAACTTCATCGAGGACTTTAGTATCTTCTACCAACTTTACATCAATTTGTTTTTGATTGCCTACAACGAGCGTCTGCGATAAGTAGCCGACAAAAGAGAATTGAAGTTTTCCATTTGGTGGAACAGATAAAGAGTAGGTACCATCTAAATCTGTAATAGTTCCGACTGTTGTACCAACGACAGATACGCTTACTCCGATCATCGGTTCTCCAGAAGCATCAGTGACAACGCCTGAAACCAAATGACCTTGTGCAAAAGACGCCAAGCAAAGCATGCTTAAGAACAAAGCACTCATTGCCTTTTGGGCAAGTGTTTTTCGATTCATAAAATTGTGTTTTTTATAGTTAGTATTAAAAATATAAGGTTTATTACAACCGTTATCGAACACAAAGATATGATTTAAAATAAAAGAACAGTGTGGAGATATTAACTATTTATGTGGAAAATTTGATTACATCATAAAAAAAAAGATTTCACAACGACAAATGAAAAGATTACATATCTTTCATTTGTCGTTGTGAAATAGATATTAAAAAGAAGAAATAGAATATGAATATTAAATCAACAACTACTTAGCAGGACACCAATCCGTACAATTTTTAAATATATTTTCAATAGAATATCGGAGGACTTCTTTCTTAGATAACTGACTGCTCCATTTTACTCGATCTGACACATTAGCTCCTTCTCCGGTACTACCTGACTCTGCATAACGGGCTGTTTTTTCATACTCGGTATTTTTCCAGTTCTCCCATCCTGCGGGGCAAATGTGTTTTCCCATTTCACAATTAATAAATATCGTTGCAGCATACGGGCGCCAAGGGCGACCTAAATAGACTTTATCAACTCCCGGGGCGGCTGTCAGTTTACAGTTTTTGAAAATATAACCAAACTCCGTCTCCTTGGGAGTAGAAGCAGCTGTGATATAAGAATTCCGCTTACTATGAATCGTGCAGTCTTCGAAAAGAGCAGTAGAGGGACCAAAAATGAAATCGGTAGTTCCTTCTATATAACAATGAGTGAAAAGCAGGCGAGTTCCCTCGGCACCGGTATATATCGTATCTTGATTACCTAAAAAACGACAATTTATAAACCTCAATTTATCGCCCTCTGTGTGCAAAGCCACGGCTTGACCTAATTGAGCGGCATTATTCTCTATCGTCAGATTTTTTAATGTGATGTTACTTCCCTCTATTTTAACAGTATAGGTGCGAAAAGTTCCCATTTTATTAATATTAGCATGATCATCATACGTAATGACTGTGCCTTCAGTACCCTCTCCTACTATTTCGACATTTTTTACCCACGATGGTATCAGTAATTTCTCTTTGTAGATTCCGTTCTTTACATAAATGATAACTGTATAATCCATAAATGCCCGTACGCCCTCTACAGCTTCCTGAACAGTTCGATATCTCCCCGTTCCGTCACGAGCCACTACCACCGTATCTTGTTGTTGCGCTTTTGCAGAAACCCCAAAAAGGAGAATAAGGAGTTCTATTCCGATTAATTGTTTCAACATATCTTTTGTTATTTAGTGAGTTTACAGCCAGCTCGTTGCAAGCGTTCCCATTCTAGGCTGGCCATAATAAAAGGCGATACAGCTTTAGCATCGTTGCTGCGAATGGTTTCATTGATATAATAATTATAATCTCCTGAACGATAGTTCTTCCCTCCAAGTCCGGCAACTGCACACGCCTTTGTGATATTTACAAGTCCATCTTTATCCACTTCTATGAAATTAGTCAAGATTCCCTTATACCCTTTTATAGCTACTTCCAGATAAGACTGATCAATATACCCCATGCGCACAGCTTTAAACAGCGTATAGACAAACATGGTAGAGCAAGAAGATTCCAGATAATTGCCTTTATCACCACTTTTGTCGAGCACCTGATACCAAAGTCCGGTTGTCGGGTCTTGCAATCTCTTCACTTGTGTAGCAATATTATTAAGTATCACTAGCATAGAATCACGGCCGACTTCGTGCTTAGGAATAAAATCAAGAGCATCGACGAAGGCCATGGCATACCATCCCATCGCACGTCCCCAGCTATGAGCTGACTGCCCCGTAACCGGATCTGCCCACTTCTCTTTGTGACTAACATCACAAGCATGACGATACAATCCATTTTTAGGATCATACGTATGGCGAGCTACAGTAAGAAATTGATTGATAACATCTTTATAATCCTGTGGGCGATTATTGCGAAATGCATATTCTGCATAAAAGGGGCTTCCCATGTAGAGTCCATCTAACCACATCTGGTTAGGATAAATCTTTTTATGCCAGAAACCGCCATCCGCATTACGGGGATGCGTATCGAGCTGACTTCTGAGCAGATCGATTGCTTTCTTATATTTTTCATCTTTTGATTGCTCATAAATACGAAAAAGAAATTTGCCGGAGTTCAAGCGATCAATATTATATTCATCTAACTTATAAGTTTTAATGCTACCCTCTTTGTTAATCATCGTATCGGCATAAGCCAAAGCATAATCATAGATTTTTTTGTCGCCATAAGCATCATACACATCGAGCATGGCTTGAAGTTCCAGTCCATGACAATAATCCCACTTCAGATTAGTTTGAAAATCAAGTTGCCATGATTCCGGGCAACGAAGCATCTCTGATTGAACCATGCGAACAGACCATGGAGATTGATCATCCACTTTTTGAGCATTCAATTGTGAAGAGCAAAAAAACGCCCCAATAATAAGTAACTTATAAAGCTGTTTATTCATCATTTGTTCTTGTATTTAGGTAATAGATTTATTGTAATCTGACAAAGATAATAAGTCTTTCTTGAAGGACTGTGCAAAATTCGATTGAAAAGGTGGATATTTTATCCTTTCCGTGTACGCAAACGATTTTGGGGCCAATTTGGGCTAATTAACTACTATTCGGTCAATTTATGCACTAAATTAAGCAATTTTTATAGTTGACTTACATCAAATTATGCGTATTTTTGGCATCAAATTGAAACTATATAATTCTAAATTGATTATCATGAGCACATTTCAGAAAGTAAATGAAAAAATGACTAACTACAGATGGACCATCTGTGCTATGTTATTCTTTGCCACTACAGTTAATTACCTAGATCGACAAGTCTTGTCATTGACATGGAAAGATTTTATTGCCCCTGAATTCCACTGGACTAATGATGACTACGGAAATATCACTGCACTATTCTCTATCATGTATGCTTTCAGCATGCTTTTTGCAGGCCGTATTGTCGACTGGCTGGATACTAAGAAGGGATTTCTTTGGGCTATCGGTATATGGTCATTAGGTGCATGCCTTCATGCTTTCTGCGGAATCGCAACTTCAGGCATCACCACTGGCCACTGGCTTGTAGGTTTCGAAGGTGCCAAAGAAGCCATCCAAACTGTAGGAGACGCTTCTATCATTGTAACAGTGAGTGTTACCTTATTTATTTTTGCTCGTTTTGTGCTTGCTCTTGGTGAAGCGGGAAACTTCCCTGCCGCCATCAAAGCCACTGCAGAATATTTCCCCAAAAAAGACAGAGCATTATCTACAAGTATATTTAATGCCGGAGCCACAGTTGGTGCGTTAGCTGCACCTGTTACCATCCCTCTCATTGCCGAACATTTTGGTTGGGAAATGGCTTTTATCATTATTGGTGCATTGGGTTTCATTTGGATGGGTATCTGGGTCTTCATTTACAAAAAACCGGAAGTACATCCTAAAGTTAATTCAGCTGAATTAACTTATATCCAACAAGATAAGGACGATGCTTCTATATCATACGATGGAAATCCTATCAAGTTTCAACGCAAACTCTCTTTTGCCGAATGTTTTAAGTTCAAACAAACATGGGCATTTGCCTTCGGTAAGTTTATGACTGATGGAGTTTGGTGGTTCTTCTTGTTCTGGACTCCGGCATACCTAAGTTCTGTTTATGGAATGAAGTCATCTGATCCGGAAAGCCAACTAGCACTCTTTGTGCTTTACGCTATAACTCTGCTTTCAATTATCGGTGGATGGCTACCCTCTTACTTCGTTGATAAAAAAGGAATGAATCCGTATGCCGGGCGTATGCGTTCCATGCTAATCTTCGCATTCTTCCCATTATTGGCTCTTGCTGCTCAACCACTAGGACACCTTAGTTATTGGTTCCCTACGATCATCATCGGTATTGCAGGTGCTGCGCATCAAGCTTGGTCTGCAAATATTTTTTCTACTGTAGGTGACATGTTCCCTAAGTCGGCTATTGCTACCATAACAGGTATTGGCGGTATGGCAGGTGGTATTGGTTCTTTCCTTATTAATAAAGGGTCAGGACTCCTTTTTGACCACGCAGAAACAACAAATATGAAATTCATGGGTTTCGAAGGTATTGAATCGGGATATTTCATCATCTTCTCTATCTGTGCCGTAGCCTATCTTATCGGTTGGGTTGTTATGAAAACGTTGGTTCCCAAATACCAACCTATTGTTATAGACTAATAGAATTAAATAGATTTTATCTGAAAAGCCTCTGCATCTCTTTATTGAGTTTGCAGAGGCTTTTCTTTTTTCCTTCTTTACATACGAGAATGACCTATAAAACATCCGGATGTTATACTATGCAACATCCAGATATTCCAGCACACAACATGGGGATGTTATGACGCATAAAAAGCTATGTTCCAAAGTCCTTGCAATTGCCTTATGAAAGATAAATAAGAGCTGGAAGTTATCAAAAAAGCCCTTTCTCACGAAAGGGCTTTTTTGATAACACTTCTCTAAACAAATAAAGTAGAAGTGACAATAAGACAAAAAAAAAGGGAAGTCTCACGACTTCCACAATTCTTCTAACCTTAAATCTAAATCTCTATGAAAAAAACGTATTGCAAAGATATGGGTTTGAAGCATACAAAAGTGTTAACAAACTGCATAAAGAAAGAATAAAAACTAATATGTGCCTATTTTTGTCAAAGCAACTTTAGTAGTTATAAAATCCAGCAGTTTATCGTATATCGGATTCTGACAAAGCAGGCACTGGACGCCCGTTAAGAACATCTGTTTCCTCGCACGCGTTAAAGCAACGTTCAACTTCCGATCTATCAAAATGCCATCTTCTTCAAGGATATTTGATACAAAATGTAACTGATAAGCATGGTTTACACAAAAAGAATAAATTATAACATCACGTTCACTTCCTTGAAAGCGTTCGACTGTATCAACCAAGATATTCTTCAAAACCGGAATATCTAATTGACAGATTTGCTTTTTTATTAAAGCGATCTGACTACGGTATGGAGTGATTATACCTAAAGTGTAATCGGGATCAAAGGAACTGCCATATTGCTCAAACACCTTAACGGCCAACTGTGCACAGATCAATGCTTCAGAATAATTCACCTTGACGGAGGAACCTTCTATTTGAGCCATCGATGGAAGATAAGCAATACGTTGTGTCATTAGCGGGCTCAATGCATCCTGAGTCAAATGAGGAGATGCCGTCAGTTCATCAATCTGATGGGGTAATCCCACAGGCTTTAGTAATCCACCATAAAAAGTTTTATTAGGAAAGAGGGCTATCGCAGGATTCATGCGTCCTTGCCGACAAAGCTGATCAAAAGCATTGGAGTTCACACCGCGACCAAAATCTAGCGCTACAATCTGACCGCTTACTGTACGATAAAGACGTTCAAAGAGCGAATCTCTCAAGTTTGTCAAACCGATGGCAAGCAGTGCCTCATCGTATATCTGAGATTGAGCAGCGTTTTGTTGCACTACGGCAGGGAGCTGTTTGTGGTCGCCTATGAGAATGAATTTGCCAATAGCATTGACCGCATTTTCTCTTCGCGCACACAAGATGCCTAGCAATTGAGGTTCAAGTATTTGTGTGGCTTCATCCACAATAGCGACATCAAAACTTTTGAGCTGAAATAGTTCCGGTTTATTCGCTACAGAAGCCACCGTACCAACAAAGATGCGGCAATTTTTCATTCGAGACGCAACATCCGAACGGCGACTGCATACAGCCAACTCATTTTCAATAAGGTGTTTTCGATAAGAGGGTTCACAAGCCAACTCGTTGCCGATACGTATGAAATCAACTTCAGGAGTGATAGATGAAAGCGCCTTGCATATTTCATCCACCGCACGGTTCGTATATGCCAATAAAAGTATCTGAGCATCAGGAGTCTGATGAAAAGCCTCCACCATCAATCGTAATGCACGCGATGTTTTGCCGGTTCCAGGAGGGCCTATCAATAAGAAGTAATCTTTGGCTGCCTTCGCTTTCAACACCACGCGACTAAAATCATCCGCCGCATTAGCTATAGCCTCATCGTAAGATTCATCAAAGTCTGGCTGCCGCTGAGAAAGGAGCAAATCACGACGATCTTTATTAGCAGAGGCAAAAGTGGACAAACCCAGATACATGCCTCGAAAAGTGGTATCCATCACGTCATGCTCTATTGCATAAAGGCTTTCGGAAGGAAGCACAGACGGATTCTGTTGGGCTGCCCTCAATCGGAGCTTTATTTCAGTATCCGTGATGCTCTCAATGTTTCCTTTGAATACCATCTTATTGGTAACATTGTCAGTATCCGAGTTACGTTCGTAAAGTACCACCGCATCACCCTGACGGAAATTAGGTAGTGCTTCTTCAGTTTCAGTTGTTTGCTCTTCATCCGGTATGGACAATGTAAGAGAAGCTTTATGTTCATCAGTAGCACGATTAGTCTTTATGTTCAGATCATAAAGAATCTCCCCTGCTTCCCGTTTCTCAGTCAAAGAAGAAAGCCACAGCGAAGCCGCTCCTGTCCGTCCTTCGTAATCCACATCACCCGACTTGGCTGTGTACTGCTCTTTGGTGATGAAATTATATAGCACATAATAGTAATTTCGCTCCAAAGTCGTCAAGCTGTTCAATTTTTCTTTGAATTGCGCAATAGACGGAAAGAGATATTGTTCCCAAAATCGTCCTTTCAACTTCTTCTCATTTAAAGTTTCCGGATTAATCTGAGCAAGCATGTTCGCTGTAAATTCAGCATTATTATGCAACTGCACACCAAATTCGTTGGCTACGATACGATTTCTCAAATCAATCGTTCGCCTCACCATTGCCCACGAAGAACGAGCAGGATAAAGTAACGGGTAACGGGTATAAAGTAGGTATGGGCGTACTTTGCGATGATCCACTCCCATAGAGTATTGCAACACAGCCTGATAGAGTAACATCTGAACCTTATTATTTTCTTTCGGCTCCACTTTCCCCCGCATGGAGTATTCATCGGCCTTGCCCGATTTCATTTCAATGAAAGAGAGCATGTCTCGCTGCATATAATCGAGCCTACCTTGCGAACCCAATGCCTCGCAGATATAAGAGGGCTCCAATACGGCATCGGTTTTATCCAATTCATATCCTGAGGTATGAAACGTTTCAGTAACCACCCGACGGATATGGTCAAAATGCATCTTGCAATCTGCGAAGAATTGCCGTTCCTTTTCCTTATCCGCCAAGTCTCGACACGCTGCCAACTCTATAGGATAGCGTTGAAAAGCTTTTTTCATGCAAGTGCCATAATCCACTTCCTCATCAGCATGAATCCATTCATCGAGAAAGAGGTTGGCTATGTTTCCCAACAAAAGTGGACGAGCGTTATCGATGGGTTGCAGTTTACTCAACAGGTAGTTGGCCGGATGATGCCCATAATCTCGATAACACTCTGCCAGCGAACTGATATCAATCAAATAATCAGGTTCAAGAACGATAAAGGAGGGAGTAAGAATACCTTTCTCATCTATGGAAACATCCAGCAGATTAAGCTGTGCGTGTTGCCAAAGCAAATTACAGGTTTCAGCAAATTCCTCGTTTACTTGCGCTACATGATAACGCACGCGCAAAGGTTCTTCAGCAATCGTATCCGAAGGAAGGACATATAAATAGATATCATCAGCATATTGAAAACAAACACGCATTCGCTGCACCTTCTTGTTGCCGATGAATGGAGAGACTAAATAAGTAGCATCGGCTTTGGGAAGCAATGTATAAAGCTCTCGTGGAATATCCTGCCCGGATATCTTTCTCAGCAAAAAGGCTAAGGTCTTCGCATCACGAAAAAGATTCTCACGTGTAGGAATTGTTTGCTTGTTTAAAATGGAGTTGGAAGTGAGCCGGAACGTATGCAAACGGTTCTGTTCACTGATATCAAGACCGACTCGTGCTGCCAGAAAACTAATTCGGGCAGACAAGTCGGTCATTTGCAGACTTTCATCTTGCATCTCTTTGCGGCAAACACGTTCCAGCATATCGCGCATTTGTTTGTAGCGTATGGCAAGTGGTGTTTCTTCTGCCTTGCAGAGCCCAAGGAGTATGTCAAAGTATTCTTTTACCTCATCAATCATGTGGCAAAAGTAAAGAAAATATTTTCCTGTTCTTACTCTACAGGAATATAAATCTCAGTTATCAGGTTCTCGGGAGCTGTGTCAGACGGATTGTTTACGTACTTCTCAAATACAGGGGAATTAACTACTTTAAATCCGTTATCCTGAACCAAACGACCATAGACGGTGTCATAAACAGCTGACAGACTTGAATAGGGCCCTTTATAGCGAAATATAGCATACTTTCCACCCGGAATCTCTTTCACTCCAACTTCACCTTTCGCCTTGGCTGATTTAGAAAGCGCAAGACAGATATCTGTACGAAGCTTATCTGATTCCGTTACTTTAGGATCATCATGATATACGCAAAGATACTCTATGCAATTATCGGAAATAAGATTTTCTTCTTGAGCGAATTTAAAGAGCCTCCCCCAGGCACTAGCAAAATCAAGACCTTTATAATCCCCTGAAAGACGAATGTAAATAAGCTTTTTAGAAGTAATTTCTTTAACTTCTACACTAACATCAAGATTAGAATTTAATTCTACTTTTTTCATAATTGTATACTCTTTATTGTTACGATATTCAATAGGTGAAATACCATAAAATTGCTTAAAGAGTTTCGACAAAGATGAAGGCGCATTATATCCTACCTGATAAGCAATATCACTAATTGTCATATCAGTATAACGAAGCAATCGAGCCGCGGCCTCAATTCGCGTTCGAACAATAAATGCGCCGATAGGCTCACCCAAAAGAGCCTTCATGATCCGATGAAAATGAAAGGGAGAGAAGTTGGACATTTCTGCCAAAGAGCTTAAATCTATTTCCTCCCCCAGATGGTTGTTGATATATTCAACTACCACATTTACACATTTCAGGTATTCGTCTCTTGTCGATGTTCTTTGTTGCATACTTTTTGGTTATTTTCACTCTGCAAAGGTAACGACAAACGATATACACGACTTGTCCTAAGTTGCTAACTTACAACTTTCTTTTCTTTAATCAACAAAATGCTCAATTCATATAAAAGGCAAAGGGGAATAGCAACCACGCTCAAGGTGAAAGGATCTCCCGTAGGAGTAATGATGGCTGCAACAGCCACAATAATGACAATAGCATGTTTACGGTACTTACGCAAAAAAGCCTTATTGACAACGCCCATCAGTGATAGTAGCCATGCAACAAGAGGTAGTTCGAAAGCTAACCCCATGCACAGTACCAGAACCATGAAATTATCGATGTAAGAGTTTAAAGAGATACGATTCTCAATCTCCGCACTAAGTTCGTAAGTAGAAAGAAAGCGTAACGTAAGTGGATAAACCATGAAATAGCCCACAAGTACTCCAATAAAAAACATGACCGTACCAACACATAAGGCCCTCTTCACTCCTTTTTGTTCGTTGGGATACAATGCCGGACGAATAAAATTCCATATTTCAAAAAAGAGATAGGGCATAGCTGTTACTACTGACATCCAAAATGCAGTAGACATGTGAATGAAAAAGGGAGCAGCCAGATTGATATTAATAAGTTTAACTGAAAATTCCTTCGTGAAGAAATCATCAGTCAACTGCAACGATTCTCCCATGGATCGTAACAGCGAATAGAACACAAAATCATTGTGACAAGGCGCAAGTATTACATGGTCGAACAGCCAGGGCATTGCAATGAAATAGCCCACAGCTAGCACAAACCAAACTCCGAAAATACGAAAAAGGACTTTGCGCAACTCGTCCAAATGATCCCAGAAGGTCATTTCGGCCATTGCTACTCTTTCTTCTCGTTTGTTTCAGATGGTTTTTCAACCTCATCCTTGGCTTTGTTTATTTCGTCTTTGGCTTCGTTTACTCCTTCTTTGAAGCTTTTCACACCTTTACCAAGGCCTTTCATTAGTTCAGGAATTTTTTTCCCTCCAAACAACAAAAGTATAAGCAATGCCAGAATAATAAACTCTGATCCACTGGGCAGAAAGCCTAATAATAAATGGTTAACCATAAGTATGATAATTAGGTAATTAATTAAATAGTGCATACAAAACTAAACAAAAGTCAGCACGCAGCCAAAGGTTTCCTCTTTTTAGTCTCTTTTTGTCAGATCAATCTTGAAAATAGATTCTCTTTACACGAGTAGAAACACTAGTCAGCACTTCATAAGGAATGGTCTCAAGCATATCCGACAGTACGGTTATTGGCAAATCGTCTCCAAAGATAATCACTTTATCGCCTTCTTTGCAGTCAATACCTGTCACATCTATCATGCATACATCCATGCAAATGTTACCCACGTAGAAAGCTTTCTTGCCATTCACTAAGCAATAGCCTTTCCCATTACCCAAATGTCTATTCAAGCCATCGGCATAACCTATAGGTATGGCAGCAATGCGGGAGTCACGCGTCAGATGTCCTTTTCTGCTATAGCCCACCGTATCCTCAGCCGACACATTACGAATTTGAAGGATGGTTGTCTTTAGTGTACTTACATTATATATAATAGAGTTATCTATCGGACTGACCCCGTAAAGGCCTATGCCAAGTCTTACCATATCGAGTTGTGCTTCAGGAAAGCGTTCGATGCCCGCTGAATTACAGATATGACGGAGAATTTTATGAGGAAACGAAGCTTGTAACTCTGTCGAAGCTTTATCAAATATTTCAATTTGTCGACGGGTAAAGGCATCAAACTGATCACTGTCACTTCCCACCATGTGAGAGAAGACTGAACGCGGTATCACTGCATTTTGTGCTTTCAAACGTTTGATAAGAGCCGGAACTTCTTCAATAGCAAATCCCAAGCGATGCATACCGGTATCCAACTTTATATGAATAGGAAAATTAGTAATCCCCTCTTTCTCGGCTTCTTTAATGAGAGCATCCAGAAGATGAAAACTATAAACTTCAGGCTCTAGTTTATAATCGAACAAGGTTTTGAATGCTGTCATTTCAGGATTCATGATAATAATAGATCCCGTAATACCTGCTTTGCGTAAGTCGGAACCTTCGTCAGCCACAGCCACAGCCAAATAATCAACTCGATGTTCCTGAAGAGTCTTAGCTATTTCGTATGAACCGGCTCCGTAAGCAAATGCCTTGACCATACAAACCATCTTCGTTTCGGGTTTCAGCTTGCTTCGGTAGTAATTCAGATTATTAATCAACGCATTCAGATTGATTTCCAGAATGGTCTCATGCACCTTTAATTCCAGACTTTCTGAGACGATATCAAATCCAAAACTCCGAGATCCTTTAACGAGAATAATCTCATTCCTGAGTTGTTTAAAAATATCAGATGTCTGTAATGCCTCTGTATTTGGAAAGAAATACTTTTCAATATCAAAGCGAGAAGCACAAGATGAAATTTCGTTGCCCACACCAATAATCTTTTCTATTCCCCGGCTATGTACAAGTTGGGCTACTTTCCGATAAAGTGTAGTAGTACTTTGACCTGTTTCCAAAAGATCTGAAAGAATCAACGTACGCTTTAATCCTTTCGCCAAAGAACGTCGATAGAGAAAATCGAGTGCTATATCCAGAGACGCTAAGTCCGAATTATAACTATCATTGATAAGCACACAATTATTCTTTCCTTCTTTCACTTCCAGACGCATCGCTATAGGCTCCAAGTGAGACATCCGTTCGGTGATTTGTTCAGGAGAGAGCATCAGATAAAGACATACGGCAAGACAGTTAAGTGAATTTTCTATAGACGCATCATCAATAAAAGGTATACGAAAGGTATTGTCCATCTCAAGATAACGATAAGAAATGGTGGTAAACTCACTTTCTTTCTTTATGCCACTAATATATAGAGGTCTCTCCATGTCTTTGCACGACCATGCTATTTCACGAGCAGTAAACATTGATTTGGCAACGCAATTACTGATCAACTCATTGTCACCATTATAGATAATGACTTCACTATCTTTAAAAAGTAGCAACTTCTCCATGCACTTTTCCTGAAGTGAAAAGAAGTTCTCTTGATGAGCGCCACCAATATTAGTGAGCACTCCAATGGTAGGCTTAATGATGCTCTGTAAAGAGCGCATCTCTCCTGTCTCAGAAATACCTGCCTCAAAGATACCAAGTTCGGAGGTTTCATTCATCTGCCACACAGATATAGGTACTCCGATCTGAGAGTTATAGCTTCTGGGTGAACGAACGATGTTGCGCTCAGGGCTGAGCAACTGATGCAACCATTCTTTTACTATCGTTTTGCCATTACTACCCGTGATACCAATTACAGGAATCTGGAACTGTTCTCGATGGTGTTCGGCCAACTTTTGCAATGCTTTGAGCGGATTGGGAACCAACAGAAAATTACAGTTATCATAAGTCTTATTATCATTGAGTTCGGCACTTACAACAAAATTCCGAACGCCACGGGCATACAGATCAGGAATGTACTTTGATCCATCATTTCTTTTCGTAGGCAAAGCAAAAAAGAGAGTCTCTTCTGGAAAACACAACGACCGGCTATCAGTAAGTAACCAATCAATCTTAGTATCTAAATTACCTAAACGCTTAGCACCTATTTGTTTTGCTATTGATTTAATTGTATATGACATTGTTCTATTTCTTTTTGTACATCTAAGTACGGGTATTTTTCCTTAAGTTGATTTATTTTTAACACTATTTGTCCTAAAAATCGTTTATATTCTTCGGACTCTTTTCGGAATGGTTTATGTGTCAATGCTTTATGAATATCATCGCATTCCTTCATTATTTGTTTGGTTTTTCTTGAAAAATAAAGAGTACCAAAATTCTCCCAAATATATTGAATAGCCTTTGATGAAGGATGAAGCATATCATCTGCATAGAATCGATAATCGCGAAGATCATCCATCACGATTTCATATGCGGGAAAGTAAAAAACGGATTCAGGAAAAGCTTCTTGCAAACGATCAATGGCCAAAAGCAGGGTCGCTTTACTTATCTGATTAGCATGTAACCCATCTTTAAGATGGCGGATGGGACTAACAGTTAAAATAATCTTTAAGCAAGGTCGTTGCTGAAGAAGAGTGCGAATGAGAGAAGTGTAATCGGCAACAATATTCTCTACCGTAAGCATGGAACGCAAAAAATGATTCGCCGGAAGCTTATGGCAATTGGAAACAACCTGCCCTGTCTCCTTTAACGTATAGACCCAAGCTGTGCCGAAAGTAATGATCAAATAGTCCAACTGAATAATTGCTTCATGAGCTTCATCCAAACGATTGTTTATACGCTTTAAGCACTGATCCTGAGTCGAATCAGAAAACGAGCCGTGGTGCATGTAACTATGAAAACAATCACGATAGAAAAGTAAATTTTGGGAAGTATATTGTTTACCGGCAATCATCTCATGCAAAGCTTTGGAAACAGACAATGGATTATAAAGTATGCCGTAAGGATTGACCTGACAAGCAAATTTGTTTTGTACCATAAAAGTCCCAATGTTCTCGGCAAAGCAAGAACCCATTAGCAAACCTTTGTGAGAATGATCAATGAAAAAATTCTGTTTCGGAAACTCTATGACTGTCCTAAAATCCATCGCTTTATCAGTTTAAGTAAGCACAAACATACAGAAATAATCCTAAAAACAATAAGAGATTCATTAAGATAGTCAAGTCTTCACAAAATTCCGATTGAAAAACAAACACTTCAGCTTATTTATACTAATTTTGCAATAAATTTGCCCAAACAATGAAAAACGAATTCATATATACCCTGCTAAACAATATTTCATATCCGGAAGACTTGCGAAAACTAAGCATTGATCAGCTTCCCGAAGTATGTAAAGAGCTGAGGCAAGACATTATAGAAGAATTATCCTGCAACCCTGGCCATTTTGCGGCCAACTTGGGTGTGGTAGAACTTACCGTAGCATTACATTATGTTTATAATACGCCCTACGACCGCATTGTGTGGGATGTTGGACATCAAGCTTACGTCCACAAAATACTAACAGGAAGGCGTAAATCCTTCTTTACCAACAGAAAGATGAATGGCATACGTCCTTTCCCCTCTCCTGAAGAAAGTGAATATGACACCTTTACCTGCGGACATGCTTCAAATTCTATTTCAGCTGCATTAGGAATGGCAGTAGCAGCTAACAAAAAAGGAGAAAAAGATCGGCACGTGGTAGCTGTGATAGGTGATGGATCCATGAGTGGCGGACTGGCCTTCGAAGGCTTAAACAATGCGTCTGGAACTCCGAATAACCTCTTGATTATTCTCAACGACAATGATATGTCCATCGACCGCAGTGTGGGCGGGATGAAACAATATTTAGTCAACCTGACGACTTCAAATCGCTATAATCGCCTTCGCTTCGAAGCATCCAAGATACTATTTAAGATGGGAGTTTTAAACGAGAGTAGACGCAAAAGTCTCATACGCTTTGCCAATAGCGTGAAGTCGATGTTAGCCCAACAACAAAATATCTTTGAAGGGATGAACATCCGTTACTTTGGCCCAATTGACGGGCACGACGTAAAAAACATCTCACGTATATTGCGAGATATAAAAAACATGCAGGGGCCTAAAATACTTCATCTGCACACCATCAAAGGAAAAGGATTTGAACCCGCAGAGAAACAAGCCACACTATGGCATGCTCCGGGAAAGTTCAATCCGGAAACCGGCATACGAATTACCGCAAACACAGATGACCTTCCCCCACTCTTTCAAGATGTATTTGGCAATACTCTGGTAGAACTGGCCAAAAACAATAAAAAGATTATAGGAGTTACTCCTGCCATGCCTACAGGCTGTTCGATGAATATACTGATGGACAAAATGCCCGATAGAGCCTTTGACGTAGGCATTGCCGAAGGACATGCAGTGACTTTCTCTGGAGGAATGGCTAAAGAAGGATTGATGCCATTTTGCAACATCTACTCTTCATTCATGCAACGAGCCTACGATAATATCATCCACGACGTGGCTATCCAAAATTTGAATGTAATCTTTTGTCTTGACCGAGCAGGATTGGTAGGAGAAGATGGTCCCACTCACCACGGTGCGTTCGACTTAGCTTATTTAAGACCAATTCCCCATCTCACCATTGCATCACCCATGAATGAACATGAACTGAGAAAAATGATGTACACAGCTCAATTACCCGACAAAGGACCATTTGTTATTCGCTATCCCAAAGGAAGAGGATCGCTGGTTGATTGGCAATGTTCATTCGAAGAAATAGAAATAGGCACCGGACGCAAAATGAAGGACGGAGAGGAAATCGCGGTACTAACCATAGGTCCTATAGGCAATACAGCAGCAGAGGCAATTGAAGCCGCTACCAAAGAGAACATCTCTATTGCCCATTATGACGTACGTTTTTTGAAACCTCTAGATGCTAATATGCTACATGAGATAGGAGGCAAGTTCAAAAAAATACTAACCATTGAAGACGGAGTTATTCAAGGTGGCATGGGCAGCGCCATTCTCGAATTTCTATCCGATAACAACTATTATCCAAAAGTAGTACGCATGGGACTACCGGATAAATTCATCCAACACGGAAGCATAGCCGAGCTGCATCAACTCTGCGGCCTAGATGCAACCAGCATTTATCAGGCAATTATGCATCTGAACGCCCATGAAACGGAATAAAAAAAACGATATAACAACAATAGCCACAAGCCAAACAATCAAAACTTGTATTGGCAAATGCATATAGAAGATGAAAATAATTATTGCCGGTGCCGGAGCTGTAGGCACGCATTTAGCCAAATTATTATCCCGCGAGAGACAGGATATTATCTTAATAGACGACAGTGAAGAGAAGTTGAGCACATTAAGTTCTAACTTTGATTTGATGACCGTTTGCGCTTCTCCTTCCTCCATCTCCGGCCTCAAAGAAGTTGGTGCGAAAGATGCAGATTTGTTCATAGCCGTAACTCCCGACGAAAGCAGGAACATGACAGCTTGCATGATAGCAAGTAATTTGGGAGCAAAAAAGACGGTAGCCCGAATTGATAATTACGAATATCTATTGCCTAAAAACAAAGAATTCTTTAAAAAATTGGGAGTAGACTCGCTTATCTATCCAGAAATGCTGGCCGCTAAAGAAATCGTATCATCTATGCGGATGAGCTGGATTCGTCAATGGTGGGAATTTTGTGGAGGAGCCCTTATCCTATTAGGTACCAAGATGAGAGAGAGTGCAGAGATTCTCAACATTCCTCTTCAAGAGTTGGGTGATACAAATACGCCCTATCACATTGTAGCGATCAAACGAGGCAACGAAACAATCATCCCCCGAGGTAACGACGTAATCAAACTATACGACATTGTGTACTTCACCACCATCAAAAAGTATATTCCCTATATCCGGAAAATAGCAGGAAAAGAAGATTATGCTGACGTACGTAAAGTCATGATTATGGGGGGGAGCCGCATTGCTGTTCGTACTGCACAATATGTGCCCGACTATATGCAAGTAAAAATAGTGGAGCATGACGTGAACCGTTGTAATCGGCTAACGGAACTTTTAGATGACAAAGTCATGATCATTAATGGCGATGGGCGCGACATGGACCTGCTAACAGAAGAAGGTATGAAAAACACCGAAGCTTTTGTCGCACTAACAGGAAATTCAGAGACAAATATTCTGGCATGCTTGGCAGCCAAGCGAATGGGAGTAAGCAAAACTGTAGCCGAAGTGGAAAACATAGACTACATCAGTATGGCCGAAAGTCTGGATATCGGGACAGTCATCAACAAAAAAATGATTGCTGCCAGCCATATTTACCAAATGATGCTCGATGCCGATGTTTCAAATGTAAAAAGTTTAACCTTTGCCAATGCCGAAGTGGCCGAATTTACCGTTAAGTCCGATTCTAAAGTAGCTAAACATCTGGTTAAAGACCTTGGGTTACCCAAGGGAGCCACCATTGGCGGATTAATCAGAAATGGAGAAGGAGTTGTTGTTACGGGAGATACGCTGATACGTGCCGGTGATCATGTAGTGGTATTCTGCCTGAATATGATGATAAAAAAAATAGAGAAGTTCTTTAATTAACGTCTGAAATGATAAACAGAAAGATGATTTATAGAATCATGGGATTCTTGATTTTGATTGAGACAGCGATGCTATTGTCTTGCATAGGCGTTTCTCTCTGTTATCAGGAGAATGATTTGGAGAGTTTTCTTATTACAGCTGCCATTACCGCCGTTACGGGATTATTTCTTATGCTATTAGGTAAAAATGCGGAAAAGAAACTAAGTCGTAGAGACGGTTATATCATCGTTAGTATTGTGTGGGTAATATTCAGTATCTTTGGCATGCTACCCTTCTATCTCAGCGGATACATTCCTAACGTTACTAATGCTTTCTTTGAGACAATGTCCGGTTTTACCACCACAGGTGCCAGCATATTAGACAATATAGAGGCATTACCTCACGGACTGTTGTTCTGGCGAAGCATGACGCAATGGATTGGAGGCTTGGGCATTGTTTTCTTTACCATCGCTGTTCTTCCTATCTTTGGAGTAGGAAGTATGCAACTTTTTGCAGCAGAAGCGACCGGCCCCACGCACGACAAGATACACCCCCGCATCGGAGTCACAGCAAAATTACTATGGATTGTTTACCTCGTATTAACAATTAGTGAAACGATATTACTCATGTTTGGCGGGATGAGTCTATTTGATGCCGTTTGTCACTCATTTACGACCACCGCTACCGGAGGATATTCCACCAAGCAAGCAAGTATAGCCTATTACAATTCTCCTTATATAGAATACATCATTTCACTCTTTATGATCTTGTCGGGACTCAATTTTACTCTTTATTTCTTTTGCGCAAAAGGTAAAATAAAGAAATTTTTCAGTGACGAGGAGATGAAATGGTATATCTGGTCTATCGCTATTTTCACCGCCATCATCGCATTTACGCTGACACGTACTTCTTCCATGGGAATTGAAGAATCATTCAGAAAAGCATTATTCCAAGTAGCCTCACTACATTCCACAACCGGATATGTCACGGCCGATTATATGACGTGGGAACCTTTTTTATGGGCAATGCTTGCTATTACAATGATTATTGGTGGATGTGCCGGTTCAACCAGTGGAGGATTAAAAGACATACGTATCCTAATATTAGTAAGAATCATAAAAAATGAATTCAAACGTTTAATTCATCCAAATGCCGTGCTTCCAATTCGTGTTAACAAGCAGGTTATATCTCCATCGGTTAAAAATGCCATTCTTGCTTTTACCTTGTTATATATTACCGTATTGGTTATCGGATGGATTACCATGATGGCATTAGGTGTAGGATATATAGAATCTTTTGGTACGGTAGTATCAAGCATGGGTGGAGTTGGACCAGGTTTAGGTACATGCGGTCCTGCATATAGCTGGAACCATTTACCGGATGCTTCCAAATGGCTATTGTCTTTTCTGATGTTAATCGGTCGTCTCGAGATATTCACTATATTATTGATTTTTACCCCTGGATTTTGGAAGAAAAATTGATGAAAGATACAAAGTGTGCTAAAAAAACCTTTTTGTCACATAGAGATTGCAAAAGAGAGGAAATTAAGTTATATATTTGCACCCGCAAGAGGGTAATATGAAAAAATTCCTTAAATACAGTGTCTTAATCGCATTTACCGTGATGCTTCATGCCACCATGATGGGAGCTATGAAAGCATCTGAGACACTATATACCGCACCCCAAAGCGACCCTGGTTACTTCATCTCTCAAAAGCAAAGACTCAACTTATCTCTACAAGAGTTTTGCTATTATTATGCCGAATTGGCATGTGAAGTTGCCCATCTCGATTTCTCCCATACTCCTACCAGTAAAAGCTACCACCGACTTATAGGATTCTTTCGTACACATAGTGCTATTCACTTAGCATCCTTTAGTGTTACGTTCCATCCACTATCTCATAGTTCCATGAACCCTGTGAGCTACTATGTTTTTGGTCTGCGAAAAATCATCACTTAATTTTCTCTTATTTTACACTGTCGTTACCGTGGAGTTATCATCTAAATAATTATTAAGGTGATAGTCCGTTCATTAATAGTATTTAATCTAAATGATATTGGATTATGAATTTTGTGTTATTAGTCGTCGTTCTATTAACGGCAGTAACCTTGGTTGCTGCAGCGTTGATTATAGCAAAAGCTATATCTCCGCGCTCCTACAATCCTCAAAAAGAAGAGCCGTACGAATGTGGCATTCCTACACGTGGCAAATCATGGATGCAATTTCGTGTAGGCTACTATTTGTTTGCCATCTTGTTTTTGATGTTCGATGTAGAGACAGTCTTTCTATTTCCATGGGCAGTTATTGTCAGGGATTTAGGAGTAGCCGGACTTGTTAGTATTCTCTTCTTCTTAGTTATTTTAGTTCTGGGTCTAGCCTATGCCTGGAGGAAAGGAGCATTAGAATGGAAATGAAAAAGCCGAAAATAAAATCAATTCCTTACGAAGAGTTCAGCGACAATGAGTCTTTGGAGAAAATTATTAAAGAGCTCAATGAAGGTGGAGCTAGTGTTTTTGTAGGAGCAATGGATGATCTCATCAATTGGGGACGCAGTAATTCATTGTGGCCACTGACATTTGCAACAAGCTGTTGCGGAATTGAATTCATGTCATTAGGAGCTGCTCGCTATGATATGGCCCGCTTTGGGTTTGAAGTTGCCCGCGCCAGCCCCCGCCAAGCAGATATGATTATGGTTTGCGGAACCATCACCAATAAGATGGCTCCAGTATTGAAACGTCTTTACGATCAGATGGCCGATCCAAAATACGTAGTAGCCGTAGGTGGATGTGCCGTGAGCGGAGGTCCTTTTAAAAAATCATATCATGTATTAAACGGAGTGGATAAAATTATACCTGTTGACGTATTTATTCCCGGATGCCCTCCAAGACCGGAAGCATTCTACTACGGATTGATGCAATTACAACGCAAGGTAAAGATTGAGAAGTTCTTTGGAGGCGTAAACAAAAAAGAGAAAAGAGATGAATGAGATCATAGAAATACCGTTAGAGAGGTTTCGTGACGAAGTACTGAAACTACGCACCGAAAAACAAATGGATTTTCTGGAAAGCCTCACCGGCATGGACTGGGGAGAAAGTTTAGGAGTTATCTATCACTTGGAGTCAACCGTCACTGGTGAGAAGATGGTTATCAAGACATCTACTAACAATAGGGAAAATCCGGAACTACCTACAGTTTCCGATATATGGAAAGCCGCTGAATTAAACGAACGTGAAGTATACGACTTCTACGGCATACGCTTCATTAACCATCCTGACATGCGCCGTCTATACCTACGTAACGACTGGGTAGGTTATCCAATGCGTAAAGACGATGATCCTATGGATGAGCGTAATCCGCTGCGAATGAATAATGAGGAAACGATTGATTCGACCACCGAGTTAAAGCTCAACTCAGATGGTACTTTGGAAGACCAAGAGAACATTATCTTCGACGATAGAGAGTACGTAATCAATATCGGCCCTCAGCATCCGGCTACCCATGGGGTTCTTCGCTTCCGCGTATCTCTGGAAGGAGAAACCATTAAGAAACTAGACGCCAACTGTGGCTATATACATCGTGGCATAGAAAAGATGTGCGAAAGCCTTACATACCCCCAAACGTTAGCATTGACCGATCGTTTGGATTATTTAGGTGCACACCAGAATCGTCATGCATTGTGTATGTGCATCGAAAAAGCAATGGGCGTTGAAGTATCAGAACGCGTACAATACATCCGTACTATCATGGATGAACTGCAACGTATTGACTCTCACCTGTTATTCTATTCTTGCCTCTGCATGGACCTTGGAGCTCTAACTGCTTTCTTTTATGGATTCCGCGACAGAGAAAAGATACTTGATATCTTTGAAGAGACTTGTGGCGGACGCCTCACAATGAACTACAACACAATCGGAGGTGTGCAGTGGGATCTTCATCCCAACTTTATACGTAGAGTGAAAGAATTTATTCCTTATATGCGAGGAATCATTCATGAATACCACGAAGTATTTACCGGCAACATCATTGCTCATCAACGCTTGAAAGGGGTTGGAGTGCTAAGCCGTGAAGATGCTATTTCTTTTGGAGCTACCGGTGGAACAGGACGTGCTTCTGGCTGGGCGTGCGATGTACGCAAGCGTATCCCTTATGGGGTATATGACAAGGTTGACTTCAAAGAAATAATCTATACTGAAGGAGATTGTTTTGCCCGCTACATGGTACGTATGGACGAAATCATGGAATCGTTGTGCATCATTGAGCAACTCATAGATAACATCCCTGAAGGAAGCTATCAAGAAAAGATGAAACCAATCATCAGGGTTCCCGAAGGTTCCTACTATGCTGCCGTAGAAGGTAGCCGTGGAGAGTTTGGAGTGTTCATAGAAAGCCACGGAGAGAAGAATCCATATCGCGTTCACTTCCGTAGCACAGGGTTGCCGCTTGTTTCTGTAGTTGACACCATCAGCCGTGGAAGCAAAATAGCCGACCTGATAGCTATTGGAGGAACATTAGACTATGTAGTGCCTGACATTGACAGGTAAGATTCTATATGATAAATTGCAAATTATAAATCAATCATATGTTCGATTTTAGTATAGTAACTAACTGGATACACCAAATGCTTACTTCCCTTATGCCGGAAGGATTGGCTGTATTTATAGAGTGTGTAGTAATAGGTGTATGCATCATTCTCATGTATGCCATACTTGCTATTATACTTATTTATATGGAGCGCAAGGTATGTGCATTCTTTCAATGTCGCCTTGGCCCCAATCGTGTAGGAAAATGGGGAAGCATGCAGGTTTTCGCCGATGTTATCAAAATGTTAATCAAAGAAATTATCTCTTTGAAGCATTCTGATAGGTTTCTGTATGAGTTGGCCCCATACATGGTTATCATCGCTTCTATTTTAGCTTTTTCGTGCATTCCTATTAATAAAGGAATGGGAGTTTTAGATTTTAATGTAGGCGTGTTCTTTTTGCTAGCAGCATCATCCATTGGCGTGGTGGGTATTTTGCTCGCCGGCTGGGGAAGTAACAATAAGTTTTCCCTTATCGGAGCCATGCGAAGCGGAGCACAAATCATTAGTTATGAACTGTCTGTGGGGTTATCTATCCTGACGATGGTTGTACTCATGGGTACCATGCAATTCTCTGAGATCGTAGAGGGACAAGCTGATGGCTGGTTCATCTTCAAAGGTCACATTCCTGCGCTGATTGCTTTCGTGATCTACCTCATTGCCGGAAATGCGGAAACAAACCGTGGTCCATTCGACCTTCCGGAAGCAGAGAGTGAACTAACAGCCGGATATCATACAGAGTATAGTGGTATGCACTTCGGCTTCTTCTATTTGGCAGAATACCTGAATATGTTCATCGTAGCATCCGTAGCAGCAACCATCTTCCTTGGAGGTTGGATGCCCTTTCACGTTGTTGGATTAGATAGTTTCAATACCGTAATGGACTATATTCCCGGCTTTATCTGGTTCTTTGGAAAAGCATTCTTCGTGGTGTTCTTGCTTATGTGGATCAAGTGGACGTTCCCTCGTTTGCGTATCGACCAGATACTAAAACTCGAATGGAAGTACTTAGTGCCTATTAGCATGGTAAACCTTGTAATTATGGTATTAATAGTAGTCTTCGGGCTGCACTTTTAAATGGAGAAAAGAAGAATGAAAAACGAAAATAGTTATTTGGGCGGTCTTCTAAACGGTATAGGTACCCTATTAACGGGAATGAAAACCACCATTACAGTATTCTTTCGTGCAAAGACTACAGAACAATATCCTGAAAATCGTGCAGAGTTAAAGATGTTCGACCGTTTCCGTGGTGAACTAATTATGCCGCATAATGAAAACAACGAGCATCGGTGCGTATCTTGTGGTATCTGCCAAAATGTTTGCCCCAATGATACGATTGAGATCATCAGTGAAACGATTGAAACTGAGGAAGGAAAAAAGAAGAAGATACTTAAAACCTACAAGTACGACTTAGGTTCTTGCATCTTCTGCGAACTTTGTGTCAATGCCTGTCCACACGATGCCATCACTTTCGACCAAACATTTGAGCATGCTGTGTTCAATCGTGATAAGCTAATACATACATTGAACCACGAAGGTAGTAAAGTAATAGAAAAGAAATAAGATATGGAACTCACTTTTGAAACAATTATATTCTACGCACTGGCAATATTTATCTCCGTATTCTCAGTGATGACGGTATGTACCCGTCACATCGTGCGTTCGGCGACCTATTTGCTCTTTGTGCTATTTGGAACCGCAGGTATTTATTTTTTGCTTGGATACACCTTTTTAGGATCTGTGCAAATCATGGTTTATGCCGGAGGTATTGTCGTTCTCTACGTATTCTCCATTCTGCTCACCAGTGGAGATGGAGACCGCGCCGAAAAGTTGAAACGCAGCAAGTTGATTGCCGGCTTAGGTGCAACGATTGGCGGTGCAGCTATAGTCCTATTCATTACGCTTACCCATAAGTTTACTACTATCACAGATCCGGAACCGATAGAGACAAACATAAAGACCATCGGTCACGCACTTTTGGGTAGCGATAAATACGGATATGTATTACCCTTTGAAGCTGTCAGCATTCTCTTACTGGCATGTATCGTAGGTGGATTATTAATTGCACGTAAACGATAAGATTATGACAATACACATGGAATATTACCTGATAGTATCGGCTATCATGTTCTTTGCAGGAATCTACGGATTCTTTACCCGTCGCAATACACTTGCTATTTTGATCTCTATAGAGCTGATTCTGAATGCCACGGACATTAACTTTGCCGTATTCAACCGTTTTTTGTTTCCTACGGGCTTAGAAGGACATTTTTTCGCTTTGTTCTCTATTGCCATATCCGCAGCAGAAACAGCAGTGGCTATTGCTATTATGATTAATATCTACCGCAATATCCGCAACATACAAGTGAAGAACTTGAATGAAATGAAATGGTAATCTATAACAGAATAAACTCATAACAATGGATTTTACAATATTGATACTTATACTTCCGATGCTCTCGTTCCTGATATTAGGGATCGGAGGTAAATGGTTTAAGCCGGTAGACGCAGGCAGGCTAGGTACCCTTTCTTTGAGCTTGGTCACTCTGCTGAGTTATCTTACTGCGTGGTTCTATTTCACTGCTCCACGTACTGCCGAAGGAACATATGCTACCTTGATGCCATACAACTTCACCTGGCTTCCTTTTACTGAAACGTTGCATTTCGACTTGGGCATCATGCTCGACCCTATCTCAGTAATGATGCTGGTGGTAATTTCTACCGTCTCATTAATGGTACATCTCTACTCTTTCAGTTACATGAAAGGAGAAAAAGGCTTCCAACGTTACTATGCCTTTCTGTCATTGTTCACGATGTCCATGCTTGGCTTGGTAGTAGCAACCAACATCTTTCAGATGTATCTGTTCTGGGAACTAGTAGGAGTAAGTTCTTACTTACTAATCGGATTCTACTACACCAAAGCATCTGCGGTTGCAGCAAGTAAAAAAGCATTTATCGTTACCCGTTTTGCCGATCTTGGATTCCTCATCGGAATCCTCTTATACGGATACTATGGCGGAACGTTTAGCTTTACTCCTGACGCGATGTCACTGGTAACCGGTGGTGCAGTCATGTTACCATTAGCACTGGGGCTGATGTTTGTGGGAGGTGCAGGTAAAAGTGCCATGTTCCCTTTACATATTTGGTTGCCCGATGCAATGGAAGGTCCGACTCCGGTCAGTGCACTCATCCATGCCGCAACCATGGTTGTGGCAGGTGTTTACCTTGTAGCACGCATGTTTCCTTTATTCATCGCATATGCTCCTGATGTACTTCACATAATTGGTTGGGTAGGTGCATTTACTGCCTTCTTTGCAGCAAGCATAGCTTGTGTGCAAACAGACATTAAGCGAGTACTCGCTTTCTCTACCATCTCACAGATCGGTTTCATGATTGTTGCTTTGGGTGTATGTACCAGCATGAATCCACACGAAGGCGGACTAGGTTACATGGCCTCCATGTTCCACCTCTTTACTCATGCCATGTTTAAAGCATTACTCTTCTTAGGCGCAGGTAGCATCATTCATGCCGTACACAGCAATGAAATGAGTGCGATGGGCGGATTGAGAAAGTATATGCCTATCACGCATATCACTTTCCTCATTGCTTGTCTTGCTATAGCCGGTATACCTCCTTTTTCTGGATTCTTCTCGAAAGATGAGATCCTTGCCGCTTGCTTTGAATATAGTCCGATAATGGGTTGGGTAATGACAATCATTGCCGCCATGACAGCATTTTACATGTTCCGCCTATATTACGGCATATTTTGGGGAAAAGAGAATAAGGAATTACATGACGCTCACACGCCGCACGAAAGTCCTTTGGCTATGACCTTCCCGTTGATGTTTTTAGCCGCCATAACTTGTGTAGCCGGATTCATTCCATTCGGAACGCTTGTAAGCAGTAATGGGGAAGCCTACCACATTCATTTGGATGCTACGGTAGCCATCACGAGTGTAGTGATAGCCATCATCTCCATATCATTAGCTACTTGGATCTATATGCGCCCGACGCAACCTGTAGCCGACATGTTGGGCAAACGTTTTGCCCGCCTGCACAACGCAGCCTCTCATCGCTTTTATATTGACGAAGTATACCAGTTCGTCACCCATAAGATTATTTTCCGTTGCATCTCTACTCCTATCGCATGGTTCGACCGTCACGTTGTTGATGGCTTCTTCGACTTCCTTGCCTGGGGTACACATGCTACGAGCGATGAGATACGCGATTTGCAAAGCGGCCAAGTGCAACAATATGCATTTGTGTTCCTGCTTGGTACGCTGGCACTGATTGTAACCCTATTATTGACATTCTAAAGCATTAAATGATATGAACTTCTTATCCTTATTCGTACTAGTCCCTTTACTTATGCTCGCCGGGCTTTGGATGTCGAAAGGCATTAAAGCCATCAGAGGCGTGATGGTTACAGGTAGTACGATATTGTTAGGTTTGGCTATTGCCCTTACCTGCATGTATCTCAATGAACGTGGAGCCGGCAACACTGCCGAGATGTTATTTCGTGCCGATACGATGTGGTATGCTCCGCTCCATATAGCTTACTCTGTAGGAGTAGATGGAATTTCGGTAGCCATGCTGTTACTTAGTGCCATCATCGTATTTACCGGAACATTTGCTTCGTGGCAGATGAAACTCCAAACCAAGGAATACTTCCTTTGGTTCACTCTGCTTAGCATGGGTGTTTTCGGATTCTTCATCTGTGTTGACCTGTTCACCATGTTCATGTTCTACGAAATAGCACTGATACCGATGTACCTACTCATTGGAGTATGGGGCAGCGGACGCAAAGAATATGCGGCAATGAAGCTAACACTGATGCTTATGGGTGGTTCCGCTTTTCTACTGGTAGGCATTTTGGGTATCTACTTCGGTAGTGGCGCCACAACAATGAACCTTTTAGAAATCGCCAAGCTGCACAACATACCATTTGCCCAACAATGTATCTGGTTTCCTCTTACCTTTTTAGGCTTTGGCGTACTGGGTGCTTTGTTCCCATTCCATACATGGAGTCCCGACGGTCATGCTTCAGCCCCAACAGCTGTATCTATGCTTCACGCCGGTGTATTGATGAAACTTGGTGGATATGGATGTTTCCGCATAGCCATGTATCTGATGCCCGATGCTGCTAAAGAGCTAAGCTGGATATTCCTTATCTTAACCGGAATTAGTGTGGTGTACGGAGCCTTTAGCGCTTGTGTGCAGACAGACTTGAAATACATCAACGCCTATTCATCTGTAAGTCACTGTGGATTGGTACTTTTCGCCATTCTGATGATGAATCAAACAGCTTCTACAGGTGCTGTACTTCAGATGCTTAGCCACGGGTTGATGACAGCCCTCTTCTTCGCCCTCATTGGTATGATTTACGGGCGAACACATACCCGAGATGTTCGGGAACTTGGAGGATTGATGAAGATCATGCCTTTCTTAAGCGTATGTTACGTCATTGCCGGTTTAGCTAATCTGGGTTTACCCGGCCTCAGCGGTTTCGTAGCCGAAATGACTATCTTTGTTGGTTCCTTCCAAAACTTCGATGCATTCCACCGCACAATGACTATTCTGGCTACCACCTCTATTGTTATCACGGCAGTCTACATTTTGCGTTTGGTAGGTAAAATTCTCTACGGTAATCCGGTAAACGAAGAACATCTGAAACTGACTGATGCAACTTGGGACGAACGCTTTGCCGTAATCTGCCTCATTGTCTGTGTAGCCGGATTAGGTATAGCACCTTTTTGGATCAGTCACATGATCGGTGATAGCGTATTGCCGGTTGTTTCACAATTAATACGATAATAGTAATCGTCTAATCATAAAACAACAATATGGATTACTCACAATTCTTATATATGAAAGAAGAGCTATCGCTCATAGCAGTCATCGTCATCATCTTTGTGGCCGACCTGTTTGTGAGTCCGGATGCTCATAAAAAAGACGGTAAAGTGCACCTGAACACTCTTTTACCTGTCATCTTAATGGCTATACATACCCTCATCAATCTCGTACCTGGTACGGCAGCCGATGCTTTTGGAGGTATGTATCACTATCTACCGATGATGACTATTGTTAAGTCCGTACTCAACGTAGGTACAATCATTGTCTTCTTGTTGGCCCACGAATGGTTGGCCCGCGAAGATACCTTCATCAAGCAAGGCGAGTTCTATGTACTTACGCTGAGCACCTTGCTCGGTATGTATTTCATGATTTCAGCCGGACACTTCCTTATGTTCTTTATCGGACTCGAAACAGCATCTGTCCCAATGGCCGCGCTGGTTGCTTTCGATAAATACCGTCACCACTCTGCAGAAGCAGGAGCAAAATACATCCTTACCGCACTCTTTTCAAGCGGACTATTACTCTATGGCATCTCATTGATCTACGGCACGGTAGGTACACTCTATTTTGAAGATATACCCGCTGGCATCACAGGCAATCCAATGCAGATTATGGCATTTGTCTTTTTCTTTGTCGGCATGGGCTTTAAGATTTCACTCGTACCTTTCCACTTGTGGACAGCCGATGTATATCAGGGAGCACCAACAGCTGTAACCAGTTTCTTGAGCGTGATTTCTAAAGGATCGGCTGCTTTCGTGCTGATGGCAGTTCTTATCAAAGTGTTTGCACCGATGGTAGCGCAATGGCAAGAAGTGTTGTATTGGGTCATCATTGCTTCCATCACCATAGCCAACCTCTTCGCCATTCGTCAGCAAAACCTGAAACGATTCATGGCTTTTTCAGCCATCTCTCAGGCAGGCTACATCATGCTTGGAGTCATTGGTGGCAGCGCACAGGGAATGACTGCACTGGTTTACTATGTGCTAGTCTATATGGTAGCTAATCTGGGTGTGTTCACCGTCATAGCCATTGTAGAGCAACGGAGTGGTAAGATAGAGATGGACGACTATAACGGTCTATACCTCACCAATCCTAAGTTAGCTTTCCTGATGACTCTTGCATTATTCTCACTGGCAGGTATTCCGCCATTTGCAGGATTCTTCAGCAAGTTCTTCATCTTCATGGCAGCTTTTCAATCAGGTTTTCATCTATTGGTATTCATCGCTTTGGTCAACACAGTTATCTCACTCTATTACTACCTGTTGATCGTCAAGGCCATGTATATTAACAAGAACGAAACACCTATTGCAGCATTCAAGAGCGATGCTTATAGCAAAGCAAGCATGATTCTTTGTTTGGCAGGTATCATTGCTATTGGTATTGCAAGCATCATATACGAAACAATAGACAAATTCAGTTTCGGCATGTAGTCAGAGCCCATTAAAAGATCAAATATTAAAAAGAGAGCACTCTCCATTTACGTCATTGTATGGAGAGTGCTCTCTTTTTGATATGACACAAGCCGAATGCAACAAAGTAATACGCAATCAAACACATTCTATTTCAACTTAGAATGCAAAAGAAAGAAAAGAGAAAAAGAAAATTCCTATCTTTGAGAGTGATCAATAATCTAATGAAATGAAAAACTAACTCCTCTTTTATTAAAACCATGAAACGAATAATTGTAATGATGGCAGTGGCTTGGGCAATCTCAGGCTATGCGCAAAAGTTAGGCGTGAACACAATCGATGAAGTGATTAATGCCATGACCCTAGAAGAAAAAGCACACCTCTTGGTTGGTGCTTCCAATGAGGGCTTTTCAGGAGAAGGTGCAACCATTGGTAAGACGTGGAACATTGTTCCGGGCGCCGCAGGAACAACTGTTCCAAACGAACGTTTAGGCATTCCCGCTACCGTCTTAGCCGACGGTCCTGCAGGATTACGCATCAATCCAACCCGCCCGAATGATTCAAGCACCTATTATTGCACCGGTTTCCCTGTCGCCACTATGCTGGCAGCTACATGGAATCCGACGTTGGTAGAAAGTGTAGGCAAAGCGATGGGCAATGAAGTACTAGAATACGGTTGTGATGTGCTACTTGCACCAGGCATGAATATTCACCGTAATCCTCTTTGCGGACGTAATTTTGAGTACTACTCCGAAGACCCGTTTGTTGCAGGAAAGATAGCAGCCGCAATGGTCAATGGCGTACAAAGCAATGGAGTGGGTACAAGTATCAAGCACTTTGCCGGAAACAACCAAGAAACTCTACGCACCCGCAATGACGCCCGTATTACCCAACGCGCACTGCGTGAAATCTATCTGAAGCCGTTTGAAATTACGGTCAAAGAATCGCACCCATGGACGGTCATGTCATCCTACAACAAGATCAACGGCACTTACACGCAAGAAGATTACGAGCTGTTAACAACCATTCTCCGTGACGAATGGGGATTTAAGGGTATTGTTATGACCGACTGGACTTGGATGCGCAATACGGCAGCACAAGTTCATGCGGGCAATGACCTGATGATGCCCGGCAACAAAGAACAAGTTGCAGATATTTTAGATAAAGTAAAAAAGGGAACATTGAAAGAATCTGATGTGAATATCTGTGTGAAACGGATACTCGAATACATCCTGCAGACACCTCGCTTCAAAGGATATAAATACAGCAATAAACCTGATTTGAAAGCTCACGCAAGCATTACCCGAAACTCGGCTGCCGAGGGTATGGTCTTGCTAAAGAATGATAATGAGACCCTTCCTTTACAAGCTGACTTAAAAAACATTGCCCTCTTCGGCGTCACTTCTTACTCCTTCATTGCAGGAGGAACAGGCTCCGGTGATGTGAACAAGGCATATGTGATCGATTTGCAACAAGGATTGGAGAATGCAGGCTTTGGCATCCAAGAAAAAACGAAGAACGTCTATGAGAAATTCTTGGCTTACGAGAAGGAACAACTGGAGGAAATTAATATCGAACGGGGCTGGTATCTTGGTCCGCTTCGTCCCAGAGAACCTGAAATAGACAACGCTTTCATCAAATCGCGAGCAAAAGATTCGAATATTGCTATCATTACAATTGGACGCAATTCGGGAGAAGGTAACGACCGAGGTATCAAAGATAACTTCGAACTAAGTCAGACCGAGCGCGACTTGCTTACCAATGTTACCCGCGAGTTTCACGCACAAGGAAAAAAGGTCGTAGTCATTCTCAATATTGGAGGAGTCATTGAAACAACTTCTTGGAAGCACCTCCCCGATGCCATCCTATTGGCTTGGCAAGCAGGACAAGAAGCCGGAAATAGTGTTGCCGATGCGTTGAAAGGAACAAGCAACCCTTCGGGCAAACTCCCCATGACCTTCCCTATGGATTATACCGACCATCCCTCTTCGCGCAACTTCCCCGCTGGCTTTGTTTCAAACTGGGACGATGAACAAAATGCCACCTTACTCAACAAGAAAGACATTGGCTGGACCAATTACGAAGAAGATATTTGGGTTGGCTATCGCTACTTCAAAACCTATAACAAAGAAGTATCTTACCCCTTTGGATATGGCCTTTCTTACACCACCTTCCAATATAGTGATGCTAAAGTGAAGACAGCGGCAGGCAGCATTAAAGTCTCTGTTAAAGTAACAAATACAGGAAAGATAGCCGGCAAAGAAGTTGCAGAACTTTATATAACGGCTCCCGCAGGAGAAGTAAAGAAGCCGATCTGCGAACTAAAAGGGTTCGCCAAGACTCAATTGCTGAAACCTGGAGCTTCAGAAGTCCTCGTGATGGAGGTTAAGAGTGAAGATCTGGCCTCTTTCAATGAGGCACAATCTGCCTGGATAACGGATGCCGGGCACTATAAAGTACTACTAGGTGCCTCCTCAAACGATATTCGTCAATCTGCATTCTTTACCATCAGTAAACCGGAAGTACGTAAAGTGCATAATGTTTTGAAGCTACAAGAAACGATGAATAGAATGAAAGAATAAACAGAGTTGAAATCCTATTGAAACATGAGAGCCTCTGCGGAAGAATGTCACAACATCCTTTCTGCAGGGGCTTTCATATTTCCCCGAATTTTGGCGCATCCAGAGACGACATGCGATTGTAATATATACGTCAATTAAATGTATAAAGGTTGACTTAACAATGTAATCTCATCCCCTCATCTTTGCAACGAAAAAGAAACGCATTTTAGATGAGCATGAAAAAAGTATCAAAAAGAATTTTATCAATCATTGTGCTACTCGCCCTTTTCTCGGCAGTAGCAGTAGCCAACAACATTAAAGGAATTATCAGAGACAAAAGCTCTAAAGAGCCGCTCACCGGAGCAACTGTACAAGTTCTCGGTACTAGCATTGGGGTAATAGCCGATTTAGACGGTAACTATAACCTCAGTGGATTAAAAAATGGAACATACACCATTCAAATTAAGTATGTATCGTACAAAACCATCGAAGTAAAAAGTGTGAAAGTATCTGGTAATACACCCATCATACTTGATATTGAAATGGAGTCCGAAAGTCAGGTACTTGGCGATGTTACAGTGGTGGCGCAAGTAAAAAAAAGTACAGAATTGGCTCTAATGAGCGATCAAAAAAGAAGTTTGGTTGTACAATCAGGCGTTTCGGCCCAACAGATAAGTAGAACACAAGATAAAGATGCCTCGGAAGTGATTAAACGCATCCCGGGTATTTCTATTATAGACGAAAAATTTGTGATGGTTCGAGGACTTTCTCAACGATATAATAACGTATGGATTAATAATAGTGCCGTGCCTAGCTCAGAAGCCGATTCAAGAGCTTTCTCTTTCGATATTATACCAAGTTCTCAGTTGGATAATATGGTTATTGTCAAATCACCCGCTCCTGAATATCCCGCTGATTTTACAGGAGGATTCATTCTTATCAATACCAAAGATATGCCTTCAGAAAATTCATTCAACATCTCTTTAGGTAGTAGCGTTAACGACCAAACCCATTTTAAAAACTTTCTTTATAACAAAGGAAGTAAAACAGACTTTCTTGGATTTGATAATAGTTTAAGACCTCTACACAATGGCATTAACACCGTAATGAATACATTCGATGGAACAGCAATTGATTTGACAAGCAACAAATTGAATAACAATTGGACTGTAAAGACAAAGAAGCCGATGAGCGATATGAAATTCAACATTTCATATAACCATAAATGGGATACTACCAAAGGACAACAAGTTGGTTTATTAGCTGCTGCAAACTATAGCAATACCTACAAAACCTTTACAGACATGGAGAACTCTCTGTTCGGAAGTTACGATGTGACCAATGATCATTCTGTATACTTGCGTAAAAGCACAGATAATCAATATAATCATGATGTACGTATCGGGGCAATGGTCAATCTAACCTTTATTCCCAAAAACACACACAGCCATTACGAATTCAAGAATATTTTTAATCAACTGGGGAAAGATCGCTATACGAACCGCGTAGGCATTGATGCGCAAAGTAACAATGTAAAGAGCATGGAATATTACTATTCAAGCCGTACTACTTACAATGGTCAATTCACAGGAAAGCACACGTATGATCATAGCAAATTAGATTGGAGTGCAGGTTACGCTTATGCCAACCGCAATTTACCCGACCGTAGACGCATACTACTTAACGACGAATTAGAGCAAGGGAACATTGGTCTGAGTAGTGGCTCGGATATTAGCCGTGAGTTCTATAAGTTAACTGAACATATCTTCTCTGGCAACATCAATTATCAAAAAGATTTCAATATTGGAAACCTCACTCCTACCATAAAAGCGGGCGCATATGCTGAATATCGCACAAGGGATTATGTCACCCGTAGATTCTATTATAACTGGGATCAGAATAATACCCTTCCATCAGGATTCCGCTACATGGATATAGTAAATGAACTTTTAGTACCCGATAACTATGGAGCAGACAAGCTTCACCTATTTGAAGATGTAGACATGACTAATAATTATAGTGGAAACAATACGCTTGGAGCTGGGTACTTTGGAGTAAATCTGCCATTAGGCGCTCTTAGCGTTTACACAGGAGTTAGATACGAAAACAATAAAATGGAATTAATTAGCAATACACGCTCTTACGAGGTGAGCCACCATAGCACATTCTATAAGAGCAATGATATTTTTCCATCTGTAAACGCCAACTATAAACTAACGTCCAAACAACAATTACGTCTGGCATACGGTAAATCAATAAATCGTCCTGAGTTCCGTGAAGTATCCAATTCCGTATATTACGATTTTGAACTGGTTAGTCCGGTAGAAGGAAATCCTGAATTAGCACCTGCATACATACACAATATAGACTTCCGTTATGAGTTCTATCCTACTCCAGGTGAACAAATTTCAGTAGCACTCTTCTATAAACGTTTCAACAACCCGATAGAGTGGACTTACACTGTTAATGGAGGTACGGACCTGACATACTCTTATAAAAATGCCAAAGCAGCTAACAATTACGGTGTAGAAGTAGACATTCGCAAAAATCTGGATTTCATAAACCTAAAGAACTTCAGCTTCACTTTTAATGGCTCTCTCATCCAGAGTAAAGTGCTTTTTGAGTCAGGAAGCAAAGAAGAAAACAGACCTATGCAAGGGCAATCACCTTATCTAATTAATGCCGGTATTTTTTATCAAAGCCCAAAAACAAAATTAAATGCAGCAATACTCTATAACCGAATAGGAAAACGTATTATTGGTGTAGGTCGCAGCGTAGGAACAACAGGAAGTGAAAACACAAACAACATCCCAAATTCGTATGAAATGCCTCACAACAGTCTCGACTTATCCTTAGGAAAGAAAATAGGTAAATGGGAGATTAAAGCAAATATACGTGATCTATTGGCCGAAAAAGTATATTTCAAACAATTTGCCAAAGTAACAGAAGAAGACGGTACTAAAACAGAGCATCAAGAGATCACAAAACAATATAAACCCGGACGTAACTTCGGATTAAACTTAAGCTATAATTTTTAAAAAAGAAAACTATTCCATCAAAATTAAATAATTATGAAAAAGAAAATTTTTAGACTAACAAACTGTTTATTGGCAGTAGTAACCATGGCAAGCATCCTTAGTGGTTGCGATGACAACAATACCAATACAGAGGATCCAACAGTAACATACCCTACATCAGGTGACAACACGGGTTTAGCCACTAGCGAAGGTATCCTATTCAACAATGGTACCCAAATAGGTAACGGAGATAGTGAATTTGTATTTACTGGTAACAAGACAATCTCGAAAGGAACTTATTCTCTAAAAGGCTGGGTCTACGTATCATCAGGTGCTACACTGACTATTGAGCCTGGAACGATTATTAAAGGTGACAAACTAACTAAAGCAGCACTAATTGTAGAACGAGGAGGAAAATTAATTGCACAAGGAAACGCAAATAATCCAATCGTATTCACATCTGCACAAGAAGCAGGTTCACGTAAACCAGGAGACTGGGGGGGATTGATTATTTGTGGCAAAGCTCCAAATAATCAAAGCAACGATATGCAAATAGAAGGTGGCCCAAGAACACACCATGGAGGTACTGATGCAACAGATAACTCTGGTATCATTAGCTACGTACGTGTAGAGTTTGCAGGATATCCTTTCGCTACAGACAAAGAAATTAATGGCATCACACTCGGTTCAGTAGGTAGTGGCACTCAGATAGACCACGTTCAAGTATCTTATTCTAATGACGACTCTTACGAATGGTTTGGTGGAACAGTAAATTGTAAATACCTCATCGCCTTTAAAGGTTGGGATGATGAATTTGATACAGATAATGGTTTCTCAGGACACGTACAATTTGGCTTAAGTGTTCGTGATCCTCGAATCGCTGATGCTTCACAATCTAACGGATTTGAATCTGATAACTGTGCCGATGGAAATTCAACAGCTACTCCTCTTACAAAAGCAATATTCAGCAATATAACTTTTATTGGTCCGGCGACTAGTATTAACAGCAGTTTTGAAAATACAACTACTTATATAACCGGTGGAGACATTTATCCCAATAACGGATCTGGACTTGGAAAGTTTCAATCTGCCATGCAAATCCGCCGTAGCAGCAATCTAAATTGCTTTAACTCAGTAGCTGTAGGTTATCCTATTGGCATCATCATCGATGGTGAAAAAGGAAATTCAGTTACATCAGCTAAGAATGGCACAATCAAAGTACAAAACACCTATTTTGCAGGTATGACCATCTTAGGCAGTGATGCAAATAAGCACTATGTAGATGAATTAGGTACATATACTGATGGGACTATTACTTACGATAACACTCAAGAATCTTATTCTTCTACTTTCTTCAAATCTCAAACAGGCAATAGAGTCTACTCTAGCGAAGATGACTTAAAGCTTACTGGTAGCACTACAACTCTAGGACAGAACTACATGCCAACTTCAGCAAGCCCTTTATTAGGTGTAGCTTCTTTTACCGACAGTTCGCTTAGTAGTTTCACCACTACAACATACATTGGTGCTTTTAGTGGTACAAGCGATAGCTGGATGACAGGATGGACAAATTTTGATCCTGAAAATACAACTTATTAATCGGAAGCGATTCTGAGAGCAAGATACTAAAAAAGAACGCCTTCTTACCTAAGCTCCATCTATTACATGGTTTTTTGGTAATGAAGGCGTTTCTCTTATATAAAAAAGAAAATAATTTTCAAGAAAGGAATCAAAAACAGCACTACATTTGTTCCATATGCTAAGAGTAAGCACGTTCATCTCTTAAAAACAGCAAAGTTAATTGATTCTCTTAACGATAGCCCAATGAATATAAATAGAACTGCCATCACATACCTCTTTCTCTTCTGTTTCATTACGATGAGTTGTTCGGATCCTAGCAGTGATGACACGGATAATAACATCGTTTTTGGCAACAACGTCATTGGCAACGGTGAGCAGGAATTCATTATCACCAACAACCAAACTCTGAAAAAAGGGGTCTACCTGATGAAAGGCTGGTGTTACATTACTGATGGGGCTACGCTTACCATCGAACCCGGCACCGTCATCAAAGGTGATCATGAAACGATGGCCGCTTTAATAGTGGAACCGGGAGGCAAACTATTTGCCGAAGGTACTGCCACCCAGCCCATTGTCTTCACTTCTGAGAAGGAAGTCGGAGAACGCAAACCCGGCGACTGGGGCGGACTCATCATCTGCGGTAAAGCCACAAACAACAGTGACATCATGCAAGTAGAAGGCGGACCACGCACGCTACACGGAGGTAGCAACGATGCTGATAATTCAGGCGTCATCAGCTATGTGCGCGTAGAGTTTGCCGGATATCCTTTTAAGAAGAATCAAGAAATAAATGGCGTGACTTTCGGCTCTGTGGGTAGCGGCACACAAGTAGATCATCTGCAAGTATCTTACTCCAACGATGATGCCTTTGAATGGTTCGGTGGAACAGTCAATTGCGATTACTTGGTCGCTTATCATTGTTGGGATGATGATTTCGATGTCGATAACGGATATCGTGGCACATGCAATTATTTATTGGGTTACCGCAATTCTCGTATTGCTGATAGTTCTATCTCCCATGGTTTTGAATGTGACAACAACTCAAGCAACAGCAACGCACAACCCAATACCGCTCCTACCTTCAACAACGTTACCCTCTACGGTCCTTATTCAGTAGATTCATTCTTTGAGAACACCACCCAATATATCAATGGAAATGATCTACGTCCCGATAACGAAAGTCTCCTTGGCCTTTACGGCGCAGCCATTTCGCTAGGAAGCAATACAGCCGTCAACTTCCTAAACTCCACCATCAGCGGCTATCCCGCAACGATAACAGGCACGCCAACCCGGCAAGAGAATGTAGTGTTCCTCGACTCGGAAACCCCTTCCTTACCCGCATGGACAAACACTTGGTGCAATTTTGACCCGCAGAACACGGTCTACTAAACCCTTTTTCACTATTTGTTTCTAGTAATGAAACCAAAGTTTTCTTATGTTGAAACAAAAAGTTTAATACGTTGAAACGATTGGTTTCCTAGTATGAAAACAAAAGTTTTATAGCGTATAAAACTAATGAAACTGTACTTCCCTGGAAATGGTTGACTTTGATTTAGTTTATTTGTATAAGTGGTTGACTAAAAAAACTACTAATCCTAAATAAGGTTGTCTTCTGATTAAGCTTATTGCGAAATTAAGTAGACCGAACTTTGTCTTATTACTAAAATGAGTTGACCCTGCAGTTGTCTTATCACTAAAAGTGGTGGACTAACCACTGGTTAAGGCTCCATTAAGTAACCACTTAGCTATTGTAGGAGAAGATAAAGAGAAAAAGGCCTCTTTTCTTCTCTTGAATCTGTTATAAACAGATCATTCTTGGCTTTTTCATGTGCAAATGTATATAATATTAGCATTTATAATTGATTAGTCAGAAGATATTTTTCTCTGTAACTAACCCATTTTTTATTGAGTATTCCACTTTTAGTTGCTGCTTGCGCAGGTGTCATCATATCCAGACTCATGTGTGGTCGCTCGTTATTATAAAATCCAACAGCCGTTTTTAGTGCCCCACGCACTTTTTCTATCGTATGGAACCGCATGTCTTTAAGTAGTTCATGCTTGATGATGCCGTTTACTCTTTCGGCCACGGCGTTATCTTTTGGATTGCCACTTTCGGTCATGCTGATGCGAACTCCTTTTGCATGCAAACCAGAGGTATATTCAAAGCTTGCGTATTGAACGCCTCGGTCTGAATGATGGATCAGATCGACTTCATCAACTCCTTTTAATCGTTTGAAAGCCATCTCCAAAGCTTTGAGCGCATAAATGCTTTCAAGTGTACTTCCCTGGAAATGGTTGACTTATACTGAAAATAGTTGTTACTATTAGAGGCTTGTTACTAAATAAGTTGTCACATACTATTATTATTTCCTAAAAAGGTTGTCAGTTTACATCCGTTGTTACTAAAAAGGTTGACTATGAAAAACACTATACCTAAAACGAGTTTCCTCTCTTTAGCCTTATTCCCAAATTGAGTTGACCACTTTTCTAGTTAACCCTAAAAGAGGTAGACTTTAATTGTTTGATAGAAGAAAAAAGACAAATTCTCCTTTTCTTCTATATTCTTTCCTCTTCATTATTTGTCATTTCATCGTAAAAGACTGACGATAAAATACTATATTTGCATATCTATTTTCAAAACGTCACCATTATGCAGAGATATAAAGCACTAATACTAATTGGTATTATTTCAGTAACTACGATATTCTTTTCGTGCACACACTCCGGTTCCAAGGTTGATAAGACAATGGATTATGTGGCGAATATTATAGAACAGCATCCCGATAGTGCTTTAACCCTACTCGATTCTCTTGTTTACCCTGCCAACCTTAGTAAAAGTCAATACAATAGATTTATGTTGCTTCTATTACAGGCTAAAGATAAAAGTTACAAAGATATAACTTCAGACACAGCTATCTGGGGCGTGAAGAACTACTACTTCAAAAAGAAGGACTTCTCCAATGCAGCAATGGCAGCATACTATTGCGGTCGTGTTAGTACAGAACAAAAACGCTATGAACGTGCTTTGTTCCATTATTTAGAAGCAGAAAAGTATGCCTCAAGCATCGAGAACACAAATTTGAAAGGACTTATTCAAAGTGGAATGGGCTATGTCTTATCAAATCAATTCTTGGATAGTGAGGCAATACCCCGATTCCATAAAGCGGCAGGTTATTTTCATAAAACGAACAACGTAAAGAATGAAGCAATAGTCTATTTATCGATAGGAGGAAGTTTTCTAATAAAGGAACAAGTTGATAGCGCCTTTCATTATGAGATGATGGCTTTGAAAATGGCTGCTACTCTTAGAGATAGCATGCTGATATCAAGCGTTAAGCAGAATATAAGTCTCCTATATATGGAACAAAAGAATTACAGCCTGGCAAAAAAGTATATGTTCGAAGCTTTACCCTACGCTAAAGGGAATGATCAATCTAGAATTTATTTTAAACAAGCGAAGCTATTTATCATTCAAAATCAAACTGATTCAGCTGAATGGTGTATGAATAATGCAATTAAGCATTTACAAAACAATAGAGATAACTATATATTAATAGGTATTTATGAAACATGGTCACAGATAAAAGAAGAAAAGCAAGACTATAACGCAGCTTTAGTATATTATAAAAAATATGCGGATTACCTCGCTAATATCATAGAGGATAATAAAAGTGCCTCTTTGCTAGATATACAGAAAAAATACCAATTTGAGCAATTGAAGAACGATAATGTCTCCCTTGCTCTAGAAAAACAAAAAATACGATTCTATTCTTCTCTTGGAATGATCGCCCTTCTAATAGGAACCTTCTTCTATTACCGAAAATACACCCAGAGCAAGAGACATGAACTGGAAGCGGAGCAAAAAATAGATCACCTTATCAACATGGCCAAAAGTTTCAATGCGAAAGAAACTACTTTTCGAAATGTATTGTTACATCAGTTCGACATTTTAAAAAAAACGGCTTCCTTAGAGGGCTACAGTAAACAGCAAGATGACGGCAATCGAAGCAAACAACTTGTTCGCAAATTCAACGAAATCGTTTATGGACAAGATTCTCTCAATTGGGATAGGTTGTATGAAGTAATGAATGATCTGCACAATGGTTTTTTTGAACGCTTAAGAGATAAATTCTCTGATTTGAATGAAGATGAATTTCGTATTTGTTGCCTTACCTATGCCAAATTCGACAGCATGGAAATTTCTATTATCATGGGATTGAGCGTTAACACGATTCAAATGAAGCGTTCATCCATTCGTAAGAAGTTGGGAATTCCTCCTATGGGAAATATTCCTAACTTCATAAACAATTTATCTCATTCTTTTTAAGGCTAAAATATCTTTCTATCCTATAAAAAGCTATATAACACCTATACAGTATTTGCTTCAAACTGCTTACTGTAGGCCATTTACCATAAATGTCCGGAATTAAAAGCTATATCCACCCTTTTGCCTATTGTCTCTCTCATAATTTACATTTAGATTTGCATCGTACTAAATTTGTATCTATATGAAAAAGTCAGTTCTAACATTTTTTTTATCTTCAGCTTACTTTGTTTCACATGCAACACCAAATTCTCATGAACAAAGTAATAGTGTGAAAAAAGAAGTTGCTGTTAAATCAAATTCTTCGGTTCCTTCAACAAGATCCCCTCTCAGTCTACCAATCAGTTTGTCTCAAGATGAAACAGAGCTAGAAGCTATATTTTGTTCAAGATAGGGATCCTATGCATAACAATTAATGATACTTTAGGCATTGTTGTATATTAATATATTGTGATAAATCAACATACAGCTAACGAAATTATATAAATTCAAAGTTCAAATAATATATCAAGCCATTCATATTTATTTAATCAATTAATAAGCAAAACGAATTGTCCATTTTCATACATATATTGTCAATAATAAAAACACTATATAACAAAGCTCACTAGTATATAAAAAAATAATATAAAACTCGAGTTGTGCTATTCTGTAGGCACTAAAATTACAGAAAATTTCATTATTGTTAATTTAATAATTTAAAGTTATGGAAGATTTAAAGGATTTTCAAGTGATTAATGCTATCCTAGACAAGGTAAATGGTGGTAATGGAAAGACCCCTATCTATTTTGAAGGTGAGTCAGCTGTTGAGAAAGCAGAGATGATTGCAGATTGTTATTGCTGGTGCTCATGTGGCTGGTCAGGAACAGGCACTGGTACAGGCTGGATCTAATTGTTTATAATTAACTCATTATCAAGAGATTATGAAAAAGAGCAACTTAGAAGATTTCAATTTGACAAATAATTTGTTAAATGAAATAAATGGTGGTAACTCAAACATGACACCAATTCAATTCAATGGAGAAAATGCTGTACAAGAAGCGTCAGCATTAGCTGATTGCTATTGTTGGTGTTCATGTGGTTGGTCAGGGACAGGTACTGGTACGGGCTGGATAACTCCAGAGCTACAGTATTAAGCATTATAAAATAATAACAATAGCTTACCTTTTTTTTGTATTAGGTATTACAAGGTATTGTTATCATAATAGTCTAAAATTATTTCATTTAATCAGTAAATAGGGATAAATAATTTATCCCTATTTATCATAGTAGAAAAAAATATGAATACAAAAAATATTCTTCTCCTTTCGCTTGCCCTTTTATCATCAAACTTATTTGCTCAAAACATTAAAGTGATTTACCAAGAAGAGATGCGGGCATCAGTTCAAATCAATGGGTCGGGGAGCACTTCCTCAAAACAAGGCAGCGTCTCTAAAAAAGAAATGGTTCTGCTCTATAATAAAGGAGAAAGCATTTATGAGCCTATTGCAAACAAATCAGAAGAAGAAACATTACCTGTTCAAGACAATCCCGGAATGAAAATCGTGATGATGGGGAATGATGTCAAAGTATATAAAAATCAAAAGACTAAGGAGGCCATCTCAGAAGAGTTTATAATGGACAAGAAGTTCCTGATTGCAGATTCCTTGATGAGTTTTGATTGGCAGTTAATAAATGAAGAGATGGAGATCAATGGACATAAGTGCAAAAAGGCCACTGATAAATCGGGGCAAACGACTGCATGGTACTGTCCGGATATTCCGGTCAACGATGGCCCATATATCTTTTGGGGTCTTCCGGGCTTAATCATTCAGTTGGAACATCAGAACAAAAGAGTTACTGCGATAGATGTTGAACAAATCAACGATGCTGAAGATCAAATAGAAAAGCCCAAGGATGGCAAAAATGTTACTCGGAAAGAATTTGGCGAAATTATGATGAAAAAGATGAAAGAAATGGGTGCACCTTCAACCGGGGGATCAAATGTAAAAGTAAACATAATTCAAAGATAATATATCCTGGATGATATTCAGATCATGGCTGTTATTTCTAAGCTTATTCTTTTCATTGGATACATTTGCTCAGATCATTTCGGGAAATGTATCTGACGGTGATCATAAGCTTATCGCTTATGCTGCGGTCAATATATTGCAAAAGAACGATTCGTCAATTGTAAATTATGCAATAACTAACGACAATGGCTTCTATAAGATAAGCCTGTCTACAGAGGGAGAATTTATACTGAAAGTTAGCTCTCTGGGATATGCTTCTACTTATCAAAAAGTCGTTTTAGTTAAGGGGCAAGATACATATGCGAATATCGTTCTGATGGAAAAGCCTTACTCCCTGAAAGAAATAACAGTAAAAGGACATTACAGGGGAGTAAGGTATGGCAATGATACGGTTCGCTATGATGTGAAAGCATTTACGGATGGTTCGGAAGTGGTACTGGGAGATGTGTTGAGCAAATTACCTGGTATCGAAGTCGATTCAAAAGGAGGTGTTAAAGCACAGGGCAAAAATGTGGATAAGATTCTGCTGGATGGACAAGAGTATTTTGCCGGAAATGCTCAAATGGCTACAAAGAATCTTTCGGCTGATATAGCCGAGAGTGTAGAAGTTTTGAATAATTATAGCGAATATTCTATGTTAGGCGGTTTCCAATCGAGTGAACAGACCGTTATAAATGTAGGAGTAAATAAAAGCAAGTATGGTAAGATCTCCGGCGATGTTACAGGTGGTGCCGGGGTAGATAACAGATATAATCTGAAAGGCAATTTAATGCAATTAAATTCAAAATCGATGATCTCTGTTTTAGGTGCACTAAACAATACGGGTGAAGAGGTTTTTAACATTGATGACTATTTCCGTCTGCAAGGAGGTGTCAATGAGGTAATGGGTAAAAGTGGGAAAATCGATTTATCGGAAGAGGAGCAGAGACTATTATTTCCTCAAAATAATACTTACTCCAGAGATAATGGACTGTTCGCAATCAATTATTCATATCAACCCAAATCGAATTTTAAATTAAATACTTATGTCTTATATAATAAAGATAAGACAAAGTCAGAAGAGCTAAACAATTATAAATATTATTTATCCAACAAATCCGTTTTTAAAACTCAGGAAAGTATTCAATCGATGAATAATAATTCTTTGGCAAGTGGGTATTTAAAATTGAATTATTCTCCGTCTAAAACACTCTCATTGGTCTATAAAGGGCTCATTTCGGGTTCACAAATGAAGGAAGAAAGTGAATATAACAACCTGATGGACAACTCACAAATTAATACGAATGGGAGGAAAAATATAACACCAATCCGCACTCAGCATAGGGCAATGATGATGAAATCTTTTGGTAAAAACATCCTGCTTACAAATGCAAGAATTAATTATAATAATAACCCTCTTCGTTACAATATCGTAACAGATTCATTGCTACTACCCATCCCGTTAACAAAAGAGGAAGACTTGTATTATGGCGAACAAAAGACGAGGAAAAACACGCTGTCAGGAGAGATTTCGTCTGCTTACTTTTATCGGGTCAACAAGAGCTATTTTTTACAACCGGCATTAGGCGTTGATTATGAATCGCAAAAATACACTTCCGATATTTATGATAAGGTAGCAGGAAGTAGTTTACTCTTGCAAGATGATTCTTTACATAATGATCTCATTTCTCGGAATTATGACTATTATGGTAGCCTCGACTTAATAAAGAATACCGGTTTTCTCCGATTCAAAGTCGGATTATCGGCCCATGTCTATAATCAAGTAGGAAATATCAAGTATAAAATCAATGACAGAAATTTATTTCGGATGAATCCGTTAATTGAGATCTCTCTGGTTTTCAGTCCAAAGCATCGATTAAACGCCGCTTTTTCCAGAAAATTCTCTTCGAATGATATAGAGGGATATATTGATGGAATAACGTTTAACTCATATAATTCATATAACAGGGAGGGTAATCTTAACCGCTTCTTTAATTATAAATATACCGGCAACTTTAGTTATAACTTTTTTGACGCTTTTTCAAATACCACAATTATTGCTAGCGGTGCGTATGAGAAAGAGAAAGATAATAAAACATTAGATCAGGTACAAAAAGGGGCGCTTACTGAAACGAATTATACCACTTCATCCCCAATTGAGAATCTATTTGCAAGTCTGTATATAACGAAAGGTCTTGATTTTATTCCGTGGCTGATTGATATAAATGCCAGCTATTCGAATAGAAATTATAACAGTTATTTGTCCCGTAATCTAAACAAGATAGAGACGGAGCGAATTACAACTCAGGCAAATTTGCATAGTCGTTATGATTTTCCACTTAATGCTGAATTTTGGGCAAAGATAGAGCATGTTAGCAATAGCGCTACATTAACGAATAATGCGATGTACAATATACAGAAATATGGTACTAAATTAAAACTTAAAGCGAATGAGAAATTGTATATAGAATCGGAACTTGAATTTATACAGAACAAACTACCCTCTTATAAACAAAATTTATACATGCTGAATAGTATGATAAAATATTCATTCAATAAGAAAATGGCAGTACAGCTCAAAGGCTATAATATGCTGAATATTAAAAATCAAACATGGAGAAGTCTCTCATTCAGCAATAACTATGAGGTGGAAAGGTACTATCATCAAATTCCAGGTTATGTAATTCTCTCCATAAATTGTATATTTTAATCTCAAACTAATATTTTAAACTAATATGGATATTTTAAAAGAAAAAAAGTTTCTAATTCAAGAAACAGATAATAAAAATTATGTCTTTTACAATTCTGTAGTACATTATGCATGTCGGTTAGATTTTGTTACTTTAAGTATTTTAAATCTGATCTATAAGTATAAAAATCTGGACTATATACTGGAAAGAATTGATCCTAAGCATCATTTATTATTAAAAGACATATATACCAAAGTCGAAAATTCTAAAATGTTAAGCTTAGAAGACGCCACTGACAAGCCTGATTTCTTCAATTCTCCCCAGATTCCAAATCAATACTATTTGCATTTGACTTATAAATGTAATTTAGGGTGCACATATTGTTACAATAAAGACATAAGAACGCACTTTGAAAGTTTAGATATCTCGGACTGGTTCAAAATAATAGATAAAATAGGTCATTATGCCAAACATATTGTTTTAACGGGTGGAGAACCATTTTTATTTGAAAACATGGGGAAATTGGTAAACTATATTAAGTCAAACTATTCGGATATTAGTATTGAAGCCATTTCAAATTGCATGCATGACTTTGAAACTGGCATCTTTGACAATATTCTATCCCGCTTAAATGTAATCAGTTTTAGCTGCGATAATTTAACCAATGAAAAGCAGGAACGTAAAAATTTTAAGCCTGAACGGTTCATAAGAAATATAAAATATATAAAAGACAAACATCCGCAATTACACATCGGCATTTCTTCCACATTTATTAAAAATTCGGAAGGTGTCTTAGATGAATTAGCCCAATTTGCAAAGAGTAATGATTGCCGTTCAACCTCAATACTCGTGATACCAAATAATGAATCTGAAAAATATTTGCTCCCTTCTGTGTCAGATTATAAAAAAAGGCTTAATCAATATATTCCCTATAATAAACTTAAAGTAAAAAAAGTTTTCTGTGGTGCTGGATTTGGAATGTGTAGTATAGATCCATTAGGTAATGTATACCCTTGTCAGAATATGCATTATGATATTTTTCACTTAGGTAATTTAGAGAACACAACTATAGAAGATTTATTCGGCACTGACAAAGTTAAGAAAAAACGATCAAGCTTGTCTGTTGAAAATATCCCCAAATGTAAGGAATGTAATATTAAATATATTTGTGGAGCTGGATGCAGAGCGGCTAGTTTCAGATTAGAAAAAAATGCGTTGAATTATCCTGAGACTTTATGTGAGTATTATCGTAGTGAAGCAAACAGTAAGCTACTGAACATACCTTTATAATACCATATGAGACGATTCCCTTTTTATAAGCAACACAACATAATGGATTGCGGCCCTACTTGCCTAAGAATGATAGCCTCTTATTATTCTAAAGAGTATTCTTTGGAGTATATAAGAGGTTCATCCAATATTAGTCAGATTGGAACCTCACTCAGAGGATTAATAAAATCTGCTGAATTAATAGGTCTTAAAACACAATGTGTCAACATTCCATTAGATGTACTATTGCATAAAGTAACCCTACCTTGTATTATTCATTGGGAAAATAACCATTATTGCGTTTTATATAAGATTAAGAGAAATAAGGACCGCATGTATTATTACATAGCTGATCCCAGAAGTGGCAAAGTTAAATACAACGAATTTGAGCTAAAAAAGGGATGGCTTAAACTTTCGAATGGCGAGCAAATGTGTGGTATCGCCATACTATTAGAACCTACAAATCTGTTCTATAGTAATCACACGGATCAAAAGGATATAAGTTTCTTATCGATATTTTCATATATAAAGCCATATAAAAAATCAATTATTCAACTTTGTATAGGTCTAATAGCTGGTAGTTTCTTACAGCTATTAATACCTTTTCTAACTCAGATAATAGTTGATTATGGAATCAACGGAAAGAATATAAAGTTTATTTATATCATATTGATTGCCCAGTTAGCCATTACAGTTGGAAATTCATCAATAGATTTAATACGTGGTTGGATTCTAATGCATTTGGGCACTCGGATAAACATATCGCTAATATCTGACTTCCTATCAAAATTGATGAAACTTCCAATCTCTTTTTTTGACTCAAGAAGAACCGGAGATATTATCCAAAGAATAATAGATCATTCAAGAATTGAGAATTTTCTTACAAATTCAAGTTTGAATATTTTATTCTCTTGTTTCAGTCTACTTTTTTTTGGAATAATTATTTTTCTATACAACTGGCAAATTTTTCTCATTTACCTTTTAGGAAGCTCTCTTTATATTATTTGGGTGTGGCTTTTTATGAAGAGAAGAGAAGAGATAGACAATAAGAATTTTGCCCAACAATCCGAAAATCAAAGCAATTTAATAGAATTAGTATCTGCTATGCAAGATATTAAACTTAATTCCTGTGAAGAACAAAAGAAAACCAAATGGGAAAGCATACAATTAAAAATATATCAAATACGAATTAAAAGTCTTGGGTTATCTCAAATACAAGATTCTGGAGGAACATTTGTCAACCAAATAAAAAATATGATTATAACAGCGATTGTTGCATCATTTGTTGTTAAAGGAGAATTGACCTTAGGGATGATGATTTCAATACAATATATTTTAGGTCAGTTAAATGGTCCAGTTGACAGAATAATAGGTTTCTTTCGACAAGTTCAAGACGCAAAATTAAGTTACGAACGTTTACAAGAAGTACAAAGAATAAGAAATGAAGTACCTGAAAACACACTTCTAATATCTGACATTAATGACAAGTTAGATATACATCTTAGTGATTTATCTTTTTCATATGATATATACGCTCCAAAACCAACACTAGAGAATATCAATATTAGTATACCTAATGGTAAACAGACAGCCATAGTAGGCATGAGTGGAAGTGGCAAAACTACTTTAATAAAACTGCTGTTAGGCTTTTATGAACCTTTAAAAGGTGAAATTTTACTAGGAGATTTAAATTTGTCAAAATTTAATATTGATCAGTGGCGAAAAAGATGTGGTGTGGTAATGCAAGAAGGCTACATCTATAATGATACAATTATTGCAAATATAGCTCCATATGAAGATACTGCGGATATAAACAGAATTAACTACTCTGCAGAAATGGCTAATATTAAAGAATTTATTGAACAGTTACCAATGAAATTTGAAACAAAAATAGGAAAAGAAGGAATAGGGTTAAGCCAGGGGCAGAAACAACGAATTTTGATTGCGCGAGCCATATATAAAAATCCAGACTACATTTTTTTTGATGAAGCAACTAATGCATTGGACGCAAACAATGAAAAAGATATTCTCGAAAAGTTAAAAATATTTTTTAAAGGAAAAACATCAATAATTGTTGCACATCGCCTAAGTACGGTGAGAAATGCAGATCAAATTGTCGTAATAGACAACGGCAGAATTGTTGAAGTAGGTAACCATAATATGTTAATTTCCAATAAAGGGATGTATTATCAACTAGTGAAAAATCAGTTAAATATATAAATTGAGTGGAATGGAAAAGAATAATAACTTCTCAAATAATACCGATTTAAACGAAGCATTAAAGAAACCGACCCATTTTATTGTTAGATATGGTATTACAATAATAACCTGTATGATAATTATAGCTTTTGCATCTTCTTTTTTTATTATTATCCCACAAATTGAAACAGCCAGAGTTCAAAAAATATCAAAGTCTGATAGTAATAATATAGAGATAATTAATGTAATAGTGTCCATCCATAATATCGGGCAATTATCCAGAAATTCAGAAATTGAATTAGGTATAGATAAAAATAAAAAAATCAAGGGGCACATAAGGAATATCAGACAAAACCCTAATAATTGTACAGAATATGAAGTTGCAATATACATAACTGATAGTATAGCTTATAGTGAAATGAAAAGCATAGATATTATTACGAATTACAGCAATATTGGAGAATTTCTGTTTAGACCTATTCAACAACTTTTTTAAATTGTAATGTTTGCTACGTAAATTTGTCCTATAACATGTTTATGGACAAGATTCTCTCAGATAGTTTATATGAAGTAATGAATGATCTGCACAATGGTTTTTTTGAACGCTTAAGAGATAAATTTTCTGATTTGAATGAAGATGAATTTCGTATTTGTTGCCTTACCTATGCCAAATTCGACAGCATGGAAATTTCTATTATCATGGGATTGAGCGTTAACACGATTCAAATGAAACGTTCGTCCATTCGTAAGAAATTGGGAATTCCTCCTCTGGAAATATTCCTAACTTCATAGACAATATATCTCATTCTTTTTAAAGAGAAAACGTCTTTCTATCCTATAAAAAGCTATATTCCACCTATACATCATTTGCTTCAAACTACTTACTGCAGGCCATTTAGCATAAATATCCGGAATTAAAAGCTATATCCACTCTTTTGCCTATTGTATTTCTCATAATTTACATTTAGATTTGCCATATCACTAAAATTTATATTGATATGAAAAAGCTAGTTCTAACATTATTTTTATCTTTATTCTGCTTTCTTTTACATGCGACATCGAATTTTCATGAACAAAGTAAAAGTAATAGTGCAAAAAAAGAAGTTACTGTCAAATCAAATTCTTCGACCCCTTCAACAAGATCCCCTGTCAGTCTGCCAATCAGTTTGTCTCAGGATGAAACAGAACTAGAAGCTCTATTTTTGGCTAATATCGGGACCGTGTGTATAACAATTAATGATGCTTCAGGCACTGTTGTATATCAGGACATTGTTGATACATCTGTGAATAATCAAACCAATATTGATTTATCTTTTTTAATTAGTGGGAACTATACTATTAGTTTTATTTACAGCATTACAGTTTATGGCAATTTCCAAATTTAGCTACCATAAAATACATTTGTTTAAAAAAACATCAAAAAAAATACACATATTCATAAATAACACATGCGGTATAAACAGACTGTGATTCTATAAAAGGACCTTCCCTTGCCAGGAAAGCGATTTTACCGATGAGGCCAATCAACAGGACGTATCACTAAAATGAACAAGAGAAGGCAACGCAAAGATAGCAAAAATCACGGTAATTTCAACCTCTAACGGGTTTAGGATTCTCTATTGCCGGAAGTCACCTGAAAACGAGAAAGATTGCTAGTAAGGCGGTGTAGCTGTCGGGCTATATGAAACCAAACGAAAAAAATATCATTTTATTAACCTTCTTTCTGCATTGGCAGAAGGAATTTAAAATTTACTATTATGTTAGAAATATTAGATTTACAAGAAATGAATGAAATCAAAGGTGGGGTTTCAAGAGATGAGTATTGTGCAACTCTGATTAACATTGTAATGAGTAACGATTTGGACGAAGGTGCAATGGAAGGTGCTCGTTATGGATACAATAAGCATTGCAGATAAATAATATTCCAGGTGTCCTTTAAGTATATTTAATGGGCACCTGTTTTTTAATAAAAATATGAAGTACTATCTTTTCATTATAGTATTTTTGCTGAAATTAAGCAATACATATGGACAACAAACTGTTGGCAAGGCATATTTGGAATGTCAATACAAGTTCTTATATGCAAAGGATACATTGACACATAAAATACAAGATGATTTATTACTTCTCCAAGTAGGAGAAAACATATCTAAATGCTATAGCTATTTCAGTAATCAGGTGGATTCAATCTATGCGCTACCCAATAGCTCCGAAATAATAAAAGAGCATTTAAATTATGCCTTTTCAAAAAAAGTAATAAACTCCAATGACTATCCACATAAACGAATGAAAACATATGTGTATAAAAACTATCCAGAAGGAAAAATAACTGTAACGGATGGGCTTTCGTTGCAAGATTATGTTTACGAGGATGAATTGAATGCACAAGATTGGCAGATTCAGGATAGCATAAAAAATATTCTGGGCTATCCTTGTCAAAAGGCAAAGTGCAATTTTAGAGGTAGGCAGTGGACAGCATGGGTTGCATCGGATATCCCTGTCAGCAATGGTCCTTGGAAATTGGGAGGTTTACCGGGATTAATCATGGAAGCCTATGATCAAGGGATACAATATCATTTCACGATTATCGGATTACAAAAAGTCGAAGGAGAGCCAATTGTGTTCAGTAATACGTATGTAGGTAGCAACAGGTTTGAAAAAACAAATAGGAAAGATTTCTTAAAAGCTCAAAAACGTTATTTGATGGACATGAGCGGTTATATTGAACAGGAAACTGGTATTGATTTGGGAAGTAATACTTCACAGAAAATTATGCGGTATGATCTGCTTGAGTTAGACTATAAATAGAAATTCTCAATCTGGCATATCAGGACATTATTAACACATCTGTGGAAAATAAAATTAAATAGACAGCGATTTTATAAAAGAACCTTCCCTTGCCAGGAAAGCGATTTTACCGATGAGGCCAATCAACAGAATGTATCACTAAAATGAACAAGAAAAGGCAACGCAAAGATAGTGAAAATCACGGTAATTTCAACCTCTAACGGGTTTAGGATTCTTTAATTGCCGGAAGCCGCCTGAAAACGAGAAAGATTGCTAGTAAGGTGGTGTAGCTGTCGGGCTATATGAAACCAAACGAAAAAAATATCATTTTATTAACCTTCTTTCTGCATTGGCAGAAGGAATTTAAAATTTACTATTATGTTAGAAATATTAGATATACAAGAGATGAATGAGATCAAAGGTGGAACTTCAGCTGAGGAATATTGTGCAACTCTCGATATGTTGATAGATGCCAACTGGGACAATTGGAGCGATGGTGAAAAACGCAGCGCTGCATCAGCTTATTCAAAGCATTGCTAATTAAAAACAAACCAAGAGTAGGATAATAAATCATCCTACTCTCTTCATATAGAAAAAATGAAGATATTTATCTGCTTATATTTACTATCCCAGGGTATCTATTCTTTTTCTCAAAATCGAATTGATACTACTTCTTTAAGATGCAGCTATACTTATACCTATCTGAAAGATACGATCAGCAAGGCTCAAAATGAAGATTTGCTATACCTACAGATAGGAGGAACAAAATCTAAATGTTACAGCTATTACACATTTCAAAGTGATTCATTGAGTGCAACTCAAAATGGAAAAGAAATTAGGCGTCAACTTTTCAAAAAAGCCATAGCAGAAGCAAAAGGGACTGCTCCTCAAGGGGGATTTCCTTATAAACGTATGAGAACCTATGTTTATAAAAACTATCCGCAAGGGAAAATGACTATAACGGATGGCATATCTACTCAGGATTATATTTATGAGGATAAGTTAAACGCGCAAAACTGGCTGATATTGGATAGTATCCGAACGATTTTGAATTATTCTTGTCAAAAAGCAGAGTGTAATTTTCGGGGTAGGAAATGGACTGCATGGTTTTCAACTGATATACCTGTCAGTGATGGTCCTTGGAAATTCTCAGGTTTACCGGGACTGATCATGGAGATTTATGATAAAGGAAAACAATATCATTTTCTTATTAATGGATTGGAAAAGATAGAAAATGAACCAATTATTTTCAGTGAATCTAATACAGGCAATAAAAAGTTTGAGAAAACAAGCCGGAAAGATTTCTTAAAAGCTCAAAAGCGCTATTTGATGGACATAAATGGTTATATTGAATTGGAAACTGGTATTGATTTGGGAAGTAATACTTCACAAAAAGTGATGCGGTATGACTTGCTTGAGTTAGACTATAAATAATTGCTACGATGGAAACAAATTACTATTTTATTCCGCTTTTACTGAAACATCTGCAGATGATGAATATCAAGTGCGATCCGAAGCAATTACAAATTGTTTTGCAATCAGCACCCTCTTTTCCATCTGTATTATCCATTGTGCAGGCATATACTTATTTCGGATTAAAGGCAACCGCATACCGAGCGGATTATACGGCGCTTGAAAAAGCCTCGATTCCAGCTATAGCCCATATCAAAGAAGATAATATCGACAGATTTATTTTGCTCCGCAAGGTTTCTGAAAATAAAGTAAGTTATTATGATGCTTTTATTAATAAAAAGGTGGAAATTTCCAAAGATCATTTTTGTACAATATGGAGCGGAATTATTGTCTTGTCAGAAAAGACGGAGAATATATTCCAGAGTAGAACTTTAAATAAATATCTGGAATATGGTATAGCGCTCGCTATTTTTTGTATTGTTCTTCTTAATCTTAGAACTAGTCAGGGTTCCCAACCCTTTTCATTCTTTTGCGGATTATTGGGGTTAAAATCCGCAGGGAGCTTGTTCTGTATTGGATTACTCCGGCAGGAATCAAATGGAACTTATTCTGTCTTCGACACATTTTGTCATAGAAACAAGGCATTCGACTGTGCGAAAGTAATCCAATCAAAAGCCTCTAAATTATTCAATAAAATAACACTGGCCGATATCGGATTTATTTATTTCACAACGGGGGTAATCTCATTGTGCATTGGCGTATTCTCTAATGTTATAAGTTCTGTTCAGCAAATTCTGTTCTACCTATCTGTTTCTAGCATTCCTCTTATTTTATTTTCCACACTTTATCAGAAAATGGTGGTAAGAAAATGGTGCCCCCTTTGCCTCAGTGTGATATCTATTCTTGGGATAGAGGTGATGCTTTTTATTTTCTTCCCCCACAAAGTTTTTTCAGGTGATCTCATATTAACAGCAAGGCTTCTTTTTCTCTCATTATCAAGCAGCATAGGAGTACTCTTTTTAACGAAGCATAGCATAGAAAACCAAGCGAAACATTTTAGAACAATGATATCTGTCCTGCAATTGAAACGAACTCCCCAAGTTATCTCAGCTGTTTTCGGGTCTCAGAAGAACGTGCCACAATTGACGAAAGATAACCTAATAATAGGGAATCTGGAAGCTCCGATAACTATTACGACTCTTTTGAACCCAATGTGTACTCCATGTAAAGATCTGGCAGTCGAGATGATCAAATTGTTGGAGAGTTATCCTTCATTTATCCAATGGCATCTACGATTAGACGGAGTGAAAGTATCAGGATATGAGAAGATGAATGAACCACAACTCTATCTCTTCGAACTTTTCAGACAATATGACGATGCTAAAGATCGGATAAATATTATCAAAGAATGGTTTAAAGTGCAATCCCTTTCGAAATTTTCAGAAAATTATCCTCTGAAAACTATTCCGGAAGAAATCATTGAAGTTTTTTCCGATCATGTAAAAAACAACAATGAACTAAAAGCGGAAAAAGTCCCTTCCCTCTGGATTAATAACCATGTATTTCCGAAAGAATATTCACTGACGAACATTCCCTTTTTATTAACGGATTTAGGCGTTTTGCTGAAATCCACAATATAAGAAAATATGAATATATCTTTAAAAGGGTTGTTTATCGTTGTGTTTTCTCTCTATACATTGTATATTGATGCCCAACAGGTTGTTTTGTCAGGCAGAGTTACCGATAGATCAACGGGGACGGCTCTGACTAACGTATTAGTAACGGTGCGTCCTGCAGGCGAAAATAAAATCGTAAGATATGCACAAACATCATCCGAAGGAAAATATGAAATAAAACTTTCATCTATTCCGAACAACCACGTTTTATACTTTTCCATGATGGGTTATGCACCACAAACAATTATGTTGTCAGCCGATCGATATCAATATGATGTACGACTAACCGAGCAAGCCACCGAACTGAAAGAAGTGGTTGTTAAAGCCCCCGGTATTCGTCAAAGGGGAGATACAATAACTTATATCGTTTCTAGTTTTGCTAATGCACAGGACAAATCATTAGCTGATGTATTAAAAAAAATGCCCGGTATTGAGATAGAAAAAAGCGGGGCGATAAAGTATAACGGCGTAGCAATTAATAAATTTTATATAGAAGGGCGAGATTTACTTGGCGGCCGATACGGACTGGCGACCAACAACGTACATCAACAAGATGTGGGAAGTGTCGAAGTGATGGAAAACCATCAACCGATAAAAGCCTTGGAAGATATTTCATTCTCACAAAATCCGGCCATTAATATCCGATTGAAAGAGGATGCCAAAGCACGTTGGGTAGGAACAGTCAAAGTCGGTGCAGGCTTTGAACCCTTTCTATGGAATGCGGAGTTGTTCGTGATGCGTTTCACATCCAAAACACAAACATTGAATACTTATAAAACTAATAATACCGGGACAGATGTCACTCAAGAAACACAATCTTTTTCTATTGAAGAAATCATTAATCAATTCTCAAAGAATTATCGTTTGAATAATTACATTAATGTCCGTCCTGATTACCTCACGGACATAGATGCCAAGCGGGCACGTTTTAATAAGTCTCACATGGTCAGCACCAATAATCTTTGGTCTCTTAGCAAAAACTTCGACCTGACTTCCCAAATTTCCTATACGAACAACAGGCTGAACTCCGACAATTTTTCGAGGACTAGTTACTATCTGAAGGATTCGACAATAGTGACGGATATAGGTGAATCGGCCATTTCGAAACAGAATTGCTTATCTGCAGATGTTGTGTTGACAGCAAACACGCCCACCTACTATTTCAAAAACAAACTGAATGCAGATCTCCTTTGGGATGATATAGAGATGGATATTACCGGAGCCTATCCCAACAGTCAATCAGCATCCGTTCCGCATCGCCAATTCTCCAATGACCTGGAGATGCTTAAACGTTTTGGAAATAAAACGTATACTCTAAATTCTTTTAACCTGTATCAGGTCAAGCCACAACATCTAAACGTCACAAGAGAAAATCAGAAACAAGTACAAGACGTTCACTCTTCTGCATTTTATACAAATACCAATACATCAATGGCCTTTTATGTGAAGCCTGTAACCATAGCTATGAAAATGGGAATTATTGGCGTAATCCGTTCAATGGAAAGTGAATTGACTGGAGTATCCGATACCCTCGGACAACTGGACAATAATTTATCTATGAATTACATCAATTTATATGTAGCACCAGAATTGGAATACAAAAAGAATGGATTTGAAGCCAAATTCGATATGCCGGTTTCATTTGCCCCGTACCATTATCACGATAAGATTACGGAAGCAAAAGAATCAGCCTCCAAATTCCTACTGTCGCCACAGCTGTACATACGCTATCATTTTACGTCCCGTCTATCATCTTCCATTTCCGGAAGATTGGCACAAAGCCCGGTGGAAGAGCAACAATTTTACAACGGATTGTTACTGCAAAACTATCGGAACCTATCCCGCGGATTTATAAATTATAAAACCGGAAATCAAAAATCACTAAGCCTGAATATCGCTTATAAAAGGCCTTTGGATGCACTATTTGCCAACGCTAGCGTAATCCGTTCATGGAGCAGTGCCAAACGTGTCTCTAATCGTTCTTTTTTAGATGAATTTATTCTAAACACATTTATCCCTCAGAATAATTCTTCCGATGTATGGATGTTGAACGGCAATATCAATAAGGGTTTGGATATTATTCAAGGTATGGTGTCGCTACGTTCTTCTTATATGACATATAGCGGTTCTATATTTCAGAACAGCATTGAAACGCCTTATTCTTCTAACACATGGAATATCACGCCCAAAATAAATTCAAAAATTGCTACATGGTTCAACTTGTCTTACGAATTCAATTATGAGAAGAACTGGTTGAAGGTGAAAAATACAGAAACAAAATCGTCAACAGAGAGTATCTCTCAAACATTATCTTGCAATTTCACTCCAGACAAAAAATATTATATACAACTCATCGGAGAACACTACTACAACAAACTGTCAGATAACGTATCCAAGCATCTTTTACTTACCGACGCAGAGTTTACGTATAGTTTTGCAAGTGGGTGGGAATTGAATCTTTCCGTGAAGAATATATTCAACCAGAATAAATATAGATATTCTGTATACGACGGCTTAACAAACATGAGTAAAGAGTACGAAATACGCCCGCGAAATTTTCTAGCAAGCGTATTTTTCAGATTTTAATTTATAAACATGATATTCCCCTTTATAAAACAACCTGATGCAATGGACTGTGGTCCAGCCTGTCTCTGGATGATTGCAAAGCACTACGGAAAAGATTATACGCTCGAATATCTGCGTGACAAATCTTTTATCGGTCGTGATGGTGTATCATTACTGGGAATCAGTAAAGCAGCCGAAATTATCGGGTTTCATACTATTGCCGGTAGAACAACATTCGATAAGCTGGCTGAAAAAGCGGCTTTTCCCTATATTGTCCACTGGAATCAGGAACATTTTGTAGTGCTATATGGTATTAAAAAGAAACGTGGCAAATATATCATCCATATTGCCGATCCGGGAAAAGGCTTACTAATCTATTCTAAAGAAGAGTTCTGCGACCATTGGTCAAGTACAAGAACTAATGGCGAAGAAAAAGGCATTATTCTGCTTTTGGAACCCACTCATCTTTTCTACGAGCAGGAAAACGATCATGTTCTTTCTGAAAAGCGTTTCCGTTTTTTAGGAAAATACTTGCTAAAATATAAACGCTTTTTCGGGCAATTAATTCTGGGATTATTTATCGGAAGCATTCTCCAACTTATTTTTCCTTTTCTAACACAAGCTGTCGTTGATACAGGTATTCAGGGTAAAGATATCCATTTTATCTGGCTGGTACTTATTGCCCAGATGATGCTTCTCTTCAGCCGTACCGCCATTGATTTTATCCGTCGCAAGATGCTGTTGCATATTAGTATGCGTATCAACGTTTCGCTTATTTCGGATTTTTTCATTAAATTAATGAAGCTCCCCATGAAGTTTTTCGATACTAAACTTACGGGTGACCTATTACAACGTATTGAAGACCATCGACGTATTGAGAACTTTCTTACAAACCAAACTATCAATGTGCTTTTCTCTGCTTTCACTTTCATAATCTTCTCCATTGTGTTATTCGTATATAATGTACCTATATTTATGGTATTTCTTGCCGGAAGTACCCTATACGGTATATGGATCATGATATTTCTGAGAAAACGGAGGATGCTGGATTACAAAATCTTTGAGCGGGAAGGAATTAACCGGAACGTAGTGTACCAGTTGATAACAGGGATGCAGGAAATTAAATTGCAAGGATGTGAACAACACAAACGTTGGGAATGGGAAGACGTACAAGCCGATCTATTTGATGTTAACATACAGTCGCTAAATTTAAAACAAACACAGGAAGCCGGAGGTATTTTCATAAATGAACTAAAAAACATCTTGGTCACCGTACTAGCTGCAACGGCTGTGATTAATGGGCATCTGACATTGGGAATGATGCTTGCAATTCAATATATAATAGGACAATTGAATTCTCCTGTTGAACAAATTATGAGTTTTATTTACCAATGGCAGGATGTAAGTATCAGTCTTGAAAGAATGAACGAAATTCATACATTAGATAACGAAGAGAATAAAAACCGTTCGATTAATAGCCTACCTTTAGATTGTTCCATTAACATAGAGAACCTTTGCTTCAAATATGACGGGGCACTTCCTCATTATGTACTCAATAATATCAACCTTCACATCCCTCAGAACAAAGTGACAGCTATTGTCGGAGCCAGCGGTAGCGGGAAAACCACACTGCTAAAATTGTTACTGGGCTATTATGCGCCCAACGAAGGAAAGATCAATATCGGCTCTATCAAATTTGAAGAAATGAACCTCACTTGGTGGCGTATGACTTGTGGCGCGGTCATGCAAGACGGTTACCTATTTTCCGATACCATCGCACGTAATATTGCAATTTCGGACGATGAAATAGACATAGAAAGGTTGCGTTATGCTGCCCATATCGCTAATATTGGAGATTATATTGAAGCCTTGCCTTTGGGATATAATACAAAAATCGGTCAGGACGGTCAGGGAGTCAGTCAGGGACAGAGACAGCGTATACTGATCGCACGGGTAGTATACAAAAACCCCACTTTTGTTTTTTTCGATGAAGCGACCAATGCTTTAGATGCAAAGAACGAAAGAATGATTGTGGAAAACCTTGAAGGGTTTTATAAAGATAAGACAGTTGTTGTAATTGCGCATAGGTTAAGCACGGTAAAGAATGCAGATCAAATTGTAGTACTGGATGAAGGCTCTATAGCAGAAGTCGGTTCGCACGAAGAATTGACACAAAAGCGAGGGAAATATTATGATTTGGTGAAAAATCAATTAGAACTGGGGAATTAATTATGGAAAAGAAAAATAAATCAACCGAACTTCGAAGTGAGAAAGTCCGAAACATTATCGGGCAAGTACCTTCTGTGTTAATTCGCAATGGAACTCTGATTATTTGTGTTGTTTTAGTAGTTATGCTTACTATTTCTGTATTTGTTCCTTATAGGGAAATTATACCGATACAGATAAAAGTTGAAACTTCACCTAAAGCCTGTTTTGTCCATGCCACTGTAAACGGATTTTTTGTATCAGATTCCGTACCCACATCAATAAATGCAGATTCAATCATCGGGCACATTATTAATGAAGACTTTATTGAAAAGATAATAAGCCCAATCAAAGGAGATGTTTTAATGAATATAAACAATGAAGAACAAATTAACAAAGGAGAACTGCTATGTGCTATTATTCCTAAAAATCATACCTGTTATGGAATTGCAGAAATCTCAGCAGAAGATTATTATAAAATAAAAGAAGGTAATAAAATACTCATGACTTTAGATAAAGACATAGCAATCGAAGGAATAGTGGAACAAATAAGTTCTCTCTCCCCTAATAAAAATAGGCATAAGGTTAAGATCAATTTTGAGAAGAATACTTTGCAAGAAAAACTTATAGTTGGTACCATTCACAAAGGGAAAGTTATCCTTTATGATATGCCAATATTAAAGAAACTTTTTTCGTCAGTTGGCATAAAGATAATATAGTTATGCTTCGGTTCGATCTCTAGTTTGCTTCAAATACAATAAATATAAACACATAAAACATACAAAAATGAAACACTATGCAGTATTTGTACTTTTTTTAATCCTATCGATCTTTTATGCCGAAGCACAGCAAATTAAAGGCAAAGTCATTGACGGAGTAACTTCTGAGCCTTTGACTTTTGCCAATATCGTAGTCGTAGATAAGGATTCTTCGGCAACATTTGTGGGGACTGTGACGGATATGGAGGGTAATTTTACACTAACATCGAAGGAACAAAAAGAGACCGTTCATATCAGTTATCTGGGATATCTGAGCAAAGACACGGTTATCGTAAGAAATGGAGTCAACCAGATTACACTTGTGCAGGACGCAAAAATGCTTGGAGAGGTGGTTGTAAAAGGTGTACGGAATCATTTTAAAATGGAGAACGGAGGGATTGCCATGGACGTGGCAAGCAGTCCGTTGAAGAATATTGGTACGGCCAATGATGTATTGGAGAAACTCCCTTTTGTGGTAAAAGACGGTGATGCATTCACTGTCCTCGGCAAAGGGAAGCCGCTCATTTATATCAATAATCGACTTGTGAGGGATGAGAACGAATTACAAAGGCTGGGGTCTGGTAACATAAAGAAAGTGACTGTGATTACCAACCCAGGACCGGAATATGATGCAACAGTCAGTGCTGTGATCCGCATTGAAGCTGTACGCCCTTCGGGTGAGGGATTTAGCGGGGAAATATTCGGTTGGATGAGTGTTGCCAGACGATTCTCTGCTGATGAGAGCATAGACTTGAATTATCGAAAAAATAAACTTGATGTCTTTGCCAATTACGGATATAGTGATAATCAAAAGAAAATGAAAAATACATTCGGAAATACGTTGATAGCCGATCACGAAACCACGGATGTATATAGCAAGGATAAAGAAAGGCATCATACGAGAGAGCATTATGTGGAAACCGGATTTAACTATGAGTTTAACGAACACCATTCGGCGGGTGCCAAATATACGTACGATGGCACTCCCTATGCGAAACTGGATATGGAGATGCAGAGCCAAGTGCGTCTTGACAATACGCTTTCTGAGGAATTTCCTACAACTGCTCTGATGGACATTGATAGAACGTCTCACCTTTTGAATGCTTATTACGTGGGCGATTTATCTCACTGGTTGAAGGCTCAGCTTGATTTTGACTATGCCAAAGGAAACAGTAACACCTATCAGGATTCATGGTCGGGTAGGGAAACAGATGAAAAAGTAAAGACACAGTCTCTACAAAATTATCATCTTTATGCCGGTAAACTTACGCTTATCACGCCTTTATGGAAAGGAGAACTAAAATATGGAACGGAGTTTAGTCATACGACAAATGAACAGAATTATATTGTCATAGACAATGAGGGGGCGGAAAACCTGACTTCGAATACGAATTTGTCCAAACAGAAAATGTTTGCTGCCTTTTTGGCTTATTCAAATACCATTGGGAGATGGACGGTGGGTGCAGGATTACGATTTGAAGATACGGGCTTCGATTATTTCGAAAATGGGGATAAAATAGAGGGACAGAGTCGTACTTATACGGATTTCTTTCCCAATGCTTCAGTAAGTTATCGTGATGAGAAAATACAAATGATGTTGGGGTATCGTTCAACAATCAGACGTCCCAGTTATTACCAACTGAGAAACAGCATTCAGTATGATAACTCTTATACTTATGAGGCAGGTAATCCCTATTTGCAGCCGACTAAGATAGATGATATCACCTATTCGTTGCTGTGGGGCAAGATGAAGTTTATGGCGGCTTACAAGATTTACAATAACTTATCGTTGCTATTGCCGGGGCAGTATGAAGATACGAACATTACCATGCTCCGACCTGAAAATTTGGATGAACGAAATCTATCGGTCTTCGGTTACTACTCTCCGCATTGGGGCTTATGGGAACCTGTGGCAGGCATCGGCGTAGAGAAAGATTATGTCAGCTACGGAGAGATTGTGAAGCAGAAATACCAAAAACCTTATTTGAGTTACAGCTTACAGAACACTTTTCGGTTACCCGCAGGATTTACGGCAATGATAGACCTTCGAGGAAATTCAAAAGGGCATTCGGATCTAACTTATACGTATAACAGCTTCAGAATGGATATGCGAGTAACCAAAACGATCATGGATGGTAAACTCGTATTGAACATGCGTGGAACGGACATTTTGGGTACAGAGAAACGAAAAGGCGTGATGGATATATATCCTGTCACATCAATGATTGATAAAGATATGGATACCCGTTCGTTTCAATTCTCAGTTCGATACAAATTCAATGCTACACGAAGTAAATATAAAGGGGAATCTGCTTCTTCTGAAGAAAGACAACGTATGTAGCTTTCTTTATGAAAATCTTTCCATCACTTCTAGACACATGCGCCCGTTATGGTAGGGGCATTTCCAAAAGCCGGCTTTGTCATCTTCACGATTCACTGTACCATCGGCACGAATGCTCCAAAACCATTCACCATTTTCACGGTCTATCAAGTGAGATTTGATAAAGGCCCAACAATCGACGGCTTTACCTAGAGCCTCTTCATCACCAAAGTGTTGATAGAGGTTCAGGTAGCCAATGACTGTTTCAGCTTGCACCCACCAGTGGCGGTCGGCATCAAGATGAGCATTATCGAAATTTCTTTCATAAATCATTCCCGCACCCGGTATAAACCCTTCGGTTGCTGCACGAGCTATCTGCCGCACAAGAGGCTCAACCGTAGCAAGTAGTGCTTTGTCGCCCAATTCGAGCGTTGCTTCGTGAATGAGCCAAGAGGCTTCAATATCGTGCCCGTAAGAGATGATATTATATTTGTTTTCCCAATTATCATTGAAGAATAGTTGTAGATGATAATTGTCTTTATTGAGTATCTTATCGGCAAAAAGAGAGATAAGATTTCGCAGTTGCTTTTCCAATCGCTTGTCTTTCCAAACCCGATAAAGGTTGGTGTAAGGTTCCAGAATATGCAAATGTGTATTCATCGTCTTACGCTCGTTGGCATCTTTATCGCTCAGACGCATATCGGCCATCTCACCCCACTCGCGAGTTAGCGCTTCGCAATAGCCATTCTTATCTGCATCAAAGCTATGCGCCTCTATACTTTCAAACAGATGAATGGCATAGGTAAGTGCCTCAGCATCCGACGTGGCACGATAATATTCGCTCAGACCATAAATAGCAAAGCCAATGGCATAAATCTGTTTTTTAGTATCCAATGGTTCCCCCTTATAGTTGAGAGACCAGTAAATTCCTCCAAACTCTTTATCATAAAAGGAATCAATAATCATTCGTTTAGCTCGCGTTGCCATTTCCAGATATTCTTCTCGCTTCAAAAGGCGATAAGCTGCTGAATACGTCCACAACATACGAGCATTAAGAATAGCTCCCTTTTCCGCTTCCGGCATCAATTGCTCTGCTCCGGTAATACGGCCATAAAAGCCTCCATTCACCTTATCTACCATCTTGTTCATCCAATAAGGAAGAATGTTGTCGGTAAGTACTTCTTCCATTTCAGAGGCAAGTACAGATATTATTTGTTTCATCTTTATTTTCTTTTTGCCTCGAGTTCTGAGGTGATCACTTTCATTTTCTTTTCGCTCAACGGATACATGCTAATGAAGATTACAGAAAGGACGGTTCCTACGGCCGGGAGGAAGCTAAGAAACATCTTGATGCCATGAATCGCTTCTTCGCTCTGCACCACATTTGCTTTAAATCCAAAGTAGGCTAGCAACCAACCGGTAAGCGCACTACCAATGGCCCAACCGAACTTCTGGCTCATGGAAGAGGAAGAGAATATAAGGCCGGTGGCACGATTACCTGTTTTCAGTTCTGAATAATCGGCACAATCGGCATACATGGACCATAATAACGGAAAGATGCTACCCGCACAGATGCTGATAAATATCTGAAAGACAAAAATCAACACCAGATCTCCTCTACCAAACCAATAGAAAATGACGCTCAGCACAGTAGCGATGGACATAGCTCCCATATAGGTTAGCTTCTTGCCAATGCGGTTACTGATAGGTGCAGCGAGAATAACGCCAACTATATTGGCCGCTTGTCCCACTGCCAGATATAGTCCGCTGAGCACAAAGGATACTCCAAAAAAAGAAACCGTTGCGTAATCGGCCTCAACTACAAAATATTTAAAATAATAAACCGTTGCTCCATCACGAATCGAGTTAAATACAAGTGCCGCTACTCCGGCACCCAACAATATCCACCAAGGTTTGTTGCCCAGAAGGTTACGTACATCTTCCTTTAAAGGACTCTGTTTCTCTTTTATCGGCTTCACCCGTTCTCTGGTAAAGGCAAAGCAGAAGTAGAACAACACGGCACACATCACCGCTATCACAATAACAGCCATCATCCATCCTCGCTGTTCATCGACAAGTGCAGTACTTCCTCCGGAGAAATAATTGGCCATAGGCATAAACAGCAACAAGGCGATGAAACTGCCGATATAAGCAAATGTCATGCGATAGGTAGAAAGAATATTACGTGTTTTCGTATCAGAACTCATTACTCCCAGTAAAGATGCATAAGGAACATTAATGGCAGAGTAAACCATCATCATCAGTGAGTAAGTGACGTAAGCATAAATAAGTTTCCCGGTATCGCTAAGCGAAGGAGTAGTAAACGTCAGAATGCCAATCAGTGCAAAAGGTAGTGCCAGATAAAGCAAATACGGGCGGAACTTTCCCCAACGGGTATGAGTTCTATCGGCTACAATGCCTACGATAGGGTCGAAAGCTGAATCCCAAACACGTGTGATAAGAAACATGGTACCCACAACAGCCGCCGGAAGTCCAAACACATCGGTATAGAAAATCATCAGATAAGAGCCGAAGAGTTTCCAAAACATGGAGGATGCCATATCTCCAAAGCCATACCCTATTTTCTCTTTTAGGGTAACTCGTTCTTTGCCTGCAGAAACCGAATTTGCATTGATTGTCTTATTCATAGTCTATTTATATGATACGAATCTACTATTTTTTGTTTGCTAATTGTGGAGTAAGAGTTAAATTATTCTCTATCATCTTCTTCAGTATCTCCACCGAAGCAGCAGAACGCAATTTGTCTTCAGGAGTATTCATGCAGTAGTCAACCAATTTATCGATGGTAGAGGTAGCCACATGCATACGGGTATCCGAAGAGGCATAGTAGATAAAAACTTTCCCGTCTTCATCGGCTATCCAACCATTAGTGAAGAGTACATTAGAAACATCGCCAATACGTTCTTCCCCTTGTGGAGCCAATAGATAACCAGCCGGAGAAGCAATCACTTTAGTCGGATCTTCAAGGGAAGTCATATACATGTAGAGTACGTAGCGCAAGCCTGCAGCACATCCTCGCACTCCGTGTGCCAAGTGTAACCAGCCTTTAGAGGTTTTGATAGGATGAGGGCCTTCACCATTCTTCACTTCTTTAATCGTGTGATAATAGCGACGGTCAATAATAACTTCTTCTTTTACCTCTGCATGAGTGATATCATCAATCAATGCCCAGCCGATGCCTCCGCCACTACCGGTATCGATAAAGCCATCTTGGGGACGAGTATAAAGAGCGTACTTACCGTTCACAAATTCGGGATGCAAAACCACATTGCGTTGCTGACTCTTTGCTTTCAAGTCCGGTAGACGCTCCCAGTTTATAAGGTCTTTGGTACGGGCAATAGCAGCAGTAGCTGTAGCAGATGAAAGATCACCGGCCGGAGCATTATCGTCATGACGTTCGGCACAGAAGATACCATAAAGCCAACCGTCTTCGTGTGCGGTAAGACGCATATCATAAATGTTAGTAGCTGGAATCGCATCTTCCGGCATCGTTACGGGGTAATCCCAAAAGCGGAAATTATCTATTCCATTAGGACTTTCGGCAACAGCAAAAAATGATTTACGATCGGAACCTTCCACACGCACCATCAACAGATACTTTTCCTTCCATTTTATAGCACCGGCATTCATCGTGGCATTCATTCCAATGCGCTCCAACAAGTATGGATTTGTCTTTTCATTCAAATCATATCTCCAGAATACAGGAGTATGCTCAGAAGTAAGCACGGGATACTCATATCGGGTAACCACTCCGTTTCCCTTTCCTGAAGGCTCATTCTTCCGAGACAGGAAAGCCTCGTGTTCGGCTAGTAGTTTAGTCATATTATCATTAAACTGACTCATAATTGATTGCTTTTATCGTTATTTAATTAATTGGGTTAGTCATACAAATGAATCACATCTTTCACAAACAAGGTCTGAGGTTTCTCGTAGAATTTCACAAAATCGAAAGCAGACACTTGCCCCGGATAGGGTGCATAGTAATGATTTGGTTTCTCACGAGCATTGCGCCACACCAACACATAACATATCGGATAGCGACTAATTACAGGAAAAAGGGTTTCCGTCCACCAAGTAGCATCCGGAATCGTTTCAAATCCTGTTTCTGTGACGGCTATAGGTTTATCATGTATCTTGCCGACCTCTGTCAAGATGGTGAGAGACCGATCCAGTTCGTCCATGTATTTTTGTTTGTCGAATTGATAACAGTCAAATCCAAGCAGATCAATTATATCATCTCCCGGATAGCGTTCCAAATACTCTGCATCATTCTGCGGATCTGTTCCGGGAGAATATGCATATAACAGATTGTTCACACCTTTCTCTTGCATGCGATTATAGGTCATCTTCCACAACGCTTTATATTGCGAGGGCGTGCAAAGCTTTGTTCCCCACCAGAACCAACTTCCTGTATGTTCGTGCCAAGGACGGAAAAGCACGGGAACTTTCACACCATTTTCTGTTTCAATAGAATTCATAAAGTCAGCTACCGCATCCAGCCAACCCAGAAACTTTCCATGATTTGTTCCTCCTGGAAGAATAGAAGCCACTACCGTGGTATCACTTACATCCCAAGAGTCCTTACCGGTAAGAGGGTTATCCACATGCCAACTGAGCGAACTCATGCCACCACGATTGTATTGAGCAACGATCTCTTGGCGTATTTTCTCGAACGAAACCTTATCCAGATTTTTATCTCCACCTAGTTCTATCCGACCTAGATCAAAAGACATTACTGCCGGATAGTCTCCACAAACACTTTTCACATCACTACGCCCTTCGTCGCCTTCCCATCCAATACCATAAACAGGATCATCATGATGCCCGAACATAAAGCCCTGAGCGGCTATCTTTTTCAGATTAGTAAGCAGATGTTGCGTTTCAGGTGTTCGCAATGAATCAACTAAAGATCCAGCAACGACATTAGTAGCAAGGCTATCTAATGAAATCATACCGGTGGCAAGTAGTAAGCCAAATATTATAACTTTCTTCATCTTCTCTCACTTTACTATAAATGTATCTTTGAGCAAGTCCTCATTGGCAGAAGAGGCACCAATCATCACGCTAAATTCACCTGGTTCCACAATCCAATTCATTTTCTTATCATAAAAACCCAGTTTATCAGGAGTAATTATGAAATCAACAACCTTACTTTCGCCTGCCTTCAGAGATACGCGAGCAAAATCTTTCAGTTCTTTCACCGGACGAGTAACGCTACTATAAGTATCGCGCAAATAGAGTTGTACAATTTCAACGCCATCCCTACTACCTGTATTGGTTACTTTTACGCTTGCTTGTATATTACCATCTTTAGCTATTTCTTTGGCGGATAGTTTCAGATCAGTGTACCCGTAAGTGGTGTAAGAAAGACCATAACCAAACGGCCAAAGCGGTGTGCTGGGTTTCACTACATATGGATGAAAATATTGAGAGGGTTTATGATTATAGATCATTTGCAACTGTCCCACACTACGAGGAATGGTTATTGCCAGTTTGGCAGAAGGATTCACTTTACCATAAAGTATTTCGGCAACTGCCTGACCACCGAGCATCCCAGGTGCCCATGCTTCTACAACAGCCGGAAGATGTTCCGCAGCCCATTCTACGCCAAGAGGACGTCCGTTAACTAAAATCAATATTGTTGGCTTTCCTGAAGCGGAAATCTTCTGAATAAGTTCGTTTTGCAAGCCGACAAGATCTAAATCCGAGCGATCCGTATCTTCACCATCTGTACGATCTGTCCAACGAAAGCGCATCATATACTCACCCGCCACCACAATATTAAGATCAGCTTCTTTCGCATGATCTACAGCCTCGGCTACCTTCTTGGGGTCCATATTGCGGGGGTCCCATCCTTGATCTACAAAGTCGAATTTGGTATCAGGAGCCACTTGTTGCAACCCTTCGAGTATAGTCGTTACGTTTTCATCTTTCTGAACAGCAGACCAATCACCCAAGATATTCATATCATTGGCATTAATCCCCGTTACCAAAACTCTTTTATATTTCTTTGCATCCAAAGGAAGCAATCCGTCATTTTTAAGCAACACAATGCTAGTACGTGCAGCATCCAATGCTGTTTTACGATGTTCGTCGCACAGACGAATCTTCATGCTTTGAGCTTCATTGGCTAAAGGTTGCTCAAACAGACCCAAACGAAACTTTACATCCAAAATGCGACGAACAGATTCATCAATGCGAGATTCAGGGATACGTCCTTCCTTGACCAGTTCAACGACCATCTTATTCCAATGAATACCATGCATGTGCATATCCATACCAGCCATGATAGATTGAAAAAATGCTTCTTTCGTGTTGTCAGCCGTAGCATGTAAATCATGAATATGCTCTATATCCATCCAATCACTTACTACGAAGCCCGGGAATTTCCATTCTCCACGCAATACATCCTGCATCAGCCATTCATTACTATGGCAAGGTATACCATTGAGTTCGTTATGGGCAGTCATCAGTGACATAGCTCCTGCTTCTACTCCCGCTTTAAACGGTGGAAAGAAAACTTCGCGCAAAGTCCGTTCAGACAAATCGGCAGGCGATCCATTTGTACCGTTGATCGGTTCACTACCTCCAACAAAATGCTTAATACAAGCTAGAACGTCCTCTTTGTCATTCAACTGGCCCTGATAGCCCTTAACTGACTGCACTCCCATAAGAGTAACCAAATACGGATCTTCCCCATAAGTTTCCCCCACTCTACCCCAACGGGCATCACGGGCAACCTCCACATTGGGATTAAACGTCCAATGCATATTCATCGCACGCATCTCCTTTGCCGTCTCTCTGGCTATTTTGTAGGCCATCAAGGTATCAAAAGAACAAGCTAAACCTATATTAGTGGGGTAAACCGTGTTATCCGGTGCATTCGCATTGCCATGAATGGCATCAATACCAAAAATAATTGGGATTTGAAGACGACTTTTCATCGCCAATGATTGGAGATAATTGGCCTCTTTGAGAGTTAACACATGCAGGAAAGAACCAATCAGACCCTGTGTAGTCCACTTCTCAACATCTTTATCCGTAACACCCGGATAGAAAGCATTAGCCGTATTATTCTTCAGTTGATCTGCCGTCATTACAGCACTATTTGCTTTGATATGCTCAATGCCAACAAATTGGTTCATTTGACCGACCTTTTCTTCAAGAGTCATGCGACCCAATAGATCTTCCACCCGATCTTTCACCGGAGCAGAAGGATCTTTATAAGTTTCTTTTTTATCGGCAGAACCGGAGCCCACCGTGAGTGTCATTGCCATTGCAACTAAAAGGTTTTTCATGGTTTATAATCTATTTCAATACGGTTGATATTACACAGATACAAATGTAAGGTTGCCAAGTTAGTCAAACAAGTACAATTTTATCCAAAGATAGTATTCTCCGACTTCGAAGAAGATAAAAGTATCAAGCACTATATTCGTTTTCTCTAAAATTAAGCCATATAAAAGCCCACAACAAAAAACAAGCAGCACTTAACCATCTCTACTATACTTTAATTATTGGCATAACTGTGCATTCCTCCCAAAAAGTAATTTACACCAAAATAAGTCATTAATACAGTAGAAAAAGCTAATATTAAAAACCAATGAAAATACATCGTTTTCTCGAATGATTTAAAGCTTTGTATATGAAAAGCGATACTATAAGTCATAAAAGTTATGAGTGCCCAAACCTCTTTCGGATCCCATGCCCAATAACGTCCCCATGACAAATTAGCCCATACAGCACCCACAAAGATGCCTATACCCAAGAAAAAAACTGCAAGATAAAGCAACATACGACTAAACAATGTTAATCGCTCAATTTGTTCGTCTCTTTCCAGATGCATTTTTTTTCTGTAGCTCCACTGCATAAATAGCACAGTTATGCCATTGAGAAACAAAAAACCAAAGAGAGAATAAGACACCATGAGAAGTGATACATGCAGGCTAAGAAGTGGAGATAAAAGCACTGGCATGAGAGGAGTTATTTGAGGGGTCATTTGCACCAAACTAGCTACCAGCAACGTAAGACCTGAAAAAAGAAAGCCAAAGATAATAGTAAATGAGAAACGACGGCAAAGCAGAAGTGCGACCAACATGGCGCACCAAGCTATAAACTGCATCGTTTCATAGCCATTACTTAACGGAAAATGGCCTGCAATATATGTACGCAGACAAAGGCCTAAAGTATGAAAAAGAAAAGAACAAAGAAGTATCCATTTTGCAATATAGAACACTTTTTGAAGAAAAAAGAAACGCCTCCCTTGCATGCAAAAAAAAAGAAAGAGAATAAATCCAAGCGTAAGATTTATGGGATAAAGTAAAGTAGAAAAAGGGATTTTATTATAAAGGATCTCAATCTGTATTTTGAGGTTAGACAGAGGCCGTACACCCTCTGGAATAAACTTAACCAACATTCCTGCCTTCAACATATTAATAATCGCAACCTTTTCATCGACTTCTGTAATAGCTTTAATTAAGGAGCTTTGCTTACTATTCTGATGAAGTTTATTCCAATATGTCTGTAATCTATAATCCTCTTTATCAGTATAAAAGTCCTTGTAACGAGCATATTCTCCAACTCCAAGCAGATGTCGTAACTCTTGGCTCTTAATACGAATCATAGGTTCATTTTGCCACTTATCAAAATACAACATCCATCCGGTAAGTATTTGTTCGGGAGTGAATCGTTTATAATCCTTTTTTTCCGTAAGTTTCATGACAAAATCCCGTGCAAGAGTATTAAATGGGGCCAACCGGCCATTATAAATAATCTGTTTAGTACCATAAGCTTCTGCTTGCTGTCGGCTGAGAACATTTTGAGCTTCGACAACATCCAAAGGCCATAAAAAAAGCACACACACACCTATCTGTTTAAACAATGGATGAGATAAAAGTTTCCTGAAACCTCCATCAGGTGCAATCAAGACACAAAAGATGGCAACAAGAAGCAGTATATATCCAGCATAAGAAATAAGAATTCCCCATGGATCATAATTTACAGAGAACCAACCTCCACCACAATCTTCATCAAAAGAATTTTGATAAAAACGATATCCATAGTAAGAAAATATCTTATTCATAGATATGTCTCCACTTACTCTTGTATCCCCCATCGCATATACTGAACTGATATAATCAGAAGGTGTATCTGTCCCAGGATAGTAAACAACTCGGAGAGTTTTAAGTCTAAGAGTAAAAGGGAAAGTGACCTTTTCGTGGCTATCAATATCAATAAAAAAAGAGCTAGTTTCTCCCTGCCGCAAATGAATCATTCCTTGGTGGCCCGAAAAGTGCGTAATAAAAGCTCCAAAAAGAATAATTCCAAAAGAAAAGTGCAACAAAAAAACAGCTTTACGTTTATGTATTTTCCTAATAAAAAGGTATATAAAAGAAGATAGAGCAAGAGAGAACCAAAAGAAGATAAACCATGGAGAGTCATAGATAATATCATTCACTATCTTAGTACCATATAATTTCTCTATGAAAGTGGCTGTTCCCAAGCAAATTAGTATCAATACATAAAGAAAAAAGACGAGTTGCTTCATCTCAGAAAAATTTAAAGTCTATATTTCTTTCAACCTTTACGGCAATACATTCCATTTCTATCAGCCAAGTGGAGCGACAAACTGGTGCTAGTAGAAATTGTTTAGGAACCCGAGGAAAGCGTTTTTCAAGCATAAGCTTAATTACCGAATAATCTGCCACATCGCGCAGATAGATAATAATTTGCGCTAAATGTTCAAAACCGGCATTTCCTTCTTTCAGAAGTTTCTCTACGTTCTCACACATTCGATGGGCCTGCAAAACAACATCTCCGAGGTGTAGCACATCTCCATTGCTGTCTATACTAGCTGTTCCACTGATATAAAGCTGCCGCCTGTCTCCATATAATACACTTACACCTCTTTCGAAAGTGACTCCATACACGGCTGTGGCACTCAAATGGTTCGGTGCATAAAGATACTTCATTTGTTTAGGTTGTAATCCTTTTACAGCATAAGCATCTAGCAGTACATGAATATTAAAATTTGCATGACGCCCCTCAATGCCTGTGCTAGCTATATAATGAGTATTCTCAGTCAATCCTTGTTCAATAAAGTTCTCACGACGAGCTTTTACCATTCCTGCATAGTTCACATCTATGTTTTGCACAAAAAACCAAGTTCGGACACAATTTTCAACTAAAGTACATCCTCGTCGCTGCAACTCGGTCTCATAGTTTTTTAATAATAAATGAGTTTGTTCTTCTGAATTGCCTAAAGCTATTCCGGCACCAGCCATCCAATAGTGTTCATAAGCTGGATTTGCATTCGTTATTAGATAGCACCATAAGGCGATCTTGCTACCATCCAAGGGAGGTTGTTGAATAATAGAAGTACTGCAGGACGGAAACGACTTCAAATCATCTTGTAGCTTTTCAACCTGATTAGCGATATCGCTAAGAAAGTAACGCTTCATAACCGGTTTTGCATCGTCTATCAATCGATCTTTTAACAATTCACTATAAGCAGAATGCAAATTTTGCAATTGCGTTTCATAATTTAGACTTTTCCCCTTAACATGAAACATAAGATGATATTCCATTGCATGACCGGTTGTTCCCAAAAAAGAAACTTCCACATTAACATTGTAGGAAGAAAATAGATAAGACTTATATTTCATTTTTGAATCGTTACATGTGTTCGTTTATTAGAGGTAAGGCCGTTTTCCATTTCTCTAAGATTCCACTTTACAGGGGAGGAAACAAATTCAGGCACATTATAAGAATAAACAGATTCGTCATAATAGGTTAGCGGTTCTTTTTGAGGTAAGAGAAAAGGTTTACCAACAAATCCATCTTCGTTAATAGAGGCAATATATAATCGAGTATATAGGCCCCCGTCTCTACGACTGCTAAACACAAACCAGCGAGAATTACTACTCCAGCTATGATAACTCTCTGTATCATTACTATTTACTTCATCTAATCTTTTCAGACTCTTATTCGTCAAATTAAACAACCATAGATCAGCTTCTTTATGCCAAATCGGGAAATTCCCATAATCTGATAATGTGAACATTAGATATTTACCATCATAAGAAGGACGAGGAAAAGAAATACTTTTATTCATCGATTTTGTTGAGATCAATGTATCTATGTGATCACCAAATGTTCCTTTTTCAGGGTCAAAAGCAATACTACACAGGCTATATTTAACTTCTTTATATTCTTCAGGAATCGCCTTCTGGTCGGCCGAACAAAAAAATAATGTACGACCATCAGCAGAAAAGGCAGGAAAAGTTTCAAACGATTTAGTTGCCAAAAGGCTATTAGTCAATATGCGTTTAGTATTCGGTTGATAAACAATTATATCGGAGGCCATATCAATAACCTCTACACGCTCATCCTTGCCCATATGGAATGCTTGGCGAGTATTATTAACAGAATAAGCAATATATTTTCCGGAAGGATGCCAATAAGGGTACACAAAGTTAGATAATGTACTTTCTGTTCTTGTATCCAGAAATTCAGGAACCCCATTAATAGTGATTATTGTAGCGCCTTTTTCTCCACGAACATGTAAACTAGAATAGTCAGGACTTGCTTTCTTAAAAGAATGACAATTTACACAAGAGCCTGTGATCAGAGTGTTTTCAAATAGAGTTTTTTGAGTATAAGATCTCAACTCACGTTGATAAATACCCATCTTACTATATACTTCGTAACCTGGTGCTACCAGACGATAAACTAAACCATAGTCAATAGAATCTTTGCTTATATATAAAGGAAAGTCACGGTATTGGATCCATTTTTTTTCTTTTTTCACACAAACGGTTACCATAATGCTATCTCCCCTGTTACTCTCAAGTATTTTTCTCCATTCTTTAGGTGAAAAAGAAAAGTCTATTCCACTTTCATGTAATTCACCTCCCTCATTTGCTTTCACAACAACATCTATTGACTCAATGCCATCGCCCAACATCGTAAAATTTAAGGGTGCAATGGTCGCTGGAATTGTGACTCCCACATAATCGGGATAAATAGAAGGATACGTATTTGTAAAAAGAGGCGAAGTTACATGTTCACAAGAGACCAAGAAGATGATCCCAAGAAATGATTTTGCTATATTCATTCTTTTCATTTTTCTTATTTTCTAAAATGTAAATAGTACCAATATGTATCACCAAAATCATTCCTCAATAATGGCTCCGAATTCTTTTGTTGTATACAAATCTGAGCATAGCCTTGCAAACGTTCTATTATCTTCGGATTGATAGACCAAGGAGTCCTTTCTCTGAGCGGATTATGATTCTGACACCACATAAACAACAAAGCTTCCTGATAACTTTTCGGAATATGATTATATCCTAAATATCTTCCTAATGGATAATATCGATAAAAGTGCTCCAAATTTTTATCTAATAATGTATAAGCTATCAGATATTCAAAAGCCATGCGATTGCTTTTATTATTTTGGAATAATAAACCCAACATAACGTCTCTTTCGTTAGCGCTAAAAAGAAAATCTTGTTTAAACCGCATCCTCTTTAGCTCTCCCCAATCAGGGTGCTTATTAATCTTCTCCTCATCATTTAAAAAAGCCAGAACCTCCATAGCCCAACTCCGATAGAACAAGGTTTGTTTTAACATCTTCAAATATTTACCAGCAACCTTGTATTGACCATTTATAATATTTGTTTCTGCTAAACGTTTAAAGCAATAAGCACTTTTCTGATAATCAGGAATGGCCTCCATTGCTTCAAAAACAAAACGTTGAGCAGTATTTATCATTCCTAAATGATAGTAAATTTCACCTGTAGAAAGTGGAGAAGTAAAATCCCGTTCGAAAGTTGGCAATAGACCTTCAACTCCATTTTGATAATAACTAAACATTTTATCAGCTAATACACTTTTTTTTGCAAGAGCTAAATTTAAACAAGAGACAGAGATCGGAGACGTTGGATTTTTTTCGTCTGCCATAACCAATATCCGATCCCATTGTTGCATTTGCACAGAGTGTATATACCCCATCACTTCTTCTTTATCCCAATTAGCTGCAGTATTTATCAAATAAGTGCCAGTAATTAAAATCAAAAACAGTTGTAAAATGATGGCTAGCGTATATTTTTTCATTGAAGACAGAAGTGGGAAAAATCGGGTAGAAACAGGTATGAGAATAAGTAATAAGCAAACAAAAAATTGTCCATAAGGTGGAATTGTGGGAAAACGATAAAAACCAATGCCCCACCACAAGCGTTCTAACGGATATTGATAAAAACACTTCGCAATTAAGGGAGAAAAAACAATCAATAAAAAGGAAGTTAGCACAAACATCCACCAACGACTATCCATTCGCTCTCGCCAATAATAAATCTCTAATAAAATAACGAATATAACAAAAACCCAGAAACAACCACCTGAAAAGAAGTAAAGGATGGGAATAGCAACAAAACAAGATATCAAGCGGATGCTTCGTATAGATATTTTTATGCTGAGAATCACTGCAAACAGATTTAACAACAAGGATATTAATCCCGATAACATATAGTTTTCATCACAAAACAAAATCCAATAAGCTATTGCCGGTAATAAAGATAAAGGGTAGCAGGCTGGGTTTTTATTCATTCTATTTGCAATCCAAACAAACATTATTTGCAATAAGACCAATAAAGAAGAAAGAATGAGCGCACCAGCCCATGAATAAATATAAAATTGAATAAAAAAGTTACCTAAATAATCAGACAAGCCACCAGGGTGCGATATCCTATCTATAAAATAGTCCGATGTGTACAGAAACATTTGAAATAACTCCTGGTATTGCACATGAAAAGGATAATAAAAATTAAAGAAAAGAAAGATACTCATTCCCAGAAAAAAGGATATTAGAATATTAACTCTATTTATATGAACACTAGATATTTCTTTCATAATCAGTATTATTTAAATATTTCCGTGAATTCCTCTTATCCGAAAAATCCAGATAAAATCTAAGAGGAAAAATTCATGCAGACAAATATAAGGTAATTTTATTTCAGGAAACTAGTACAAACGCCAACATCTCGTTGAGAACAACGAAATTAAAAATAAAAGATCATGTTAATTATAGTACTTTTAATTAAAGCATGCATTCAAAGATACAAATAAATTTAATTTTTAAACTAAAAAAAGCTCTACTTCTCTCTGACTATAAAGATAAATCTAGGAAATGCAAAGGAGACAATATTAAAATGCCATCTCCAAATTAAACATTCCATTGATTTCAAACAATAGTTATGATTTACACTGGTTATCAAACAAAGAAAGGCAACTCATATGACTTGCCCTTCTTTGTTAACATCAAATATTCATACCTGTTTTTTATATTTGTTACGCGAATAACAGTATAAGTTTCATAGACAAAGTGAACGATAATAAATGCAATCTCGTTATTTTATATAACTATTACGAATTTATTCCGCTTTGAATACCCAATACCACCAGCCGTCGCCATCAAATTCCTGAGCTCCTAAAACCATTGTTTCATCATCGAGACTAACAATATTATATGAACTCCAAGCACTGTAGTCTGCATCATTCAAATCATGCCCGCACAAAATATTAGTATTAGACAATGTTAAAACGCCAATACCATATGACCAACCATTCGCTGTATTAGTAGACATATCAAAACTAAAAGTGCCAGATGTTTTTGTTCCATCAGCCGAAGTTTTCGTCATTTCTAATCCTTTCAAAGTAAAAGTCATATAAGCGCCTGAACCATCTGCTGTAAACCCTTTAGCGGTACATTGATCTGTAACATCCGAAGGATTTAGCACCCACCATGCCGGCCCTGACTCTGCATTGCTACCATTACCAAAACATTTCTCGCTCTTCCAAGTCCAAACTTTTGTTCCTGTTCCACAAAAATATCCATATTGGGGATCAACCTCATAAGCCATATCTTCAACAGTTATAGTATAGTCTTTCGTAAAAGTACTTCCATCTTGATTCATCGCTGTTACCGTTATAGTTTGCTGACCGGTAACAAACAATGTCATTTCCACCGAATTACCAACATAAGTTTTTACTCCATCTGTCCAATGACATGTTACAGGACTGGAAGTCTCACATAGCACCATATTGGTATTTTTTCCATCCAATTGCACAGGAGTGACTGTCGCCTCAAACTGATCTACTGTTATGATTTCAGCAGAGCTGCCATCCTCTGTAATAGGATTGCAAGCCATGAAAAAGCCTACAAGGATCAACTCCAGAAATATATAAAATATATTTTTCATGTTTTTCTGTTTTTGTTTTCTAAATAATATCTATTTATCTTCCGGTTGCTGTCCAAGAAGTGTAATTACTATCAGATGTATCCCAACCATCATTCTGAATGAGAACACCATTAGATAATGATATTTGGTTCTCAGGAATCTTAAAAAAGCCCCCAGTTTCTTTATACCGAGTAACATAACCAACACCTTGTGAGGCATTCTTATCAGGAATTCCTGCGTGGTATGTAGGCTGATTAATCTGTTCTGCCAAAGCTGTTTCAGCAATGTGCCAACGACGGATATCATTCCAGCGAACGCCTTCAAAGCAAAGTTCCCAGCGCCGTTCATTTTGTAAAGCGGCATCACTATATGAGGTAATAAGATCCAATCCTGCCCGAGTACGTACTTTATTAATACCCGTAATATCTTGTTTTAACTCGGATTGCATTAAAAGAACATCTGCAAAACGAATTAAAACCATATCATGAATATTGTTCAGTTGCATGTTGTCTGATGAAAATCCAGAATACATATCATATTCAAATGTGGCACGATAACCAGATGTACTTGCTGAATTTTTGCAAGTAATTGGAGACATTTTCTTTTCATAGTAATCCGTCTCCTGCACGAAATCAGCCCATCCACCTTTTGTATAGTCAGGCAATTCGTCTGGTATATTGCATATAGAAGCAGCACGGCGCATATCATTTGGTTCAGCAGTCTTCCAATCATCCCACAAGTTAGGTGCTACAGGACCAGCACCCCACCCCTGACCAAACGGAAATGTATTGCCATAGTCCTGCCCACCACGCATGCCAAAGTGAAGCGCATAACCATTAGCATAACCAATAGTAGTGCTCCAGGAAGCCAATTGAGAAAACTTAATCTCAAACATAGATTCAGAATTAATTCCATTATCATTTTCAACCCATGTCAATCCTTGCCCTTTAGTATAATCATAATCATCAACAGTCAGGCGATTAGTATAAGCCCACAAATTACGATAATCAGACACCAAAGAATAACCAGAATTTTCAACGCAATCATCAATCCATCCAATCACATCATCCTTAGTTACCTTTGTCGTTCCGTCTGGAAGAACTATATCATCAACTTGGTAATATCCTGTATAAAACAAGAAAGCTCTTGCCATTAAAGCTTCCGCACACCATCTATCAACATGTCCTTCCTCTATCCAACCTGTATTGTATTTTTTAGCAGGCATAAGTTCAATAGCCGTTTTTAAATCTTGAATAATTTGTCCCCATTCTTCAGCTGCAGAAGCTTTAGGCAAGTTTACCGCTTCAGTCGTTATGACCAAAGGAACATTTCCGAATAAAGACGCTAATTCATAATAATAAAATGCCCGAAGGAAATAAGACTCACCCATCATCTGATTTTTCTGGTCGTCACTATCATATCCTGTACAATTTCCCAAAGTTTCAATTGCTGTATTCGCACGAAAGACACCTACATATCTATCACTCCAGAACTGTTCCAACATGTTAGAATTATAGTTCATTAGTAAATCCAATGCCTGCATTAAATTATCATTGTCGCCTCCACCCCCTAAACGATCATCAGCTGCAAGTTCAGAAGCATAGAAGAATGATTTTTGTGGATTCGCACAAACAACATTCAGATTATTATAGATACCAGTTATTACTTGCTGAGCATCGACCAATGTTTGAGGATAATTAGCTGTATTTTTTTCTGTATAATTACTAGTGTCCAAATAATCATCACAACTAGTAAACATTAATACAGAAACTACTATATATATTATTTTTTTCATATTCTCATTCAATTTAAAATTTCAGATTAACGCCAACTAAAAATGTTCTTGGACTTGGATAGAAGCCCAAATCAATACCAGATGCCCATGGATAGTCAGTATCATTAGAACTTGTACCAATTTCAGGATCCATACCCGAATATCCCGTAATAGTAAAAAGATTCTGAGCTGTCACAAAAAGACGAGCCTGACTTAATGCCATTAAAGGAAATAATTTCTTGAAATCGTACCCTAACGTAATATTTTGTATCTTCACATAATCAGCATCTTCAATATAGATATCAGATATTTCAATCCAGTTAGTTTTGTTTCCAGCAGTTAAGCGAGGCAGTTTATTCGATGTTCCTTCACCATGCCAGCAATTGAAAACGTCTGTCGTGTAGTTGTCTTTATAACTATCACCAAATTTACGATAAGACTTAGCTATTTGTTGTCCAAATGCACCATTAGCTGTTATAGAAAGATCAAAACCTTTATATCCTAAATTTAAATTAAGCCCCATTGTAAAATCCGGATGCGGATTACCGATCTCAACTTTATCATTTTCATCAATAGAAGAATCTCCATTGGTATCTACGAAAATCAGATCACCGGATTGCGGATTTGTTTGTAAAGTAGGTTTTTCATCAGCAGTCCACTGGTCTATTTGAGCCTGATTTTGAAATACTCCACCTGTTTTGTATCCCCAAAAATAGCCAATAGGTTTACCAACTTCAGCACGATACATCTCCGTAGTACCTTGAGATAACACATTTGTTTCACCATGAATGATACCCTCGGCATTTGCGATACGGGTGACTTCATTCTTATTGTGGGCGATATTCAAATTTATACCATATGTGAAATCTTTGCTTACATGATCATTCCATCCTAAGGCTAATTCGACTCCCTTATTTTCAACATCTCCACCATTTATATAAGGAGCTCCTGTCCCATAAGACGCCAAAATAGGTGCATCAACCAACCAATCTTTAGTTTTCTTATTATACCAGTCAAAAGCAATGTTCAAACGTGAATTTAATAAGCGGGCATCAAAACCAAAATCCAACTGTTCCGAAGTTTCCCAAGAAATATCTTCATTAGGAAGCAGATTAGCATACCCCCCTGTAGATTGAGTTGTTTTATTATTACCAAAAGAGTAACCAGCGGTATCATCAAAAGAGACCGTTGCCAAATATTGAAAATTAGGTATATTGCAATTACCATTCTGTCCCCAACTTGCTCGAATCTTTAAATAATCCATCCACGCTTTCGTCTTTTCCATAAACATCTCTTCGCTAATTACCCAACCAGCAGATACTGACGGAAAATACCCCCAACGATGTCCTCTTGCAAAATTAGAAGAACCATCAGTACGCATAACCGCAGAGACCATATACCTTTCTTTATAATCATAATTTATACGGCCGAAGAATGAAGCCAAAGAGCCCTCATCCCAAGGACTACCTGTAACAGTGGTTGTTGATGAGACCCCCTGTGTGTTGTCTAACCAAGCATGAGCCAGATCATTCCACAAAAGATTATAATTTGTAGCTCCAAGAGATTCTCCCATGCCTGATTTTTCCATCGACTGACCAATTAATGCATCGAAATGATGATCTTCTGAAATATTAAATTTATATGCTAAAGTATTTTCAAAAGTATAACTCCAACCTTGACTACCAGTCTGTTGAACAGAATTTGACGAGTTCAACACCGTAGAGGAAAGTTCATAAGTCGGTGTAAATTGCCTATAAGAACTTGAACTAAATTTATATCCAAACTGAGATTTAAATATCAAGTTCTTGATTGGCTGAATCTGCAAGTATGCAGACATATTTAATGAATGATTCTTTGATATATTATTTCCTCTTTGATAAACCATACTAGCGATAGGATTTGCTGCATCTGCTTGGTAATTTTGAAGTCCTGTTGATTTTTTATCTGCTAAATCGAAATACTCGCCATCATCTCCGTAAATAGGCATAATCGGGTAAGCTCTCAGCATATTAGAGATATCATTCCAATATTGATTACCAATACCAATGCCAGATTTGGTATTATAATTATAATAAAGTGTTTCTCCAAATTTAACCACATCGGTATTATTTTTCTTATAGATAACATGATCTGAATTTAAACGAACAGTAGTACGCTCATAATCAGACTGAACAGGTTTGCCTAAAATCCCTTCTTGAGAAGAATATGACACTCCTAAAGAAAATTTAGAGATGTCACTACCACCAACCATATTAATAGAATGATTCTGCATCGGTGCATCTTCATTTCGAATAGCATCCAGCCAGTTAGTACCTTTCCAAGTGCCATCCATAATAGAATTATACATATCAGCAGTCATAACAGATGTCCAATCGGTAAGAGATATACCATCATTAAATTCTACCTGATTAATAACTGACATATATTGTTTAGCATCTAGTAAATCCGGCATCTTATAAACATTCTGCACGCCATAATAACCATCATAAGACACTTGAATTTTCCCTGATTTTCCTTGCTTGGTCGTGACTAAAATTACACCATTAGCTGCACGTGCGCCATAGATCGCAGCAGAAGCAGCATCTTTCAAAACATCAATAGACTCAATATCAGATGGATTCAGATTATTTATATCGCCACCTGCAACACCATCTATAACATACAGTGGAGAAGAAGTACCAGTTGTACCCAATCCACGAATATTTACTTTAAAGCCCTCGCCTGGCTGCCCGGAGCTTTGTGTGATGCTGACTCCTGGAGTTTGGCTTTGCATAGCCGATAGTGCACTAGTTGTACTCAGCTTCTGCAAGTTGTCTCCACTAACTTGTACAGTAGCACCAGTTATTAACTTTTTCTTCAGAACACCATAACCAACTACGACAACCTCATCCAGGGATCGAGTGTCTTCAACTAATACAATTTTCAAGTCACTCTTTAGCACTTTTAGCGTTTGGGTAATATAACCAACAAATGAAATTTCAAGAACAGCTCCATTAGGAACATCCAATGCAAAGCTGCCGTCAAGATCTGTTATTACACCATTTGTAGTACCTTTATGCAAGATATTAGCCCCAATAATGGCCTCACCATATTGGTCAACCACCACACCGCGAACTTTTACTATTTGTTGAGTAGATTCAACAGAAATAGGAGAAATAGCAAAAGCCGAAGGAACGCCACCAATCAAAAGAAAGAAATACATTCCCGCAATCAGTGTTGTTTTTCTAGAATTAAGATTCATACTTTTACAGTCTTAAATTTATTAATAGCTATAAGAAATTATAGCGGATAATTAAAAGGTCAATTAAAATAATCAGATCATACAATAAAAGAGGGAAAGTTCCTCACTTTGGATTTGCGTCAAACAGTGTTTTTCAAACATTTTAGTCATAATTTTTAATTTAAGGTTGATATATTTCAAGATTATAAAACGTGCAGAAGTCACACATAAATACAATAATCAAAAGTAGGTGAGAGAAAAGAAAATAACAAATACAATTTTATCTTTAAATAATACATTTCCAATAACTATAATAAAATAACCATTATATATTGAAAATTCACTAGATTATTGCCACTAATCTTTAGAAGGTGTGACGCATTTTTAAGCTGTATGCATAGAAACTGGAGGGCAAGCATCATTACATTTCCACCCAAACTAGTTAGAAAGTGATAAGCGATGAACAAAAAGAGCAACGTCATAATAGCGGGTTATCTCTAGCTCAGCTTTATTTGGCTTTTGAGGTAGAAATATGACCGTAGGACAAGATCCTCAACGCATATTCTGAAAACTAAATTCACATACATTTATCATTTCCGGGAAATTTCACCAATGAAAAATTTCCAATCAGAGTAATAAAAAAGATACTATTACCCTGAATGGAATCAAGATCAAAGATGATTAGGAATGCCAACAAACTAATTCCTCCGACTTACCTTTTCTTCAAAAATCATTCGGGTTGCCAAGTTAGTCAAACAAGTACAATTTTATCTAAAGATAGTATTATTTCAGATTTGGCATCTGATCACGAGTGACAACAATAGAATTTGCCATAACTTCTTTCCAGTAAGTTGCCCCATTGACCTCGTCACTTTCGGTATATGTACCATACCAAGGCATAAACCAAGACCACATATCTCCCTTTGCATACATTTGATCTGGATTAGGAATTCCACCACATTCAGATAGAGCCACAATTTTTTTATTGCACACTTTTATAGCATTATTGAAATATGTAAGTTGTGAATCGTGTATATTTATACTTGGATAAACATCACAACCTACAACATCCACATAATTGTCACCCGGATAAAAATCAGAGTCACCAGTTTCAGTAGTCCACACCCAGATCAAATTATCAAGGCCTTTACTCTGAAAATAATCAAACATATAAATCCAAAGGTTTTTATAGGCACTAGCACCATCAGCTCCCCACCAAAACCAAGCTGAACCACCTGAGTAAGCATAAAGATTACCAGCACCTTCGTGCAATGGCCTCCAAATGACAGGAATTCCTTCCTTCTGGAATAAACCTAAATATTCAGCAATCTTCTCTAAATCTGCTTTGACAACGGTATTTTCCCAGGAACCTTCAATTACTGCATTTGACGTTTTAAACGTCGTTTCCAACGATGAAAAGGTATATTCTGAATCCCCTTGACTTTTCGGAACATTCCAGTGCCACATTGCAGCGACCAAACCATTATTGTTCCACCAATCTTTTAGATCTGTAATATCTGAATAATTAATCCAATTTGCAGGAGAGTTCATCAAATGAATATAATCGATGCAAGTGAGAGCTGGCCATTTACCAGTCTGATTATACACCCATTTAGCTTCATCCAGATTATTGTTCACATTAGCCATCGTTCCTGAAATTACTTTTGATCCAAAATTCTCTTTCAAGAAATCATAAACATTAACGGCTTGAGATGAAGGATTAGGTGTACATAATAAAGGCGTTATTGAAAAAGCAGATGCATCAAAAGCACTATTACCTAATACCGTTGTAAAACTAAAGCTATATGCAGAAACAAAATTGCCCACTTCATCTCTAAGGGAAGAACCTGCTATATTAATTTTATACTTAGTATTCGATTCCAAGATATAATCAAGAGTTAATACTTTACCTGATATTTCAGGAGTAATCTTTGTCCCATTTACTGTTATATTTGAAGTCGTAGAACTAAAAATATTTTCATCATAAATTACAGATATAACAGTAGATAAAGTAACGTTCGTTGCACCATCAGCAGGTAATACAGCCGTTACTATTGGCGCTGTCTCATCAATAATAGCCGGTTCTGTATCAGATGACCCATTACAAGACGTTAAAGCAAATAAAGTCAATAAAACAAGAATAATTCTACACATAAAACATTAATAATATATAGCCATTGTGGGTAGATCATTAGATCTACCCACAATGGTCTTAAAAACTTTTTTTCTCTATACGGAAATTCGTAAAATTATGTTCAAGGCTCCAGTCGGCACTAGGCTGGAGAATGAAATAAAAATTCGTCCATCCTGTCGACAAACCAGCAGTAGCCACATTTGATAATGGAATTTCAATAGTTTGCCACTTACCGTATGTATTAAAACTAATATCAGATGATGGGTTCCAAACATACCAACCACCATTCAATTGAAAAATATACCCTGCTGTAGAACTATAAAAGGGAGAGCTTGAAGCTGAATTAACTTCAAATTTAAAGTAATAATCACTCTGATTATTTGCAGCATCTTCATTACTAAAATTGAAACCACCACAAGGAAGATTATTCCAAGACCAAGCACTAAAAGAGCCCTTTACGCGTACGTACGAACCATATAATGGAGTTGGTTCACCTGTAGCAGCCCCATCAGTAATATAACCACTTCCTCCCCATATGCCGTATTGACTATAATTGGCCAGATCAGGCCAAATTAGAGTTTGAACCTGTCGATAAGGAATGTTTTTTGTAGTCTGTACATCTCCAGGAGCAATATAATTAAATGAAATTATAGCATTGTCAGGAGCATTCTTCGGAATAATAATAGACATGTATTCCGAAGTTAACGAATCAATCGTCACATTCTCGTTATTCAAAGTAATTGTAGCTGCTCCAGAGTTATCTGTAGTAAACCCATATAAATCGAAATAATTACCATTCACTTCTACCGTGTCCCCAGGTAGCGCAAATTCATTATACAATCCATCAACCTCTAACTCAGGAGTATTCACTGCAAAATCATAGGTTATCTCTCCTAGCTCAGTAGTATAAACCAATTTATTGGTTACTTCACCGGGAATTACACGTGGAATCTGTAAATAAGCGTTCTCAGCCTTCGCATAAATGCCACTAAGCGGGACTTCAACATCATTAAACATTACCTTCTTCACACCACTTAGGTTACTTCCTGTGATATGAAGCATCTCTTCCAAGCTCCCTTCAGACAGAGGCGTAATACAAGCCGTATCTCCAACATCATAGATTGCCAAAATCTTTGGTACACCGGTAGAAGCCGTACCATCATTATAACCGTCATTATATGTTACAATATCTTGGCATGACGCAGATACTAACCCAATCAACAGCGTCAATCCGACTATTCTCATATTTACTAATTTCATAATGCTCATTTTTTAAAGATTCAAGATTTACTCCTAACAGATTAATTCCAACCTGGATTATTTGATGTGATTGCTGTATTGGTATTAACTTCATCAGATGGTATTGGATAAAGTAAATGTTTTGAACTGCGTATTTTATAAATACCAGACTCATCATAACCACCAATTGCATTCATTGCCTGCAGGTAAACACCCCAGCGAATCAAATCCCATCGACGATCTCCCTCACAAGCTAACTCTTTTGCACGTTCTTCAAAGATAGTTGAACGAATATCTAGTTGAGATGTTAAAGCGCCATCCCCTGTTAAAGTTGCTAAAGTAGCATTAGAACGGCTACGCACTAGATTTAAAGCATCAATAGCAAGTTGAGCATTACCGAGTTCATTTTCAGCTTCGGCATAAATCAAAACAACATCCGCATAACGAAGAAAAGGCCATTGAGCATCCTGATCTTGCGTCGTATTATCTGTCACATCAGAGTATTTTGTTGTAAAAGCAAGGCATTCGTAACTAAGATTATAATAATAATTGATTCCATCATCATAAGGAGATACAGGCTCTGCAACTTTATTGCCATTTGAATCATATCCTGTAGCTTTCAAGGTATATTCTGCATTTTTAGGATAATAAAAACCACCATTATAGTCTTGCTGACCTTCATTTACCCAACGATGTTGTACCCCATCAGCTACCCGATAATCTTTTGAATCAAACAAGCAATACCAATGGTAACGATTACCTAACCAATGACCTGTTGTTATTCTGCCAGAAGCATTATAAACGCCATTATAATACAAACCGACTCCTACATGATAATCACTATTATTTGAAATAGTCTGAACAGAAAACATAAATTCAGGATCATTATTATGGCCTTTGCTCCATAACTCAGAGTAAGGCAATAATTCATACGTTCCATAATCACCATCCATAACTGCTTTAGCCCACTTAGCCGCATTTTCGTAACATGAATCAGTGCCAAACGTCTCGTAACCTGCAACAACATCCTTTGTGAATGTCTTAGAAACAGGTAATGTCAATGTTATGTCATCTCCATTTGTTGAAGTCGCAGCACCTGTTCGGATAGTCATCTCCGCACCACTTAAAGATCCAGATCCCATTGTCGCATAAACCTTTGCCAATAAACCAGCAGCAGAGGCAGCAGAAACATGCCCTGTCGAATATTTAGAATTATCTCTTGAGTACATAATAGATGCACTCTCTTTTAATAATTTAATTATCTCAGAATAGACAGTAGGTATGGACTGGCGCGGCTGATTTTGGTCAGCCCCATCACTAATGCTTGTATCCCATAAAAGAATTTCACCGTAAGCCCTTGTCAACAAGAAATAAGCAAATGCTTTCTGAAAATAAAGTTCCCCTAAAGCATTTTGTCGGTAATCTTCGGTACAATTACTCATTGCTTTAATATACTTTATAGCTAGATTAGCCCGTTCAATTAAGCTATATAAACCTTCCCACATAACGTCACATTCAGAGCTTGAATCCTGAAAATTACCTGCTCCTAAATAAGACATCGACCAATCTGGGCCACTAGTGTAATCACAATCTTTCTCCAAAACAAGCGGAAATTGATTATACAAAAACATACTGTTAATCCATCTGTTGTATACCCCTGTTATCCAAATATCAATGGCTGCATCGGAATCACCAACCTGATCAGGACCAATAAAACTCTCTGGCTCTTCCTTTAAATAATCATTGCAAGAAGTAGACAGTAATCCACTTGCTAACAAAAAAAGTGCTGTTATATATAATTTTCTAATTTTCATAATTATAAGATTAACATGTTAATTAAAAGCCTAATTTAAAACCTAGAGAAAAAGTGCGTGCACTCGGATAAGAATAGATATCTACACCTTTACGAGAAGCATCTGTACTGAATGCATTAACATCAGGATCAAACCAGCTATAATCACTGATAGTTAATAAGTTCGTTGCAGTAAAATAAACGTTAATGCTACTAATTCCTTTAAAACTAGGTTTCCAAGTATAGCCTAAGCTCACGGTCTTCAATTTCAAATATGAACCATTTTCAACATAACGATTAGAGATTAACATCGTCCGATCATAAGTTGATATAGCCTTTGGCCATTTTGCATTAGCCGTATTATCTTCTGTCCAACGGCTGTTATAAGCAAATACTGGAATATTCCCTATATTAGCCATTTCAACATCCATCAGATTACCATTGAAGATATCATTACCTTGACTACCCTGTAGGAAAAAACTAAAATTAAAATTCTTATAAGAAAGATTATTTGTAATACCGTAAGTGAAATCAGGATTAGTGTTACCTATGATTGTACGATCTGCCTCTGTTATTTCACCATCATCATTCAAATCACGATACCTGATTTCACCGATTTTAGCTTTAACAACGGCATCAGAAGAATTAGCATACTTCTTCTCTGACCTGACTTCAGCTTCGTTATCATAAAATCCATTTTCAACATAGCCAAAAATAGCACCGATCGGACATCCATTGCGTTGAATGAAAACATCATCTGCAGAATACCATAATGAATTTGCATATTGATCTGCAGACAAACCAGTTATTTCATTCTTATTGAATGAAATATTTGCATTAATATCCCAATGAAATGGCTTATCTTTAAATATTATAAAATTACCACTTAGTTCCAAGCCTTCATTGATCACTCCCCCACTATTTACCATCATATTAGAAAAACCTGTGCTTGAAGGTATTTTTACTTCTTGCAACAAATTTCTAGTCTTTTTATAATAATAATCAGCAGTTAAGTTTATCCGATTTTCAAGAAAACTCATATCAATACCAGCATTAAATTGAGCGGTCGTTTCCCACTTCAAATCATCAGAGACAGGTCCTCTCCAAGAAACTTCAGCAGAACCACTAGATAATGTTCCTCCAAAAGGATAATTTGCTGTGCTCAGTTCAGGTAATGTACGATAACTACTAATGCCTTGGTTACCTGTCTCACCATAACTTAGACGAAATTTCAAATTACTGAAAATATTCAAATTCTTAATGAATTTTTCTTCAGATGCTCTCCAAGCAAATGCAGCTGAAAGAAAATTAGCCCATTTGTTTTTTGTCGTAAATTTACTAGATCCATCACGACGAAAAGAGGTCGTAAAAATATATTTGTCCATTAGAACATAATTAGCACGACCTAAAAAAGAGACTAGGGCTTGCTCGCCTTTATCGCTAGCGGGAGTACCTATAACTGTACCACGGCTTAAATCTGCTTCTCCAGTCAAATCATCTGGGAAATTAGTTACCGTAATTGATTTACTTTGCCAAGATGCATGCTCAATAGTAAAGCCTGCCATTACATTAATAGCATGAACGTTTATTTTTTTATTAAAAGTCAACAAAGATTCACCTGTCAATCCGTTCCATTCATTATCACTCTGACCAGCCTTACCATTTGTTGGAGATTTACCCTCTTGCGTATGGCGATCATAATAAGTTCCACGGCGATTGCTCGTATAACTGAGACCAAGATTCTGGCGAAACTTCAAAAACGGAAAAAGAGTGGCTTCCAAATAAGAAGAATTAAATACATTTATTGATTTCAAGTTGTCTTTTGCTGAATTCACATACGCATAAGGATTGGCTGCTAACCAATTTAAATTATCCGCTGTAGTAGTATCCATATTAGGACCATAAGTTGGAGGAAAAAGCAAGGCTGAACGCATCAAAGCATAATCGTAAGCATTACTCTTAGTAAAATCAGTGCTACTACGGGTGAAATTTGTATTCATACCCATTTCCAGCCAACTATTAATATGACGTCCAATATTTGCGCGCAAAGAATAACGAGTAAATCCTGTGTTTTTTATAATACCACTCTGATCCAAATAGTTACCAGAAAACGAATGCCATCCTTTATCTGAACCGCCTGAAACTCTTAAATTATACTCTTGAGAAAAACCTGTCTGATAAATCAAATCTTGCCAATCAGCCTTATCAATAACTGTTGAATTTCCATATTCATCACTATAAGTTCCTGGATTTCGGTAATCAGATGGAGCTGGCTGATAAGTTCCTGAGCCAGAGACTATATTACCCGCTGAATCATAAGTGTAACTCCAAGTTCCCGGATAAGGCAATGAAGTATAAGTTTTACCTGAATAATTATAACTATTCAACGTTTCCTCATTTATATAATTTGCATAAGTTTCAGCATCCAAAACATCGACTCTCTTACCTATCTTGGAAAGAGTAAAATTAGACGAAAACTCAACTTGATCCTTACCTTCACCTCTCTTGGTAGTAATGATCACCACACCATTCGCTCCTCGAGAACCATAAATTGCAGTCGCTGATGCATCTTTAAGCACCTCAATAGATTGAATATCGTGAGGATTAATAAAAGCCAATGGGTTAGACGTTTGATTATTATTTGCATTAGCATCACTCGAAGGAGTATCTCCAGTATCAAAAGGAACCCCATCTACGATATACAGAGGTTGGCTACTTGTAGAGAAAGAATTAGTGCCACGAACTGAGATGCTAACACCTGCACCAGGAGCACCGTCATTCTGACTAATAAGAACACCAGCCATCTTTCCTTGCAGCCCTTGACTCAAATCTGAAGGATTACCTTTGAGAAGATCTTCACTTTTAATTTGTCCTACAGAACCAGAAAGGTCGCTTTTCTTCATCGTTCCGTATCCTACTACGACAACTTCATCTATCAATTTGGAGTCCTCATGCATTGCAATTTCCACACGCTTTTGTCCAGACTTCAAAGTGACTTCCTGAGTTTTATACCCAATAGAAGAAATTATCAGAACGGATCTTCCCTGCGGAACATTCAAATTAAACTCGCCACTAATATCAGATATAGTACCAGTCTTAGTACCTTTAATCATTACATTGGCACCAATCATCGGAGAACCATCATTCGCATCGGTAATCGTACCAGTAATATGGTTTTGTTGAGCCATCACATGGCAACTCATGAAGAGTGCCGCAAGAAACAACATAATGTTCTTCATTTTCATTTATAATTAGATTTTACAGATAACGTTATTTTATAGTAGCAAAGATAAAGATCACCCGAGAAGAGAACAAATACAATTTTATCATTGATCAATACTCTATAAACATTTATAGCAATAGCACCTCAACAAGTTAAATATTACTTAGGACAGATGCTAAGAACATCTAAGATTATTCAATTCCCATCTGTTTCCACAGCCATTTATTCCATTCATCATACTGCTCCTGATACCAATAATGCCCGGTTTCCAGATATGGGTGCAACTCTTTAGGAGATGTAACACTATTATAAGCAGCATACATAGAGGTTGGAGGACAAACTTCATCATTATATCCCCAGCTAAACCAACCGGGAACTGATAAACGACGAGCAAAATTAACAACGTCATAGTAGTGAGTTGTCTCTAGTTCAGCTTTATCCGGGTTTTCTTTTTGATAGAAATAATGAGGCCAGCCACAGGCTCTTTTATTCAATGAGGCAGCCAGATCGCACATAGCCGGATGTACCGCTGCAAAGAAAGTAACACGTTTGTCTAATGCAGCTGTTACGATAGAGAGTGCGCCTCCCTGGCTAGAGCCGGTTACACCTAAAGCTTTACCATTGTATTGAGGTAAACTACAAATAAAATCGACAGCACGAACTGCACCTATAAATACTCGTTTATAATAGAATGCATCACGATTATTCTTATTTATATCCCAATAACAAAACAAGGCACCATATACTAATTTATCATAGTATTCTTGAGTCATCGTTACAGGAATTCCATGAATTCCTATTTCAAGCGTTATAGCTCCTTTGGAAGCTGTCGCTATATCACCATAATACGTACGAATACCTGCTCCCGGCACACGTAACAAAGCAGGATATTTTCCATCTTTCTTGGGCATACATAAAATGCCGTAAGTCCGAGAGCCCCAACGCATATTTTGAAAACTAACTTCATATACATTTACCATCTCTGTGCAACGCTCGGGTAAGAGTAGCATTGTGGGTTCAAGTGCCGTTTTGCGGGCTTCACTCAACGAGGTAGCCCAGAAAGCGTCAAAGTCCTCAGGCAAAGTAGTGAATGGAGTGATTTTTTCCGGTTGGTAAGCAGCAGTTGCCAACCCTTCATAAGTACGCTCACCAACATAAGCTTTTACTTTGCAACGCAGAAAACCAGGTTCTGCCATACGCCCTTTTACCACCAATTTACCATCCTTCAGCAAAATTTGTTTTTTTATCTCTGTAGAATACATTTCAGGGCCTAATTCATAATCAATCGTTACGTCTTTCAACAAATTCTGAGCCTTGAAAACTTGTATCGTGAAAGTACTCTTTTCACCAATGTTATATTTCCAATCAGAATGATCAGGAGATACTACTACCCTTATTTCATTTCCTCTCACCTGAGCCGAAGTAGATTGCGCAAGCCCCCAGCTTAGCAATACTCCTACTATTATGTACTTGATATTATTCATTTTAGTTTGTATCTACTTCAATTTATCATTCGCAGTTTTTATTATATCAATAGTAGTATCTGTAGCAAACACAGAATTCAATCCTTGCTCTTCCTGAGCAGGATCACCGGTATAATCATCTCCTTTTTTCCAATATATATGTTTAGTGGAAGGATTGGCAAAGCCTCCCCATCCCCAAAAATTACATCCAGAGAGTAGCCTATTAGAAGCTGTTTTGTCAGTGATTATATGAAAGACATACGCATAATAATCGTCTCGTGCATTCGTGCTACTTTCTTTTGAAAATTGAAAGCCATTCCGGGGAAAGCCAAATTCTTCAAGTACCAATGGTTTATTATATTTCTCGGCAATAGCCAAATGTTCATCAATATATTTCTTCGTTTTTTCTTTTGCTATCTCTATTTTTTCCTGTAAACTATCTTTCGTCACCCATCCCCAGTTGTAAGGCCAAATATGGATATTCATATAGTCCACATTTCTATCAGCATGAATCTTTTCAAACAAAGCAATATCTTGTTCACAGCCATGCTTGCCTTCACTACCTGTTGAAACTAGATGATTTTTATCCAAAGACTTAATCAGTGCAGCCACATCTGCCATCCATGCAGTAAAAAAAGGTTTGTTCTCATCTGAAAAAGCGCGAGGTTCATTACCAATCTGCCAAGACATAATTGCCGGATCATCCACATATTTTAAATGAGTATACCTATTGACGCGTGTGATTATGTCTCGCACATAATTCGCAAACAAAGCCTTTGCACTATCCGATTGCTGATACTGTTTCACATAATTCATATAGGCCGGCCATCCGTCAACAGCAGGTACAGCCGCTTTTCCATAACCTGCCCATTCAAGGTACTGCCCGTATCCACCGCTCCACTCCCAAGAATTATTCAAGTAAAGTACAGCCAACATTTTTCTTTTGCCCATTTCAGCCAGCAGATAGTCTAGTCCGGCTAAAATAGTATCATTATATACTCCGGGAGCTGTTTGCAAAGTAGGCTCTACTTTAGCTGTAATCCCCCGATTGCCATCAGCGCCTACCAATACACGCAGATTGTTAATCCCTATTTTTTTCAGATAATCAAGTTCTTTATGAAGTCGTTGCCGGTTGCCTCCTTCTCCTTCGGAAGCCAAGATGGCACCATACCAGAAATTTGTTCCTACATAAGAATAAGGTATATTATTCCATAAAAAGCTTCCGTTTTCGATACGGACAAAAGGAGAAGTCGTAGACGGTTTTATTGCAAAGCACAAGCCTGATAAGACAATAAGAAGGATCAATAATGATATTTGTTTTGCCATACTATTAGAGGTTTTGTTCAATTACAAAGTTAGCATTGTTTAATTAAGCTATACAGTATTATTTTATCAATTACTAGTACTAATTGAGCTTTCTTGCAAAAAGGTTATAACAGTTGCACTGATTTTATACTATTACAAGTATCTTAGTTCTATAAATAAAGTATATCTTTGTGGTACTTAACCTCAATGAACAGAAAAGATGATAACCCCTATTTATTCACCTGACCAAGAAAGATATAACTGCGGAATGAAATATCGTAGATGTGGCAAAAGTGGAATTCTGTTGCCCGAACTCTCACTAGGCCTATGGCATAATTTTGGTAGCGTTGATTCTTTTGAAAACAGTATGAAGATGGCGTATTACGCTTTCGACAATGGTATCACCCATTTCGATCTGGCTAATAACTACGGCCCTTCTTTTGGCTCTGCGGAAGAAACTTTCGGCGAAATCATGAAGAAATCATTCATGCCTTATCGAGACGAACTCTTTATCTCCACAAAAGCCGGACACGAAATGTGGGCGGGGCCTTACGGAGAATGGGGTTCTCGCAAACACCTGATTAGTAGTCTGGATCAAAGTCTGAAACGCATGAACCTGGAATATGTTGATATCTTCTATTCTCATCGTTATGATCCCGTCACTCCTCTCGAAGAGACTCTACAAACCTTAGTCGATATCGTCCGTCAAGGAAAAGCACTCTATGTTGGTATCTCAAAATATCCCAAAGCAGCAGCAGAATTTGCTTACAAATATCTCAAAGAGAGAGAGGTTCATTGCCTACTTTATCAAGGGAGATACAATATATTCAACCGTGAGCCTGAAGAGGATATTCTGCAACAAACGAAAGCTAACGGTAGCGGATTCATCGCTTTTTCACCACTGGCACAAGGACTTCTGACCAACAGATACATCAATGGCATTCCTCAGGATTCAAGAATAGCTCGCGGAGGCTTCTTAAAAGAGGAACAGCTAACCGAAGTGGTATTGAAGAGAATTAAGGCACTGAATGAGATAGCGACACAACGTGAACAAACATTGGCCGAAATGGCACTAGCTTGGCTTCTGAAAGATGATTTGGTGACTTCCGTCATCATCGGAGCAAGTTCTGTAAATCAGCTAAAGGATAACATAAGAGCTATTGAGAATTGCGTTTTCTCTCCGGAAGAGCTAGAGAAAATCAATGCGATCTTAGCATAATCAACTGATATACAGAAGAATTATATGCTAGGTCGGCCTCATTTTCAACTCTCAAAAAGACACCCACAAATAGATTTAATAATTAGTCCAACTGTCAGCTCTAAATAAGTTTTTTCTTCTTCCGATAGTTTTCTCTAAACTCCTTGGGAGAACATTCTTTCTTTTTCTTGAAGATGCGATTGAAGTTAGAAAGATTATTAAACCCGCAATCGTAACAGATTTCGGCTATGGACATGGTAGAATCGACCAGCAATCGAGTGGCGAAACCTAGGCGAATATCAATGATATAATCGGAAAGGTTTTTACCTGTGCGCAATTTGAAAAAACGGCTAAAAGAAACAGGGGTCATTCCTACCATATCGGCCAATTGATTCAGACGCACTTCTTCTTTGTAGTGAGCATTGATATATTCTTGTACTTTTTGCACTCTACGACTATCGGCATGTATACCTATCTTCGCAAAAGATGAACTGGACAATGTATGCGCCTTATCAACGTAGAGAGAAAGCTCATAAAGAATTGTAAGGAATTTAACCACCGCATAGAAACCTTGCTTTTCAGAAGCTAACGTGTCTAGCATACTATATACCTTGAGAATGGCAGGCATAGGAAAACTTAATCCCTTCTGAGCCCGCTCAAGCATTTCTCTGATAGAATCAAATTGATTCTTATTAATAAAGTTTTTAAAAAACAAATCGGAAGAAAATTGAATGGTGATTTCACGAATTTCTTTAGAACAACATTCGTGTTGTTCCCATACATGTTCCAGCTCCTTTCCTGTAATCAAAACTAAATCATAATCACCGATTACCTCTACGGAATCGCCTACTATACGCCTCACCCCAGCCGCTTTCTCCGTAAAATTGAGCTCAAATTCAGCATGATTGTGAATGGGATAAGTAAACTCCGTTTTATATCGTTCGGCTATATAGAAACAATCTTTATCCGACAGCGGCGTTATTTCATGAATAATCTGACTTTGTGTTACATTCATAGATTTGTGGTTAAGAAAGTATTGATTGCCACAAATATAGCACATTTATTAATAGAGACACGAATCGCCTGTCTGTTTTTTAGTTCGGGTTCTTCAGTTCCCTAAAGTCGCTACCGGTAGGGTTCTGAAATACACGAAGTTCAAACTCCGGAACGATAGCTAAAACATGATCGAAAATGTCCGCTTGTATACTTTCATACGCAGTCCATTCTTTTACAGAAGAAAAGAAGTACAATTCCATCGGTATTCCTTGTTCGGTGGGTTGTAAGTGACGAACCATGCAAGTCATTTCCTTATTGACTTCAGGAAGGCTCTTCAAGTAATTATTCAAATATGCCCTAAACACACCAAGATTGGTTTGTCTACGCCCATTAACTAATAGAGAGTTATCAATACTCAGTGTTTGATTATATTCACTAACGATTTGTTCTGTTTCGTCAATGTAGTTTCTCAACAGCTGAATTTTACGGTACTTATCTAACATTTCGGGCGTGCAAAATTTCACACTGTTCATATCTATTTTAATAGAGCGTTTAACACGTCTCCCACCTGATTCCTGCATGCCACGCCAATTCTGAAAAGAATCGCTAACCAGAGCATAAGGCGGAATGGTAGTGATCGTATTATCCCAATTACGCACTTTCACGGTGTTTAATGTAACTTCAACAACCGTGCCATCTGCACCATATTTCGACATTACAATCCAGTCACCCACTCGAAGCATGTTATTGGCAGACAATTGAATCCCCGAAACAAAGCCCATAATACTGTCTTTGAAAACCAACAGGAGAATAGCCGCCGAAGCGCCCAAACCAGTGAGTAATACGGCCGGAGATTTATTGATCAGCACGCTAACAATAGCAATGCCTCCGATAAAGAAAAGAACGACCTGTACTGTCTGCAACAATCCTTTCAAAGGACGATCCCGAAACTGCTCTTTCTCAATATAAACATGATACATTGCTAAGAGAAGTTCGTTAATAAAACGAAGTAAGGTTGCTATAATATAGATCATGCAAAGGCGCTGCAGAAAAATTATCATATCCGGATCACGAGGAAAAACAACCGGCAATAAGAGATAAATAAGTATCGGTGCCAGCATCCGACTAAGATTAATCATCACTTTCCGATCAAAGATAATATCATCCCATGTCGCTCTCGTATGTTTCACCAACTTCGTAACTACTCTCAAAAGAATCGTTCGGCAAATTAGATCTGCGAAAAAAGCAAGTCCAAGAAGTAGCCCAACTGCAATCAATTGATCGAGATTATCAGCCAAAGGTTGGCTGAAGCCTAAAGAGAGTAAATACGTATTTATACTATCTAAAACCTGACCATTCTCTAATAAGTATTCTACCACCATGACGTACTATATTGTCTAATTTTTAAATGAATTATTTGCTTTTCATAAATGTCCGCACATCATCTTGCAGACTTTTATAAAGATAAAGTTCCTTGTATTTAGCATTTCTTCTAAGCATCACCTCCACATTGATCTGACTATTTTCATAGCTGGTCAATTCATTGTGATACTGTTGCTCGTGCTCTGCCAATCTTTGTATTTCTTGTTCTCGCTCTCTTCTCAATGCCGCACAAACAGGTGCTAATAGCTTCAGCACTACATTATCCATAATATGATGTCCTTGTATATAAAGGTAGGTCGTTTCAGGTAGCAGACCTAACTGTTTCAGTTCTGCTGCCAAAGCATCTATCTGAGGAATAAGACGTGAAAAAGAACGTTGCAATTGAATAAGCTTTGTCGACACTTCTTTTTGCATTCTCTCTAAAGAGTATTCAGGATGCCTAAAATTAAAATCTCGTATTCTCACATACGAGTTGAAGTCGTTCATGGGAAAGGTGTGTGTATCATGCTGGCGATAGAACCATACTGACCACAGAAACAGCGGATAGGCTATCTGAGAATAGCGCTTCATAAAATCATTAAAATCAAATAATCGCTTATCGTTCAAAGTAGACTGCACACATACCTCATGAAGAGCATCAGCATAGCAATAATAGTTCTCAATAGCATAAGTGTAGGTTTGAAGAACATACTTACTCTCATTTATCTTACGAGAAGTCTCTGTAGCGCCCTGAAGCAAAAAATCATAGTCACTATCTACGCATGCAATGAGGCTTTTACCTAACTCATCCACATTCAATATATTCATCAACACCATCTTTTTACCTTTCGACAAGGATGTGGAAGATGGAAGCATTACCTCAAAATAGTATTCATCGGTTTCAAACTCTTCAAGCAACATGCGCCAAAAAGCAACATCATCATAACTCTCAACATAGGCTACTATTTTACGACGAACCTTCTTAGAATATAGCTGATGAGCAGCAGTAAAATAAGACGAATTCAAATTTTCAATCAATGTTTTAGCCATACATTCTATTTATTTTCGAGTGACTTTTCTATCTGTGTAGAGATGTCACTTACTTCCGTTACCGCATCCAACCAGCCTTCCATTATTACTGCAGGCGAATGGGTGGTCAATATTATCTGTACATTAGGGTTCAACTCGCGCACCATTCCAATGAGTTTCTGCTGCCATTCAATATGTAGAGAGGCTTCAGGTTCATCCATAAAGAGAACACAGTGACGATTATCCTGCACCAATGTTGTGAGTAAAATAACCAGCATCTGCTTTTCACCCGACGATAGTTTGTAGGAAAACAAGAGTTCCCCATCTTGATGAAAAGCAATATCGTTGCGCTTTCGATCTATTTTTTTTCGAGTATAGCTAAACAAGGAATCGATCATATCCTGGAAACGCTTCTTAGGGTGAGAAAGAGAAGTAGCGCATCTGCGCTGTTCTTCATTTTCACTAGCCAGCATCTCAATCATCCGATTGCCTACATTGACTTGATAATCCAAATATCTGCGTTGTAAAAGGTACAGTTGCCAATCTAACTCAGATTTCACATCCTTGTCGGCCATGCGAGCCGTAAAATCACCCATAATCAAAGGACGATCATAACTACGTATCACATCATAAGGAATAGCTTCAGCTTCAGGGACATCAAAAGAAACACGCACTCCGTTTTTCTCATCACTCTTCACCTCTCCCGAGAGGTATTCGAGGTAGTTCACCGATCTATTCAGTATGGTAGTCTTTCCTACTCCATTGATACCTGAAAGGATATTTACGTCAGGTCGCAAGTTCCAGGCAATATTGAACCGCCCCCACAGCTTGTCAATCTCAATTCGCTTAATGTAATTGGCTTGTTTTTCCATGTTATTTATCTATTTGTCGTTGATGACAATCGATAGTACAAAGATAAAAAGATTATTCATTCAGCTATACCAATGATGTTTTTTTCTACCTTTGCAGCAATTATTCATGCATATATTTAGGTAAAAAGATGGCAAATGATAAGAGTTTAAAAGGGCATGCAGCCATGTTTGCAGCCAATGTGATGTGGGGATTAAACGCTCCTATTGGCAAATCGGTATTGATGGAGTTCTCTCCACTATCGGTAACCACCTTCCGAATGGTTGGAGCTGCCATAGCTTTTTGGGTACTATCAATATTCTGTCCGAAAGAAAATGTAGAGAGTAAAGATTTGTTGAAACTTTTCTTCGCAGCGCTGTTTGGTGTCGTTTTCAATCAAGGCTGTTTTATCTTCGGGCTATCACTTACTTCACCTATTGATGCATCAATTGTTACTACTACTACGCCTATCATTACCATGATTGTAGCTGCCATGTATCTCAAGGAACCGATTACAAATAAAAAAATATTAGGTATTTTTATTGGGGCGATGGGGGCACTCACTCTAATCCTCAGTAGTCAAGTTGCAAGTAGCGGACAATCGGGGAGTATAGTCGGTGATCTATTCTGCCTTATTGCTCAATTAAGTTTCGCTGTTTACCTAACGGTTTTCAGGGATCTAATCACAAAATATTCTCCAGTCACTATCAGCAAATGGTTGTTTATTTATGCTTCAGTGTGCTTCATCCCATTCTCTTATCACGATGTAACCGCCATTGATTTCACGGCCATTCCGCTAAACATGATTCTGCAAATAAGCTATGTAGTACTCTGCGCCACATTCCTTTCATACATTCTAACAATGCTCGGACAACGGTTGCTTCGCCCCACTCTGGTTAGCATGTATAACTATGTGCAACCCATAGTAGCCTCAATTGTGGCAGTGGCTATAGGAATGGATACATTTGGATGGCAAAAAGGGATAGCTATTGCACTCGTCTTCTTGGGAGTGTATGTTGTTACTCAAAGTAAATCAAAAGCTCAATTGGAAGCGGAAGGAAAATTGCAAGATTAAGAGATCATTGCTCATTAAGAAGAACTTATTCATTTCTTATTCTCAACAAAACAAACTAAAAAAATGAGAGATATAACTTCAGCGTATTGAATGTACGAGATCAGCGTGTTGAAAGCGTACATTCAACACGCTGATCTCGTACATTCAACAAACCCCTCTCAGAAGGCTTGTAGAGGGAAGTCTGAAATATCAACAATTTGTATTCAGATTAACGTTGCAAGTTAATCTCTTTTCAGTTCCCCGAAATAAGCGTCGAGCAAATTACGGGCGGCGATAAAGGAAGTAAGATCAGAACTCAGTACCTGACGCTCTTTTTCTGGCAACATAGATTTTATCTTTTCATTATTATAGAAGCTATCCCGCAGGTGTTCGTTTATCGTTTCGTACATCCAATACTTACTTTGTTCATTACGTCGAGCTTCAAAGTAGCCATTCTCTTTAACGAAACTCATATATTCATCGATCATATCCCAGATCTCTTTTACCCCGAGATTGTAGAAACCTGAATAAGTAAGGACTTGAGGTATCCAGCCTGATTCCGGAGCCGGAAACAAGTGGAGAGCATTGCGAAACTGTGTTGCGGCAAGTTTGGCTTTATCAATGTTAGTCCCGTCAGCTTTGTTGATTATGATGCCATCTGCCATCTCCATAATACCTCTTTTGATACCTTGAAGTTCATCGCCCGTACCGGCAAGTTGGATGAGTAAGAAGAAATCAACCATAGAATGTACGGCTGTTTCGCTTTGACCTACACCGACTGTCTCAACAAATACTTTATCGAAACCTGCTGCTTCGCAGAGTATAATGGTCTCACGGGTTTTACGCGCCACTCCTCCCAAAGAGCCGGCAGCAGGGCTGGGACGAATAAAGGATTTAGGATGAACAGCCAATTGTTCCATGCGAGTCTTATCTCCAAGAATGCTACCTTTGCTCCGTTCACTACTAGGATCAATAGCCAAAACGGCTAATTTGCCTCCTTTCTCTAACACATGTAGACCAAAGACATCTATAGAAGTGCTTTTGCCTGCACCGGGCACGCCACTAATGCCTATACGAACTGAATGGCCGGAATATGGAAGACACTTTTCAATTACCTCTTGAGCGATAGCTTGGTGCTCAGGCTTTACACTCTCAACCAATGTTACCGCCTGACTAAGAACAGTTACATTTCCTTTCACAATACCATCAACAAACTCATCTACGGAGAGTCTACGTTTTATTGGTTTTCTGCGATTTAAGTAGGGATTTACAGAAGAAGGCTTCTCAATACCCGAATTTACAGTAAGCCCTTTATATGCCTTATTATTTTCAGGATGTTCCATGAATATGTTCTTTTTAAAAGTCTGCTGAGCCAAAGTATTCTTACTTTGCCTTCAAATTAATTTCGACCTTAGGTTGCAAAGGATCATTCGTAATCATCAAGATACGCAAATGCCTTTTGATCTTAAGGCCTTTCTTATTTAAACTAACTTCAAGTTTAGTGGCTTCGCCCGGCTGCAAAAGAGTTTGCTTCAGTTTGACCCCTACTGCCGGATTAAAAACTTGCAGTTTGCGAATCATCAAAGGCGATTTCCCGGTATTGGTAATAACAATAAAATGAGATGCTTTGCTTTTTTTAGCCAGCTGAGAACTGAAATCGATATTCGTATCAGATAGATGGATGACAGGAACATTCGCTTTTTCGCGTTCGCTCATTCCTGAGAAGTCGGGTAATAAGACAACAGAGACAGGAATTTCATTCTCTTCACCTACTTTGTCGCCTGCAAAACGAGACAAATAAACAGATGCTTGCGTTAGTCCGAAATCAACTAATTGTTTCGTATCAAGCGTTAGTTTTAAAGTACCTTTCTTACCTTTCAGTATAACATTGGGGTTCCTCTCCATCTTCAGATATGGAGGCAAGTGCATCAATACAGGTTCATAAGGTCTATCGGACAAATTAACCACACTTAAGGTAATCTCCGGTTGATCGCCACGCTTCACATCAGGAAAATCAATTGTATTGTGATCAATGCGAATTTTCCCTATTAGATGGGGATGTGTCTCTTCGTAGTTTTTCACTTCCTGAACAACCTCTCCCACAAAAGTAAGGTAAACCAGACTGGGCTGAGCGTTACTATAAATTCCTATCGTTTTATTAAAATGCCCCAATGCCTGAGCATCAAAAGTAGCACTTACCATTCCTTTCTCACCCGGTTCAATAGGATCTTTCGTCCATTCGGCAACAGCACATCCGCACGAAGTTGTCACGTTAGTCAACACAAGTGGCTCATTTCCGGTATTGGTTATAGTATATTGAACCGTTACCGGCTGTTTCCATTCTATTTGGCCAAAATTGTGCGTTTCCTTATTAGAAGAAATGTGGGGTTGAGCACAAACAAATAAGCTAAAAGCAATCAGAGAAAATATGGAGGTAAGACAGCGTTTCATTCCTTTTTATTTTTGATAATTACAAGTTTAAGACACAAAAATAGGCCTTTTTAATGAATTAAAGACAATGAAGTGAAGGTTAATTTCTAACCTCCACTTTGCTTGATACTGAATGTGAAGCATATTCAGGTGCATAAGCCGACTGAATTGTAGCCAATCCGGACTCGTACATACCAACCCGACTTACTCTGTATCCATATTCTAAGACGTATACTCCTTTTCTCAGAGAATCAAAAAAGAAATTAGTTGAGGCATCTTTCACATCCACATAATATCCTATGCCCGAATTCCATTGATAACCGGAAATCGAGTTGATGGGCTCAAAGCAAGAAGCACGCTGATCTTTCAGTTGCACAAAATCCATCGGACGATCCAAGCGAATGGTAAGCCGAACAACAACTTTGTCGCCCACAACTAATTTCGAATCGGACGATAAAAGATGTAATTGCTTAATATTGTTTGCAATGCGCTCCACATAAAGTTTCTTTTCAACGTTAAGTTCTTTTCCTTGTCGCTGTACCTTGTCTAGTTCTTCACGATATTGCGCATATACAGCACCCCAAGCAATACCTTTATCTAATTTCTCTACTTTTATACTCGAAAGCTTATCTATTGTTTGTGCATCGGCAATTACCTCCTTCACATAACCCAATCCTTGAGTCGCCTGTTGAGGTTCTATTTTCTTTCCACCAAGAGTAATGCGTACTTTCCCTTGATTATCCAGCAGACTCCTAGCCCGATAGAGTAAGGCATACACAGCATCAACCGTAGCTACAGGTGAACTCCATTGCTGAGTTTGCTTTTGCTTGAGCAACCACAATTTCATCTCTTCCACCGAAGTAGTGTCACCACCTACCGTATCAAAAGCCTCCATCACCGCAACGTGAACAGGGATTTTCATACTATTCCAAGCATAAGGACTTTCGTTGAAGGCAAAGTACATACCTTGCTCCTCGGTTTGGACAGCATATTCCTTTAACGAAGCGATAAAAGCTTGTGCTTCTTTAGTATGACCGGCAGAATGAAGAACAATAGCGGAATGCGCTTTCTCTATAAGTGAAGAGGAAGAAAGAGATTGGGTAACCTTTGCCAAGAAATAATCGTAAGCACTCTTGTTTGAGTCAGGTGCTTTTTCATT
>Ga0316613_10000109_pt1 | contig 111514 bp, 97 predicted proteins | sample OWC_soil_day10_C_2_FD_207647 | JGI IMG/M metagenome (GOLD analysis project Ga0316613, IMG submission 207647) | Wetland soil microbial communities from Old Woman Creek delta, Ohio, United States - OWC_soil_day10_CT_b | ecosystem: Environmental > Terrestrial > Soil > Wetlands | place: USA: Ohio...
GGCTGGCCGCCTGAAACGGCCGCGCCGTCGGTGTCGCTCCGGGCTACGCCCTCCGCGTCACCGACAGCGTACAAAAGGATCAACCAAAGACCGGATTACCTTTTTGCACAACTTGACGCACACAACTTAACCGATGCTTTGTCTTTGGCGGAAACTGCCGGCGTGGCGAACGGCAGCCCATCGGAACCTACGGTAACTCGCCGTTCCGGCCATCAAGAGACGTTCACCTGTTCTTGAAAGTCGCCAGATGAACGTCCGCAGTACTCCGGGACCAGCCGAAGGGGAAAATCCGGCTTCTCGGCCAAAGCGGTCGGTCGGCGGCTGGGTGGCAAGCGCCCGCTTTCAACCCATTGCGGTCTTCCGCGGTTTCGATTTTCGGCAGGCAGATTTCCGTGCGAAGCAGTCACTCGACAGACGCCGCCGACGGCAGAGCCACCGATGGTCGGTTCGCTTAGCGGCTGCTATCGTCAGCGGTGAGGCCAGCTGGGGCCTTTCAGTGCCGCAATGGGGCAACCGCTACGAACTCGGCTGCGTTGCATGCTCTCCTGATTCAAGCTACCGAGAGAAACTCTTGAACCGTTATGACGTCGAGCGACGGAAGGCTTCCGACATTGATGCTGTACTTGATCCCTGTCACACCGAGTGGTGGAACATAGTCATCGGGGAGTCTGGGAAAAGTGCCGGTGACCTCAAAAACATGCACATCTCGGAATGTGAATCTCAGCAACGCGCCGGTTTGTCGCAGACCTTCATGCCACCCTAGCTGCGCCAAGCGTGAATCGAAAACATCGAGCGCATGTCCATCCGATCTAAGCTTCCCCCGAATATCATCGACGCGGTCAGCCAGGGTTTCGTCACCGCCCAAGCTTTTTTCCAGCATGACGCTGACGAATAGGAGTCGTTTGTTGATGGGGGGCTTCAGCTGATCGAGGCGGGAAATCTCATGTTTCGGCTCAGACCGCGTGGTGGTTTTTACCTCGACATGAACTTCCTGTCCGACAAAATCGTGGCGTTCGCTTTCCGGGCCGCTCCACAGATGGCAGGCTCGCGGGCCGAGTGTTGGGAACATCACATTCGACAGCACCCACAGTTCACCGAACAGGCCGATCTGCTCCGTCGCGCCGAGGTCGGGCGCGAGTGGGCGCAGCGCAGCGCGCATGTCGTCGATGATCCGTTCGACCGAGACCGCAGGATTGCGGCCTTCGATGCGAACGGCATGGATGACTTTGTTGGCGACGAGCGTCAGAAGCTCTTCGTGGTGGCTGCGTGCGGAGACATCGAGCCATATCTGTCCGCCTTCCAGGATTCGTACCTGAAGGCTCTGCAGGTCCGGCGGCAGGTTTCGCGGGGCAACATCAATGGCCAGCAGCAGGTGCAATCGTCCGTCGCCTGAAACGCCGATCAGTGCTGCTTCGAGATCTTCGGTTGCCTGTTCGTAGATGTCCTCATATGGAGGCCGCTGCGCGCGAAGGAGTGCCCAGCGCTCTTGTGTGATCTCACCCATGACGGACCCCTCGGTTCACGACAAACCGTTTGTCGCCATCAGTTGTCCGGGGTAGAGACAGCGCTAGGCCTAGCACGGCCTGTGTCGGCGCTCGCAGCGGTTCAGGATCGAGCGGGTAGAGCAGCAGCAGCCCTTGTTGTGCAGGACGTTCTTCGCGCATTGCTCGGGCATTGAATCCTGAGGCGGCGCGATAGTTTTCCGGTCCGCCGTGCAAATCGACACCTTCGTGGCGGGGATCGATCAGGATGCCGATCGATTCGTTGGCCTGCAACGAACGTCGCACGAGGCCGAAAGGCCTTCCACCAAGGAGGACCTGCCGTTCCCGCTGCGGGTTGGCCACAAACACCGTCCAGTTCGTCAGCTCTCCCGCTTCGGCGCGCTCCATGATCCAGTCGGCAATCTCGGAGCCCTGAAACGCAATGCTGTTTGGGTGTCCTTCGTAGCGCCGCAGGAAGAGTGCGATGTCTTCTGCCGGCACATCGTGCGCAATGGCGCCACCGTTCGCATCCTGTGTTGGCGGATGCTGCCGCAGCAGCGCCGATGCCAAGTCAACGTTCCGCTCCAGCAGTTCCCTATTCTGCATGGGAAACAGGATGGTCTGTGGGTTTTCGCCAGACCATGACCGCGCGTCATCCGTCTGCATCTTGCTTTTGTTCTTGCTGGTGAGCAGGAGCTTCGAATGAGCGCGCATCCGGATGGCCATCTGGTCAGGCCGGCGGCCGGCCTTGTTTAGCGCTGTGATCGAGTCACGCAGGGACTCTTCAACCAGCGCCAGTTCTACAAACCATTGTGCGATGCCTTCAGTTGTCCAGATACGGATCAGGTCTTCGTATCCTGCACGGAAGCCATACCAGCGGGCCATCTGTAGCAAGGCGTCAGCCAGCGTCGTCGTACGCAGGAAATAGGCAATCGTCAGGCCCTCAAGCGTCAAGCCTCGTGAGAGCCGATTGCCGCCAACGGCGACAAGCTGCCGGTCCGGCTTGACGTCGTACTCCAGTTCGTCGCCCGTCGTGCTGTTGAGCACGACGACAACCAGACGGGCTAGGTTCGTCACCGCCTCTTCGAGGAGAACCTCTTCGCTACAGGGCAGATCGACCGGTCCCAGTCCTGCGAGTGTTGACCGGAACATCTTTCTGAGCACGCCGGGTTCAGCGCTCTCGTGATGAAACCAGTCGCGGATCTGTTCTTCGATCGCTTCGCCGATGCGCAGCTGGTCCTGCTGGAGTTGCGATACATGCACCAGCATCGTGTTCGGCTTGTCCAACTGTCCGCGCAGCAACCTGATGGCGCCGACCAGTGCAAACGTCAGAAGGGCATCGGCAAGGGACTGGGGCAGATCCAGCGGTCCCCTTGCAACGATCGCCTCGCTCCTTTTTCGCTGCTTTGGCTTCAGAGCCTTCACATCTGCCGGGTCGACAGGACGCAGCACATCGCGGTCTTGCGCGCTGGTTCCGAATAGCTCCTCTGTCCCAGTGTAGCCGTCCGGCCGCGGAAGCTGGACGACGAAGTCCTTTGGGAACAGGTCTTCGCCGACTTGGTTGTCGCTGGCGTCGGGGTCGATGAGGATGTTGGCGAACGGCGTTGCCGTGTAGGCGATGTATGTGGCCCGCGGAATCTTCCTGAGAATGTCGCGGATCAGTGCGTTTGTCAGTGATGGGGCCGTGTCTTCATCCGGTGCAGTGTCCGCGTCGATACTTGGGTCGTTTCGATTACCCCGTGTATTGATGGATGCCTGATCCGCTTCGTCATCGATCAGAAGAACCGGTACATCAGCGAGCCGGCCTTCGAGTTTGCTGAACCACTGATTGAGCCGCTTCAGGATTGGCGTGATTTTCTTGGCGACGATCAGGACGGTACCGGACGATGCAAATCCGTCGGCAACCTCCGGCTCGCGAAAGTCGGTGGCCTCGTCGGTCAGCGTGATCCAGTCAACGCCTGTCCCGACCAGTTCCAGGTCCAGCCGTTTCTGGGTCTGGTTCCGCAGTGAATCGTGAATTCCGGACAGAATGATGATCAGGCGGTAGCCGACATCGGCTGCGCGTGCCGCCACAGCCGTGAAGTTAGCTGTCTTGCCTGACTGGACATAGCCGACGACCAGACCGCGGCACTGGAACTCCGGGCGACTTATGGATGTAGTCTTCGAGATGATTCGCAGCGATTCCTCGGCGACCGAAGCAATCTGATGCGGCTTCCATTTGTGCTGGGAGCGAAGATACGCTTCGTGCCGGGACCAGTTGGTCCAAGCGGTTCCGTCGGTCCACAGGGCTAGCCTGGGCTTTAGCGTGAGAGGCTGCAGAAGTCGGACCTGCATCAGGCCTTGTCCGTCAGTTGGTCTGGAACACCGGCCGTCTCCAGCGCGCGAAGAAATTCAGAGAGGGCGGCTTTGGCCTCGGCATCTTTGTCGATGAGCTGCACGAGCGTCACCAGCGTCGGCATCAGCGGGGTGACTTCGACTTCCTCTCCCTTGAATCCGGTCTTGCGCTGCCATGGCTTGTCGCCACTGCTGACAAGGCGGATCGAGGCTTTTTCCTTCTTCACTGCGAGGGATGGAGAAGGAGGCGCCACAGTAGTGCCTCCTCCGGCTGCTGTAGTTGGCGGCACAACCCCATTAGGCGCTGGTGTGCCTGTAGTCGAAACATTCTTGCCGCCGCCTGTCAGTACTGGCGCAGGCTTTTCCTTCTTGTTGTACCGAAGGCGGGCTGCTGCGCGAGGGGCCTTGATCAGGTCTTCCAGGGGCTTGGTGATCGCAAACGGCAGGCGAACGAGTTGCTTGCTGATATCTACCTGTAGTTGCTCATCTGAGAGCCTGTCGAAGTCGATGGCAACACGAATCAGCTTGGTGTGCTCATCCTTGGCGAAGAGATCCTCCCAGCCGCCCCATTTAATGAGGCGATCAAGGCGGTAGAAGTACAGGCCCTGGGCATCATTGGCCCGACCGTTCAGGGTGTGTCGCTCCCGTTCGACACGCTGCTCAAGCGGAGGTAGCGGCTTGATGTATTCATCGAATTCTGCCTCGTTTGGCGTGACATACGCGCGGACATAGAGGGCCGGCGTCTTGTCTGGTGTGGTGCTCGGAAGCTCGATGCGGTGCTGGGCGTACTCCTTGGTCAGCGGATGTCCCATGGGATTGTTTGCGCGCAGAGTGCCACCGTTCAGCCTGATAACGACCTTCTCACGCCCGCGTGCCTTGCCTTCGAGGTACCGGTGGAAAACGAGTTCGAGGTGCGACCTGATTGCAGCAAGCTCCTGCGCATAGGGGGAGCCTGCCTTCCCCCTCGCCGGCTCCATCGAGGGACGCATCTGCGTAAGCAGCACGGCTGTGCCAGAGTCTCCGATGTGCACTGCCGCAGCATGCTCTTGAGCCACCGGGTCCTTCAGCAGCGCCCAGCGACCCGTTTTGGCGAGGTGGTCCTTGTCCCAGGTGAGGATCGCGCTCTGGTTTTCGGCAGCCTTCGACACCACAGTCAGGCGGTCGGCCTGCGACCAAGCTGCCCCCTTCAGCCCATAGCCAAACTTGCCCAAGTCGCCGTCGTTGTATTCACGCTGGTGCCCGATCTTCATTGCGTCGCGCAGACCCGATGGAGTCATGCCCGTGCCGTCGTCGCGGATGCACATCCACCGGCCGCCCGCATTAGGATTCGGGAACGTGATGTCGATCTCCTGCGCACCATGCGACAGGCTGTTGTCCACGAGATCGGCCACAGCGCTGGGCAGACTGTGGCCGGCACGCGCCAGGATCTTGAAAAGGCCAAGCGGATCCGGTGGAGCCTCATCGTCGTTGCGGGTGTTGGAGTTTTCTTGTTGTGACGTCACGGACACTGTTTCTGCCTCCTTGAATAGCTGCGGGAAGTGATCCGAGAGCACAGCTTGGCAGTGCTGGCCTTCGTCACCGTATAACGCGATCATTGCTGAATTGCCAAGCCGCGCGCTCTCTCCGTGGCCTAGAATCGAAGAGCGGGCGGGGTGCTCTGCGGGAACGACAACCCATGAGGCCTTTGCTGGAGTTGTCGAAGCGTCAACGACCATTGCAAACAGCGCACCCGGATCGACGAAGCTGTAGAAGGGACTTGTCGGGCAGTCACCTTCAAATCTCCAGTTTTTGTGCTGCCGCTTGAGCCATGATGAAACCTCGACCACGGTGTGCTCGTCTTCGAGACGCTGGCAGTTGATGGCGATGATGTCCCGGTCTTCAGCTGAAGGGAAAACCGTGTCTACAACGTCCCAGTCGAAGTTGATGGATCGCTGCTTTGCGCGTTCCTTCCCCTGACGGCGGTACTCATGAAACATGCCGAGTTCGGAATGAGTCAGCAGTCGGAGAATTGTGAACTTCACTTCGTTCCCTCTGTTGTTTTGATCTGAGATGGCTTCAGGTCGAACAGCGTTACGCGCATGTCTGGCGATTCCGGTACCCCCAGGCACTCTTTAATCCCGCGTGCGATGGCATAAGCGAAAAGTGGCGGTACGGCGTTGCCGATCTGCTTGAATGCCGGGTTCATGGAGCCCTTGAAGACGAAGCCGTCTGGGAAGGACTGAAGCCGCGCAGCCTCGCGGACGGTGATGGTGCGCGCCTGTTCCGAGTCGAAATGGATGTGGGAATAGGAGTCCTTGCCGAGGTGTGCCATCAGCGTACGGACCGGGGCATCGGAACGGAGCTTCCACCACTTATTCGGGAACTTTCCCGGGTCATAAGGAATGCGCCAAGCCGAGATGTAGGAGCTGACGTCCGGATTTCGCGGGTCAGTGGACAGGCCGCACTTCTTGCGGTTTGCAAGCCAAGTGGCAATCTTCTGCTCGACATAGGCGTGGACTTGGGGGTACTCCCAACCGGGCTCGATCTCGGCAAAGATCTTGTAATCTCGGGGGAGGTATCGAAAGACATGGCCAGTTGTGGACTTGGTCGCAAAACCCTTCCATTCGCGCATGAGACGTGAATAGGCGGTTGTAGGCTCCGCAGTGGTGTACTCGACAGCTTCCGATGGATCCTTTGCGCCACGGCGGATGCCGCCAGTACGCAGGAGATCCATTGCAAACCGCGGCGGGAGATCCGCAAGTGCATCGGAGGCCGAGGTGGCTGCAGGAGAGTCGGGTGCGGGATCCGGAACCCAGCGATGGTGCGCTGAGCCTTCCGCTTTCAAGACGCGGCGGGCGGCATTCTTGGAGCTGATGTAGCCGGATGGCAGCACAAGGTGGTGCGTTGGCACAGGAAACCGTGGCTTGACACCCACTGCCCGATGGATTCCGACAAGAATCATCCGCTCTCGTATCTGCGGAACTCCGTACCAGGCGGAGTTCAGCAGCGTGTAGGCAACGTCGTAGCCTTCTTCGGCAAGGCTCTTCGAGACGAGCTCGGCAACATTAGTGCCACCATGGTTTAGGATGTCTGGCACGTTCTCCATCAGGAGCGCAACAGGCTTTGTAGCCCGGATGAACGCGACGTACCGTTCCCACAGACTCACACGACCATCTACGAGGAACGCTTGGTCTGCCGTTATTTCTTCACGCAGGCGCGCTTGTTCGCGGAGTTTGGCTCGGCCAACACGGGCGAACGCCTGACAGGGCGGTCCGCCGACGAGGACGTCGATCTGATGGTCTGTGGCACCCAGTAATCCGAGATCACCGAATACGGAGTCTGCGGTTTCGGTCACCGCATCTCGTGGGGAGTGGTGCGCTTCCTTGTCACCTCCGACAGAACGCGAGCCGAAGTTGGCTCCGTGTGACTTTGCAGCCCACGGGTCCATTTCAATGGATGCCACCGGAGTGAATCCGGCAGTGAGGAAGCCAAGGGAGATGCCGCCACACCCGGCGAACATGTCCATGTAGCGAATCTCGCCGCCATTCTGAATGCGCTGCAACTTGCTGCGGATCAGCGTGTCATCGGTGGTCGAGGCGCGGAGGGTCTTACCGGGCAAAGGGGGCCGGTCGGCGGCGGTGTTGCTGGGCGTTTCGTCGGGCTTACTGGATTGCGACTTGCGCGAAACGGTCTGAATGGACATCCGGTATCTCTAATAGGGAACATGCACCAGGACAACCTGCACGGAGCGCAGCAGGAAGGCGTCTCAAGCCCCTTCATGCCACGCAACGCAGCCCGGCTGACGATCTGCCAACCGGGCGCCACATGCTGCTTCGTGGAGGATTGTAATGGATCCGCTGGCCTACCGCTGATCTGCACCTGACGGATGTACTGGTTTTTGCCGTCTACAGCTAGCGCTGTATCAATTCTGTCCGGACGCATATACTCTTTGCGAGCCTCCGAGTTGGCAAGGTGGGCTGAATGAGTGAGGATGGTACAGACGACGAAGCTGAAAAAAATAGCACTCTGACAGGCTCGAGAGCTACGCTGCAATATCCTGGGATATCCGGGCAGCCCCCAAACTACGCATACAGCATGATTTCGCTCCCAGCGTCGGCGGACTCATCCCAGTACAAACAGTGATTTAAGTATTTTTGTCGCCGGTCCAGCCATCAGAAACTCAATGACAGGCGCGTAACTGCGGGAGCCCTGGGGTATCCGGGGCTGGTGGAGGAGTTGGTGGATATCGTTCTACCCGAAAAGCGTTCCCGAATGATGGCAGGCATCAAGGGAAAGAACACCACGCCAGAACTGGTGGTTCGCAAGCTTGTTCATGGAATGGGCATACGCTATTGCTTGCACCGGAAGGACCTGCCTGGTTCTCCGGATCTTGTTTTCTCGCGCATGAAGAAAGTGATCTTTGTGCATGGCTGCTTCTGGCACCGGCATCGCGGATGCCGATTTGCCTATACACCAAAATCGAATACACCGTTCTGGGTGGACAAGCTGGAGGGCAATATGCGGCGTGATGCCCTGGCTTTGACGGCGTTGGATGCCCTGGGCTGGCAGGTTCTGATCGTGTGGGAGTGCGAAATTTCCGACCTGTCTGCCTTGGCCCGAAAAGTGGGGTTATTCCTTGCGGTAGATCGCTGATCATTGAGCCGGAGGCCTCGTGGAGTAGCGTGCTGAAAGCGATGGAATTGGATGCCGCAGCGGCGGGAATGGGGCAAGAGAGGCAATGGTTGCCCAATTGCTAGAATATGCACATCGAACGCCGCGACGGCCTCGAGCAGGTCCGAGAGCCCCGTTTGTCGTAAATCAACGGCTTGCCGGTCTCGCGCGAGCGCGATTCGGTTGGCCCCGCTGAGCTTCGGCTTTGCGTCGCCGAAGTCATCGCTCTGGATATCCTCTTCGGGTCGGTAGTTCCGGTTCGTCGCTGCTGGGAGTGGTCATCGGCTGCCCCTTGATCGAGATCGCACGCCGGGCAATCGCTGAACGACCGGTTTGCTGAGCAGACCGTCCGGCCAACTTCCGATGGACTCAGTGACCGCTTAGCGCTGCCGCCTTCATTCTCCCCGCGCGGCCGAACGTTGCAAACCAGCCTCAAGCTGACTTATCCGGTTGTAGTCTTGACTGGCCGCAATGGCCGACGAGCACTCAGCCAACGATCAGTCAGTACGGAGGCTCCGTATCAGTTAGCTGCCGTTGAATCGGCTGAGCAACGAATGAGCGCAGCGGGCCGCTTTTTGCCATCCCTCTGACGGCAAACGAGTCATCTCGAATCGTTTGACCGAAATCTCACCGGGCATAATGAGCTGCGGATGCTCGAGAGCAGCGTCTAGTTGTTGCCGTTATCCGCATCGCGATTGGCCAGCAGCCGGCCGAGCAGATCGCGCACCACGTGAGCCTCGAAAGGTTTGTCGCAAATCCCCGAGACCCCGGCCGATTCGATCGCCGCCAGGCGCCCCATGTTGGCCTCGCTGGTCACCATGATGATCGGCACCGAAGCCTGCCAGCTCTGCTTGCGAATGAAATCAACCAGGTCCTTGCCGTCCATTTCCGGCATGTTGTAGTCGGTGATGACCAGATCGACCATGGTCTCGGCCAGGATAGCCGCCGCCACGCTGCCGTTCTCGGCCTCGATGAAATTCATGATGCCCAGGTTTTCCAGCAGACGGCGCATGAATTTGCGCGCGCTGGAGCTGTCATCGACGAGCAGCACGCGCAACTCCTCGGCACGAAAATCGATGGCGTCGCCATGTTCCGCGGCGAGGTAGTCGATGGTGGTATCGAGCGCGCGGCTCAATTGCGCCGTGCTGAAGGGCTTCGGCAGAATGCCGCAGACCCCGGCCTGGCGTACCGGATCGAGCGCTTGCGGGCGGGTTTCGCTGGAAACCAGGATGAACGGAAGGCCAGCCAGGTCGGGATCATCGCGCATCGCCACGACCAGATCAGTGCCCGTCATGTCGGGCAGGTAGAGTGCGCTGATCACCACGTCCGGTCGCACGTCGCGCATCGAGGCCAATGCTTCGGCCGCCGAACCGGCCAGCCGCACGCGCTCCATGCCCAATTCCTTGCAGGCCTGGGTGATGTACTTTGCCTGCATGGCCGAAGGCTCAACCAGCAAAAGGGTGGGATCGGCGAAAGCAGTGTTCATGGTCCTAGCTCAGGCGAATACGATGGACGTATTGTAGCGATTATCGTGCGCAGTTCTCACTGGCAAGTCCCGAACTCGGCTTTTCAACTCTTGGTTTCAAGCTCATGGGGTTCTCCTTGGCCGGACTCTCCCGATCTCATGTGGCATAGGCCGGATGAATGAGACCCAAAGCGGCGGCACTGTGGCGAAACGACTTCGCGCGGCGCCGCTCGTGTCTACTTGAATGGCCGATTTTCCAAAAGCTGAGCGACCGCAAGGCATTTCAACAGGCGAAGAAAGTTCCTTTTCGGCGATGCCAAGGGTAGGATCGGCGCTCGCGCATTCGGTTGTTGCCGCCAAGCAACTGTCTTTTTTGACGGAGCCTTCATGAAGTATTCTCAAGCGTCGCTCGGGCGTGTCTTTGTCGTCCGCCTCGAGGACGGCGATATTGTCCACGAATGTCTGGAGCGTTTTGCCCGTGAGCAGGCGATCCGCGCAGCGGGGCTAATCGCCCTGGGTGACGCCGACGCCGGCAGCCGGCTGATCGCCGGAACTGAAGCCGGGCGCGCCGACCCGTTGGTGTTCGTCGAGCGCGTGCTCGACGAAGCGCACGAGGTTGCCGGGGTGGGGACGATTTTCCCCGACGAAGACGGCAATCCGATTTCGCACGTTCACCTGGCGTGCGGTCGCCAGGATTCGCTCGTCGTCGGTTGCGTGCGCTCCGGCGTCAAGGTCTGGCACGTGATGGAGGTGATCGTCGTCGAATTGCTCGACTGCCACGCCGTTCGCCGGTTTGAAGCCGGGCTGCCGGGATTCAAGCTGCTCAATCCCTGATCGCGGCCCGCCTGAACCGAGCAGAAAACTGCGCTTGCCGCGAAACTCTTAGCGTGCTCGCCGTTCCAAGCGCCGCTGGTGGCTCGCGATGTAGATCCCGCTGGTGACGAGGATAGCGATTCCGAGCAAGGACCAATGGTCGGGAAAGTCGCCAAAGACGAAGAAGCCGATCAATGCGACCCAGATCAGTTGCGAATAGCTAAATGGCGCCAGTCGCGAGGCCGGGGCATGTTCGTAGGCCTTGATCAGGATCAGATGTCCGAAACCACCCAATGCGCCAACGCCTAGGAATGCGGCAACATGCTCAAGGTTTTGAGGCATGGTCCAAACACCGGGCAGCGTGAAGAGCGAAAGAACCGAGCCAACCAGTCCGGCGTAAAAGATCGAGGTGTAAGGACCTTCCAGACCGGCCAGTTTGCGCGTGAGGATCTGGTAGGTAGCAAAGGACATGGCGTTTGCCACAGGCAATAGCGCCGCCCAGGTAAAGATGCTGCTGCCGGGTCGGATGATGGTCAAGACGCCGACGAATCCACAGAAAACGGCAAGCCAGCGTGAGATCTCGACTTTCTCTCCGAGAAAAACGACCGACATGATCGTCACCAGAACCGGCGCCAGATAGGCGATGGCAGTCGCTTCCGCCAAGGGCATGAATTTGAGCGCGCTGACGAAAAATACTGAGCCCATGAGCAGCAACAAACCACGAATCAGTTGGGTGCCGAGCCGTTTCGTTCGAACCAGCGCAAGACCGTAACGCGGACCAAGCGCCAAAATGATCAGCAGGAGGTGAAAAGTGAAGCGCGCCCAGACGATCAAGGCAATCGGATAGAAGCGTGTCAGATATTTGGCGAGCAGATCTCCGACGGAGAAAAAAATCACCGCCACCATCACCATCAGGATGCTTCGGGAGAGCTGAGGCCTCGGCGAGGCTGCGTCAGCCATGGCGGCACTGGAGAATAAGCAGCAATTTGGCGCGCACGGCCCGATTTCCGAAGGGCGTGACGATTAAGCAGAAAGTCATTGATGGCATCAGTTGCGGGGACTCGCCGAAGTCTACTCCGTTTACCCCTGCCTCAGAGCCGCTGACGAGATGATTTGCTGCGCGACTCACTCGCCCGAGCAGCGCGCCGCCACCGGCCGCTCGAGCCATCGCCCGCAACGGCCCACCAACGGGGCAGCTACTCGGTGCCCGGCGTTGAGCGCGCCAACAGGCGTGCGGCGCCGGCGAAGTTCCACAGACCGACCGGCGCGGTGTTGTCGAGCACTGCGCTCACCGCCTGGTCCATGTATTCCAGCGAGCGCACATAGCGCTGGCACAGCGACGGTTCGCCGATCATCACCAGCGGCACTGCGGCCAGTTCGTTGCCCGCCCCGGAAAGCCCTGAGACCAGTTCGTGGCCGATCAACAGCCCGGACAGGTAATCGGCAAGCGCGGCCGGCGCCAGGCGCCCGGTCAGCCCCAACGTTCGCGTGCCGAAGAGCTGATGCGAGAGCTCGCCCGGGCCGCTGCGTCGCGCGTTGGCAAGCCCCAGCTCGAACGCGGCGACGTCGGTTCCGCCTTTGACTTCGCTCGCTGCCGGCAGCAGTCGGCCGAGGATCGAATGCGCGCTCAGTACGGCGAACAGCTCGCCGGTCAGATAGGTCGCGAAACGGACGATCTTGCCGTCCTCGATCTGTACCCACTTCGAATGCGTCCCCGGCAACAAGATGCACGAGCGTTCTGACCATTGCGGGTTCTGCAAGAGCGCGCCGGCGATCTGAATTTCCTCGCCGCGCATCACGTCGGGCAATTCGCCGGGCTCGTCATACAGCACGCCCGGCGCAATCAGGATCTCTTGGCCGAGTCCGCTGGCCACGGTCGTATTCTGTTCGGCGAGCGCCTTGACCGTCGCCGGACAGCGCACATAGGGCGCCTCGCGCCAGCCCTGGGCGCTGCCGACCATGCCGCTGGCGACCACCGGAAGCTGCGGCCAGTGCCTGACCCAGTCACCGGCGATCGCGGCGAAAGCCTGTTCGAATCCGGCGCGTCCCGGCAGCGGCAGGTGCTGAATGCCGTGCGCCGAGTGACGGGTGTCGATCACCTGGCCGTCGTGCATCAAAAAGGCGCGCAGGCTCGAAGTGCCCCAGTCGAGTGCTAGCAGTTGGGGGACGATGTCCGGGGTTGAACTCATTGCGCAGGCGTCCTGAAAAAATTGAGGACGACAGAGTACCACCGGTCGCGGCGATCGGCGACTGGTGACACTGGCGTCAGTCTGGCAGCGCCGCATCTGGCGTTGCCGGCAAGGCGAACCGCCCTTCGCCCAGACGCTGCTGAAGGAAGCGCACGCACAGGCCAAGCTTGGCCGAATCGGTCAGGCGTTCGCGGCACACCGCCCACACGTCGGCGGGCTGACGATAAGCCGGCAGTATTTGAACCATCGTCGACGCGTCAAGGCTGGCCGCGACGTCGCGCTCGGCAACGAGCGCGACGCCCAGGCCGGCATGCGCCCACAGAAGCGCGACTTCGGCGCTATTGGTCGACAATGGCCCGGTCACCTTGACCGCTTCGAGCCCGCCCGGCCCGTACAGCCGCCAGACGGCGAAGCTCTGGTCGCTTGCGCGCCGGGCCAGGCAGTCGTGCTGTGCGAGATCGGCCAGCGACGCGGGATGCCCTCGGCGTTCAAGGTAGGCCGGCGCGGCGCAAAGGATTCGGTGGCAAGCGAAGATTCGATGCGCGATCAGCTGCGACTCATCGACGTCGCCGAGCCGAATGTCGATATCGATCGCCTCGCCGACCAGATCGACCGGCCGGTCGACGAGCTGCAGGCTGATCTCGACCGCCGGATAACACTGGCAAAAATCGGCCAACACCGGCGCCAGGTACTTGTGGCCGAGGCGGCAATCGGCGCTGATGCGCAGCATCCCGCGCGGCTCGCAACGAGCGCCGCGCAGCGACTCGGTCAGCCCGTCGGCGGCTTCGAGGACTTTGCGCGCCCATTGATGGACCGCCTCGCCGTCTTCGCTGATCGCGACGCGCCGCGTCGTTCGTGCAAAAAGCGTGACACCCAGCGTCTTTTCGAGAATCGCCATGCGCTTGCTGACGAACGCTGGAGACACACCGAGTTCGGCAGCGGTGGCGACGAAGCTCGATCGACGCGCTGCGGCATGGAACAAACGAAGGTCTGAAATGAGCGGCTGATTATCCACGAATCGTATATTATCTATGCCATATTCTATAGATTATATACACCTAAAGTTTTCTGGCTAAAAAAATCGCAGCGGCGCGGCCGCGAGCCCTACGGTTCAGGAAATGTCGATTCCCGCGCGGAAGTCAGTCGATCGCGAGCACCGATTTGATCGTCCGCACAACGCCGTTGTCGGCGTTTCCCGGCGCCAGAAATCTGGCGCGCGCCTTGAGCAGCGGATGCGCATTGGCCATGGCGAACGAATAGGCAGCCTCGTCCATCATTTCCAGGTCATTGAGGAAGTCGCCAAAAACCATCGTCTGCTCGCGGGTGACCCGCAGCGCCTGCTGAATATGGCGCAGGCCGGCCCCCTTGTTGGCCAATGGCGCCATGACGTCGAGCCAGTTGGCCCCCGAGACGACCACCTGATGGGTCGCTCGAAAACGCGAAAACACCGGGTAGACCACGCGTTCGGACGAATCGAAGGCAAAGACGGCGAGCTTGAGCAGGCTGTCTTCGATTTCGCGCAGATCGTCAACGATCTCCAGCCGGTGATAGTACTTGTCGACCTGCGCGACGAAATCGCGATCGCTGCGCTCGATGTACGCCGATCGCTTGCCGCACAGCACGACGCCGATATCCGCCCCGCTCAGCGCAAGCTCGCGCGCGACCCCGATCAGCTCGCGCGCCGCATCCCGGCTCAGGCACTCAGAACTGAGCTCGCGACCGCCGCGCACCACGTAGCTGCCGTTCTCGGCGATGAAGATCAACTGCTCGGCAATCGGCTCGAAGCGCTCGAGCAGATTGTAGTACTGCCGACCGCTGGCCGGACAGAAGACGATTCCGCGCGCCTGCAGCTGCTCGATCAACGGCCAGAAATCGTCATGAATGGCTTGCTCGTCGTCGAGCAACGTGCCGTCCATGTCACAGGCGATCAACCTGATGTCGGGAACATGATCGAGATTTATCGGCTGCACTGCGTTCATTTTGGCGCCCACTGATTCGGAAAAAATAACTGAAGCGCACCGAGTATCCGGGCCAGCTCGCACGCAGTCAAATCGGCATCTTTCTTGAATCGGAAGAGCGCTCTGATAATATGACATTGGTTTTTAAGCGCGGCGACTGCGCGCAAACGGTATCGGAATAGCGAATCACTATCAGGAGGACGCCCGCATGCCCCCCAAAGCCAAATCCGCACCCGCCAAAAAAACACCCGCCACCTCCCGCTCCTGGGCCAAGTTCAAGGCCACCCTCAACACGCTGCCCGACAGCATCGACCTGCGCGACTGGACCTATCACCCCAGTCTGCTGCCGGTCCCGCCGGTGCTCGTCAACTGCGCGCGCGTGCCGTTGATCCTCGACCAGGGTCAGGATGGCGCGTGTACCGGCTTCGCGCTGGCGGCAGTCGCCAACTATCTGCTGCACAATCAGGGTCAGGCGCGCCGCGCCAGCCCCCACATGCTCTACGAGATGGCGCGCCGCTATGACGAATGGCCGGGCGAATGGTACGAGGGCTCGTCGGCGCGCGGCGCGATGAAGGGCTGGCTGCGCCATGGCGTGGCGCAGCCAGCGCTGTGGGACAGCGCGCTCAAGATGACGGCGCCGGTGGTCGAGGACGCCATGAAGTGCCCGGGCGGCGCCTACTATCGCGTAAACCATCGGCAGATCCGCGACATGCACTCGGCACTCGCCGAGGTCGGCATCCTCTATGCCACGCTGATGGTGCACGAAGGCTGGTTCAAGCCGGGACCAAGCAAGCTCACGGTCGCCTATCAGGAGCGCGGCAAGCCCCACACGCTGACGCTGCCGATCATCACGCGCCAAGGCCGCGCCGACGCCGGCCATGCCGTAGCCATCGTCGGCTACGCGGCGCAGGGCTTCATCATCCAGAACTCCTGGGGCGCCAACTGGGGCGCCGGCGGCTTCGCGCTGCTGCCCTACGAGGACTACATGCTGCATACCACCGACGTCTGGGTGGCCCAGCTCGGCGTGCCGGTCAACGTCGATGTCTGGAGCGCCGAGGAAAAGAACAACGACACGATTTCCGAAGGTAGCGCGCGAGCATTGCCGGCACTGACGCAGGGCAGCCTGCGCCCCTACGTGATCGACGTCGGCAATAACGGCGAACTGTCGGCGAGCGGCGACTACTGGACGACGCCGAGCGACCTCGAACGCCTGATCACGACCGACATCCCACAGGCGACGCAAGGCTGGAAGAAACGCCGCGTCATGCTCTACCTGCACGGCGGGCTCAACGACGAGAAGTCAGCCGCCCAGCGCGTCGCCGCGCTACGCGGACCGTGCCTGGCCAACGAGATCTACCCGCTGCACGTGATGTGGGAGACCGGCTTCATGGAATCGCTCGAGAGCTATTTTGCCGACTGGTTCACCCACGCCGACAAGCTTTCGGGCAACAGCCTGCTCTCCAGCGTCGGCGAGGGCCGCGACTGGATGATCGAGCGCAGCCTGGCGGTCCCACTGCGCGCCATCTGGGGCGAAATGAAGGAAAACGCGCGGCTGGCCTCGCAGCACCACGAACAGCGCGGCGCCATGCAGTTGCTGGCCAACGACATCCGCCGCGCCGGCAAGAAAGCGGCCAACTGGGAACTGCACGTCGTCGCACACTCGGCCGGCAGCATCTTCTTCGCCTGGATGCTGCAGCACATCGTCGACCTCAAGCTGCCGCTCACGAGCGTCCAATTCCTGGCGCCGGCGGTCGATCTCGAACTCTTTCGCAACACCGTGTGGGCTGCCGCCAACGACGGCCGTTGCCCGCTGCCGATCATCTACCGGCTCTCAGAAACGGCCGAGCGCGACGATACGGTCGGCGGCCAGCTGGTCTATGGCAAGTCGCTGCTCTATCTGGTATCGAACGCCTGCGAGAAGAAACGCGGCACGCCGATCCTCGGCATGCAGGCCTGCCTCGACCAGGACGCGGCAATGCGCGCCGCCTACCAGCTGGCGGCGGCCGACGGGCTGCCACGCCTGATCACCGCCGGCGGCCCACGCGAGGCCGAAGGCGAGCAGCACGCATCGAGCCAGAGCATGAGCCATGGCGGCTTCGACAACGACCCGGCGACGATGAACTCGGTGCTCTACCGCATTCTCGGCAGCACGCCGACGCGGCCGTTCTCGCGCCACGACTTGTCCTACGGCTGAGGCCGGGGGCGCATCGCGGCAGTTCAACGCCATTGAGGAGACGTGCATGAAAATCCACGACCATCGCCTGATCGCCGACGACGGCCATACGGTGCGCTACGTCGAAACGCCGAACCAGGGCGGCGCGCTGACGCCAGAATACCTGGTGATGCATTACACCGCCGGCAGCAGCGCCGAAAGCTCGATCGCCTGGCTGTGCAACCCGGCGGCGCGTGCTTCTGCGCATCTGGTGATCGGCCGCGACGGCAGCATCACCCAACTCGCCGCCTTCAACCGCATCGCCTGGCACGCCGGGCAATCGCAGTGGGCCGGTCGCAGCGGCGTCAACGGCTTTTCGATCGGCATCGAACTCGACAATGCCGGCCGACTCGAGCGCGTCGGCGAACGCTGGCGCTGCGCGGTCAGCAAGCGTGAGTATCCCGACGACGAGGTGCTGATCGCCAACCACCAACACGACCGGCCCGGAACGATGCCCAGTGGCTGGCACGAATACAGCGAGGCGCAAATCGACGTCGCCGGCGAGGTCGGCGTGTTGCTGATGCAGAAGTACGCGCTGCGCGACGTGCTCGGCCACGAGGACATCGCGCCGGGGCGCAAGACCGACCCCGGCCCGGCCTTCCCGATGAGAAGCTTCCGCGCGCACCTGCTCGGACGTGCCGACGACGCGCTCGAACAGTATGTGACTTGCGCCGAACTCAACGTGCGCGCCGGCCCCGGCACCGAGTTCGCGACGCTGCCCGGCAGCCCGTTGCCGGCCGGCACCCGCGTCGAGCGACTCGAACAGCAGGGGCTGTGGTGGAAAGTCGACGTGCTCGATACCGTAAGCGGCGTGATGGATCTGGTTGGCTGGTGCCACAGCCGCTTCCTGACCCGCGCTGCTTGAACATTCGTCGCCACGACAGGAGTCGCCATGGACTTCGACCAGGCTTACGCCGCGGAACTTGAAAAACTGCGCGCCGCGCGCCAGGCAACGGCGAGCAGCGACGCGCTGATCGGCCTGGCCTTCTCCGGCGGCGGCATCCGCAGCGCGACCTTCAACCTCGGCATTCTGCAGGGCCTGGCGCGACGCGGCCTGCTCAAGCACATCGACTACCTGTCGACGGTCTCTGGCGGCGGCTACATCGGTGCCTGGTATATGGCGCTGCTCCGACGCCTGGCCGACGGGCAGCCGGCACTCGCCGAAGCTTTGCTCAACCCCGACGCCCTCGGCGGCGCAACGCGGGAAGCAGCGGCCGTTCTCTGGCTGCGCCGCTTCAGCAATTACCTGTCGCCGAAGACCGGGCTGTCGGGCGACACCTTGGCCATGGTCGCGACCTATCTGCGCAACCTGCTGCTCAACCTCACCGTCTTCATCGCTTTTCTGTGCAGCTTGCTGCTGCTGCCGTACGCTCTGGCCTGGGGAATTCCCTTCATCGAGTACTACGGCTGGCTGCCGTGGCTGGCGACGCTGCCTTTGGCATTCGCCGTGAGCGCACTGCTGCCGCTGCTCTACCGCCTGCGCGAAGCGCCCGGCACCACCTCCGGAACATCGTGGTGGCAGGGCCAGATCGGCATCCTCGCGCTGGTGGTATTGCCGGCGCTGGTCGGCGCCTTCTTCCTCGCCGTCGCGCTCGCCTCGTCCGGTTTTGCCGCCTGGTCGACGCAGCTCTCGGCGACGCTGCGGCTGCACCTGCCGTGGCTCGGCGCAATCGGCCTCGATCACGGACTGCTGGGCATGCTGACCATTGCCACGCTGATCTATCTTTTACCCTGGCTGCTCGGCGGCGTGCCGCTGCTGGTCAACAACGGCACCGCCCGAGCAAAGGCCTCGCTGGCACTCTCGGCCTTGGGCGCCAGCCTGCTTGCCGGACTGCTCTTCTACGCTCTGGCGCTGCTCGCGCAAAGCGCATCGCCGACGCCCTTCGAGCAGGCGGTGTTCGGCCTGCCGCTGGTGCTGCTGGCGTGCATCATGCCGGTCGGGCTGCACATCGGCCTGGCCCGGCGACAGTTCACCGAGCTGCAGCGCGAGTGGTGGTCGCGCCTGGGCGGCTGGCTGCTGGTGTTGGCGCTGGCCTGGCTGCTGGTCACCGCAATCGCACTGTTCGGCCCGACCGCGCTGTACTGGCTCAACGACTATGTCGCCGCCAGCGGCGGGCTGGCTTGGCTGGCCACCACGCTGTGGGGAATCATCGCCGGCAAGGGTGCCGACTCCGGGCAGGCCGGCAAGAAAAGCTGGCGCGAAACGCTGTTGCGGCTGGCGCCCTGGATTTTTATCGTCGGACTGCTGTGTCTATTGAGCCTGGCGCTGCAACGCGGTCTGGCGGAGACTGCAGCGCCGGCGATCGCCGAGCCGGCTGCGCGCTGGTCTGCGCAGATCAAGCTCGACCTCGACGGACCCGCGGCGCAAAGCTATTCGCTTTCCGGTTCGGCCAGCGGCACGCCCGCCGCCGAGCACCATTGGCGCCAACAGGCCGCGGTCGCGCAGGCGGCGGTGCGGCCGACGGCGGTGTGGCGCGCGCAACTCGCGCTGCTCGGAGTTTTCCTGCTCTTTGGCTGGCGCATCGACATCAACCTCTTTTCGCTGCACAACTTCTACCGCAACCGATTGATGCGTACCTATCTGGGCGCCTCGCGCCAAGCTTCCGGTAACGCGAGCCGCCGGCCCGATCCCTTCACCGGCTTCGATCCCGACGACGACCTGGCGGTGTCCGCGCTCGGACCGCGCCCCTATCCGCTGTTCAACACCGCGCTCAACCTGGTCGGCGGCGACGAACTGGCTTGGCAGCAGCGCAAGGCGGCGTCGTTCTGCATCGCGCCAGGGTACTGCGGTTACCAGTTCCCGGCCGGGTTCGCTACCGCGGCGCAAGGCTACGGCCCGACGCGCGACTTCCTGAGCGCCGCATTTCCGGCCGGCGGCGGCATTCGGCTGAGTAGCGCGATGGCCATCTCGGGCGCCGCGGTCAATCCCAATATGGGCTTTCACTCGTCGCCCGCGGTGTCCTTCCTGCTCACCGTCTTCAACGTTCGCCTCGGTCGCTGGGTCGGCAACCCGGCCGACGCAGCGGCGTGGCGACAGGGCAGCCCGGCCTTCGGCGTCGGCTATCTGTTCCTCGAACTGTTCGGTCTGACCTCGGTGCGCCGCGCCTGGTTCAACCTCTCGGACGGCGGCCACTTCGAGAACCTGGGCATCTACGAACTGGTGCGCCGGCGCCTGCCCTATATCGTCGCGGTCGACGCCGCGCAGGACGCGGGCTACCTCTTCGACGACCTGGCCAACGCCATCCGCAAGGTCCGCACCGATTTTTGCATCGACATCGAAATCGACGTCGGCGCAATGCGACCACGCCAGCACGACGGACGCCAAGCAGCGCATGTCGCGATCGGCAGCATCCGCTACGATCAGATCGACGCGCACCTGCAGCCCGGCGTGCTGGTCTACATCCGCCCCGGACTGACCGGCAAGGAACCGGCCGACGTGCAAAGCTACGCGCGGCAAAACCCGCCCTTCCCCTACCAGAGCACCGGCGACCAATTCTTCGACGAGGCGCAGTTCGAGAGCTATCGCCAGCTCGGCCTGCACGTCGCCGACACGGTGTTGCGCGAAGCGCAGGAGCGAGAGTCCACGGAAATCGGCAGCTTCAACCCGGAAGCCTTCTTTGGCGTGCTGCGCGAAGCCTGGCGCGGCCGCCGGCCGGTCGACGCAACCCTGAGCACGGCGCACCACGAACGCCTCGACGCGCTCTACGAACGGCTGCGCAGCGACCCCGAACTGGATTTCCTGTCCGCCGAGTTCTTCCCCGAATGGCCGCAACTGACCGGCAGAGCGCCGACCGCGACGGCACTGCCCGCCGACCCGGCGCAGCGCAAGTCGGGCTTCTACCTGTGCCGCGAAATCGCCCAACTGATGGAGCAGGTCTACCAGGATCTCGACCTCGAAAACCAGTACGACCACCCCGACTGCCGCGGCTGGATCAACCTTTTCCGCCACTGGTCGTGGTCGCCGATGTTCCGGGCGACCTACGCGATCACCGCGGCAACGCTCGACGAGCGCTTCCAGCGCTTCTGCGATCGCCGGCTGCAACTTGACCTCGGCGACGTCGAACTGGTCAGCGCGCCGGTCAGCGCGCAGAGCCTCGCCCAACTCAACGTCGTCGAGCGCGGCCTGGTCAGCAAGGACGTCGCCACGCGCGATCTTGCCGATCTGACGCTGGTTCGTTTCGAACTGGTGATCCCTTATCCGGCAGACGCCAGCGCCGAGCTGCTACGCTTCCACTTTGGCTTCGCTTTGCTCGACGGCACGCGGCTGCTGGGCTTTCGCGTCCAGGACCATCTGCGCCGCAGCGGACTCGCACGACGCGCAATGACCCGACTACTCGCCGAGAATCCCGGCATCGACGCGCGTAGCGCAACGAGCAGCGCCGACCAGACGGTCATCGTGCGCCTCTGCGCATCGGTCAACGCCACCCGAGCGTCTGCTGCGGACAAGGTGGGCGAGCGCTGGCAGGATGAGTGAGTTGATGGGCGAGACAATAAGAACGCGTGCCGCACTCCGCCTCAGGAAGCGGATGGAATCGCGCTGAGAACTTTTCCGTATTGCTTGAGACAGTGCAAAAGCTTCTGTGCCGCCGGCGAAAGCGTCTTCGCTTTTCTGGTGATCATGCCCGGATTGACCATCAAGGTCGGCAGTTTTATCGGCAATATCGTCACCATGCCGTACTTGGCGTAATGCTGCGCAACATCGTGCGGGACCACGGCAATCATGTCCGACTCTTCGATCATCGCCGTCGTCGCCAGCAGCGACGCCGTTTCGACGATATCGAGCTTGGCCGTCATCCCCGCCTGCTTTAGCGCGCTTTCGATGCGCAATCTGATCGGGCTGCCGACCGGATGGAGGATCCATGTTGCATCGGAAATGTCGGAGAAATCGATCTTCTTCTTGCTTGCCAGCCGATGGCCTGGCCTGGCGATCACGCTCATATGCTCGCCCATTTCAAAAAAGACGATCTCCAGATTTTGGTTGTGTAATTGGTCGGGAATTCGGCCGAGAACCAGATCGAGATCACCGCGAATCAGCAACGGCACCAAAGTGTCGCTGGTGCCGACTTCGAGCGAAATGCGAACGCCCGGATTCTCAGCCTTGAACGCCAGCAGACTCTTGGTCAGCAGGAACGGCACCGGCTCGATGACGCTGCCGATCCTGACCAGACCCGAAGCCCCTTGGGACAACTCGGCGATTTCGGCTTCGGCATGTTCGAAATCATGAATCACGCTTTTTGCATAACGGACCATCACCTCGCCGTAAATCGTCGGTTCCATCCCGCGCGGCAACCGTTCGAATAGCTTCACACCCAGCTTCTCTTCCAGTTGCTGCAACAAATGGCTCACAGCCGGTTGCGTCATGTGCATCGAAATCGCGGCACGTCCCATATTGCGGAATTCGTCGAGCGCGTTGAGTAGCACGATTTGCCGGACCGAGATTTTGAGAAGTTTGCGCACCCTCTCTGATTTCTCCCCCTGATCCATCAAAGAATTCGGAACCGACAAAGCCATGTTAATAATGTGATGGATATATAAAGAAAAAAGATTATACAGGCATGATCTCGCCTCGTAACATACAGAAAAATCCAAATGTACAAGACGAATTACAAAAGTTCCAAGACGATCAAAGTGAGGGGTGTTTCGTGAATAAATACAAAGTGGTGATTCCGACGTTCATCAGGCCAAAGGCGCTGGCGATGCTCAGCCCACTGTGTGAAATCAGGCAGTGGCAGGGCCACGAGCCGATACCGAAGGCGACACTCTTTGAATGGCTGCGCGATGCCGAGGGGCTGTTCATGACCGGCCACGGCATCCCGGTCAATGCCGAGTTGTTGTCGAATGGCCCGAACTTGCGCGTCGTCGCGCAGGCCGCCGCCGGCTTCGACAACACTGATATCGCCGCCTGTAGCCAAGCGAAGGTTCCCTTCAGCAATACCCCCGGCCCGGTCGTCGAGGCCACCGCCGACATCGCCTTTGGGCTGGTACTGTCGGCCGCGCGGCGCATCCACGAAGGCTGGAACTGGGTGTTATCCGGCCAGTGGGAAAAGGCCGAAATGCAATTCGGCGTCTCGCTCTACGGAAAAACGCTGGGCATCGTCGGCCTCGGACGGATCGGTTCGGCGGTCGCCCGGCGCGCCCAGGCCAGCGGCATGAAGATCGTCTATAGCGACCCGGTTCGGCGCAGCGATGAAGACGCGCTGAATGTGCGCTACCTGCCGTTTGACGAGTTACTGGGCTGCGCCGACTTCATTCTGGCGATGGCGCCGTTGACCCCCGAAAACAAGGGCATGTTCGGCGCTGCGCAATTTTCCAAGATGCGACCCTGCACCTACTTCATCAATTCGGCACGCGGCCCGCTGGTCGATATGAACGCGTTGTGCGATGCCTTGCGCCAGAGAAAGATCGCCTACGCCGCGCTCGACGTCGTCGATCCCGAGCCGCTGCCCGCCGACCATCCGCTCTTGAAGCTGCCGAACGTGCTGGTGACGCCGCACATCGGCACCGCCACCGACGAGACGCGCGACGCGATGGCCTGCCTGGCCGCCGAAAACCTGCTCGCCGGCCTGGCGCGCAAGCCACTTCCGAGTTGCGTCAATCGCGACGTCAACTACCGCTGAATCCAAACCGTACCGCGTCACCCATGTTCCACCCAGTTGTTAAATCAAGAAACAGGAGGAAATATCATGATGAAACTGACAATGCTTCTGGCGGCGCTGGTCGCCGCCAACCTGGCTTTCGCCGCCGATGCGCCCAAAAAGAAGACCGACTTTCCAAAAAAAACCGTCGTCATTACGGTCCCGGTTTCGGCCGGTGGCGGCACCGATCTTCTGACCCGCGCCATGGCCGGCCCGCTCAAGGCCAAGCTCGGGCAGACGGTGATCGTCAATAACAAGACCGGCGCCGGCGGCGCCATCGGCTTTGCCGCGGGATCTTCGGAAAAACCTGACGGCTACAACGTCACCGCGCTGGTCGCCGAACTGCTGACCGTACCGCAAGTATCGACGGTAAACTTCAGCTACAAGAGCTTCGTCCCGGTGTGCAACGTCAACTCGTCGTACGGCACCATCACCGTTCGCGCCGATGCACCGTACAACACGCTGCAGGAATTCGTCGCCTACGCCAAGGCGCATCCGGGTGAAGTCAAGATCGGCAACAGCGGCGTCGGCGGCATCTGGCATTTCGTCGCTGCGGCCTTCGCCTCAGAGGCCGGCATCGTCGTCAACCACATCCCGTTCGAGGGCGGCGGTTCAGCCGTCGTCGCGCTGGCCGGCGGCCACGTCGACGCGGTGCCGGTGACGCCGCAGGAAGTCGAAGTCCAGGTCAAGGCCGGCAAAGCCAAGATCCTGACCGTGCTGGCGCCCAAGCGCCTCGACGAAATCGCCAACGTGCCGACCGCCGAGGAACTCGGCTTCAAGAACCTGGTATTCACCATCTGGCGCGGTTTCGGCGTCCCCAAGGGAACCCCCGACGAGGTCGTCGCGGTGCTCCGAAACGCCTTCAAGGCCGTGCTCGACGACCCGCAGGTCACCGAATTCATGGCCAGCAAGCATTTCGCCAAGGATTTCAAGGACTCCAAGGACTTCTACGCGATGATGGAACGCGAAGAAGCCGTCTACGCACTGCAGGCGGCCAAGCTCGGTTTGAAGAAGTAGTTTGCTGATCCGAACGAACGGAAATTCAGGATGGAAAGCCCTGTTTTCCGTTCGTTTGCTTTTGGAGTCTGGTAATGAAAAAAATGAATATTGGCGTCTCGCTGTTCTTTATCGCGTTGGCCTGTTACGTCCTTTTTGCCGCGCGTTCATTTCCCGGCGAGATCGACCATGTCCCGGGGCCGGGCTACTTTCCGATCATCCTCTCGGCAATCCTGATCCTGCTTTCGGTGTTGCTGATCGCCAGCTCGCGCCATGTCAGCGAGGCTTCTCTGGGCATCTTCGCCAGGCAGAACCGCATCGTCTTCGTCGCCGGCGGACTGACCGTGACCTATCTCGCGCTGCTCTACGTCTTCGGCTTCCTGATCGCGACGCCGCTCTACCTGATCGCCATCCTGCGCTTCTTCAGCATGACGCGCTGGCGCTCCCTGCTGCTCACCGCGGCCCTCACCACCGCTGCAAGCTACGCTGTTTTCACCACGGTCCTGGAAGTGCAGCTGCCTTCCGGACTGCTCTAGGAGAATCACCCGATGATGATGGACGTATTGGCCAACGTAATGTCGTGGCAGATCGTGCTTGCCATTCTCTGCGGCGTGGCTGCAGGAATCTCGATCGGCGCGATGCCCGGACTGACTTCGACGATGGGCATCGCGCTCTTGATGCCATTCACCTTCCAGCTCGAACCGGCGGTCGGCATGATGCTGCTGATCGGCGAATTCGTCGGCGCGATCTACGGCGGATCGATCACTGCGATCATGGTCAACACGCCGGGAACGCCGTCGGCGGCGGCGACCGTTCTCGACGGCTACCCCTTCACCAAGCGCGGCGAATCGTGCCGCGCGCTCGGCATCTCGACCGTCGCCTCGGCGGGCGGCGGAATCATCAGCGGCGTCTTCCTGATCCTGATCGCGCCGCAGCTCGCCGAGATCGCGCTCAAGTTCAGCGCCCCCGAGACTTTCGCGCTGGCCTTCTTCGGCATCAGCATCATCGCCAGCATCAGCGGCAAGGAACTGCTCAAGGGGCTGATAAGCGGCACCTTCGGTCTGATCCTGGCGCTCGTCGGCATGGACAATATTTCGGGGCTGTCGCGCTTCACCTTCGACACCGTCTTCCTGATGAACGGCCTGTCGTTCATCCCGGTGATGGTCGGCCTGTTCGCCATGAGCCAGTGCTTCGTGAGCATGGAAGAGCTCTACGACGAGATCAAGATCACGGCCAAGATCACCAGCCCGATTCCGACCTGGGCCGACCTCAAGAAGATCTTCCCGACCATCCTACGCGGCGGCGTCACCGGGACCCTGGTCGGCATCATTCCGGGCGCCGGCGGCGACATCAGCGCGTTCATTTCCTACGACATGGAAAAGCGCGTCTCCAAGCACCCCGAACTCTTCGGCACCGGCATCGTCGAGGGCATCGCGGCGCCCGAGTCGTCGAACAACGGGACCACCGGCGGCGCGCTGATCCCGCTGCTGACACTGGGCATCCCGGGCGACGCCAATACGGCGGTGATGCTCGGCGCGCTGATGGTCTTCAACCTGACGCCCGGCCCCCAGCTGTTCGTCGAACAGGCGCTGGTGGTCAATACGCTGTTCGCCGGCTTCATGATCGCCAACGTCGTGATGCTGGTGATGGGACTCTCAGGAATCAGGATCTTCACCAAGATCGTGCAGATCCCCAAGCCCGTCCTGGTGCCGATCATCATCCTGATGTGCGTCATCGGTTCGTTCGCGATCAACGGCAATTACCTGGATATCCTGGTGATGTTTGGCGCCGGCGTCATCGGCTACCTGCTGCTCAAGGGCGGCTTTCCGCTGTCGCCGATCGTTCTCGCGCTGATCCTCGGGCCGATGGCCGAAGGCAATCTGCGGCGCAGCCTGGTGATGAGCCAGGGCGACTACTCGATCTTCCTGACGCACCCGATCGCCGCCACCTTCATCGTCATCGCGCTGATTTCGCTGTTCTGGCCGATCGTCAGGCATCTCAAGAATCACCGTTCGACGAAGGCCGCCTGACCAAACAAAGCCCCCGGGCAGAGCCGGGGGGGCTTTGTTTGGCAGGCTAGCTAGCGGCTCCGTTGTTCAAGACAGTCGCTGTCGCCCAACTGATACTCACGGCAGATGGTCGGGCGACGCGAATAAATGGTGCACAGCATCGTGCGGCGATCAAGCGCCGCACACCAGCCGTCGTCGAGACGACGCATCACCCAGCCGCCCCAGTCGTCTTCTTCGGTCAGATGTTGCGGCGGCTGATCGTCGCCCATCAGCATCACCTCGAGTCGACAGCAGCAGGCTTGGCAACTGGCGCAAGAAACGCCGACAGGCGCCGTCACGGTCATCGGCACGACCTCAAGCGAACGCTCGCGGGTCGCCGCATCGACCGCCGAAACGGCAGAGACGATCGGCAGCAAAAAGGGATGGCGGCGAAGAACGCATCATGGCGGCAAGGCTGGCCGCTTCGCGTCGCCGCGTCAAGTTCTTGACGCGCCGCTTTTCCGGCCTCGCTTCGGGTACGCCGATCCACTTTAGCCTCGACCATCATTAGAATACACAGATACGAAATATACTATTCATTGGATTTACAGAATGGCTGCAGATGCCTACCTTTGTAACAGCCGCGACTAAAACTCTCCTTTTTTAGGTTGTGGTCAGGCGGGCCAGGTGGGTCGGACCCCTGCCCGCCGCCCCTCACGGGAATTTACAGCAACGCACTGATAAACATGCCTTTTCAACATATCATTCTTGGTCGCCGCCAGACATCGACGATCGAAAACTTGGCATTTTCATCAAATAAACTATTCGATTTACAAAATAGAGGATATAGGAAACATCGAATTTACAGGATGTTTCGTCGCGCCTATATTGACTTCACCAACTCGAAGAAACGCTGATCTTCGCAATCATTTGCGTTTCCGAGGAGCGCGCAAAAGCTTTTTTTCGTTTCCCCAAGCAACAGCGCGGTTTTGGATTTCACGGAACATTTCGCGAGAGGATTTGCATGATCAGTGGCAAAACGAGTTTGTTGCCTCTTTTTGGTTATCCGACCAAAGCGTTCAAGGCACCGCTCATTTACAACCCCTGGTTCGACAAAAATGGGATCGACGCGGTGGTGGTGCCGATGGGCGTCAAACCCGAAGACTATGCGAGCGTTTTGAAAGCCGTATTCCAGCTTACCAACGTTCCCGGCGCGCTGGTCACCATGCCGCACAAGGTCACCACCGTCGGCTTGCTCGACGAAGTCACGACGGCGGTGCAGATCGCCGGCGCGTGCAACGCGATTCTCAAGCGGCCAGACGGCACGCTGCTCGGCGACATCTTCGACGGCACCGGATTCACCCGCGGTCTGCAGCGCAAGGGCTTCGCCTTTGCCGGCGCAAAATGCCTGGTGGTCGGTTCGGGCGGCGTCGGTTCGGCGATTGCTGCCGCGCTCGCCGCCGCTGGCGTCGCCGCAATCACGACCTTCGACACCCATGCCGACTCGGCCCAAGGCCTCGCCTCGCGGCTCAAGCAGCACTATCCTGAGCTCGTTGCCGAAACCGGAGCCAACGACGCCGCGGGCTACGATCTGGTCATCAATGCGACGCCGCTGGGCCTGCCCGGCGACCCTCTGCCGATGGATATCGCGCACCTCGCTGCCTCAACTTTCGTCGGCGAAGTGGTGATGAAGACTGAGATGACGCCGCTGTTGCTGGCGGCGAAAGAACGCGGCTGCCGCTTCCAGGTCGGAACCGACATGCTGTTCGAGATGATCCCGGCCTATCTCGAGTTTTTTGGCTACGGCAGCACGACCGCGGATGAGCTTCGCGCGGTATCGAACGTGGTTTACTGAAACAGCTAGGAGCCCGTGCTCAGGGCGTCTCTCCCGGCATGAGGCAGCAGAAACACCGTGGTAAGTTGAGACAGCAGGTGTCTGGTCCGGCGGCAATCGCCGATGTTTTTTCACAGGAGAGGACTCATGAAAAAGACGTTTAAGACGGTATGTGTCGCGATGGCGGCTTGTGGTCTGGCTTTGTCGGCTACGTCGGCCAGTGCGGCGGATATCAAGGAACACATTTTCAGATTCGCGACGAGCAATGTCGAAGGCAATCCGCAGGTCGATGGGCTGGTGAAATTTGCCGAATTGATGAAGGAAAAGAGTGGCGGCAAGATCACCGTCAAGGTGTTCACTGGCGCTGCGCTCGGCAAGGACATTCAAGTACTTTCGTCGATGCAGGGCGGCACCGTCGATGGCGCAACGATGAACACCAACTTGTTGGTCGGCAATATCAAGGATGCCGGACTCGTCGACCTGCCGTATCTCTTCGACAGCGAACAGGAAGCTTACGCCGTGCTCGACGGCCCGTTCGGCAAGAAACTGCACGCCCAGCTCGAACCCAAGGGACTGGTTGGCCTGGCGTATTTCGACATGGGCTATTACAGCCTGCACAACAGCAAGCACCCGATCAACAAGATTGAGGACGTCGCCGGCCTCAAGATGCGGGTCACTGAAACCCCGGTGACGATCGATACGTTCAAGGCCTTTGGTGCGAATGCCGTTCCGCTGCCCTACGCTGAACTGTTTACGGCGCTCGAGGCGAAAATCGTCGATGGCGGCGGACAGCCTCCGCTCAACATGATCTACGGCAAGATCGGCGAAGTCTCGAAATACTATTCGGTCAATCGCTATTCCTATACGCCGGTATCGCTGCTGATGAGCAAGAAGACGATGGACAAGCTCACCGCCGACGAGAAGAAGATCGTGATGGACGCCGCCAAGGAGGCCAGCGACTATCAGCGCCAAGTGTCGCTCAAGAAGTCGATCGACTGCCTCGAAGAGCTCAAGAAGAGCAAGACGACGGTCGTCAATGACATCTCGCCGGCCGAAATGGCACGCTTCCGTGAAGCGACCAAGCCGGTGGTCGAGAAGTACCTCAAGGTCTATGACGAGGCGCTGGGCAAGGAACTATATGCCGAGATCGCCAAGTATCGCGCCAAGAAGTAAGTAAGATACAGCTGCACGAAGCTCGGCGCCGCCTGGCATGACGCAAGGCGGCGCCGAGTTCTTCGGCGCATCATCGCGAACCACCTCCTGATGACGTCAGGGGAATTTGTCCGAATATTGCTGATAAAGTAAGAACAGTTCAGATTCGGAGCAGATCGATCTTTATGAGCGAAGCCGGCGAATACAAGAATTTCCTTGATCCCAGAGACTTGCGCTTGCTCGACATTCTCTACGCCACCCGCAGCGTAACCAAGACAGCGGAACGTCTGGGGCAAACCCAACCGACCGTCAGTTCCTTGTTGAAGCGCATTCGCGCCCAGCTCAAGGACCCGCTCTTTGTCCGCACCTCGCAAGGGATGATCCCGACGCCACGCGCCGAGATCGTGGTAACAAAGGCGCGAGAAATTCTCGAAGCGATGCGGTCGATCACCGAAGAAATCCCGCGTTTCGATCCAGCCACCGCGACGCGAACGTTCAGGATGTGCATCCCGGACGGCGCGCAAACGACCTTGCTGCCCAATATGCTGCAAGACATTCGGCGCAGCGCGCCGAATGTGAAATTCGAAGCACTACCGTTGGACAAGGACACGCCGGCATTGCTTGAGAGCGGCGACGCCGACCTGGCCTTTGGCGGCTTCGTCCACTACATGGAGGCCGGCTTCTATCAACAGACCTTGTTCGAGCAAAACTATGTTTGCCTGGTCAGCGCCAAACACCCTCGGATCAAGGCGCAATTGACGCTGGAAGACTTTCAGCGCGAAGCGCACGTCTCGTTCGGATACGGCAGATCGTTTGCGCTGATCGAGTCCGAAATGAAGCGCTGCAATGTTGAAAGAAAGGTGATGGTTTTCCTGCCCGGCGTACTTGGCGTCGTAAAAATCATTGCCGCGACCGACATGATCACGACGCTTCCCGGACAAATCGGAACGATGCTCGCCAACCGAAGCAGCGACGCCGTACGGCTCTTCCCTTGCCCGGTTCCCATGCCCAACGTCGTGGTCAAGCAGTTCTGGCACTCGCGCTTTCATCGTGACCCCGGAAACCAATGGCTACGCGCTGTTTGTGCCCATCACGCGCGCCTCGGCATGAAGCAGTTGTCAGAAGACGAGATCCCTGAATACCAGGAAACTCTTATCGAGTGAACATCACGGCCAAGGCTGCACGGCAGAAAGCGCTGATCGTGCTTGCGCGGCGCATCACGCGGCCCCCTGCTCAGGCTTGACGACCGCTGTCCGCGGCCATTCCAGGGCTGGCGCAACCGAACGCAGGTGCACATCGCGCTGCGGGAAAGGTATGTCGATCCCGGCTTCGTTCAAGGCGCGGTGAATCTCGATCGCCATCTCGCTGCGAATCGCCAGCCATTGATCAAAGTCGTCGGTCCACGCGCGCACGCTAAAGTCCAGCGAACTCTCGCCGAAGCCCATGAACAGAACGGCCGGCGCAGGATCGCAGCAGACACCGGGAATCGTGCTGACGACCCCCAACAACAGCGACTGCACGGTCCGCGGCACGCTGCCATAAGCGACGCCGATCGGCAGTTCAATTCGGCGACGTTCATTGCTGAGCGTCCAGTTGATCAACTTGTCCGACAGCAGCATGCCGTTGGGGACCATTACGTCGGCGCCCTCGAAGGTCGCCAGCACCGTCGTTCTGATGCCGATTTCCCTGACCTTACCGGTGGTCCCTGAAAGCTCGACGGTGTCGCCCAACTGAATGGGCCGCTCGATCATCAGGATCAGCCCGCAGACGAAGTTGTTGACCACCGTATTGAGGCCAAAGCCAATGCCGACGCTCAGCGCACCGACGACGATGGCCAGCTGCGAGAGCTCGAATCCGGCAGCGGTCAAGGCGACCAGCAAGCCGAGCAGCAGCAGGAAATAGTACGACATCGTCGACACGCTGTTGGCGACGCCGCGCGGCAGCGTCATGTTGGGCAGGACGTCTTCGCTGAGCACGCCGCGAATCGTTTTGGCGATCCAGAACGAAAGAAAGACCGAGACGCAGAAAAGCACGATACCACCGACGGTGATCGTGATGCTGCCAAAGCTGATCGCGAACTCAGCAACGGTAGCCAGGTCGGATTTAAGCGGCCTGAGCACACGCAAGACGCTAAGCGTACCGGCCAGCCAGATCAGCGTGAGCAGGCTGTTGAAGAGGGTAAAGACAACCTCAAAAAGCCGGCTGGCATGTTCGGTTGGGCGGCCAAGTTTTTTGGTCCCGGAAATCGCCAGGGTACTCGCATAGGCACGTGCGAACTCGCGGATGGCGAAGAGAAAGAGCATCAAATAGAGGCTGCTGAGCGACGCCTCGGTGAGCAGCGCCGCCAAGAGGACGCCGCCCAGCACGTTGATCACGACGGCGAAGGCGATCAGGCCGAGAAAAGCGACGATCAATCCGCGGATCACCAACTGCCGGTGCCGGCCTTGCGTAGCGATTCTCTGCGACACGCTAACGAGCAGCCAGGTCAAGGCACCGAGCAACAACATGCCGTTGAGCAGCAAGCTCAGGCGATAGACGAGCGGGAAGCTCGCGATCAGGTGGCCCAAGGAACTGATCGCCAGAAAAAGCGCCGTCAAATAAACCCATCGTCCGATGTGCTCGTGAATCCACCTCGGCTGCAAGCGCATCACCGGGAGCCAGGCGATCGCCAGCAGCAGCTTGATCCGGAGCAAAGGTCCGTCGAAATCGACCATCATCTGGCACATGATCAGGAACAGCAGCCAGGCGGAAACCGGCCGGCTGAGCGTCGTTCTGAACCGCTCAAGAGAAGCGTCGCTGCCGATGATCTTCTTGGCCCAGCGCGACAGGTAAATGAAGAACGGCAGCGAAATCAGCCCGAGAACGACAAGCAGCCGGTGCTGGGTGATCTGCGTCTGATCGAAATCCTTCATGAAATCGACCTGGACGGCAAAGCCGTTGATCAGCGCTTGCGTATTGCCCGTGCCCTGGGCGCTGGCGTTCCAGAGCGCCGAAAACAGGTTGCCCGAATCGAAGCTCCATAACTTGCGGCCAAGCAGCGCGATTTGACTGCGCACCGTCGACTGACCTGCGCTGACGCGCTTGCGTGCGACGCTGGCCTGGTGATTGAGCTCGAGCAGGCGCGATAGCGGCTTGGCCACTTCATCGCCGGCCTGTTGGAATTCCGTGTTGAGTTGATCGATGCTGGCGAGCAATGCTGACGAGATCGTCTGCGCTGACAACTGGCGCGTATCCAGCCAGAGCTTTCGCCTTTGCGCGAGCTCTCCGGCGTCTTCAGACAGCGGACGACTGATCGACTGAATGTCGTCCTGCAACTGCTTGAGTTTTTCGTCGAGAAAGATCAGGTGGCGCTCAATCGCTTCGAGCCCAGATAACGCAAGCGTCTCGAAGTCCTTGCCCTGAATTTTGGCGGCGAGTGCGTCGACGTTGCCTCTGATCTCGTCGAGCTCCTGAGCGAGCGCGTCGGTCTTGACGACGGCGGCGCTGCGTTGAACGGCGCGCTGGATGAAGTCGCTTTCGTCGACCATTCGCCGCGCCAGGTCGCCGATGGCGATCGTTCGCGTTTCGCCTGTTTTTTCCGCACTGCTCTCTGAACTCGAAGGCAGCGCCGGGGCCTGGGCCCAGGCGTTGCCCAATGACAGCAGGGCCAATAAAAACAGGATTCGACGGGCAAGAATCATGACGCGCTAGTCCTTATCGGCGGAATGAAAAGGGAAGCAAGGGGTTCCCAGCTTCCAACGCCGATTGTAGCGCCGCACGCGCGTCGTGATGCAGCAATCGCTGCGGCCGGCATTCGCCGGGATTTAAACCAACTGACCGTTGCGATAGTCGGCGATCGCCTGCTCGATTTCGTCACGCGTGTTCATTACGAAGGGCCCGTACTGAACGACTGGCTCGCCAAGCGGGCGCGCGGCGAGCAGCAAAAACGCGGCATGACCATCGGCACGCACGCAGACCTCGTCGCCGGCCGACAACACGCCGGCCTCGTGCGCCGCGAGCGTACGCGCTTCGTGCGCAGGACCGACCGCCAGAGCGCCTTCATAAACATAGACAAAGGCGCTGTGGCCGGCCGCCAGCTCGCTCGCAAAAACGGCGCCGGCCGGCAGGCGAACGTCGATCAACAGCGGTTCGGTCGAAATCCCCTGGATCGGCCCGGCAAGCTTGCTGCCGTCAACCGCCAGCGTTCCGGCGATCACCTTGACCTGGCCGCCACCGGCCAGCGATCGCTGTGGAATCGCTTCGGGCGGAATGTCGCGATACGACGCGGGCTTCATCTTTTCACGCGCCGGCAGATTGATCCACAGCTGAAAACCGCGCATCCGCCCGCTTTGTTGCTGCGGCATCTCGGAATGGATGATGCCGCGCCCGGCGGTCATCCACTGCGCGCTGCCGCTCACCAGGTCGCCGCGGTTGCCGAGGTGGTCCTGATGCAACATGTGCCCGTCGAGCATATAGGTCACGGTCTCGAAACCGCGGTGCGGATGGTCGGGAAAACCGGCGATATAGTCGTCGGCGCTCTCCGACGAGAACTCGTCGAGCATCAGGAAGGGATCGAGGCGCATCCCGGGCGCCTGACCCAGGCTGCGCCTCAGCTTGACTCCGGCGCCATCCGACGTGGGAATCGAGCGAATGATCTGCTGCAGCTTGCGCGTAGTCATGGCGCCTCCTGATAGATGTTGAAACCAAGCAAAGGAAATTGACCACAACGAGCTCAACGTGCACGACGCAAGAAAATACCTTGCGCCAGACTATTCGCATAGCCGGCGAGCGCAGATTAAGTGCGCTTTTGCGTTGTGTCCGCTGTGTCGCTGTGGTTCGAAACTGGACTTCTCAATCAGGCAGTCAGCTGCTCGATGCGTTCGTGCGCGTCGGCGAGCGCTTCCTGCTTGCTCGGCTCGCCGAGGTTGAGTCCCTCGGCATAGACGAACTCGACGTCGGTGATGCCGATGAACGCCAGGAAGTCGCGCACATAGGCGGTCTGGCTGTCGCGCGGCGTTCCGGCATAACGGCCGCCGCGCGCCGCGAAGATATAGACCTTCTTGCCGGAAAGCAGCCCCTCTGGACCGGTCGCGGTGTAACGGAAGGTGACGCCAGCGCGCGCGATGTGGTCGAAATACGATTTGAGCGTCGATGGAACGCCGAAGTTGTACATCGGCAGGCCGAATACGATGGTCTGTGCGCGCTTGATCTCGTCGATCAGCGCGTCCGATTCGGCGACCAGCGCCTGTTGCCGCGGCGTGCGCTCGGCGGGCGCGGCGATGAACGACAGGAAACGCTCGGCGTCGAGGTGCGGCAGCGGCTGGCTGGCGAGGTCGCGAACGATCACCTCGGCGCCGGGATTGCTCACTCGCCAGGCGGCGACGAACTGGTCGGCGAGCTGGCTCGACTGGCCGCCGGTCGAGAACAGGCTGGCATTGAGTTGCAGAAGGGTGGCGGGGGTAGTCATAACAACGCTCCTTGTTTGGGTGTGTTGCCATTTAACTATTTACCGGACAGATAAAAAAGAACAATATTCAGTTCTTTATTATCTATTTTTCGAATACATGGCAACATCCCCGCAGATCACCCTAGACCACTGGCGCGCGCTGATCGCGGTCGTCGACGCCGGCGGCTACGCGCAGGCGGCGCAAGCGCTGTTCAAGAGCCAGTCGGCGGTTACTTACGCAGTGCAGAAGATCGAGTCGCAGCTCTCGCTCAAGGCGTTCGAAATCCAGGGGCGCAAAGCGGTACTGACGCCGACCGGGCAGATGCTCTACCGCCGCGCGCTGGCGCTGGTCGCAGAAGCGGCCGACCTCGAGCAGGCCGCGCACCGGTTGTCGGCGGGCTGGGAAGCCGAGATCCACCTGGCGGTCGAAATTCTGTTCCCGACGCGGGTCGTTCTCGACAGCCTGGCGCGCTTCGGCGAAGAAAGTCCGCGCACCCGAGTCGAGCTGATCGAATCGGTGCTCGGCGGCACCTCGGATGCCTTGCTCACCGGCCAGGCCGATCTGGCGATTTGCCCGCTGATCCCGCCCGGCTTCCTCGGTGACCCGCTGGGGCAAGTGGCGGTGGTCGCTGTCGCGCACCGCGACCACGCGCTGCACCGGCTCGGGCGCGAGCTTTCCTTGCGCGACCTCGCCGACCATCGTCACGTGGTCGTTCGCGATTCTGGCGCCAAGCGCGACCGCAAGTCCGTTTCGGTCGAAGTCGACCAGCGCTGGACGGTGAGCACGGTCGCCGCCTCGATCCAGGCGGTCAGCCTGGGCCACGGCTTCGCCTGGCTGCCCCGCGCGCAGATTGCCGACGAACTGGCGAGTGGGCAGCTCGTGCCCTTGCCGCTGCGCGAAGGGCGCGAGCGCGTGGTGACGCTCTATCTCGTTCTCGCCGACCCCGACTTCGCCGGCCCCGGCGTCCGTCGTCTGGCGCAGATTCTGCGCGACGCCGCCCTGGCGTAAGGGGCGGGTTCATTCGCCCCATTTCGCTCGCCGAAGCCGCCCAAGGAATGATAGAGTCATCCCCCTGAACCGGCACCAGGGCCCTGGCCTGGCGTGTTGCAAGCGGATCGTTTCGGCGACCACTGACGGAGATGCGGCGGCTATGGAAATCAACGCTCACTATTCGACTCTCGGCGTTAACGTCGATGCCAGCCCGCAGCAAATCGGTACCGCCTACGCAGCGCAGCTGGCCGCTTTCCGAAAGCGTCTGGCGATCGCCGACCCGTTGCCGATCGAGCGACTCGACGCGCTACGCGAGGCCTATCGAATCCTCTCGTGCCCGCTGCAGCGGCGCGCCTACGATGCACAGCAGGCGCCACCCGGCGCTGCGCCCGGGTCTGCCGAGACTCGCGCCGACGGCGCGTTCGGCGCTGCCAGCGCCGGCGAAGCGGCAGTCGAATTCCATGGCAGCGGCGCCGAGTACTTCCGTATCTGGCTGGTCAATATCGCCCTGACGCTGCTGACGATCGGCTTCTACTCGGCCTGGGCCAAGGTCAGGCGCGAAAGGTATTTTCACCGCAACATGATGGTCGACGGTTCGTCTTTCGACTATCACGGCACACCGCGCGCGATCCTGCTCGGCCGCCTCGTGGTGCTGGCGTTTTTTCTGCTCGCCAGCCTCGCCGAGTACGTCGGACCTGGCGCCAGTCTGGCCGTCTCGGTTTTCGGTCTGGTCGCTTTTCCCTGGCTGCTGCTGACGTCAATACGCTTCAGGGCGCGCAACACCAGCTATCGCGGTATCCGCTTCGCCTTTTCCGGCAGCTATCTGAAGGCGCTGGTCCTGTTCCTGGTCCACGGCCCGCTGATTCTTCTGACGCTCGGTTTCTCCTTCCCGATTTTCCTGCAGCGGCAGAAGGCCTTTATTGCCAATCACCTGAGCTACGGCAGCGCGCCGCTTCGCTTCAACGCCCGCGCTGGCGACTTCTATCGCGGCCTCGCCGCAGCGCTGACGCTCTGGGCACTTTTGCTGGCGGGCGCCGTGGGTCTTGTCCTCCGCCTATTTTCCGGCCCCGGGTCGGCGCTGGGATTGGCCTTGATTCTCTTTGCCTTGCCTCTGCTCGGCCTGCTCTTCGTCTTGCTCCAACTCGTGTTTCTGCCGTACAGCCGCGTCGTCGGCAGCAATCTGCTGTGGAACCACATGCAGGTCGGCATCACTCGGTTTCGCAGCACGCAGCGGGTCCGCGCCTACCTCGCCATCGCGCTCAGCAACTGGCTATTGATCTTGCTGACGCTCGGCTTCTTCTGGCCGTTGGCGCAGATCAGGCTGGCGCAGTTCCGCGCCCGCAACCTCTTCGTCGTCGCCCCGCAGGCGCTCGCCGAAGTCGCCGCCAAGCCCCGCGAAAAGGCCTCGGCGCTGGGCAGTGAAGCAATGGCTGCACTCGATCTCGACATTGCCCTGTAGATGATCGACGCCTTCTACTACGACGGAAGAAGCGCGCACCGCCACCCCGTTCGGCTGGGAATCGACAGCGGGCAATTGCACATTCTCGGCGCTGGCGTGGCGCGACATGTGCCGCTGCGCGAGGTCGACTTCGGCGAGCCGCTTGCCGGCGCCCCGCGCTGCATCGAGCTCGCCGACGGCGGGCGCTGCGAGGTCGGCGATAGCGCGCAGCAGGCGGCGCTCGCCCGCCTGATCGCCGACACCGACGCGCACGAATCGCCGGTGGTCCGCATCCAGAAAAGCTGGCGCGCGGCGCTGGTGGCCTTTGTGCTGGTCGTCGCTGGCAGCGCTGCCGCCTATCTGTGGGGACTGCCCGAAGTTGCCCGGCTGGCGGCTCAAATGATTCCACCGACCGCTGTGCAGAAAATCTCGGCGACCGCACTCGCGCAGCTGGACCGCCAGCACTTCTCGCCCAGCCGGCTGAGCGGTGCGCGCCAGCAGCAACTGCGCGACAACGCCTCGACGTTCCTGACAGGCCCGGGGCTGCCGAACTGGCGCCTGCATTTTCGTTCGTCGCGCGCGCTCGGCAGCAACGCCTTGGCCCTGCCGGGTGGCGACATCATCGTCCTCGACGAACTGGTCACGCAACTCGACGAGGGCGAGATCAACGCGGTGCTTGCCCACGAGCTCGGCCATGTCGAGCATCGCCACGGTTTGCGTCTGCTGCTCCAAAAAGCCAGCCTGGCGATCGTCATGGCAGCCTGGTTCGGCGACGTATCGGCAGCGGCGGTCGGCATCAGCGGCGTGCTGCTGAGCTCCGGTTATTCGCGCGCCGCCGAACTCGAAGCCGACGCCTACGCCGCACGACTGCTGCTGCGCTGCTGCCAGTCAGCCGAAGCGCTGATCAGCAGCCTCGACCAGCTGGAGCGTCCGACGCGGAAAACCGGCGACCTCCTCGCCAGCCATCCCGACACCCGCCAACGCATCGCCGCCATCAGGGCCTTGTCACCATGACCAGCCGCGCCATAAAAACCGAAACCCGGCTCGCCGCCGGACTGCTGCTGCTTCTTTTCGGAGTCTGCGGACTCTTTGCCGCCTGGATCCCGCTGCTGACCCGATCGTCGATCATGGTCGGGGAATTCCCGGCCAGGGTCGCCATGAGCTGCGGCTACTGCGCCGTGGTGGTGATTCTCAGCTCGGCGGTCGACCGCGCCGACGGCGCTGCGGCGGTTGGCGCGTATCGCCTGATCGGGCGCTGGTTCTTATGGGCCGGCGCGTTCCTCGCCGCCCTTTCGATCAGTCTGGCAGTAACGCAAACTCGCTATGCCGACGACCTGTTAACGGCCACCAAGCTGTCAGCCGTTGTTCCGATCGGCCTGAGCATTTTCGTGCTCTTGGCCTACCTGATCGGCCGCCCGGCGAAACGCCAAACAACGTCGCGCCGCGCGCGCTGGACGAAACCCGCTCTGGCCATCATCCTCTGCGCGGTGGCCAGTCTGCTGCTCTATCAGCGTTACAGCGAGAAGCAGGAGCGCACGGCGCGCTACGCCGCCGAAGACGAAGCCGCGCGACGATTGGCCAAGCCATGGACGCTCGACCTAAACGCCTTTCATGGCGGCATGTCGGCGCAGGAGGTGCGCGCGCTGGCGGCAACGACCGGCCACTCGCTTCAATGCGCAGGCGATCTGCCGTCGGAAAATCGCCTGCGCCAGGACGACAAGAGTCAATGCTGGACCGCGCTGGGCAATGCCTGGGGCGAGCCGGCGCTGATCACCATGTTCGCCTTCAGCGAGGATGGCTTGCGCAATCATCTGCTGCGCTTTCCCGGCAGCTCGTGGGCGGCGATCGAAAAGAAGCTCGACGGCATGGGACAGCGCCTGCCGCAGGCCTTCGGCATCGACCCGGAGACGCGTTCGCCGATCATCGGCTGGCGCCTCGATTCCGGGCTGGTATTTTCCGCTCCGCCGGCCACCGGCTCGGAGCTCGCCGTGCTGTGGACCGCAAAGCGTGATCTGGCAATCGACCATTGCCCGTATCAGGGCGCCGCCAGCCGCCGCGATCCACAAGGCTATTCGGTGCCGATCAAGCAGTTATGGCCCGAAATCGATTGCGACAAGCGGCGCTAGGAAGTCGTTTGAGATCGATTGGGCGAATGAATTCACCCCAACACCACCAATCGAAGAAATTGCGCCCAAGCATACCGACTCTTGCTAGCATGCACGCCCTCAGGCATGACCAGCAAGGAGCAAAGGCTGCACGATGAATTCAACAAACCAAGGACCGCGCCCGACCGCCGGGCGCGGCGTGCTGATGGCACTGCTGGCGACCGTCGCCTACGCGCTGGTCGATACGCTGTCGAAATATCAGGCGCGCGACTATCCAGTCGAAATGATCGTCTGGGCGCGCTATGCGGTGCCACTCGTGTTGCTGCTCGCGGTGTTCCTGCCGCAACGTGGCCGGCGCATGCTGCGCACCGCATTTCCCCTGCTGCAGTTGCTGCGCGGCGTGTTGCTAACGGCCGGAACGCTGTTCATCGTTTTCGCCTATCGCGTGATGCCGATCGCCGAGGCGCAGGCGATCAGTTTCATTCACCCGCTGCTGCTCACGCTGCTGGCGGTCGTTTTTCTCGGCGAAAAGGTCAACCGCCTGGGCTGGGTCGCCGTGCTGCTTGGCTTTTCGGGCGTGCTGGTGATCGTCAGGCCCGGCGGCGCACTGTTCACCCCTGCAGCCCTGCTGCCTCTGGGTCTGGCCTTGAGCTTTTCCTCGTACCAGATCTTCACGCGAATGGTCGCCCGCAAGGAAGACTCGATCAACTCGCTCTATTGCGTGCTGCTCGTCGGCTCGGTGGTGATGAGCCTGGCGCTGCCTTTTGCCTGGATCGCCCCAACCGCCAAAGGCCTGCTCTTTTTTGCGCTGATTGGCATCACCTCGGGAATCGGCCATTTCCTGACGATCAAGGCACTCGAGTACGCGCCGGCGTCGCTGCTCGCACCCTTTGCCTATATTCAGCTGCTGTGGGTGAGCATTCTGGGCGTTGTGGTCTTTGGCGATTTTCCCGATTCGCTCACGCTGGCCGGGATGGCTATCGTCGTCGCTGGCGGCCTGCTGGTCGCCGCCTCACATCGCAGAAAAAACGGGGCGCCGTGATTTCCGGTCATGCGCCAGGCATGATCGGCGCGTAATCCCCGTAGCCATCCGGCCACGGCGTGAGAACCTCGAAGCCGCGCTCGGTGACAGCCACCATGTGCTCCCACTGGGCGGAAAGCGAACGGTCCTTGGTCACCACCGTCCAGCCATCGGGCAACTGCCTGATCGCCGCTTTGCCGGCATTGATCATGGGCTCGATGGTAAACACCATGCCCGCTTCAAGCTTCAAGCCCGCACCAGGTTTTCCGAAGTGAAGAACCTGGGGCTCGTCGTGGTAGATCTGCCCAATGCCGTGACCGCAGTATTCGCGAACGACGCTGAACCCCTCGCGCTCGGCGACGCTCTGGATGGCGTGACCGACATCCCCCAGCGTGGCTCCCGGGTGGACTTGCTCAATGCCTGCGCGCATCGCCTCGTAAGTGGTACGAACCAGTCGTTTGGCGAGGATGCTCGGTTCTCCGACGAAGTACATGCGGCTGGTGTCGCCAAACCAGCCGTCTTTGATGATGGCGATGTCGATGTTAACGATGTCGCCATTCTTCAATTTCTTGTCCGAAGGGATCCCATGGCAGATGACGTGGTTCACCGAAGCGCACACCGTCTTGGGATAGCCGTGGTAGCCGATATTGGCGGCGATCGCCTGCTGCACGTTGACGATGTAGTCGTGACAGCGCTGGTCCAGTTCGTTGGTCGTGACGCCTGGCTTCACATGCTCGGCAATCATTTGCAAGACATCGGCAGCCAACCGCCCGGCCCGGCGAGCCATGGCGATTTCGGCCGCAGAGCGGATGGCGACGCGCTTGGAGTGGGGTGTCATGCGGCGCTTACCAACGCTTAATTCGCTGTCAATTTCTTGATGACTTTGTCAGTGATATCCAATCGATTGCTGACCGCAACAGCCTCTTGAAAAATCATGTCCAAATGCTCCGCATCGGCAATTTGCGCGATGGCCTTGTTGGCCTTGTCGAGAAGGCTTGATGCTTCGCTGTTTTTCCGAATATTGAGGTCTTCCTGAAACTCTTGCTGCCGGCGCTGAAAACGCACTGATATCGCAGCGAGCTCTTCTTCCTTGGCTCGCCGCTGGCTATCGGACAGCGACGCGCCCTTTTCCGCCAGGGCCGCCTGACGCGACGCGATGTCATCGGCAATTCGCTGAAGATCCTGCCGACGCCCTTCAAATTCCTGTTCCATTTTTTTGCTTGCATTGATGGCTGCGGGAGCTTCGCGGATGACGCGTTCCATGTTGACGTAGGCAATCGTCAATTCATCAGCGTAAGCCTTTAGAAAGAGGGGAACCACGATCAGGCAGGAAAGTAACGCAAGCTTTAATTTTTTTTCCATGAAGCACCTCGGTGTTAAAAAATAGGGAACAGGGCAAGACTTGATATCTCATCAGGCAGATGGTGATGGCGCGAGTCAATCGGATGAACATTGTCCGTTCAGGAAATCAGTCCAGAACACTTTGCCGCTGCCTGGGTGGCGGGGCCATCTGGATGACCGGCAGGTGGCGATGGCGACCGCCAACAATTGGCCTTCGTCGGCATTTTAATCCCGAATGGGCGGAATCGCTGAGCGAAGAGCCATTCAAGCTGGAAAACCTAGCCACTGCTCAGTTGTACCTCGCCAAGCGACGAAGCGCTATGGTCTCTCAGTCCGAGTTCTTGTCTCATAGCCTGCCGGACCGAAAACCGCCAGCGAAGGGATTATCGGCCGTCTCCTGTGACGAGACGACGCCATCGCCATCAGGCCATCTACGGGAACATCGCCTTGAGCGCATTGATCATCGCCGGACTCAGTTGCTTGAACAGTTCGGCGTTGTAGGAACCATTGTACGGGACGGGAATCGGCGCGTTGCTCAAATCGACGAATTGGATCGTCGGGTCGGGCGTTCCCGAGTTATCCTGAACCCGCGTCGGATCCATGGTCGGCAGGGCTAGACCAGTGGCGACGCCCTTGAGATTCGCGTAGTTCGGATTGCTCAACTGGACGTTGTTCTGAACGATCTGCTGCGTCGCAATCGCGTACTTGCGCGACGTTGCCGCTGGCGTTCCAGCGGCGACCGACGGGTCGACGTTGACGGTCACGATCGAAACCGTGTAGTCGCTGTTGAGATAGATCTGGAAGGTCCGGAACTGTTGCGGCCAATCCCTCAGCGACGATGTCTCGACCTGCCAGAAGCCCTGCTCGGGCTTGGCTTTATCGGCCGACGGAAAAGCCTTGACGGTATTGAGATGACGATGGCCGGCGACCCACATCAGCAGGTTCGGACAGCTCTGCAGCTTGGCGACCAGGTCGGTCAGCGTCACGGCATTCTGGTATTGCGCCGGTACATTCACATACTGCGGCGCCGTCGTCGGATTCGCGGGCAGCACGGGCGCCCACCATTCGGTCAGCGCGCCGATCGCCGCAACGCCGATCGGCACGTGGGCGGCGATGATCATCAGCTGGTTGGCCGCCTGCCCCTTGTCGAGTTCGGCTTGCAGCCACGTCCAGCGCTTGGCGTCGAGGTAACCATGGCCGTGAATGTCGGTCGCACCGTCGTATTCCGACCGCGTGTCGTCGAGAACGATCACCTTGAGCGGCACCTTGGCGTTCGGAACGAAGCTGTAGCAGGCGAAGCCGTCGCTGGCCAGCGCCGGGTCGACCAGGTTGAAGCCGTGGCCGACCGGGTTGCTCGTCGTATTGAAGAATTCCTGCACCCAGCCCGATCGCACCAGCGAGCGGCGATTGGCATCGGCGGTGACCTTCGGCGCGCCGGCGGCAAACGCCGGATCGCTGGCCGGACCCGAATCAATTACCTCGCCATAGGGCGACGCGCCGTCGAGCACGCCCATGTAATAGGACGGCTTGGTCAACATGCTCGCCAGGTCGATCAGGATCGGGAAGGTCGTCGGCAACAAGGCAAGAACATCGCCAACCGCCCAGACCGAGTCGGCAAGGTAGGAATTGCGCAGGCCATACGCCGGATAGCCATCGACCGGAAACGAGCCGATGTAGAAATGATCGTGGTTGCCGAGCGCCTGATACCAGGCAATCGACTTGTCGAGCCCGACCGCCTGGTAAGGTTTCTGGTAGTCGATGCTGTCGGCGCCAAGATGATCGCCCGAACTCGGCGTGATGACCTTGCCGTCGATGACGTCGATGTACCAGCGCAGTTCGTTGTACGAGGTGTTGTTGCAGGTATCGCCGAGCGAGATGCCGAAATCGAAGGGGTCCTGCTGGTGCAGCGCGTTGGCCGTCTGCATCGCGGCGTCGAGCACATGGGTGGTACACATCATCACCGGCGAGTAGATCGAGGTATTGTTGTACGAGCCCGGATCGAGTTTCTGGATATAGGTCAGCTGATTCGGCGCTTCCTTGTCGGTGATATGGATGTCGGTGAAGGCGAAGAAATTGAGCAGCTTCGTCTTCCGCGTCGGCACGCTGTAGCCGGCGGGCATGATATCGGTCGGTCTTTGCTTGAGCGGCAGCGGCGAGCCGAAGGTCCAGTTGCCGTAGCCGTATTTGGCGTATTGCGCCACTTCCCTGAGCTGCGAAGCGTTCAGTCCGGGCAGGCTGGCGGGGAACGAGAGCATCCGATCGAGCGTCGTTTTGACATTGGGGTCGATCGGGTACGACGCTATCGCCGCAGCGCCGCTGTCGCTGCTGCCACCGCCACAACCGAAGGTCAATGAACCCAGCGAAATCGCACCGACGGTCCCGGCGGAATACTTCAGAAATGTCCGCCGCGTGATTTGGCCGACACAGGGAACACCGGCGCGCTTCGTCGAATCGTTGTGATTCATCATTTCTCCCCTTCACGAGTCTCGGCGCGAATCGCGCAGCTGTGGGCATTATGCCCTGGCTTCTCGCTTGCAGACGAACGAGAACGCCAAATCCATGATTTTGTCGTGGTCTTTGTTTCGCCGCGCTAGAATCGCAGCAGCTTCGCGAAACCCTCTCCTGCTTACCGGAAAAAAGTCATGAATAGAATTGTACAGTCGCTGGTCCTGAGCTTCGCGCTGACACTGCTCGCTGGATGCGGCGGCGGCTCGGGTTCGGGTTCAAATACTCCCGCGCCGCTTTCCGCAGACAACCTCAACCTGATTTTCGTCGTCAGTCCGGACCTCGCGTATCACGCCGAAGGCGACTTGTACAAAGATACCGCCAACCTCACCAACCAGGGCGTGCAACGCTCGCTGATGCTGGCCAGCTACCTGCAGCAGCAGGTGTTGGGGACGAACAAGGTGAGCCGCATCTACGCGCTGCAGCCGATGAGCCACCTGCAGACGACCAACGCCACCCCCGACATGAGCGCGCTGCTTTACATCGAGCAGTTCGCCATGCTGAACCAGATCACGCTGTCGAGCGGACAAAACTCGGCATCCAACTACGGCTACCCGATCAATGTCTCGTACAAACTCGGATCACTGCCTGACGGCGTCGCGACGCCCGACCCGAAAACCCCCTGCTCGACCTGCCAGGGCCTCGTCTTCAACGACAGCAAAGGCGACAACGCGGCGCTGGTCGATGCCATCGTCAAGACCAAGGCGCCGGGCTTTCACGTCTTCTCGGCGCCGTGGGAAACGATCAGCGCGCTGCTCTCTAGCATCAACACGCGCCAAGGCTACCAGCTCGCGCTGCCGGCGCGCTATACCGGTCCCAACGCCGTCCATGCGATCTCGATCACGCCGTCGGGTGCCGCCAGCCTGATCACTTACGACAGCGCCTTGAGCCCGCCGGCGAGCTATCCGGCACTCCCACCGCCGCCGCTCGGCAACACCGCCTGCACGGTACTCACGCCGTCGCCGTTTGCCATCACCGCAACGGGCGCACCAGCGGGAACCAACACCAACCAGACGCTTTACCTGGTGCGGCACGCCGAGGCGCATCCGACCAACTGGTGGGAAAGCGGCAACTACGTCGCCGCCGGACAATGGCGCGCGCTCGCTCTTGGCAGTACGCTCGGCGACACGCTGCGCGGCAAGATCGCTCCCAGCCAGGTGTGGTCGATCGATCCGGCGCAGGTCATCCCGGGCGCCAGCAGCAGCTGGGGCAATTCCAGCTGGTCGTACGTCAGGCCTTCGCTGACCGTCGCGCCCTACGCCATGGCCAACAACCTGCCTTACAATCTGGTCGCCGATTTCGAGCTCTTCGCTGTCGACTCGCCGTCGAAGACTCGGGATTTCTTCTTCAAGACCGCGAAATTCTCGGGGACGACCATGTTGTTGGCATGGGAACACGACCACATTCCATGGATCGTCGACGCGTTGCTCGCGGGTTATGCGAGCAAGAGCCAGAGTTTGGCACCGGCGTGGCCGGGCGCCGACTACGACAGCATCTGGACGGTGACGCTCGACGCCGTGGGCAACGCGACGGTGACCAACGCCAAGTGCGAAGGGATCGATCTGGGGTCGCCGCTACCGAGCACCGCGCCAGTGTTCTGACCGTCGGTCACCCCCGGCGCATCCAGACGATCTCGGGAATCTTGTTGCGTTGCCGATAGAGCAAGGCCTGCAGACGCACCTGCGCGCGACCGAACCAGGACTGTGCTTCGGACAGGAAATATTGGCTCTCGACCGTATACGCCGACGAAACGGCAGTGTTGCGCAAGCGTTCAGGCAAAGCACCGGTAAAATCGCCAACGCTCTTGAAATACGCCGATGCGCGCCGACTAAGCAGCTGATCGGCTTCTCCGGAAGACAGCCCGGGCGTCACCGCCATCAGCACTTCCGGCAGTGCAAAATTGACATTGACCGCCGTGGCCTCCGGCAGCATCACCAGCAGCGGCTCGAGCGCGGCAAGCTTGCCCGCATCAAGCCCGGCCAAGTCAGAGAGTTCAGCGAGATTGACGAGCGGCAGCAGCTTGCTGGCTTTGTTCGCGGTGCTGCTCGACTGGATCAGTGCCGCCTGCTTGGCCACCGCCAGCGCCATTTTCCCGGCCCACTCGGTGGGCAGGCCGCGCGTCGCCAGCAGTCTTTGCAGCACGACCACGTTGGCCTCGCTGACCTTGCCGCCGCTTTGCAGATTGAACAGATTGAAGCGCCCCTGCAGCTCGATCAGGCGGCCGCTGACACGACCTTCGTCGACGTTGATCGGCGGCACCGGGACGGTCCACGTTTCGAGCAGATGATCGACCTGCGTGTTGCGCATGTCGTCGCGCAAAGTCAGACGCGCCAGGTCGACCGCCGCAAAAGCGACGGCCTGCGCTGCCGACAGATCGTTGCGATTCTCCATCTGGTTGAGCCACTGGCGTTCGCGCGCCGTCAAGGCGAAGGCCAGCGAAGCGACCATGGCGGCAATCAGGATCGCGGTGACGACCGCGATGCCTTGCTGTTTTCCGGGCAGTGACGTGGGCGAGTTCATGGCAGGTAATAGACCCGTTCAAACTGCCCGCGCCCGACCAAGGACAGGCGAATGCGGATAGCGCGCGGCCTGATCTGCGCTTGATCGCCCGGCCACGCCGAGCGCCAGGCATTGTTGGCGTCGAGGTAGGCCGCCGTGCAATCGTCGACATTGCGCAACAAGGGATAGACCGGTGCCGCCGACGTCGCGGTCGTCGTCTGGTTGCGGTTGATCGGTTCGACGCTCAAGCTCAGCACGCCGTTGTCGCAGCGGTAGACGACATGCACCGGTGAGCGCTCCGCATCGTGGCGCGAGAGCTCGATCAGAAATCCGCCCGCCTCGGCGGTCCGCGCCGAAAGCGGCGGCAAAAGCTCGCCGCTGTCGGCGCGCAGCAGATGCGGCAGGGTCTGCGTAAAGTCCATCTCCATGCGGTCGAAGACCTGCCCGAGTTCGCGCCAGAAACGGATCTCCTGGTCGAGCGAGCTTTTGGTCGAAGCCACCGCGTTGAGCCCGCTGTAGGCGATCGCGCTGGCAATCGCAAAGATCGCCAGCGCGACCAGGATTTCGAGCAGCGTAAACCCGCGCTGCGTACGCTCAGTTCTGCTGGCGCGCGACATAGTTCACCTGCCGGGAAACGACGTGCTCGGGGTTGTCGGGAAGAAACACCTTGATTTCGACGCGCCGGAAGCTGTAGTTGGGCGTCACCGAGACTTCCTGCCGCCAGTCGAATTCCTGCATTCCCTGGGTGGCTTTGCCGCTCAAGGCGCCGGGCTCGGGAAAGAGGCGCGCGGCGAGCAACTGGTTGCTCACGTTCTGCGCGACCCACGCCGCCGCCGTGCGCGTTTTCAGATCGTATACGGTGTCGATCGAAAAACGCGTCGAGCGCATCGCCGCCGCCATGGCGATACCGATAATCGCCAGCGCGACCAGCGTCTCGATCAGCGCAAAGCCACTCCGTGCGGTGCCCCTATTGCGCATGTCGTGTTTCGAAGCGTCCCAAGGCGTCGGCCAGCACCTCGACGCGCGACGATCCGGCGGCCAAGGTCAGCGCGAATGGTTCGACCAGACCATAGGGCGAAAAAACGATGCGTTCGCCGAGCGGGCGCGCCGAGCCGTTGAGGCGCAAGGCGTTAAGCTCGACACCGCGGATGAAGCGGCTGGCGCTATCGGCGCCGGGCAGGGGAATCCACGTGGCGTTGTCGGCCGCCAACCAGAACTGGTAGCCCTGACCGTCACTGGAAAAGGCAATCGGCCGGCCACGGATCACCGCTTCGTCACGTGCCGATTCAAGCCGTCGTGTCAGATCTTCGGCGGCATCGCCCAACCGGCTGGCGTCGGAATGCTCAAGCCTGACCATCGCCAAGCCGGCCATGATCGCCATGATCGCGCAGACGACCAGGATCTCGACCAGGGTAAAGCCGCGCGCAACGCGGTACAGGCCGGCTCGCAAAGTCTTGGCTCAGAGCATCCACGAACCGAGGTCGGCGTCGAAGCCTTCGCCGCCCTGCTGACCGTCGGCGCCATAGCTCATGACGTCGATTTCGCGCTTGATTCCGGGGTTGAGGTAGAGGTAGTCGTGGCCCCACGGATCCTTGGGCATTTTTTCGAGATAACCGCCGCCCTTCCAGTTGCCGGGCACCGGATCGGTCGTCGGTTTTTCGACCAGCGCCTGCAGTCCCTGGTCGGTGGTCGGATAACGGCCATTGTCGAGCTTGTAGAGCTTGAGCGCGGCGACCACGGTGCCGATGTCGTGCTTGGCGGCAACGACACGCGCCTCGTTTGGACGGTCCATGATCTTGGGCACAATCAGGGCGCCGAGAATCGCCAGGATCGACACCACCACCAGGATTTCGATCAGGGTAAACCCCATTTGCTTGTATCGTTTCATCGCTTGCTCCGAAGACTATTTGACGAATTGGTTGATTTCAAAAACGGGCAGCAGGATGGCCAGCACGATGAACAGCACGACGCCGCCCATGAGCAGCACGACGGCCGGCCCGAGCAGGCTGGTAAAGGCTTCGACGCGCCGCGACAGGTCGCGCGACAGTTCCTGCGCGGCGCGTTCGAGCATGCTGTCGAGGCGCCCGGTCGCTTCGCCGCTGGCCGTCAGGTGGATCAGCATCGGCGGGAACTGGTGCGTCGCGGCGAGGGCGCGCGAGAGCGCGACGCCTTCGCGCACCTGAGCGGCGGCCTGGCTGGCGGCAGCGCGCTGGACGCGGTTGCTGATCACCCCCTCGGCCGCCGACAGCGCGGAGAGCAGCGGAACGCCGCTACCGACCAGGATCGCCAGCGTGCTCGAAAAGCGCGCGGTATTGGTCGCCCGTTCGAAACGACCGAAGAGCGGCAGATTGAGCCGCCAGGCGTGGAAGCGCAGGCGAAAGGCGTCGTTGCGCAGTCCGTAAGCGAAGGCTGCGCCGCCGAGCAACGCGGCCAACAGGAAGATGCCGCCCCAGTCGCCAACGATGGCGCTGGTCGACAGCAGAATTCGCGTCATGATCGGCAGCGTCTGCTTGGCGCCCTGAAAGACCTGGACCATTTGCGGAACGACCCAGGTCAGCATGCCGACGATGACCAGCAGCGAAACGCCAAAAACCACCGCCGGGTAGATGAAGGCCAGCGCCACCCGAGAGACCAGTTCGGCGCGCTCTTCGAGATAGACCGCCAGGCGCTGCATGACGTGCGGCAAGCGTCCTGATTCTTCGCCGGCGCGCACCAGCGTCGGGTAAAACGACGGAAAGGCGCGCGGCAGCTTGGCCATTGCCGCCGACAGCGACAGCCCGCTGGCGATGTCGCTGCGCAGCGCGCCGATCAACTGCTTCTCGCGCTCGCTTTCGGACTGGTCGACGAGCACGGTGAGCGCGTCGTCGACCGTCAATCCGGCATCGAGCAACGCCGAAAACTGCCGCGAGAAGCTGGTTAGCGCCGACGTCGCCAGGCGCAGCCTGGCGCGCTCGGAAAGCGTCGATTGATCGGCCTCGACCTCGGTCGCCAGCAGGCCGCGCTCGCGCAGAATGATTCTGACCTGACGCGCGCTGTCGGCGTCGAGCTTGCCGCTGGCCGCGCGACCGCCGTCAAGCGGAATGGCTTTGTAGCGAAAGACGCTCAAAAAGGCCTCTCTTCACGCGCAAGACTTGCAAACGACATGAGCTGTCCCTAGAGCGTGATCAGGTAACCGTCGCCGGCCCGCGGCAGCTGGGTCAGCAACGGCGACAAGCCGGGGATCGGCGCGCTTGGCGTGAGCACCAATCGCCCGTCGACCTGCGAGCGATTGACGTCGAATTGCCCCTGGCCGGTGGCGCCCAGCAGCCCGGGCGACGAGCTCAGCGTCCACCGTCCTTTGCCGTCGGCGGCAACGTCAAGCTCGAAGCGATAGCTGCCGAATTGCCCCGATTGCGCCGCCAGCGCCGAAAACGCGCGGTCCACATCGACCGCGGCTTTGATCGGTGCGGAGAGACTCAGGCGGCCGCTCGTGACATGCAGCAGCGCACCGAGCTGCGCCATCTTCAATTTCGGATGCAGCGCCGCCAGCGGTTCGAGCGGCAGGTACACGCTGACCTCATTGAGCTGCGCGCCGGTCGCGCGCAGCGCGAGGTTCAACGCACTGGTCTGCTCGCCGAAACGACCGCTGACCGCCCATGTCAGCGCGCCCGAGATCAGCGCCTGTGGCCGGAAATGCCATTCGACGCGTTCCTGAACGATCATCCCATCGACGCCGATCGCCGATAGGCTGCCGTTCCACAACGACCCCTCGACGTTCTTGAGCTGAATGGTTTTCGGCAGCCACAGGGTGACCAGGCTCGCTGGCGCACGGATCACGCCAAACAGCGCGAAAACGGCCAGCACCGTGATCAGGACGCGACGCGGCAGGCGCTTCATGACGTCCGCTCCAACTCGACGACCAGACGCGATGCGGTTGCCGGAGCGGGGTCGGTCTTGGCGTTCACGACGACGACTCGCGCGCCGGATTCACGACGCAGGAATTCGAGCAATTCGAGGGCTTCTTTCATCGGCAATTCCGGCAAGCGCAGTTCGACTCGCGACGCTGACAAGGCGCGCAATTCGCCGCTGATTTTCTTCTCGGCGAGCAAGCCGAAAAGCGTGCTGCGCAGGTCCGCCGCGCTGGTCGCGCTGGGCGCGCGCGCGTGGTTGAGCGGCTGCGCACGCATCGCATAGAGTTTCGATTCGAGTTCGGGAACCCGCTTTTCCAGTTGATCGATGCGTCTGCCAAGCGGCGAGAGCACGGCAAACCAGAGCAGCAGGATCGTCGCGATGATCGCCCAGGCGAGAAGAATGCTGCGTTCCCGTGGCGAACGGGCGTGCCACCAGAGCATCGCCTTCTCTTTCATATCATGCATGATTTTGGCGTTCATTTATCGGGCCCGGCTAAATTGCAGGCGCGTCAAGCCGGTTTCCGCCGGCGTCGATTCGGGGCGACCGACGCTATCGAGTTGAGTCTTGAACTGGGCGACTTCGGTGTCGGTCAGCGTGAGCCGGACAAAACCGTCGCGCGCTTCGATGCGGCGCGGGTGGACCGGCGCGTTGAGGCGAGATGCCAGATCGAGCACGTCGTCGAGCGCATCGCCGCGCGCCGCTCCGCTCTGCTCGCGCAGCTTGCTTTCCCATTGCAACAGCGGATCGACGATCGGCGTCCCCGGGAAGGTGGTGGCGAAGGTCTGGCGAATTTCGTGACGCAGACGCGACTCCCGGTTTTCCAGTTGCCGCCAGTGCGCCACGCTGCTGGCCAGCAGCAGCGCGCCGGACAAGGCGAGCATCAAGGCGGACAAACGCAAGCGGCGCGGGTCGAAGCTCTTCTTGTTGAAGCGGGAGAACGACGCGGGCAAGCGAACGCGGCACGAGGCCGGGGTCGGCAAGCGGTAAAGATCGGGCACCAGGCGTATTTGCTGCGCCCCCGCTAGCAATGCCATCGTCGCCATCGCATTAACCAAGCCCACGCGCCCGTCGCTCATGCGGAAGAGCGTACCGTCGGAAATCTGCGCACAGGCAATGGCGTCGCCGTCCGCCGCCAGCAATTCATAGTCGGGGAAGACTCTATCGAGCCGCAAGCCGGTGGCGGTCAAGCGCGTCAGTTCGCTTTCCAGCCAACGGCGGCTGCACACCCAGGTCAGCCTTTGCGTTCCAAGCTGTGGGCCGGGCCAGCTCAACACATCGGCGCGGTCGCCGAGCAGGCGGTCTTCGAGCGCCTGGGCGATCAGCGCGTCAAAATGCTTTCCCGCCTGCACCGGCAAATCGAGCTGGTGAGCGGCAACGCGCTTGGCCGGGACGACGACTTCCAGTTCGTCATGACTCGGCAGACGATCCAGCGCATCGACGCCGTGCGCCACGCAGCGCGACTCGGAATCAAAGCCGAACCAGGGCAGTTCGGCCCACTCGGCGGCGGGAAGAACGACGCGCAGTACGTGAAAATGGCGTTGACTGCTCATGGTCAGGCGTCCCGCGTCACACGCAGGATTTCATCGAGCGTCGTTTCGCCGGCCAGCACGCGCGCGATGCCATCGGCACGCAACAGCGTCATGCCGCCCTGCACCGCCTGGGCGCGCAACTGCTGTTCGTTGCCGCCCTGATGCACCAGCGTGCGCAGCGATTCATCGACGGTCAATAGCTCGTAGAGCCCGGCCCGGCCGCGATAACCGCTGTGGCTGCATTCGGGACAGCCGACGGCGCGATAGAGGGTGACCGGCCGATCGAGCCCGAGCGCCTCCATTTCGCCGGGGTCGGCGACATACGGCGTTTTGCAGCTCGGGCACAAGGTGCGCGCCAGACGCTGGGCGAGCACGCCGAGCGTCGACGAGGCGAGCAGAAACGGCTCGATGCCCATGTCAACGAGGCGCGTGATGGCGCTCGGCGCGTCGTTGGTGTGCAGCGTGGCGAGCACCAGGTGGCCGGTCAGCGAAGCCTGCACGGCGATCTGCGCGGTCTCCCGGTCGCGGATCTCGCCGATCATGATGACGTCCGGGTCCTGGCGCAGGATGGCGCGCAGCGCGCGCGCGAAGCTCATTTCGATGCGCGAGTTGATCTGCGTCTGGCCGACGCCGTCCAGATCGTATTCGATCGGGTCTTCGACGGTCATGATGTTGGTTTTCGTGCTGTCCATCGACGACAGCGCCGCATACAAGGTGGTGGTCTTGCCCGAGCCGGTCGGTCCGGTCACCAGCAGGATGCCGTGCGGCTGTTGCAGCAGGTGTTGCAGGCGGCTGAGCGTTTGCGGTCGCATGCCGAGCTTTTCGAGGTCGAGCCGACCGGCCGACTTGTCGAGCAGGCGCAGTACGACGCGCTCGCCGTGACCGGTGGGCAGCGTCGAGACGCGCACATCGACCGGGCGGCCGGCGATGCGCAGCGCGATGCGGCCGTCCTGCGGCAAGCGCTTTTCGGCGATATCGAGCCCGGCCATCACCTTGATCCGCGAAACCATCGCCGAATGCAGTCCGCGCCGCGGTTCGATCACGTCGCGCAACTGGCCGTCGATGCGAAAGCGCACCGTGGCGCGCGACTCGAACATTTCGAAATGCAGATCGGACGCCCCCTCGCGCAGCGCCTGCGCGAGCAAGGCATTGATCAGGCGGATCACCGGCGCGTTGTCTTCGGCGTCGAGCAGATCTTCGAGTTGCGGCATCTCTTCGAGCAGATCCGACAGATCGCCGATCTCGGCCATGTCATCGACCATGCTCGCCGCGCGACCGCCACCGTCGTTGAAGACCTGGCCCAGCCGTTGCTGGTAGTCTTCTTTCGACAGAATATTGAGGTTCAAGGGCAAGCGGGTATGGCGCTGCAATTCGCTCAAGGCCGAGAGATCGCCGTCGCGGCGAAAAAAGACCGTCAGCGCGCCGTCATCCTCGCCCGCGTCGAACAAGCCGAACTCCCGCGCGAAAGCGTACGGAACGAGGGAAGCGCTCATGGCTGCGGACGGTCCGCCAGCGGCCTGACTTCGCTGCGCGCGTCGACCACCGGGACCGGCGCCAGCGGCGGCAGCTGCACCTTGGGCGGCGCGTCGAGCACCAGGCTCTTGGGCATCTCGAAGCGCCCCTGCTCGGCGCGGATATAGTCGTAGCGTTCGGACGACAGCGCAGCGCTCGACTTGGCATCGCGCAGCACGGCCGGGCGCAGGAAAACCATCAGATTGGTCTTGCTGTGGTCGCGAGTTTCGTAGCGGAACATGCCGCCGAGCCAAGGAATGTCGCCGAGCAGCGGCACCTTGTTGACGGCCAGCGCGACCCGGTCTTCGATCAACCCGCCGAGAACGATGGTCTGGCCGTCGTCGACCAGCACCTTGGTCTCGATCAGCCGGATCCGGGTGGCGATTCCCGCGCCGTTGGTATTGACCGAGTTGTCGATGCTCGACACTTCCTGGACGACGGTCAGCGTGATCGAGCCGCTGTCGGAAACCTGCGGCTTGATCTTGAGCTTGATGCCGATATCCTTGCGCTCGACGGTCTGAAACGGATTGCTCGAACTGTTGGCCGAGGTCGTATAGGAGCCGGTCAGGATCGGGATATTCTGCCCGACGGTGATCTTGGCTTCTTCGTTGTCGAGCATCAGCAGATTCGGCGTCGACAAGACGTTGCCGTCGCCGAGCTTTTCGATGGCGGTCGCGAGAACGCCGAAGGTGCCGCTCGAATTGACCAGGCCGATGTCAAACCCGACCGGAATCGACACCGTGCCTTTCGATTTGTAATCGGAATACAAGGTGGCCAGATTGGTCCCGGTCGGACTGATCGACTGCAGCGCGCCGCCATTGACTGAATTGTTACCCGCCCCGGCGACCCACTGCACGCCGAGCTCGGTGGCTTTTGAGACGTCAACTTCGGCGATCAGCGCCTCGATATAAATCTGCGCCCGGCGCACATCGAGCTTGTCGATCACCGTGCGCAGGTTGTTGTAGACGTGATCCGGCGCGGTGATGACCAGTGAATTGGTCACGGCGTCGGCCTGGATCAGCACCGTGGCGCCGCCGACCTGGACGTTGACGCTGGCGGTCTGCGGCGTGGACGATGTCGTTGACGAGGTCGTCGGCGAAGTCGTCGGCGAAGCCGTCGGCGAAGCGAAGCTGTTGCCGGTGCCTGAAGTATTGGTGCTGGCGAAGCCGCTATTGGATGAACTGGCGCCACTGGCGCCCGAGGCGGAGGCGCCGGATCCGCCATCCTGGCCGGTCAGGATGCCTTTCAAGGTGCTGGCCAGGCGCACGGCTTCGGCGTTGCGCAGATAGACGACGTTGATATTGCTGCCCGACGCCGCCGGGATGTCGAGGCGGGTCACCAGCGATTTGATCTGCTTGGTGTGCGAGGCCGCTTCGCTGCGCACCAGCAGCTGGTTGCCGCGCAGATCGGGGACGATGACCGTGCGGCGGACGCCTTCGGGGATCGGTTGCGGCGCGGCGATGCCCTGCACCACCACCTCGGGCAGCAGGCGCGCAATGGTCTGGACAATGTCGAGCACCGAAGCGTACTTGACCGGTATCGTCAGCACCTCGCCCGCTTGCGGCTGGTCGACGCTTTCGATGATCTGGCTGATGCGCGCGACGTTATCGGCGTAGTCGGTAATCACCAGGGTGTTGTTGCCCTGGTAGGCGGCCATGTAGTTATTGGCGGATACCAGCGGCCTGAGCGTCGTGACCAGTTGCGTCGCCGACTCGTAGACCAGCGGATAAACCTTGGTGATCATTTGGTCGCCCGAACTTTTGCCCTTGCGGGTAAAAACCTGCGTGGCCTGGGTCTTGGCGTCGGCGTCAGGCATCACCTTGACGATGCTGCCATTTTCAACGGCGGTGAAGCCCTGCTGACGCAAGGCCGAGAGCAGGATCGGATAGACCAGGTCGCGCGCCACCGCTTGGTTCGAGATGATGTTGACCGAGCCCTTGACCTTGGGATCGATGACAAAATTCTTGCCGGTGATCACCCCGACCGCCTTGATCGTCGACTCGATGTCGGAATTGACGAAATTGAGCGTCACCAGATTGTCTTGCGCGACGGCTGAGGATAAGCAGGCGACCAGCAGCAACGCCAGCAGGCAGGGGCGGAAGACATTTTTCATGGTTGGATTTCGTAGTGCTGGGTCAGGTGAGCGCCGTTGCGCACGAGGACGATATCCACCGGAGCGGACTGTCCGAAGTAATGAAAGATCAGCGAAATGTCGGCCAGCTGATCGAGCGGACGTTGGTTGATTCGCTTGAGAATATCGCCGCTTTTGAGCTGCAGCAGTTTGGCCAGCGGCTGGCTGGAGGCATTGACGACCCGGATGCCGCCCTCGGGCGCTGCGGCCAGTCCTTGATCCCAGTTGCCGAGGTTGCCGCCCTGGATCAGCGTGGCCATCTGGCCGCGCGTCAGGCGGATCGGCGGAAGAGCGCGCGCTGACGCCGACTCGACTTTGGCAAACAAGGGCGTGGCAGCCGACGTCGGCAGCGAGAATTTTAGCTCTTTGCGCACCCCGGCCTGCTCGATGGTGATCTGGTTCGGCTCGACCGCCACCAGTTTGCTGCCCGGCCGTATTTCCATGCCGACACGAACCGCGACGCTGGTGCCGCCGCTCTTGAGCAAAGCCACGCCATTCCTGCCGGCAACCACCGCCATCAGCGTGTAGTCGCCCAGCACCTCGGCAACGGCTTTGCCGTCGGCACCGTACCAGCGCAGAAAGGCGTCGCGCGAAACCTGGCTGGCGGCTGAATTCTGCCGCGGCATCTGCAGATTGACGTCAGCTGTCGGCGGCGAAAACAGCAGCCAGAATAGCCCGGACAGCTGCCAGCACAGCACGACGACAAGAAATCTTTCGAGCCAGATCGGCAGTCCCGACAAATGAGGTCGGCAACGCGGAATCGCGGCAGCAAACGATGAAGACCAGTTGGGGCTAATGGCCGGCTCCTTTGTTTCTTTCGATTTCTCTCATGTCGTCTTTACCGCCAAACAGCGCAGTCGCTCCCGGCCAAAACACAATTCCAACGCGAACAAAAACCGGCTTGCGACAGCATAAGCGAGCGCGAGCTAAAGGCTCTGCAACATCGGGATGCTTCTGAACGTCCTGTAGTAAATTGCCACGCCTCGGTTGGCGATCTGATCTGCGCGGAGAACCGGGCATCGTCGCTTGCCTGACGTCGTCTGGCTGCTGATTGTACCTTGAGCCCGCTCACCCGAGGCGGTTTTCGTAGGCTGACACGATACCGGAGTCAGTAATCAGAAAGGGGTTCTGGCCGGATCAATGTTTGCTGCACAGGGCGCTAATGTAATACGAGATATCGATCAGGCACATACCGTTTACTCATGCCCTTCATGCCCACGCAAGCACTCAACCACTCTGCGCGAACGTCGCTGACGGCTAGCCGGCAGAAAGATCACTTTAAAACGGACATTCTGTTCGGCGGCCGGGCCAAGCTTAGCCGGCGACGGCGCCGCCCCCCTGAGCGCCCCGCTCAGAGCATTTCAAGCGGTTTGGCGCGGCGCGGCGGCGGGAAGATCGCGTCGAGCGCCTGCAGCACGTCATCGCCAAGCGGACACGCGAGCGCACCATAGTTCTCGTCGACGTGCGCGCCTTGCGCGGCTTTCGGGATCGCGATCACGTTGCGCCTGGACAATACCCAGGCGAGCGCCAGCTGCGCCGCCGGCTGCCCGATTTGCGCGGCGAGTTTCTGCAGGCGTGGCTCATCGAGCAATCGCGCCTGTTCGATCGGCGAATACGCCATCAGCGGAATTTTGCGCTCGCCGCACCACGGCAGCAGGTCCCATTCGATGCCGCGCCGCGAAAGGTTGTAGAGCACCTGGTCGGTCGCCACGCGATCGCCGCCGGGTGTGGCAACAAGTTCGGCCATGTCCGCCGGATCGAGGTTGGAAGCGCCCCAGTGCCTGATCTTGCCGTCGCGCTGCAATCGTTCAAAGGCGGCGATCGTTTCGCCGAAAGGCACGTTGCCGCGCCAGTGCAGCAGATAAAGGTCGATGCAGTCGGTAGCGAGTCGCGTCAGGCTGCGCTCGCAAGCGGCGATGGTGCCCTGCCGGCTGGCGTGATGCGGATAGACCTTGCTGACCAGGAAGACCTGCTCGCGGCGACCGGCGATCGCCTTGCCGACCAGCGTTTCGGCGGCGCCGTCGCCGTACATCTCGGCGGTGTCGATCAAGCTCATGCCGAGTTCGATGCCACGCTGCAGGCTGCGGATCTCCTGCTCGCGCAAGGCGCGGCTCTCGCCCATGGCCCACGTTCCCATGCCTAGCGCGGGAACCTGCTCGCCATCAGAGAAACTTACAAATTTCATCCCAAAAACCTCAGTTAACCACAACGAACACAACGATCACGAAGAAAAAACAATTGCTTGCAATGCATCGATGTATCAGCGAAATGGAGAGTCACAGAAACCGCTAAGAACCAAGGATCTTCGTTGTGTCCGTTGTGTCGTTGTGGTTTGAATACGGTTTCTAGCTTCATGACTATCTCCGTCGGGCAGGAACTCAGTCTGGCGACAGGCCCTGGCTGACGTTGGCACCGTCGTTGCGGCGCAGCGTCCAGAACGACAGAGACGAAATCACGGTCAACGCGCCGAGCGTCAGGAAAGCGTGGTGCAGCGCGCTGATCACGGCAACTTGATCGGATTGCGGCAGATCGCCCAGATACCAGGCGGTAATCAGCGAGCCGCAGGCCAGGCCGAAACTCATCGACAGCTGCTGCAAGGAACTCGCGATGCTGCTCGCCATGCTCGAATCGGCGGTCTTGACGTCGGCGTACGCCATCGTGTTCATGCTTGAGAACTGCAGCGAATTGAAGAAGCCCTGGGCCAGGCTCAGCGCGACGATCAGCGCGATCGGCGTGGCCGGAGCGACGGTCGCGAACAGGCTGATGGTGACGCCGATCATCACGGTGTTCACCGTCAGCACGCGACGGAAGCCGAAGCGCTTGAGGATAGGCGCCGACAGAAACTTCATCGCCATCGCCGCCGCCGTCGTCGGCATCATCAGCAGTCCGGATTGCCAGGCCGGCAGTCCGAGGCCGAGCTGATAAAGCAAGGGCAGCAGGAAAGGCAGGCTGCCCAGGCCGAGGCGGGTGACGAAGCCACCGACCACCGCGACGCGGAAGGTGCGCACGCGAAACAGCGCCAGCCGCAGGATCGGGAAGCGGGTATGGCGCGCATGCCCGACATACGCCGTGAGCAGGCTGAGCGCGACGAGCAGCAGGATGGCCGCCGACGTCACGTCGATGCGGTGCTCGCCGAAAATTTCGAGCAGCCACGAGAGCAACGCCGTTCCCGCGCCGAACAGCACCAGCCCAACGACATCGAGCGGCCGCGACTTCTCGCCGCGGTAGTCCGGCATGTGCCGATGGATCAGCCATTGCGCTGCCAGCCCGACCGGCACATTGACGAAGAAGATCGCCCGCCACGGCAGCCAGTGCACGATCAGGCCGCCGATCGTCGGCCCGAGCAAGGGCCCGATCAACGCCGGGATGATCACGAAGTTCATCGCCATCAAGAGCTCGGACTTCGGGAAGGTGCGGATGATCGTCAGCCTGCCGACCGGCATCATCATCGCTGCGCCGATTCCCTGCAGGATGCGCGCCGCGACGAGCATCGGAACGTTGAGCGACAGGCCGCACAGCACCGAGGAAAAGGTGAAGATCGCCACCGCGCTGCTGAACACGCGCCGCGTACCGAAACGGTCGGCCATCCAGCCGCTGATCGGAATGCACACCGCCAGGCTCAGGATGTAGCTGGTGACCACCGCCTTGAGGCTGAGCGGCGTCACGTTGAGGCTGGCGGCCATCGCCGGCACCGCGGTATTGACGATCGTCGAGTCGAGCTGTTCCATGAACAGCGCGGTGGCGACCACCCACGGCAGATAACGCTTGAGCGAACGGTCGGCCTGATCAGGACTCGAAATCATCGCGGCGAAGATTTCACGACGGGCCTCAAAACACCAGCGACACGACCTAGCGGATCGCCGCAGCCGGCGCCGCCGACGCCTGTTTGGTGCCGGCCATCGGCCAGGCGCGGCGCTTGGCCCTGGGCGTCGAACGCGGCTGGCGCAGGTCAACTTCGTCGCTCAGGATACGCACGGCTTCGTTGAGCAGAACGTCCTTTTCATTCTTGAGCGACTTTTCGGTGCTCAACTCGTTGGAGAGATTGCGTTCGTCGGCCTCCAGGCCATCGTCGCCAAGCGCATGGCTCTTTGCCGCGACGTCAGGCGTGCCGTCCTTGGCCACCGCGCGTCGCGTTTCGCGCGATTTGAGGCGCAGTTCCTGCACGTCGCGCTGCGCACGCCGCTCGGCTTCGTTGAGCGAAAGCACGGGGTCTTTGCGCTGCCGGTTGATTTCGGCAAGATCCTGCTCGAGGTACTGGAAATCCTTGTTCTTCCTGACCCGCGCCAGGTGCCGTTCGAGCAGCATCGGCAGCAGCGGACCGAGCTTGCTGGCCGGCGAATAGGTGGCGGGCTTGATCTGCGTCCACGGCAGCGCGTTGTCGAAGCTCGATTCGCCGAAATCATGCGTCAGCGCCGGGAAGGGAATGTCCGGCTTGACGCCGCGCAGCTGGGTGGTGCCGCCGTTGACGCGGAAAAACTGGGCGATCGTCATCGTCAGTTCGCCGAATTTCGGCTTGTCGCTCTTGGCGAGCTGATCGAGATTGATCACGGTTTGCACGGTGCCCTTGCCAAAACTCGGCTCGCCGATCACCACGCCACGACCGTAGTCCTGAATCGCCGCAGCGAAGATCTCCGACGCCGACGCCGAACCTCGGTTGATCAGCACGCCCAGCGAACCGTCCCAGACGACGCCGGCGCGCTCGTCGCTTTCGACCGAGATCTTGCCCTGCGCGTTGCGCTGTTGCACCACCGGCCCCTTGCCGACGAACAGGCCGGTCAGCTCGATCGCCTCGGAGAGTGAGCCACCGCCGTTATTGCGCAAGTCGATCAGCACGCTATCGACCTTTTCCTTTTTGAGTTCGCCGAGCAGACGCGCGACGTCGCGCGTCGCGCTCTTGAAGTTCGGCTCGCCCTTGCTGCGCGCCTCGAAATCCTGATAGAAGGTCGGCAGCGCGATCACGCCGACGCGACGGGTGAGATCGCCGTCGCGCACCGAGAGCACCGACTTCTGCGCCGCCTGCGTCTCCAGCGTGATCTTTTTCCTGACCAGCGAAACGAGCTTGTGTTTGCCGTCGGGGCCGGCGTCTACCGGCAGGATGTCGAGCCTGACCACCGAGTCGGCGGTGCCGCGGATGATCGCCACCGAGTCGTCGAGGCGCCAGCCCTGGATGTCGACCATCGCGGCGTCGCCCTGCGCGACGCCGAGGATGCGGTCACCGACCTTGAGCTCGCCCGAGAGGATCGCCGGACCGCCGGCGATCAGCTCGCGAATCATCGTGTAGTCGTCCTTCTCGGACAGCGAAGCGCCGATCCCGACCAGCGACAGCCGCATCGCAATGTCGAAATCCTCGGCGGCGCGCACTCCCATGTAATTGGTATGCGGATCGATGGCCATGGTGTACGAATTCATGAACAGCGCGAAGGCATCGTCGCTCTTGGCACGCGCGATGCGCTTCTGCGAATTCTCGTAACGCTTGTCGAGCGTTTCGGCAATTCCCTTGTCGTCCTTGCCGGCGAGTTTGAGACGCAACCAGTCGTTTTTGACTCGCTTGCGCCACAGCTCGCGAACCTCATCGTCGGATTTCGCCCAGTCTTCCTTCTCGCGCTCGTATTGATAGCTCTCCTTCGCCGAGAAATCGAAGCCATCCTTGAGCAAACTGCGCGCGTAGGCGAAACGCTCACCGACCCGCCGCGCGTAGAGATTGTAAATGGCGAAAGGAATGCTCAGATCCTCGCCGATGATCGCGTCGTCAAGCCGGGTACGCGCGGCCGTCAGCTGGTCGATATCGCTCTTGACGAAGACCAGTCGCTCGGGATCGAGCGACTTCAGATAGTGATCGAAGATCTTCTTCGACATCGCGTCGTCGAGCGGCGTCGCCTTGTAGTGATAGCGGATCAGCAGTTCAGCCGCCAGATGCGCCGCCTGCGACTGTTGCGGCAAAGGCTTGAGCGCCAGCGTCGCGTCCGGATCGAACGACGCGGCCCGCGCGACGCTCGCCAGCACCAGGACTATCCACAGCAGTTTCTTTATCATCAACGATCCATTACGCGGTCAAAATAATCGGCGCCGATGTCCGTAGCCAGCCTCCAGAGCACGCGCCGAGTTCGATAGGACCCATGCTACGGGATATCGTTGCATCGTATTGTATCGGTTTGCACCGGCGGCAAGGCGCTGCACACCGCGGCGTCGAAAAAACAACGCTCGCCTGCGACGCAGCCCGATCAGCGAGCTTGCCGCAGCGCGCGAGCTTCTTTAAGCTGCGACATCGTCCCCGCCGCTTCAATCCGCAGTCAGCGGCGCAGCAATCCGACCCGCCCATTTACGGAACCGACCGATGAACCATTTCCAGCAACGCGCGGCGATTCGAATCGCCGCAGTCAGCGTCGTGCTCGCGTCGATCGCCAGTCCGGCATCGTGGTTCGTGGCGCGCGAGAAAGCCGAGGAAAGCGTCGTCTCGCTGGCGATCGAGGAATCGGGTCGGCTGCTGCACCATTACGACGCGATCGAACTCTCCGGTCCGGACGCCAAGCAGCACGCGACGATCGCCGCCAAGACCATTGTCGGCGGACTGTTCGACATCGCCGAGATTTACAACGCCAGCGGCAACAAGCTCGCCGAATCGCTGACCGGCGAAGGAAATGCCGTCGAAGCGGCGCTGCCCAAACACGGCCAGCCGGCCTACCGCCAAGCTTCTTACGAAAGCCTGGCGCTGCCGCAAGGGCAATGGGCTTTGCGCGTTTTCGTTCCGCTGCGCAATTCGGCAACGGATAGCGAGGCGCCGATCACCGGCTATTTCGAGGGCGTTCGCATCGTTCCGAAATGGCAAGAGCAACAGATCTTCGCCACCGCCTTGACCGTCGCGCTGATGGTCGGACTCGCTTCGCTGCTCTGCGGCGCGGCGCTCTATCCGGTCGTCGTGCATCTGTCGGCGGACAACGAACGCAAGGCGCGCGAAGTGCTCGATTCGCACATCTCGATGATGGAATCGCTGGGGCGCGCAATCGCCAAGCGCGATTCCGATACCGGCGCGCACAACTACCGGGTCGCCTGGATCGCCGCGCGCATCGCCGAACACATGGGGCTCGCCGGCAGCGCGATGCAGGCGCTGATCGCCGGCAGTTTTCTGCACGACGTCGGCAAGATCGGCATCCCCGACGCGATCCTGCTCAAGCCCGGTAAGCTCGACGAAGCCGAGTTCGTCATCATGCGCACGCACGTCGCGCAGGGCGAGCAGATCGTCACCGGCATGGGCTGGCTCGACGGCGCCAACGAGGTGGTCGCCGCACACCACGAAAAATGGGACGGTTCAGGCTACCCGCGCCGTCTCGCCGGCGAGGCCATTCCGCTCGCCGCGCGCATTTTCGCGGTCGCCGATGTCTTCGACGCGCTCTGCTCCAAGCGTCCTTACAAGGAGCCGATGGGGTTCGACGCGGCGCTGGCGATTCTTGAGAAGGATACGGGAAGTCATTTCGACCCGGCGGTGATGGCCGTTTTTCGCACGATGGCTGCGGCCATTTTCAAGCGTCTGGAAAACAGCGCCGAAAGCGACTCGCAAGCGCTGCTCGAGGAACGCGTCAGGCAACACTTCGAGCACTGATCGCGCAGCCGCTAAATTGCGGCTGCGCTTAGGGCAGGAACAGCCGCGCCGCAGCGACCGGGTCGGACGGAAAGTAAAGATGCAGATAACTTGCGGTCAGTCGCCGGCGGCGATAGACCGCCTCGCCGGCGCGACCGTCGGGCCGGCTGGCGTACGCCAGAATCTCAAGCGAAGTCTGCGCCAGCGAATAGTGGAAGGTGTGACCGCGCAGCGTGCCTTCGGGCAGATCGACCTGCTGCATGCCGAGTGCCGCGAGCTTGTGCTGCATCGCGACCTGTCCCGGCAGCAGACCACCGAGTCGATGGCCTTGCCCGTCCAGGTCGACCAGCGTCTCGAAGAGCGCCATCATTCCGCCGCACTCGGCATACAGCGGCTTGCCGCAAGCGACGTGCGACGAGAGCGACGCCCACAGTTCCCGTTTGCCGGCGAGCTTTGCGGCGTGCAGTTCGGGGTAACCGCCGGGCAGCCAGATCGCGTCGCAGTCGGGTAGCGCCGTATCGGCGAGCGGCGAGAAGAAGACGATTCGCGCGCCGAGCGCGGCCAGACAGTCGAGATTGGCCGGATAAAGAAAGCAGAAAGCGGCGTCGCGCGCCACCGCGATGGTCGTGCCGGCAAGCAGCGGCTCGATTGCCGGCGCGCCAACGACGGCGAAGCTCACCGGCGGCGGCAATTGCGCCGCGGCAGTCTGTGCCAGCAGGTCGGCCATTCGCTCGATGCGCTGCGCGAGGCCGTCAATCTCAGCGGCCGGCAGCACGCCGAGGTGCCGCTCGGGCAGTCCGGCATCGACGTCGCGCGGCAGATGGCCGTACCACGCGATGTCGGGCGGCAGGCTTTTTTCCAAGAGGCTCGCGTGATAAGCGCTGGCGACGCGGTTGGCGAGCACTGCAGTGAGCTCGGTCCCCGGCCGGTAATGCTTGAGGCCGTAGGCGATGGCGCCGAAGCTGCCGGCCATCGCTGCGCCGTCGATCACCGCGAGGATCGGCAGTCCGAGGCGCGCAGCGAGCTCGGCCGCCGACGGCTCGCCGTCGTAAAGTCCCATCACGCCCTCGACCAGGATCAGGTCGGCATCCGCCGCCGCTTGCGCCAGCCGATGACGCGCGTCGTCCTCGCCGCACATGCGCAGATCGACGTTGTAGCACGGCGAGCCGCTGGCGATGGCGTGGATCTGCGGGTCGAGAAAATCGGGGCCGCACTTGAAGACGCGAACGCGTCGGCCTTGGCGCGAATGCAGCCGCGCCAGCGCCGCAACGACGGTCGTCTTGCCCTGGCCCGAAGACGGCGCAGCGACGAACAGCGCCGGGCACGAAACGGTTTTCACACTCACCACTCGAGCCCGGGCATCGCTTTGACGCCGGCCTTGAACGCGTGCTTGACGAGCGTCATTTCGGTTACCGTGTCGGCGGCTTCGATCAGCGCGTCGGGCGCGCCGCGCCCGGTGATGATCACGTGCTGCATCGGCGGGCGCGCGGCGAGCGCGGCGAGCACTGCGGCGGGATCGAGCCAGCCGTATTTGAGCGCGTAGGTAAATTCGTCGAGGATGACGAGATCGATCTGCCGGTCGGCGAGATAGCCGCAAGCGAGAGCCCACGCCGCTTGTGCCGCTAGCGCGTCGCGCACGCCGTCCTGGATCTCCCAGGTAAAGCCTTCTCCCGAAACGTGCCAGACGAGGCAACCGGGATTCGCCTGCGCGACCTGGCGGAAAAAACCTTCTTCACCGGTGTCGGAGCGCCCTTTGACGAACTGGATCACCGCCGCGCGCATGCCGTGGCCGAGCGAGCGCGCCAGAACGCCGAACGCCGCGCTCGACTTGCCCTTGCCGTTGCCGGTATTGACCACCAGCACGCCGCGTTCCTGCTGCGCCTCGGCGATCATGCCGTCGACCACCGCCTTCTTGCGCGTCATTCGCTGCCGGTGACGCGCGTCGCGCTCGCTGATTTCGTCGGCCGCCATCACTCGCCCGACTTGAGCAAGGCGACGACCTGACCGATGACGATCAGCGCTGGCGGCTTGACGCGATTGATGCGCGCCGTTTGCGGCAGGCTCGCCAGCGAACAGGGATAGATTCTCTGGTTCGGCCAGGTCGCGCGGTAGATCAGCGCCGCCGGCGTGTCGCCGGCGAGCCCGGCGGCTTGCAGCTTGGCCGAGATGGTTTCGAGCCCGCTGATTCCCATGTAGATCACGATGGTCTGGTTGGCTTGCGCCAGCGCCGGCCAGTTGAGATCGACGCTGTGCTCCTTGAGGTGGCCGGTGACGAAGACGCAGCTTTGCGCGTGGTCGCGGTGCGTCAGCGGAAAACCGAAGCTCGCCGCGGCGCCCATTGCCGCTGTGACGCCGGGAACGATGTCGACGGCAACCCCTGCTTCGAGCAGCACCGCGAGCTCCTCGCCGCCACGACCGAAAACGAAGGGATCGCCGCCCTTGAGGCGAACGACGGCTTTGCCGGTCATCGCCTTGTCGACGATCAGCTGCGAGATTTCGTCCTGCGGCAGCGTGTGGTTGCCGGCCATCTTGCCGACGAAGATGCGCTCGGCGGTCGGCGAGCAAAGATCGAGCAGGCCGGGAGCGACCAGATTGTCGTAGATCACGACGTCGGCCTCGCGCAGCAGCCGCGCGCCCTTGAGCGTGATCAGCTCGGGATCGCCCGGCCCGGCGCCGACCAGCGCGACGCGTCCGACGGTGGGCTGAGTGGTCTTGGTCACGGCTATTCTCCTGAAATTTGAGTGTTTGTTTACCACGGCGAGCACCGCGGGCACGGCGAAATCGGCAAGAAGAATGGCTTTGCTCTAGCGATCGTTTCTTCAGTTTTTTCGCCGTGTTCGCCGTGCCCGCGGTGGTTAATTCGTTTTACTCAACCGGCTCGGCGAGCACCGCGGCGATGTAGTCTTCGGGCAAGCGATAGTCTTTCGCCAGTTCGCCCGCCGACTTGCCGCTGGCGCTCAGCGCATGCAGCGCGCTGCGCCAGCCGTCTAGCCCGGTAGACAGCGAACGCCCGGCCTTTTCGCCGGCGCGCGCGGCGCTGCTGGCGCTGCCGTTGCCCATTTCGACGTCGTACTTGTTGGCGTAACCGCGCGGCGTGATCATCAAGCCGTGCTTGACGAAGGTATTCGAGTTGCCGATCAGCACGGTGGTCAGCATGCCGATGTCGGCCTCGTGCAATTTTTCGAGCGTCGTGAATTCGATTCGCTGCTTGGGCCGATACGCCGACTTGACGACGGCGACCGGCGTCTGCCGCTCGCGGTGGCGCAGGAACAGTCGCTGCGCTTCGAGGATCTGCCCGGTGCGCCGGCCGCTCTTGGGGTTGTAGAGCGCGACGACGAAGTCGGCGTAGGCCACCGCGTCGAGCCGGCGAGCGATCGTCGGCCACGGCGTCAAGAGGTCGGACAGCGAAATCGCGCAGAAGTCGTGCGTCAGCGGCGCGCCGACCAGCGCGGCGCAGGTGTTGAGCGCCGAAGCGCCGGGGACGATTTCGACTTCGATGTCCGAGTCGGGCGTCCACCCGGCCTGGAACAGCACTTCGAAAGTTGGCCCGGCCATGCCGTAGACGCCGGCGTCGCCCGAAGAAATCAGCGCGACCTTCTTGCCCTGACGCGCGCGGTCGAGCGCTTCGATGGCGCGGTCGAGTTCCTCGGTCATCGCTTTCTTGATCACTTCCTTGCCTTCGAGCAGGTCGGCGACCAGGCGGATGTAAGTGGCGTAGCCGATCACCGTGTCGGCTTCGGCGATCGCCGCGCGAGCGCGCGCCGTGAGGTAGTCGTGGCTGCCCGGGCCGAGGCCGACGAGCATGATTTTTCCGGTGGGGGTGGGCTTGGCGTGGGTCATGAGGCAATCCTGGCGATTGAGACGGTGGCGTTGCGTCCATCCGGGCCGCGCAACCTATGTTTTTCGATGATGAGTTGTGACTTGTCGACGGCGCCGGCGAGCAGCGCCGCGGCTTCGCTGACCGAAGGCGTCCCGGTGTGTTTGCGAACGGTTTCCGACGGGTTGGCGACGTCGACTGCGGCGAGTTCGGCGGCCGAGTAAAAAACGATTTTCCAGCCGTTCGCGCGAGCCAATTCGAGCAAGCCGGCTTCGTCCGCCTTGAGGTCGATCGAGGCGACCACCGCAACGTCGCCGAGGGCCGCGCCGCAGGAAGCGAGCGCCTCGCCGACGGCCAGCGCGATGGTCGACGATGGCGTGCCGCGATCGCAGCCGATGCCGAGCGCGATCTTCATCGGCGCGCTCATGCCTTGGTTCCCGGGACGATAGACGACGCATTTTCCGGCGAGCCGCGCGGCGTAGCCGGCCGGCATCTCGCGCGTACTGATCCACAGCACGGCGGCGTAGCTCTCGACGTCGACGTCCTCAAGACAATCGTAGCGGCGCAGGTTGGCCGGCAGCGGGCCCGATCGGCCGTTGGCGTGGCGCGTCCACCAGTCGGCACTGCCGGCTTCCTGCACCAGTGCGACGGGTTCGTCGTTAACCACCGCGGCGCTGGCGCGAACCAGCTCGTCGTGCGTTGCCTCGAAAACCCAACCCAGTTCGCGCCCGAGCAGGTCGACGGCAAGCGTCTGGCGCGAATCCGAAGCGGTGGTCAGCACCGGGATCGCGCCGAGCGAGCGCGCCAGCTCGCCGGCCAGCGCGTTGGCGCCGCCGAGGTGGCCGGAGAGGATCGGAATGGCGAACTTGCCCGCTTCGTCGACGACGACCACCGCCGGGTCGTGCTCCTTGCTGCCAAGGTGCGGCGCGATCAGGCGGACGACGGCGCCGAGCGAAACGACGGCGACGATGGCGTCAAAATTGGCGAAGAGCGCCGGGATCTGCTCGCCGGTCTTGCCCTGGTAGCAAGCGAAGCGCTCGGGCGCCGCGGCCTGCGCCTCGCCGCGAAACTTCTCGGGGGCAAACAGCGTCGCGTCATGCAGCAGCGCGACGATCTTGCCGGCCATCACGATGCCGTGGCGAGTGATGGCGACGAGCGCGATTTTCAAACCGACTCCTTCGCCTGCTGGGCGTCCTGGCGCTGGCGGCAGCCGCGGCGCAGTTCGCCGCGCGACCGCTTGGGATTCTGCACCAGCAGCAGCGACAGGTAATTGACATCCCCGTGCTTGAGGCTGGCGACGTCGCGAACGATGCGCTCGTCGGGCGAGCCGACCTTCTCGATGAAACAGCTGGTGGCCATCAGCCCGCGCCGTTCGAGCAGTTCGAGCACTTCGCCGATCAGCGGCTTGACCTTGAGCAGCACCAGCGTATCGAACTCGTCGAGCAGGTGGTCGATGACGCCGATGCCGTAAGCAGCGGGGATGATCGCCAGCGTCTCGTCCTCCTCGGCGAGCGGCACACCGGCGCTCGCCGCGGCGGCGGCGAACGACGAGACGCCGGGGATCGTCTCGACCTCGATGGCGGGGACCAGTTCGCGGACGACTCGCGCCAGATGGCCGAAGGTCGCGAAAGTCGATGCGTCGCCCTCGACCAGAAAGACCACGTCGCGGCCCTCGCCGAGCAGTTCGACGGTGCGCGCCGCGGCGCCCGCCCAGGCCTTGAGCAGCGCGCTCGCGTCGCGCGTCATCGGAAAGACGAGCTCCTGCGCGTCAGCGGGAACCGCCAGTCCGCCGCGCTCGACGATAGCCAGCGCGTACGAGCTCTCCTCGGCGCGTTTGACCGGATAGAGCCAGCGCGCGCCCGACTGCAGCACGTCCCAGCTGCGCCGCGTAATCAACATCGGGTCGCCCGGTCCGAGCGAGGCGCCGATCAGTTTTCCGTAAGTCTTTTTCACTTCCATATAGATCCTGTAATGCCTACAAATTAACCACGGCGAACACGGCGGGCACTGCGAGATACAAGAGAGAGAATTGCCGGTTCGTAAAGCAGGAATGGTGACGAGATTTTTTCAATTGTTGGGCTTTTCGCTGTGTTCGCCGTGCCCGCCGTGGTTAAAGTCTTTTGCAGCAGTGACGATCCACACCGGGTTTTGCGCGGCCATCCGGTGCATGTCGAGGATCGGCTGGCTGCGGCTCGCCTGCAGCTGGACGACGTCCCAGCTCAGGTTGCCACTCGCACTGGCGGCGGTCAGTTCGGCGGTCGCGGCAGCCAGGTTCTCGAGCGTCACGAAGTTCATCACCAGCCGGCCGCCGGGCTTGAGACGACCGAGGATCAGCCGGATCAGCGCCGGGAGTTCGCCGCCCGAGCCGCCGATGAACACCGCGTCGGGGTCGGGCCAGCTGTCGAGGTGCTCGGGCGCGCGGCCGTCGGCGAGCGTGTAGTTGCTGGCACGAAAACGCAGCGCGTTGGCGCGCGCGTTGGCGGCATCGGCTTCGTTCTTCTCGATCGCATAGACGTGGCCGAGCGGGGCCAGGCGTGCCGCTTCGAGACCGACCGAACCCGAACCGGCGCCGATGTCCCAGACGATAGCATCGGCTGCCAGGCGCAGCTTGGCGAGCGAGAGCGCGCGCGCCTCCTGCTTGGTGATCAGCCCCTTGTCGGGGGTTCGCTGCTGGTACTCGTCGTCTTCGCGGCCGAACGTTGGTTGACGATCGTCGGCATCGCGTTCGATCAGCACGACGTTGGGCTCGGGAAAAGCCATCGTCGCCGCCTGTTCGAGCGAAAGGTCGGCAAACAGCTGCTCGTCGGGCAACAGCAGGCGGCAGGCGACCGAGACTCGCGTGTCTTCGCCGTAACCCGCAGTGCGCAGCGCGCGAGCGATTCGCGCCGGGGTGTTGTGCGGGCCGGTGAACGCGGCCACCTTGGCACTGCGCGCGACCGCGCGAATCAGCGGGTAGAGCCCGTGTTCGGGCGTCGCACCGAGCGTCCATTCGCCGGCATCAACGCTGTGGCACGAGGCGATGGCGAACTCGTTCCAGGGTTTCCTGAAGCGCGCGAAAGCGATCTGCAGCGTCGACACCGACGGCAGGATCTCGATCTTGACGGCGCCGAGCTTGCCGGCGAGCCACGACGCGATGCCGTGACAGAGCGGGTCGCCGGTTGCCAGGACGACGACACTGTGGTCTGCCGCCTGCGCCGCGGCGATCCAGCCCGGCACTTCGCCGAGCACGCCGTCCATGTCTTTCCGCTGGGTCCCTGCCGCCAGCTTGCCGGCGACGAGTTCGAGCGTACGACCGGCGCCGATCACCAGATCGGCATTGCCCAGTCGCTCACGCGCGGCCGCCGACAGGCCGTCCCAGCCGTCGTCGAGAATGCCGAGCAGAGTGCAGAATTCGGAGGTGTTCATGGCATTCATCCCGGAAAACTCTGTTTAACCACGGCGAACACAGCGGGCACGGCGAAAACCCTGAATTTTCGACTTATGCCTCGCTTACCCTGCTGATGGCTCAAGCAGTCCGCATCGGTTCTTGTCTTTCCGTCGTGTTCGCCGTGCACGCCGTGGTTAGCTGTTCTTTTGAGGTTCATCGCATTCCTCCTCGACGCGGACGATGAAATTCCCGTCGAAATCGCAGACATGGACGCAAAGGTGGTAGGAGCCCGGATAGCAGGACTTGAGGCTGCGGATCGCTTTTTTGGCGAGCGCGCGGTGGAAGTCGACGGTCAGTCCCAGCGTCGCCAGATGCTCGGCGGCGAAGCGCGCGGTCTCGGCGCTGCGGATTTCCTCGACCAGTTCGGGCGGCGCGCCGACTTCGCGCGCCGCTTCGGCGAGCAGCTCGCGGTCGATCTGCGCCTTCCAGGCGTGCGTGACGGCCAGGCCCTGGCCCATCTTGGTGAGCTTGCCGACCATCGCACCGATGTGCACGTAGTCCATCTTGTTCTTGATCGCGGCAACAAAAGCGGCCTTGACGAAATCGCCCATCTGCACGAAGCACGACTCATCGAGCTCGGGCAGCTGGCGCATCGCGAACTTTTCGCTGCGTCCGCCGGTGGTCAGAACGACGCTCTTCTGCCCCTGGCGCGCGGCGACGTCGATCGCCTGAACGACGCTGGCGCGAAACGCCGCGGTCGAATACGGGCGGACGATTCCGGTGGTGCCGAGGATAGAGATTCCGCCGAGGATGCCGAGCCGCGAGTTGAGCGTCTTCTTGGCCATTTCGTCGCCGCCGGGAACCGAGATCGTCACTTCGAGACCGTCGTGGTCGAGCAGCTCGGCAGCGGCAGCGGCAACGTTGTCGCCGATGTTGCGCCGCGGCACCGGGTTGATCGCCGGGCCGCCGACTTCGAGCCCTAGCCCGAGCTTGGTCACCGTACCGACGCCGGGCCCGCCCTTGAGCACGATTTCGCCAGCGCGGCCCGGCAGGATGCGGACGTCGGCAGTGAGATGCGCACCGTTGGTCGCATCCGGATCGTCGCCGGCGTCCTTGACGATCACCGCGTGCGCGCTGCGCGAATCGCCTTCGCCGTCGACCCGGCCGTTGATCACCGTGAAGCTCACCTGCTGGCCGTTGGGCAGGCAGCACAGCACGCTTTGCGGTACCTCGCCGCTCACCAGGCCGAGCGTCGCGGCGCGCGCCGCAGCTGCCGAACAGGCGCCGGTAGTGAAACCCGAGCGGTTGCCGCGCGACCGACGCCCGTCGCCCTTGCGCAGCTTTGCCGCGGTCGCCGCGGGCTCGCTCATGCGGCGGCTTTCGCCTCGGCGAGACCGAGCAGCGCGTGGATCGCGGCGACGACCAGCGTCGAGCCGCCCTTGCGGCCGCGGATCGCGACCCACGGAATGTCGCTCATCGTCATCAGCAGATCCTTCGACTCGGCTGCCGAAACGAAGCCGACCGGCATGCCGACGATCAGCGCCGGCCGCGCGCCTTCCTCGCGCACCAGACGAATCACTTCGATCAGCGCGGTCGGCGCGTTGCCGATGCCGACGATCGCGCCGTCGAGCTTGCCTGCGCGGTGCGCCTTGCGCATCGCCTGCACGGCGCGCGTCGTTGCCTCGGCTTTCGCGCGCTCGATCACGTCGTCGTCCGAAATGTAGTGCTGCGTGCTCATGCCGAAGTGTTTGAGGCGCGGTCGCGAGAGGCCGACGCAGATCATCTCGACGTCGGCGACGACCGGCGTTCCGCCCTTGAGCACGGCAGCAAGCCCGGCGCGCATCGCGTCGGGGTGAAAGGCGGTCAGCCCGTTGAAGTCGAAGTCGGCGTTGGCGTGGATCATTCGGCGAACCAGCGGCCACTGCTCGGCGGTGTACTGGTGCGCGCCGACCTCGGCGTCGATGATCGCAAACGAGCTGTGCTCGATCGCGCGTCCGGCATCGGTCAGTTGTTCGGTGACAGTATTGCTTTTCATGACAACTCCGAATCTAAAATCAGATTAACCACAGCGAACACAGCGGGCACGGCGAGAAAAAAAATAAAATCGGTTTTCGCCGTGCCCGCCGTGGTTAATGGCATTTCTGGTGTTCACCGTGCGAGTGTTCGCAGGCGCCGGTCGCGGTGTGGCTGTGGTCGAGCAGGTGTTCGGCTTCGGCGGCTGCGCGGTACTTGCAGCCGTCGCATTCGAGCAGGCTGCCTTCGGCGAGCTCGCGGCCATCGACCTTGGCGTCGAGCAGGTCGAAAATTTCCTGGTCGAAACCGAAATGGCTGCCGAGTGCGAAGGCGATCTGCGGATACTGCTGCCTGAGCCGCTCGACCTGCGCCTTGATCCGTTCGATCAGCACGCCGGTGAAGAGATAGACAGGGACGATGCAGATCTGCGTCATTGAGAGCTTGACCTGGCGGGCGACGACGGTCTCGAGCCGCGGCCAGGTGACTCCGGTAAACGCCAGGTCGACGAGTTCGTGGTGGTTGTCCTCGAAGATCCAGCGCGCCATCCGCGCCAGTTCGCCGTTGGCGCCGGCGTCAGACGAGCCGCGGCCGAGCAGGACGACGCCGGTGGTCTGTGGGTCGGGAACGGCCAGCGCTTTCATCAAGCGGTCGAGCTGGCCCTGCAGCACGATGAGGATCTCGCGCCCCATGCCGAGGTGACGCGTGACGACGAAGTCGACTTCGGGGTGACGCAGACGCGCCGCCGCCAGCGCCGCCGGCAACTCCATCTTGACGTGGCCCGCGGCGTTGAGGATGAAAGGCACCAGCAGCACGCGCCGCGCGCCCTGCGCCGCGCGGTCGAGCCCGTCGCCGAGCAGCACGTCGGCGTGCTCGATGAAGCACACTTCGATCCGCCAGTCGGGATGGTGTTCGCGCCACAGTCCGGCGAACTTCTCGATTTCCTGGTTGCCCTCGTGGTTGCGCGAACCGTGTCCGGCGAGCAGCAGCGTGGTGTCATTCATGGGTGTTCTCCGGATCTTGATTCGCATGGTGGTCAATAGCGCGGCGGAAGCGGTGCGTGAACGCCGGGTCGTATAGCTTGGAGCGCGCGAGATCCTTCCAGTGGGCGGCGCCCAGCGTCGGGCTGGCGACGATCATCGCCTGGCTGCCGACTTTTTCAGCCTGGCATTTGCCCTTGATGTCGGCGAGCGTTCCGCGGATGATCTTTTCCTCACCGGGCCAGCTTGCTTTCTGCACCACCAGAATCGGCGCGTCTTCGGCCCAGCCGGCAGCGCGCAGCGCGCGAGTCACTTCGTGCAGCAGCGTGATCGAGAGATAAATGCACAGTGTGCAGTGGTGGCAGGCCAGCGCTTCGAGGTCTTCGCCTTCGGGCATCGGCGTTCTTCCGGCGACTCGAGTCAGGATCACCGTTTGGGTGACTTCGGGCAGCGTCAGCGTCTCTCCGGCGGCAGCGACCGACGCCATCGCCGACGAGACGCCGGGGACCACCGCCCAGTCGATTCCGGCGGCGGTGAGCGGCCGCGTCATCTCGATCAACGCGCCGTAAAGGCCGGGGTCGCCGGTCTGCAGCCGAACGACGGTCGCATGACGAATTGCCTGGTCGAGCAGCCAGCCGGTCATCTCGTCGAGCGTCATGTCCTTCGAGTCGCGAATTTCGCAGCCGGCCGGCGCATAACGCGTCGCCGCCTGGTCGACCAGCGAACCGGCGTAGAGGATCGCGCCCGACTCCTCGAGCAATCGACGCCCCTTGACCGTGATCAGGTCGGGGTCGCCAGGACCGGCGCCGACAAACCAGATTTTTCCCGACATCAATTCTTACTCCAGCTGCTTAACGACACGGCGAGTTCCTTCCTGAACGAGTAGCCAGTCACGTAATTCGTCATTCCGGGCTTGACCCGGAATCCAGTGCGGTACTCTGGATTCCAGCTTGCGCTGGAATGACGATCTTTTCCATGTGGCGTTGCGCAAGCACTTGCGAACCCTCCCCATGATTTTTCGGTTCAGGCCGCGCCAGCATTTCCAGCAATTCGCCGTGGCTGCGAGGGATCGGCCGAGACGGCAACAGCCCCTGCGCGCAAAGTCGGCGATGCACTTCGACGACGGTCGGCAGCGGCAGGCCGAGCGCTGACAGCGCGTCATCGGCGTTCGCCAGATCGGCGGCAGCGAGCGACGCGGTGCACGCGCCAGCGTCGATGAGGTGGATTCGCTCACCCCAGCGATAGGCGAAATCGATGTCGTGTGTCGCCAGCAGCAGCGTGATTCCGCGCGCGTGCAAGCCGTCGAGCACCGCCAGCAGCTCGCTGCGCATGCGCTGGTCGAGCCCGGCCATCGGTTCGTCGAGCACCAGCAGCTCGGGCTCCATGGCCAGCACGCCGGCGATGCAGACGCGCTTCTTCTGGCCGAACGAGAGGTTGTGCACCGCCTTGTCGGCGTGGCCAGCCATGTTAACCGCGGCGAGCGCAGCAGCGACGCGTTGACGAACGGTGTGCTGATCGAGGCCGAGATTGACCGGGCCGAACGAGACGTCCTCGGCGACGCTCGCCGAAAAGAGTTGATGATCGGGATTCTGGAAGACCAGGCCGACGCGCGAACGCAGCTCGCGCAATCCGCCGCGGCTGTAATCGAGCGGCTTTCCGGCGTAGCGAACGAGCCCCGACTGCGGGCGCAGCAGGCCGTTGCAGTGCTGGAACAGCGTCGTCTTGCCCGAGCCGTTGGCACCGATCAGCGCATTGCGGCTGCCGCTTTCGATGGTGAGCGAACAGCCGGCCAGCCCGATGCCGCCATCGGGATAGCGAAAGTCGACGTGATCGAGTTCGAGCAGCGTCATGCGCAGCCTCTGCCGAGCAGCAGCGCGAGCGCGATCAGCGCGCCGCCGCCAGCAGCGGCGACCTGCACGTCACGGCGGCCGTTGGCAAAGGTCGGTTCGAGAAAGCGCAGCGGGCCGTCGTTGTTGCGCGATTGCGCAGCAACGTGCAGGTCGCTGGCGCGTTGCCAGACCTGCAGCGTCAGGTTGGCGGCGAGCCCGCCCAGCGAACGCAGCGCCAGAGCGTTGGTCGCATAGCCCAGGCGCGCCGCTTGCGCGGTCAGCGTGTCATGCACCGCCGCAGAGAAAACGAACAGCATGCGGTAACAAAGCACCATGATTTCAAGCAGGATCTCGGGCGTCCTGAGAGCGCGCAGCAGCGCGATCAGGTCGATGAGCGGCGTCGTCAGAACCAGGAAGAGCAGCGATGCGAGCGCGCCGAGCGAACGCGCGCCGACTTCGGCGACGCGCTGAAGACCGCCGGGCGTCAGATCGAAAGCCGACGCTGACACGTCGACATCGACCGAAAACGCCAGCGACAGGCAACTGATCGCGAGAAAGAAAAGAGCCGGCGCGGCAACGCGCAGATAACGCAAGACCGCGACTCGCGCACCGGCCAGCGTCACCAGGCAAATCAGCGCGGCGACTGCGATCGCGGCGCGCGGCGTCGCGGCCGCAAAAGCGGCGACGAAACCGGCCAGCGCGAAAACGCCTTTGGCCGCCGGCGCGACCCGGCGCCAGCGGTTGGCATAAGCCGACTGCTCGATCAGCATTGACCGGATTCCCCCTCACGATCGCGCTTCTCGAACTCGCGCAGCATCTTTTCGCGAGTCAGCGAAACACCCAGGTAGTAGCCGATGAAACCGGCGCCGAGCGCCGCCTGCAGCGCGAAGAGCAAGGAGGCGATCTCGCCGCTCGCCGGTTCGAGCAGGGGTTTGAACCACTGCCGGTAGTCGGGGGCGATGGTGCCGATCAGGTCCTTGGCCTGGTCGTCGGCGCCGGCGAAGATTTCGGCCTGCTTGCCGTCGGCGTCGGGCGCCGGCTTCTGCACCAGCCATAGCGGCAAGGCGGCAAGCAGCACGACGGCGATCAGCAGGATCAGGTTCTGATGGCGTTTCACGCGTTAACCTCGCTGCGGCTCACCAGCTTCATGGCCTTGAGTTCCTGCGGATTGAAGCGCCTGATGGCGTTCATGATGACCACCGTCAGCAGCCCTTCGCTGATCGCTAGCGGGATCTGGGTAATCGCGAAGATTCCCGCGAACTTGACGAACGATCCGGCGAAACCGCTGACCGGATCGGGGAACGCCCACGCCAGCTGCAGCGAAGTGGTGACGTAGGTTAGGAGATCGGCCATGCTGGCGGCGATGAAGACCGAAAGCGCGAACGAGAGCCTGAGCTTTTGCGCCAGGCGGAACAAGGCGAACGCGGCGAAGGGGCCAATGATGGCCATCGAGAAAACATTGGCGCCGAGCGTGGTGATCCCGCCGTGGGCGAGCAGCAGCGCCTGGAAGAGCAGCACGACGAGACCGATCGGCGCCATCGCCGCCGGACCGAAGAGGATAGAGCCGAGCCCTGTTCCGGTCGGATGCGAACAACTGCCGGTCACCGACGGCAGCTTCAAGGCCGAGAGAACGAAAGTGAAGGCCGCTGCGACGCCCAGCAGCATGCGTTGCTCGGGATTCTCGGCGATGCGCTTCTTGATCGCGTGGATGCCGTAGGCGACGAAGGGCGCCGAAGCGATCGTCCACCCGACGGCGTGTTCGATCGGCAGAAAGCCTTCCATGATGTGCATGATTCTCTCTCGGCAAAAGCGACCCAGGACAGCGCCGTTCGACGAGGAGAGAGTTGCAGATCGGAAGAAAAGCCGTTGTTGGGACGCAGACCGACGGCGAATCGACAGAACCTTTTCCCTTTTCCCCGGGGATTGGCACTACTTTCGTCTTGGGCCGGTCTTCTGGCTCGCCGTCGACCTTCCCCGCGCCTTCCCATGCGCGAGCACAGTGGCGTATTGCGGAGTCGTCAGGCTTACAGCAGCGGGGCGCTGCGCCGGACTGGCTGAAGAATCAGCGTCACCGGCTTCCCGTTTCACCCGCCCCACGGAAGTGGAGCTGGGCACCCAAAACGCCGCAAGTATACGACGAACCCCCGCCGTCGCCAATTCTTTCCTAAACGGCGGCTCGCGCTGGCGTGCCGGCCTTGGCCTGGCAGCGCTGCGCACGCAATACTTGACGGGACGCCTCCCGACACGGCTTACTTGCGCCTCGACAAAGCGCCGCAGCGGCTTGCAAGATCAAACGCCCCACTGCGCAAGTGCCATTGATCTGCAAAAAAACATCATTCACAGGATTCGGTCATGCTTGAGCACTCCCCCGAAATGGAATTCCTTGACGACGCAGTCAGCGTTCTCGCTGAAAACCTGGCGAGCCATGTCGGCAGAGAGGCAGCCGGCAATCGATCGTCAGCGATCCGGGACGAGTGTTCTCCAGGCCAGAAACTCGATTTTCAGGAGATCGGCGACCATCTCTACGACGGCGTCTATATCGCCGACGGAAGCGGTCTGACGCTCTACGTCAACAAATCGTACGAGCGGATCACCGGGCTCAAGGCGAGCGAAGTCGTCGGGCGCTACGTTCAGGATTTGTTGGCCGCAGGGGTCTATTCAAATGCCGTGACGCCCGAGGTGCTGCGGCTCAAAAAGCGCGTCGATTCGGTCGGCCGCAGCTCGCGCAACGGGTCGCGGATGCTGATCACCGGCAACCCGATCTTCGACCAGGACGGGAAAATCAAGCTGGTCGCGGTCATCGAGCGCGAGATCACCGACCTCGACACGATGCTCATCGAGCTCGAAGCGACCAAGGACAAGATCCGCAGCGTCGAGGTCGTCGAGATGCGCAATCGACGCGAAATCGAACATTTGCGCAAGGAAAGGCGCAGCGCCAAGCTGATCGGCGAAAGCCGGCAGATCCTCGAGATCCTGGCCTTGGTCAGGCGGGTCGCCGATTTCGACGTGACCGTTCTCGTTCAGGGCGAAACCGGCGTCGGCAAGGAAATCGTGGCGACCGAGATTCACGAATCGAGCTTGCGCAAAGACAAGCCTTTCATCCGCGTCAACTGCGCGGCGATCCCGTCGAACCTGCTTGAAACGGAACTTTTCGGTTACGAAAAGGGCGCTTATACCGGCGCGGCGTCGGCCGGGAAGATCGGGCTTTTCGAACTCGCCGACAAGGGCACCTTGTTGCTCGACGAAATAGGCGACATGCCGCTTGAACTCCAGGGAAAGCTGTTGCGCGTTCTGCAGCAGAAAGAACTGACCCGCGTCGGCGGAACGCGCGCGATTCCGCTCGATGTGCGGGTGATTACGGCGACCAACTGCGACTTGCAGGCGCTGACTCAATCAGGAAAATTCAGGGCCGATCTCTTTTTCCGGCTCAATGTTTTCCCGATCTCGATTCCACCGCTGCGCAGCCGGCCTGACGACATCCTGCTGCTCGCCGAACACTTCTTCAATTACTACAACATGAAATATTCGAAGAAGGTACGCATCGCCGCAGACGCGCTCGCGCTGTTCGCGAGTTACCCGTGGCCGGGCAATGTCCGTGAATTGCAGAACGTCGTCGAACGACTGATCCTGATTTCAGACCAGTCCAGTGTCCTCGATGGCGACAGCCTGCTGCCGATGCTGCGCCTCGAGCAGCCCAGTCCGGACGCCGCGCCGGCTTCCGCCGAAAAGGGGCTCAAGGAAATCGTCAATGAGTTCGAGCGGCGAATCGTCGAGCAGGCGTTGCGCCAGCATGGCAGCACGAGGAAAGCGGCGGCAGCGCTCGGCATCGATCAATCGACCATCGTCAAAAAGGCGAAGCGACTGCAGATCCGGACCTGATGACAAAACGCATCGACCCGATGAAATCTGTCATCACCACCGTCTCGCCTGTGCGCCTGCCGCAATTTCTTCGCCAGAACCTTCACGAACAGCCCGCCCAGCCTTGTTGCAGCGCGTTATCTTTGACCAAAATCGACGCCAGGCAAACAGAAATTCGATGAAATAATTCATCATGCACTTTTATAAACACCAATGAATTCATCGAGTTAGCTACTGGTACGCATGTTGCTGTCAGCCCTGCTGTCATTACAACAGGAGGATACGATGGCAACAACAATGATCACCGTGGCAACGACGGGCGCTTTCCCGACCAAAGAGCACAATCCGGCAGTTCCGCTGACGCCGCGGGAAATCGCCGACGACGTGTTCGAATGCTGGCAGGCCGGTGCGGCGATTGCCCACTTGCACATGCGCAACGATGAAGGCAAGGGGACGATGGACAAGGGACGGTTCATCGAGACCGTCGGACGGATTCGCGAAAAGTGCGACATCGTTCTCAACCTGACGACTTCCGGCGACCTCAACGCGACCGACGAAACACGCATGGCGCACATCATCGAGCTCAAGCCCGAACTGGCGTCGTACGACGCGGGAACGATGAACTGGGGACACTCGACGCTGTTCGTCAATCACCCGGCGTTTCTCGAAAAACTCGGCAGGACGATGGTCGACAACGGCGTTCGGCCGGAAATCGAGGTGTTCGACGCCGGCATGTTCTACAACGCCGAGTACTACATGAAGCAGGGCGTCATCAAGTCGCCAGGCTACTACCAGTTCGTTCTCGGTGCCCCCGGAGGAACGGCGGCGACCGTCGAAAACCTCGTTTACCTCAAGAGTCTGCTTCCCGCCGACGCCGTCTGGTCTGCCCTGGGAATTGGCGCCGGCCACCTGCCGATCCTGTTCGCGACGTTGGCGCTCGGCGGCCATGTGCGCGTCGGAATGGAAGACAACGTTCTTTACGCCAAGGGCCGGCTCGCCAAGTCCAACGCCGAATTCGTCGAGCGTGCCGCCCGTCTGGTGCGCGAATGCAACAACGAACCGGCGACGCCGGCCGCCGCGCGTGAAATCCTCAAGCTGAAAGCGAGGACCTGATGATCAGCAAAATCGGAGTCATCGGTTCCGGAACGATGGGCCACGGGATCGCCGAGTCGTTTGCGCTCTCCGGCTACGACGTCAATCTCTACGACGTCAATGAAGAGGTTCTCAACAAGGCGCTGGCCGCGATCCGCGACGAACTGCAGCTCTTGGTCGACGAAGAGTTCATCACTGCCGACCGCATCGAAGCGACGCTGGCGCGTATTTCGATTTCAACCGACCTCGCCAGGACCGTCGCCGATCGCGACTACGTCATCGAGGCCGCGCCGGAAAAGATCGAACTCAAGCACGAGCTGCTGACCCGGCTCGACGCGCTGGCGCCGGCGCACGCGATTCTGGCCAGCAACACCTCGAGCCTGAGCCTCGAGTCGATGGCCGAGGTCCTGAGCGCGCAGCGCAAGCAACGCTTCATGGTCTGTCACTGGTACAACCCGGCACATCTGATGCCGGTCGCCGAACTGTCCTTTTTCGGCAACATGCCCGAGGCGATCTATGCGCAAGTTGCCGCGCTCTACCAAGCCATCGGCAAGCAGACGGTCAAGGTCCTCAAGGACGTCCCGGGGCTGGTCGCCAACCGCATCCAGCAGGGTGTCGCGCGAGAAGTGTTCTCGCTGATCCAGAACGGCGTCGCGGCGCCGGAAGACATCGACAAGGCGCTCAAATTCGGGCCCGCCTTCCGCTACGCGACGACAGGGCAACTCGAAGTCGCTGACTTCGGCGGCCTCGACATCTGGTGTGTCGTCGGCGACAACCTGCTCAAGGAAATGGACAATTCGAAAGAGGCCAACCCGGTGCTGCGCGACAAGGTCAAGGCAGGCAAGCTCGGACTCAAGAGCGGCGAAGGCTTTTTCGATTACCCCCCGAAAAAGGTCGCTGAGATCAAGCGTCAATTCATGCGCAAGCTGATCCATCAACTCAAGGCATCAGCGTTTTACGTCTGACGACGGACTCGGGGGAGCCCTCCCCCGCTCGCAGGCGTTGTCTTGCGCTCGCCGAAACAGCGCCGAAAGCCAATAATCAAAATTCGGGAAGGTCTTACTTATGATTAGCAAAATACTGATGTTCTTCGTGAACCTGATGCAGAAATATCTGCCTGATCCGTTCACGATTGCCTGGATCATCACGCTGACCGTCGTCGGCATGGCGGTCGGGATGACCGGCACGCCGATCATGAAAATCGTCGACGACTGGGGCAATGGCTTCTTCGGGATCCTGTCCTTCGCCATGCAGATGGCGATGGTCATCGTCACCGGCTATGCGCTGGCCGCAGCGCCGAAAGTCCAGCGCTGGCTGCAATCGATCGCGGCGATTCCGAAAACCCAGGTGCAAGCGGTGCTCTTCATCGGCTTCGCGTCGATGGTGCTCTACTACATGAACTGGGGGCTTGGACTGATCGCCGGCGGTTTGATCGCGCGCGAAGCGGCCAAGAAGAATCCGACCTACGACTTCCGCATCCTGGTCGCCGCGGCCTTCTCTGGAATCATCATTACCCACGGCGGACTGTCGGCATCGATCCCCTTGCTGATCAATACCAAGGGGCACTTCCTTGAGAAGGACATCGGCCTGATCCCCTTGTCGCAGACGATCTTCCATCCGCAAGCGCTGTTCATCTCGCTGACGCTGGCCATCGTCATCCCGCTGGTCTTGGTGCTGATGATTCCGAAGAAGGAGCACACCATCGTCGCCGATCCGGCGATGTTCGACAGCGACGCCATAGAAGCACAGACCAGCGTCGGCAAGGAGATCTCCGACCGACTCGATTCGAGCCGCTTTCTCAAATGGACTCTCGGCGCCCTCGGCACGGCTTACATCGGCGCGTATTTCTGGAAGGGCGGATCGCTCAATATCAACATCCTGATCTTCATCTTCCTGATCCTCGGCGTCTGGGCGCACAGCTCGCTGATCAACTATGCGCGGGCGACCGGCAAGGGCGCTTCGACCGCCGGCGGAATCATCCTGCAGTTTCCTTTCTACGCCGGCATCCTCGGCATCATGAAAGGCAGCGGACTGGTCGAGATCATCTCCGACGTCCTGCTCAGTCTGGCGACCTACGACACCTTCGAGGTGTATTGCTATTTCTCGTCGCTGATCATCAGTATCTTCGTCCCCTCGGCCGGCGGACACTGGGTCGTCCAGGCGCCGATCATGTTGCCGGCCGCCGCCAAGCTCGGCGTCGAACCCTGGAAAGTGGCGATGGGCGTGGCCTGGGGCGAGAGCATCTGGAACGTCGTCTGCCCCTTCTGGGCGCTGCCGCTGCTGGCCATCGCCAAGATCAGCATCCGCGACCTGATCGGCTTCTCGGTGTTGCTGTTCCTCATCGGCAACGTCGTCGCGATCTCCGGAATCATGCTCTTCCCGCACTGACCTCAAGACGTCCCCGGCCAACAAGCGCCGGGGCCGGGCATTGCGGCGACGCTGCAATGCATTCTTTCAATTATCAATTACTCAGGACAAACAAATGAAAAATAACGATGTGGTCATCGTCAGCGCAGCGCGCACACCGATTGGCAGCTTTGGCGGCGCCTTCGCGACGCTTTCCGCCGTCGACCTCGGCAAGATTGCCGCGCAAGCGGCGATTGCCCGCGCCGGAATCGACGCGGCAAAAATAGACGAATTGATTTTCGGCAACGTGCTGTGCGCCGGTCTCGGCCAGAACGTCGCGCGCCAGGTCGCTCTCGCCAGCGGAATGCGCGAGGAAAGCACGGCATTCAATGTCAGCAAGGTCTGCGGTTCGGGATTGAAATCGGTGATCCTGGCCGCCCAGGCGATCCTGACCAACGACGCCGACATCGTGCTGGCCGGCGGCAGCGAAAGCATGAGCAACGCCGCTTACGTGCTGCCCGCCAATCGCTGGGGTCAGCGCATGGGCAACGGCACCACCGTCGACACCATGATCTGCGACGGCCTGACCGACGCCTTCGACCACCAGCACATGGGGATCACCGCCGAGAACATCGCCAGCCAGTTCGGCATCAGCCGCGCCGAGCTCGACCAATTCTCGGCGACCAGCCAGCAGCGTGCCGAAAAGGCACAAAAAGAAAGCCGCTTTGCCGAAGAAATCGTTCCGGTCAATGTGCGTCAGCGCAAGGAAACCGTGAGCGTGACGAGCGACGAATTTCCCCGCCACGGCACGACCGAAGCGAGCCTCGCCAAGCTCAAACCGGCGTTCAAGCCGGACGGCGTGGTGACCGCCGGCAACGCGTCGGGAATCAACGACGGCGCGGCGGCCTTGGTACTGATGAGCCGGACCGCAGCCGAGCTGCTCGGGCTGCGTCCGCTGGCGCGAATCGTTTCCTGGGGTGCCGCCGGGGTGTCGCCCAAGATCATGGGCTACGGCCCGGTACCGGCGACGCAGCGCGCCTTGCAAAGAGCCGGCCTGAGCGTTGCCGACCTCGACCTCGTCGAAGCCAACGAAGCGTTCGCCGCGCAGTCGATCGCGGTCGTTCGCGGACTCAAACTCGATCCGGAAATCGTCAACGTCAATGGCGGCGCCATCGCGCTGGGCCACCCGGTCGGCGCGTCAGGCGCACGCATCCTGGTCACGCTGCTGCACGAGATGGGCAAGCGCGACTCGCGGCGCGGCCTGGCGACGCTCTGCGTCGGCGGCGGCATGGGCGTCTCGCTGATCGTCGAGAGCGAGCCACAGTAAGCGGAGAGACGCATGAAAACACCCCACAAGCGAATCAGCTACGCTGATTTGCGATCGCATTTCCACGACGGAATGAGCATCCTGTTCGGCGGTTTCATGGGCGTCGGGACGCCCGACGGAATCGTCCGCGAAATCCTCGACTCGGGAATCAAGGAGCTGACGATCATCGGCAACGACACGGCTTTTGCCGATAGCGGTGTCGGCATCCTGATCGCCAACCGCCGCGTCAAAAAGGTCATCGCCTCGCACATCGGAACCAACCCGGAAACCGGCCGCCAGATGATCGCCGGCGAGATCGAAGTCGAACTGGTGCCGCAGGGCACCCTCGCCGAACGAATCCGCTGCGGCGGTTCGGGCTTGGGCGGCGTGCTCACGCCGACCGGCGTCGGCACCATCGTCGAGGACGGCAAGACCAAGCTTGCCTTCGACGGCGTCGAGTATCTGGTCGAACGCGCGCTGCGCGCCGATCTGGCCATCGTCAAGGCGCACCGTGCCGACGACAAGGGCAACCTCACCTACCAGCGCGCCGCGCGCAACTTCAACCCGCTGATCGCGATGGCCGCCGACTACGTCGTCGCCGAAACGGACGAGATCGTCGCCGCCGGGCAGATCGACCCCGAACTGGTGATGACGCCGGGAATTCTGGTCGATGCGCTCGTTCTGGTGGGGGAGAAATAAGATGGATGCGAAGAATCTGATTGCCTGCCGCGTCGCGCAGGAATTGAAAGACGGCGACGTGGTCAACCTCGGCATCGGCCTGCCGACGCTGATCCCCGATTATCTGCCCGAGGGAATCCACATCACGCTGCAATCCGAGAACGGCTTTCTCGGCATGGGTCCGCTCAACGGCGAGGCGCTGCCCGATCTCGTCAACGCCGGCGGCAAGCCGTGCGGAATGGTCCCCGGAACGGCCTTCTTCGACAGCGCGATGTCGTTCGCGATCATCCGCGGCGGTCACGTCGATGTCACCGTGCTCGGCGGTCTCGAAGTCGACCAGCAGGCCAACCTCGCCAACTGGATGGTTCCCGGCAAGATGGTTCCGGGAATGGGCGGCGCGATGGATCTCGTGACCGGCGCCAAGAACGTCATCGTCGCCATGGAACACGCGACCAAGAGCGGCGGCGCCAAGATCCTCGAGCGCTGCTCGCTGCCGCTGACGGCAGCCGGCAAGGTGACTGCTATCGTCACCGAGCTCGCCGTCTTCCGCTTCGTCGGCGGCCAACTGGTGCTCACCGAGACCGCGCCCGGCGTGAGCCTCGACGAGATCCGCGCCAAGACCGAAGCCGATTACACGGTCAGCCCGAAGTGTTGCACCATGAGTCTGCCTCGAATCGTCTGAGGCATAACGCCAGCGTGCGGCGGAGTGGAGACTGCCGCACACAGCATCGCCGCAACCCGGCGGTCTAGCGAATCACCATCGCTTGCGGCAGGCTAAGCACGATTTGCGGAAAAACGGTGATGAGAATGGTCGCCATGACCATCAGCAGGAAAAACGGAAGACTGGCTTTGGCCACCGTGAAGATATCCTTGCCGGTCAGGTTCTGGACGACGAACAGATTGAACCCAACCGGCGGCGTGACTTGGGCCATCTCGACTACCAGCACGATGAAAATGCCAAACCACAGAAGGTCTATACCCGCGGCCTGAACCGCCGGCATGATCACCGAGGTGGTCAGCAAGACGATCGAAATGCCGTCGAGGAAACACCCCAGAACGATGAAAAACACTGTCAGCGCGGAGAGCAGTGCCCAGGCGGGCAATTGTTTGGCGGTAATCCAGTTGGCAATCTCAGCAGGCAGGCCGGTAAAACTCATCGCCGAGGTGAGGTAAGCTGCACCGAGCAGGATGAAAAATATCATAGTCGAGGTCCGCACCGCACCCAATAGGCTGTCAAGCAGCGTTGAGCGATTAAGCATTCCCGAGCAGCCGGCGATCATCAGCGCGCCGACCACGCCGATAGCCGCGGCTTCGGTCGCCGTGGCAATGCCGGCGTAGATCGACCCGATCACGCCGATGATCAACAGAACCACCGGGATCAATCGACGGGTCGTATAGATCTTCTCAACCAGACGCATGCGAACGCCCGCGGCGGGAATGCTCTGCTTGTTGAGCACCGACCACAGCATCACATAACCCGAAAACAACGCCATCAACAAGAGACCTGGCAGCACACCGGCGATGAATAAACGCGCCACCGAAATCTGCGCCGCCACGCCATAGACGATCATCACAATCGACGGCGGAATCAACAGCCCCAGCGTACCCGAACCGGCCAGCGATCCGATCGACAGGCTCTCCGGATAGCCGCGCGACTTGAGTTCAGGCAGCGAAATTCGGCCGATGGTCGCGGCGGTTGCCGCCGACGACCCGCTGACCGCGGCGAAGATGCCGCAGCCGAGCACGTTGACATGTACCAGCCGCCCGGGGAGGCGATCGACCCACGGCGCCAGACCGGCGAACATGTCTTCGGAAAGCTTCGTGCGAAAAAGGATCTCGCCCATCCAGATGAACAAAGGAAGCGCGGTCATCGTCCAGCTCGCGCTCGAAGCCCAACTGGTCGTCGCCAGGATAGAACCTGCAGGAGAGTCAGAAAACACCTGCAGCCCGAGAATGCCAACGGCAATCAAAGCCGGTGCGACCCAAACGCCCAATCCCAACAACATGAAGAGCGTGCCGACCATGGCAATTACAGTCCATGTCATTGCGATTACTCCGAGTTTTCCTGGCCATCGCCCGTTTCGAACGGACGACCACTCAGTACGCAGCACAAGCGTTCGGAAAAACCGAGCGCCAACAAGAAAGAACCAATCACCATCGGCAACTGCGGCATCCACATCGGGACCGCGATGAGCCCCTGCGAGAGGTCGTTGAACTGGTAGCTTTCGAGTACAAAGCGAGCGCAGCAGCAGGCCAGGAAGCCGGCGAGAGCCAGGCCTGTCGCGCTGGCCAGCACCTCCATCGGATGGTGCAACTGCTCGGGGACGAAACGCGTCACCACGGACACCCGGATGTGGGCGCCGCAGTGCAGCGTGTAGGCCAGACCAAAGAAGCCTGCGGCGGCCATCGCCCAGGCCGCGAACTCATCGGCGTCGCGCACCGTTGAGCCCAAGTTGCGAGCGATGATCTGCGCGAGAACGATAGCGCAGATCATCACCAAACAGGCGGCCGATAGATAACCCGAAATCCGGTAGAGGCGGTGTAGTAGGTCAGACATCATTTTCAACGCTTGGCTTGATCGAGCAACGTTTTGGCCTCAGGGCCAGCCTTCTTGACCCACTCGTCGGCCATCGTCGCACCGATCTTGACCAGTTCGGCCTCGATGGCTGGCGGCGTCTTGCCGACGATCATTCCCTTGCTCGCCAGTGTTTGAGTCAGAGCGCTCGTCTGTGAACGTGCCAGATCCCAGCCCTTCTTTTCAGCACGCGCAGCGGCGTCGAGCACAGCTTTCTGCGACGCGGCTGGCAAGCGATCAAATGCTCGCGCGTTGACCATCGTCACGTTTTTCGGAATGAACGTCTGGACATCGTAGTAGTACTTGGAGAAATCCCAGGCCTGAGAGTCCACGCCGGTTGCCGGCGAAGTAATCATCGCTTCGATCAGTCCGGTGCCAAAGGCTTGAGGGACATCGCCGGAAGCCACCGTCGTCGGCGAAGCGCCCATCAGTTCGACCAAACGGGACGTGGCGGCGTTATAGGCACGGAACTTCATTCCCTTAAAATCGCTGATCTTGGCGACCGGCACCTTGGTGTAAATACCTTGCGGCGGCCACGGCACGCTATAGAGCAGCTTGATACCCTGCTTGGCCAGCCGGGCTTCGATCGCCGGACGGCTGGCCTGCCAGAGTTTCCAGGCGCTGTCGAAGTCGCGCGCCAGCAGAGGGACGGCATCGACCTCGTACATCGGGTCCTCGTTCCCGAGCACCGAAATCAGTACGTCACCGACCTGCACCTGCCCGGTTTGCACGGCGCGCTTGAGTTCGGGGCGTTTGAACAGGACCGAGTTCGAATGCGTTTTGATTTCCAGCTCGCCGCCAGTGGCCTTGGCCACGTCGGACGAAAAATCTTTGGCGACGACGGAAATGTAATTGCCGTCGGGTTGTTCAACAGACATGTTCCAGCGCTCGGTAGCCTGGACCGATGACAGTCCCAAAGCGGCAGAGGCAAGGACCAACAAGAGATGACGGCGATTCAATTGCATGGGAGTCTCCTAGAAAAAATCAAGATGCCAGACGCCAGAGCGTCTTGAATGAAAAAACCTCGTCGGCGCACAAGCCCAAGTGCTCGGCGAGCGATCTCGCTTGTTGAAGCGCCGCGTCTTCGTGTGAGGCTTCGATCATGACTAACGCATCAGCCGGCGCCGGCTCGGCATTGGCGGTGACCGGCGTCGACAACGCGGTATCGGTCTGCAACAGGCACGCGCTGACGACGTGATCCTGGGTGGTCAGCTCGATCAATCTCGTTTCGATCGCAGCGAACGTCGCGGACTGTTTGAGTTTTTCGGCAGGAACCACGAACAGCGCTAGTGCGCCGCCCTCGCCTGCGCCGGCCTCGATGCTGAGGCGACCCACCCGTCGTTGCGTGCCACGCATACGGGTAAAATTTTCGAGCGACCAGGGCGTTTGTTGGGAAAACGCCTGGCGGTAGGCTTCGCTGGTGAACACGCCTTGGTTGTCGGTGTAATACAGCGCCAGATACGGCCGAGGGCAGGCACTGGTCGCCACAAATCGACGTGCGTATTGAAAGCCTTCGATGGCGACGCGCTCCTGCATGTGTTCGCGGTCGTACCAGCGGTTGAAATCAAGTTCGTACTGCGGATCGATATCGGTCCAGATGCAAAGAATACCTCGTGTTTCGGCAGTGTTCATGTCAGTTGGCAAGTCTTGTTTATGGAAAGAATCACTCTACGGCAATGCCTTCCGGCCATCCATCAAGTAATTTTTATCGCTGCTGATCAGATTTGTTTGTGAGGTACTCCGGCACGAGCGCGGACGATTCCGCTGGCATTCATGCCACGGCCCTGATGCGCGGAGCCAAAGCCCATGGGTCGACCGCCAGTTCGGCTGCCGGCATACGCGCCACATCGCCGGGTAGATTCCGCGCGAAATCCTGGGCCGTTTTCTGAGCCAGGGCCGCGATCTGCTCGAACAACGGTGTCTCAGCGCCCGAGCGACAGGAGCATACGAGCGGCATATTGGGCATCTCCCGGTCGAGCTGAAGAAGTCGAACAGCGCCTTTCGCCAATTCGCTGGCAATAATGGCGGGCGGCAACACGGCAATGCCGAAGCCGTCGACGATGAGCCGGATAATGGCTGAGACTGAGGTCATGCAATTGATGCGAACCGGCTTTTCGACCTGATCGCTGAAGAGCCGCTCAAGATATCGGTGCGGCCCCGAGTTGCGCGAAAAGCTCAGCACCGGGAAAGCCGCCAGATCGGACAAAGTCAGCACATCTCCGTCCAGATCGAGTCCGGGCGAACCGACCCAGCGCATCGGAAAATCGCACAGCGAGATGTTCATGACATCGGCACCGAAAACCGGGTCGGTTTGCAGGATCAGATCGAGATTGCCCTTGTTGAACAGTTCAATCGTGCGAATCGTCGTGTCGCCAGTCAGTTCCACTTCAAGCAGAGGATAGGCGCGATGGATACGCGCCATAAGATCGGGAAACCACGAATGGATGATCGACTCGATCACACCGATCCGGATGACCCCGGTATATAGCGAACTATCCTTCATCCTTTCCAGCATGTCGTGCGAAGTTCGCACCAGCCGGTCGGCAAACACCAGAGCCTTTCTGCCTTCCTGCGTCAGCGTGACCTCTCGGTCGCCACGATCAAAGAGGCGAACGCCCAATTCCTGCTCAAGCGTAGCGATCCGGCTTGATACAGCAGCCTGAGTCGTGTGGAGCTTCTCTGCTGTCAGGCGAAAATTTCGGATCTTGGCAAGCCAGACAAAAGTTTCCAGAAAACGTATGTTCATTGTCGAATAGATGTGGTTGCCGCACCATGCTGTGGCATCGGGAATCGAAACACGAATCGTCTTGGTGCGAAGAAGCGCTGAGAAACTCAATTCGCGCTCGACACAAAGACATAAGCAAAGTTTGTTCCAAAAAAATAGCCGAACAGCGGCCCCTCTGGACGTGCCGAGGGGTAGCCACTTTGGAATACTCTACAGGCGACTGAAATCAGCCAATGGTTCTGGTCGCCAACGGGGTCGCGCGCGAACTGGCGACAAAGCAGGAAATCCCAGCCGAGGCGCACGGCTCTGCTACGGAGAAACGAAAGGAGGAGAAAATGACAAAGACGGAGGCGCAGCCCACCCACATGTTGCGCGACAAACCCGTCTCGAATAGCCGGATCGCCAGCCACCGGCAAGACCGAGGGCCGGCGCGACCACCGGCCATCGAAACATCGCGGGCAACCTAGGCGGAGCCGCTTGTGGAGAGCTCGCCGAAGTATTGGCGACTGGCGCCAGAGTCAGCGCCAAAGGCGGATTTTCGCTTAACTCAACGGAGTTGCCGTCAGCGACTGCTGATCGAATTCAAAGTTTCGTCGACGGCCGCCGCCAGGAGCTGCCACTCGCGCTCGTTGCCCGACGATGCAGAGATCGGACGCGGCGTCGACGACGATTGCGATTGTCACGGCCAATTCCTATCGGTTAGCATTCTTCCTGCCGGGGCAGTTCCGGCCATTGAATGGCCGCGTAGCGCGCAAGCCTTCGCGGCCGACAACAAGTCATGGGAAGGGAGCGTAATGACGATGAAGATCGACCAGGAAATAGCCCGCATGGAAAAGAGAAGCCGCCAAAGACGGTCAGCGATTTTGGCCTTTTGCCTGTCGCTGCCGCCCTTGCTGGCCTGCGGCAGCGAAGCGCTTCGGCCGGAGCCGAGCGATTACGCGCAAGCGACCAACTGGATGGTGCGGCCTCAGGCCGAATCGCCGGCGGCAGCGCAAGCCGTCGACGTATTCTTCGTTTATCCGACCACCTATAGCTATGACCACAAGACGGGCCCGGCCTTAACCGCAGAGTGGTCGCCGCAATGGAATCAGTCGCTGGCGCAGGCCTACGTTGATCCGATCATCAAGTATCAAGTCGAATCGAAGATCGGCGTGTTCGCCAAAGCCGGTGCCAAAGTCTACGCACCCTATTACCGCCAGGCATCAGGCTTCGACGTCTTGAACTCGGTGTTGTGGCAAAGCACGCCGCAGTTTGCCAACGCAGCGAACCAGGCCATGCAAGTGGCCTACTCGGATGTGTCAGCCGCTTTCGATTTCTACCTGGCGCACGACAACAAGGATGCCAACGGCAAATCGCGACCGTTCATCCTGGCCGGCCACAGCCAGGGCTCCAACCTCCTGCTCTATCTGCTGCAAGATAAGTTCAAGGACCCGCAATTGCGGAAGCTGCTGGTCGCTGCCTACGTCATCGGCTGGTCGGTGACATCCGACGACATGAAGAGTTTCCCGGACTCGCTGGCGCGCGTCGGAATCTGCGGCGAGCGCACGCAGACCGGCTGCATCGTGAGCTACAACACGCAACAGACGCCCGGCGACTGGTCGCAGCTGGCCGAGCCGTGGCGCGGCAAGATGGAGTTGGTGCGCAAGAACGCCTACAGCGTCAATCCATTGACCTGGTCTGCCACAGGCCCCGGCGACGTCGAGGCGGCCGCGCCGGCGACGGCAAATCTCGGCGCGGTCTTCTTCAAGGGTTCATTGCCCGGAGCGGACCCGGGGCTTTTCGCAGCCAGCCCGCGCTACGAGGTCAATCATTACACCGCAGCGCAGAGCGACAACGGCGCACTGGTGATCAACCCGACCGCACTTCCCGCGCCGGCGACCTACGAGAACCTCTTCGCGCCCTACAACACCCTGCCCGGCTGGTATCACGGCTATGACTACAGTTTTTTCTACCGCAATATCGAACAGAACGTCATTGACCGCATTCAGGCTTACCGGCTGAAACCTTGACACTTTGCTCGTTCACGGCCGCGGCCAATCGGCGCCACTCGCGCTCGTTGCCCGGCAAACCGACGCGCAGCAGGCCGTGCTCGTCGAAGCGGCGGGTCAGGATCGCGCGCCGCGCCAGGTGCTCGTAGAGCGGCGCAACCTGCTCGGTCTTGACCGTACAAAAGAGCGAGGTGCGGCTCACCTCGCCGAGCGGCGCGAGCAGCGCCGCCAGGCGCTGCGACGCGGCGATCAGACGCTGGCGTGCGCCTTGCTGCCAGGCAGTATCTTCGAGCGCGGCGCGCGCGACAAAACGCGCCGGGTTGGCGACCGGCCACGGACCCAGCATCTCGCGCAAGCGCTCGAGTTTTTCGGCAGCGCCGAAAACGAAACCGACGCGCGCGCCGGCGAGTCCGAAAAACTTGCCGAGCGAACGCAGCACGATGAGATTCGGATAGTCGTCGCTGCCCGCCAGATCGACCACCGCGTGTTCAGCTTCGGCGTCGGCGAAAGCCTCGTCGACGATCAGCCAGCCGCCGCGTTGGCGCAGCTTGTCGGCGGCGTCGAGCAACTCGACGCGAGAAATTTGCGTCGCCGTCGGGTTGTTGGGATTGCACAACAGCACGTTGGGCGTCGCCGCCGCCAGCGCGCGTGCGAGCGTCGGCAATCGGCGCAAGCGGTGCCCGGCGCGTTGCCAGCCCTGCGGATGCTCTTCGTACATCGGTGCCAGGCAGGCAACCACCACCGGCTGAAAGATCGCCGGCAGTCCCTGGATCGCCGCCTGCGAACCGGGCAGAGCGAGCAGCCGGTCGTTGCCGTAGTAAGCGGCAGCTGCCGCTTCGAGGCCGTCGTCGTCTTCGGGCAAGCGCTGCCAGCACAGCGGATCGATCGCCGGCACCGGGTAAGCTTCGGGGTTGATTCCGGTCGACAGGTCGACCCAGTCGGCGAGCGCAATCCCGGATTGCTGTGCCGCCAGACGCAGGCGGCCTCCATGTTCAAGCACAGAACGCTCCAATCACTAAATAAACGGCAAGCCACAGCGCGATGCTGCGCCGCACCAGCGTGAGCGCGCGAGCGATGTCTTCGCCGCGCGCCGCGCGACCTGCGCCGAGCGTCGGTCGCGCTTCGACCTCGCCGTGGTAAATCGCCGCGCCGCCGAGCGCGAGGCCCAGGCTGGCGGCGCCGGACGACATCACCGGACCGGCATTGGGGCTCTCCCACTGCGGCGCCTGCGCGCGCCAGCAGGCGAGCGCGCTTCGGGTGCGACCAAACAGCGCGTAAGAGAGCGCAGTGAGCCGCGCCGGCAGGTAGTTGAGTGCGTCGTCGATACGCGCCGCGGCCCAGCCGAAACAGAGGAACCTTTCGGTCTTGTAGCCCCACATCGCGTCGAGCGTATTGGCCAGCCGGAACAGTAAGGCGCCCGGGCCACCGAGCAGCATGAACCAGAACAGCGCGCCGAAGACCGCGTCGTTGCCGTTCTCCAGCACCGTTTCGACGCAGGCCTTGGCGACGCCGGTCTCGTCGAGTTCGCGGGTGTCGCGCGAAACGATCCAGCCGACGTGCTCGCGCGCCGCCGCCAGGTCACCGGCCGCAAGGTCGTCGGCGACGCGCTGCGCGTGTTCGGCGAGGCTGCGCCCGCCGAGCGCGAGATAAAGCAGCAGCACGTCGATCAACCAGCCGGTGAGGTCATGGCGCCGGCCCCAGAGAGCCAGCGCGACCCAGGGCAGAACGATCAGCGCCCAGGCGAGAACGCCGCGCGCTCGGCGAGTGTCCTGAAATGCGGAACCGCAGTTGAGGCGCTTTTCGACAAAATCGGCGAGCGCGCCGAAACCGACCAGCGGATGAAAACGCCGGGTCTCGCCGAGCAGGCGGTCGAGAAAAACTCCGGTAACCGCGGCAAGCGGTAGCCGGAGCGCATCCGGAACATAAAACATCAAGGGATCGGGGAAAAAGGAGGCGGGCATGAGAAAATCGAGCGCTTGGCAATCCAAAGACCCGAGATTTTACGATGAATAGCATCTCCCCCCCCAGTAAAACGCCGAGCCTGATGATTCAGGGCTGCACTTCGGACTCAGGCAAAACGACGCTGGCTGCCGCGCTGTGCCGTCTGCTTTACCGCCGAGGCGTTCGTGTCGCGCCGTTCAAGCCGCAGAACATGGCGCTCAATTCGGCGGTCACCATCGACGGCGGCGAGATCGGCCGCGCCCAGGCGCTGCAGGCGCTCGCCGCGGGGGTGGCGGCGCACATCGACTTCAATCCGATCCTGCTCAAGCCATCGACCGACAAGCGCGCGCAGGTGATCATCCACGGCCAGGCGATCAGCGACCTCAATGCGCGCGATTACCACGAGTACAAGCCGCGCGCCATGAAAGCCGTGCTCGAATCCTGGGAACGATTGTGCGCCGCCTACGACTGCGTCGTCGTCGAAGGCGCCGGCAGCCCCGCCGAAATCAATCTGCGCGCGCGCGACATCGCCAACATGGGCTTTGCCGAGGTCGTCGACTGCCCGGTGATCATCGTCGCCGACATCGACCGCGGCGGCGTCTTCGCGCATCTGGTCGGCACCCTGGAGCTGCTCTCGGCGTCCGAGCAGGCGCGCGTCAAGGGCTTTGTGATCAACCGTTTCCGCGGCGACATTTCCTTGCTCGAACCGGGGCTGCGCTGGCTCGAAGAGCGCACCGGCAAGCCGGTGCTCGGCGTCGTCCCCTATCTGCACGGACTTTACCTCGACGCCGAGGACGCGCTGCCGCGCAGCAAGGAAGCCAAGACCGATACCAAGCTCAGGATCATCGCGCCGGCGTACCCGCGCATTTCGAATCACAACGACCTCGACCCGCTGCGCTTCCACCCCGACGTCGATTTCACCATCGTCGGCCCGCACGACGCGGTGCCGCCGTGCGACCTGATCGTCCTGCCCGGATCGAAGGCGGTCCAGGCCGACCTCAACTGGCTGCGCGAAATGGGCTGGGACAAAGCGATCCGCCGCCACCTGCGCTACGGCGGCAAGCTGATCGGCGTCTGCGGCGGACTGCAGATGCTCGGTACGCAGTTGCACGACCCGCTCGGCCTCGAAGGCAAGCCGGGTAGCGCGCCGGGACTCGGCCTGCTCGACTTCGAAACGACGCTCGCCAAAGCCAAGACGCTGGAGAACGTCAGCGGCACGCTGACGCTGCCCGGCAACCCGGCGATCGCCGGCTACCGCATCCATATGGGCGTGACGCACGGCGCAGCGCTCGACCATCCGGCGACGATGCTCGGCGATGAACCGGAAGGTGCCATCTCCAGCGACGGCCAGATCATGGCGACCTACTGCCATGGCCTGTTCGATTCGCCCGAAGCGCTCTCGGCACTGCTCGAATGGACGGGTTACAAGCCGAGCGGCACCTTCGACCCCAACGCGCGCCGCGAACGCGACCTCGACCGTCTGGCCGACGCGCTCGAAGCAAGCATCGACCTAAAGCTGCTGGCGCAGTGGTTGCCCGGGCTGGCGCTGCCGGCAAAGGATAGATAGATACGCCGACGGCGTCGTGACAGACAACAAGGTAGCCGGCCTGACTAGGGCTTATGCGCTGGTCTGCCAGCACCTGCTGCATTTACGAAGACAGAGTACAGCGACGTGGTGGCGCAGATGAAAAGCCGATTTCGCTTGGGGCCACCGAAGCACACATTGGCGACCACTTCGGGAACGCGTATCTTGCCGATCAATACGCCATCGGGCGTATAGCAATGAACCCCATCGCCGGCGCTGGTCCAGAGATTGCCTTGCGTATCGATGCGAAAGCCGTCGAACAAATCTATGGCGCATTCGGCAAACACGTCGCCGCCGCTTAAACCTTTCCCGTCATTGTCGACGTTGAAGCGGCGGATATGGCGCCGGCCGTCGAGCGCGTGCGATGCGCCTGTATCGGCGATGTAGAGCAGGCGCTCATCGGGTGAAAAGGCCAGGCCATTGGGCTGCTGGAAGTCGGTCGCGACGGCATTGAGCGCGCCGCTGCTCGGATCAAAGCGCCAGACATGGCAGCCACCGGCTTCTCTTGGCGAAGCATGGCCTTCATAGTCGGTGTCGATGCCGTAGCTCGGATCGGTAAACCACAGCGTACCGTCCGACTTGACGACCACGTCGTTTGGCGAGTTGAAACGCCAGCCATCGCCGCCGCTAACCAGCACCGTCCGCGTAGCGTCGAGCTCGTAGCGCGAGACGCAACGTCCGCCGTGTTCGCAGGCGACGAGTCGCCCCTCGCGATCGATCGTGTGACCGTTGGCGTAAAACGAAGGCGACTGGAACACCGAGACCGAGCCGTCGGTCTCGTCCCAGCGCATGACGCAATTGTTGGGAATATCCGACCACAGCAGGTAGCGCCCGGCGGCGAAGTACGCCGGCCCCTCTGCCCAACGACAGCCAGTGTATAGCCGTTCGAGATGGACATTGCCCAATACATAATGACGAAAACGCTCGTCGATGATTTCGAAACTGTCGGTGATCACGGTTCAATCCTCTGTTCGTTAATCCAATCCTTGCTCAATCAAGGATCCGCTGATCGGGCCGCGTCCGCCTTATAGACTGATGCCGGCTAGAGGGTCGAGCGACAAGGGCGACCGACAGCGCGCCACAAATCATGTAAAAAGCTTTAGCGCTTGCCCGGCGAACTCGCCGCCACAATCACGCCGATGATGATCAGCCCGGTCAACAACATGCGCAGCCCTGGCCCGGCGCCCGCCGCGTTGAGCATCGCCACCAGCAGAAACATGAACATGGCGGCGCTCCAGATTCCCGGTACGCAGGGCGCCCCGCCGCTGACCACCGTACCGCCGATGACGACCACGGCAATCGTCAGCAGAATGTATTCCTGTCCCTGATCGAGCGAATTCCCACCGGAAAAGCCGGAAATCAGCGCCCCGGCAAGCCCGGCCAGTGCCGCGCAGATGACGTAGGCCCAGAACCGGGTCAGCTCGACCCGCATCCCCGCCAGACCTGCCGCGCGATCGTTTTGCCCGACCGCCTCGATCGAACGCCCGAGTACGGTTCTTTCGAGCATCAGGGCGATGGCGATACTCACGGCCAGAACCACCACGGCGAGCAGAGGAATACCGAACAGGCGCATGGCCATGAAATCGGAAAACAGCGGCGGTGGTTTGATCTTCAGACCCCGGCCAATGGCGATCGCCACCGACATCACGATCAGCGACCCGGCAAGGGTGGCAATAATCGGCGGGATGCTCAGCACCCGGATCAGGGAAAAATTGAAGACTCCCACCAGCGCCCCCACCAGAACCGCCGCCAGGATGCCCGGCACGATCATCGCGTTGCTGCCATCCATCACCAGCATCGCCACCGCGCCCGACAGCGCGATCGACGACGGAATCGAGAGGTCGGCATTGCCTGGGCCAACACTGATCACCAGCATCTGCCCCAGGGACACCAAGACCGTGAAGGCCGAAAAAGTCAGCGCCACGGTGAGCAGTTCGCCTGACCCCTGCCCCTGCCCGCTGAATACCGTCGCGGCCCAGGCCAGTACAGCGGCAAGACATGAACCTAGCCACGGACGGCCAGCTCGCCAACGCTGCCATTTGGCGAAATGGGACACTGTGTGGGTTTTCACGCGATGCGCTCCAGGCGGTCGATCGCGGCACGCAGACCAAGCACCACGATGAGGATCAATCCCTGCATGCCGACCTGCCAGTCGGGCGCGACCTCCAGAAAGGTCAAAAAGGACGCTGCCAAGGTCATCGTCAAGGCACCGACGACGGTGCCGACCGGAGAGACGTAGCCGCCGACGAATTTCCCACCACCGAGGATGACCGCCGCAATCGACACCAGCGTGTAGCGTGAGGCGATATTCGGATCAGCCGAGGTCGTTTGTCCGACCAGCATCAGCCCCGCCAGGACACCGAAAAGGCCGGCCAACGCGTAGACGCCGGCGCGCAGCCGCACCAGCGACCAGCCAACGCGCGCCACCGCGGTCGGATTGCCGCCCAGCCCCCGTACCAGCGTTCCGAACGCGCTACGCGTGACCAGGACGTGGCCCAGCGCGGCAGCGAAAAGCGCCATCCAGATCGGCATCGGCAGCCACGGCGTACGGTAAGCCATTGCACTGCTCAACCAGTCGGGCGCCAATCCGCCTGGTGTTGGCAGCAGCAGCACGGCGCAGCCGAGCCAGACGAATGACAGTCCCAGGGTGACCACAATCGATGGCAGGCGACGTGATTCGATCAAAGCGCCAGCCAGCGCGTAGGCCGCAACCGCTGCGACGAAGGCGAGCATCGCCAGCGCCGGCCGGGTTGGCAGCAAGGTTGCACCGATGCTCGCGGCGAGCGAGACAAAAGGGCCGATAGACAGATCCAGGTCGCTGACCGCCAAAATCATCATTTGCGCCAGGCTTGCGAACATCAAGGGAATCGCCAAATTGAGCAGCAGATTGACGCCGAAGTAGGACATCGCTCGCGGCTGACGCCAGAACACCGCCGCCAGCAACAGGGACAACGCCAATGCCGGCAGAATGTTATGCAGGACAAGTACGCCGCGCTTTGCTTGAAGGGAACTCATGCGGCAATCTTATCGAAGGACATATCCAACACCCGCTCCTCGCTCAGCTCGGCGCGGGAAAGCTCGCCGGCCACTTCGCCGTTGTTGAAGACATATACCCGATCACAGTGGAACAGCTCATCGAACTCGGTGGTGTACCAGACGAAGGTGCGTCCACGACGGGCCTCCTCGGCGATCAAGGCATAGACATCGCGCTTGGTCCCGACATCGACGCCGCGCATCGGATCGTCCATCAGAATGATCGACGCACTGGAGCCGAGGGCCCTGGCGAACAACACTTTTTGCTGGTTGCCGCCGGACAGGGAAAAGATCGGCAGATCGAGGTCAGGAGTCACCAGCCCCAGACGCTGCCGCCAATGTTCGGCATATTCGCGCTCGCCCTTGAGGTCGATGAGGCGCCGATGACACAGTTGCGAGAACCAGCCGACGCTCATATTGCGCGCGATCGACCAGAGGCCGAACACCCCGTCGGTCTGACGGTCGCCAGCGACAAACGAGGTGGCGCCGCCTACCCATACCGATGACTCGGCGCGGGTCGCCGACCCGGCCTGCAAGCGCAACAACAACGTCGTTTGCCCGTGTCCGGCGAGCCCGGCCAGACCGATCACCTCGCCGGCCATGGCCTTTACTCCCAAGCGCGCTGCGCTGGTCGACGAGACGTTGACGACCAGCGGCGCTTCCGCCGACCCCGTTTGAGCAACCACATGTCGAGGGTTCTCCTGAACCTGTTCGTCCTGCCCCATCGCGGCGACCACCCGGTCGCGACTGGTCTGCTCGGTCAGCACCGATTCGACGACCTGGCCATCTCGCATCACCACGATGCGGTCGGTTACGGTGAAGATCTCGCGCAGTTTATGCGAGATCAGAATGCAGCTTTTTCCAAGTGCGACGAATTCACGGATATAGGCGAGCAGTTGAGCCGCCGCCTGATTGTCAAGTGACGAAGTCGGCTCGTCGAGAATCATGACTTCCAGCGCCAATGCCCCGGGGGTAAAGGCACGGGCGATTTCGACCATCTGGCGCCGGCCGATCGACAGCTCGCCGACGACCTGGTCGGCGTGCAAGCCATGGCCGGGAAAGATTCGATCGAGCGTCGCCATCAGCTGCGCACCGGCGGCCAAGCGCCAGTTCCATCCTTTGAACTGCGGCTGAGCAATACGCATATTCTCGGCCAGCGAGAGATTGGCACACAGCGATAATTCCTGATAAACCGAGCGCACCCCCAGCCGCTGCGCTTCGCGAACATCCCATCCGGAACCCACCGCCAGGCCAGCGAAATGGAGCTCGCCACGATCAGCAGCGAGCGTTCCGGACAGAACATTCATCAGGGTCGATTTACCCGCCCCGTTGTGTCCCACCAGGCCAACACATTCTCCACGCCGGACCTGAAAATCAACCCCGCGCAGCGCTTGCACTGCGGCAAAGGCCTTGGCCGTATCTCGCGCTTCGAACAGCATCTCAGGAATCGAATTGATCACCGTGTTCCTTTATTCAGCCGAATCGACCAAGAGGGATCGTTAGCGCTACTTCAGCTTGGCCAGAAAATCGACCACGTCCTTTTGTGAGTACTCCATGTTAACGACGCCACCGGGCTCGGTATTTTTGAGCGCTTCATCGAGCGTATTCTGAGTCACCACCGTCAATGGCAACTTCATATCCTTGGGAACCTTGGCGCCGCCAAGGATTTGCTGGGCAACCCAGAAAGCAAATGTCGAAGAACCTGGCGCGATGCTGCCCGACATGGTTTCGTACTTGCTCGCGTCGCGCTGCTCCTTCCACCAGGTCAGCTCATCATGGCGATTGCCAAGAAAGATGACCGGCAGCGGACGCCCGGCGGCCTTGAATGCCTGGGCGACGCCATAACCGTCGCCGCCCTGGGTGGCCACTGCGGTTACCGTCGGCAAGGTCGAGAGAATGGCCGCAACTTCTTTTTGCGCGACCGTCTGCGTCCAGTTGCCATGAACCGAGCCGACTATCTTGTATTCGGGGTGTTTCTTTACGCCATCGCCGATGCCCTGATGAATTTCATCGTCGACAAACACGCCGGCCAGCCCGCGTACTTCGAGCAAGTTACCCTTGAGTCCGCGACTTGCGAAGTAGTCAATCTGCATCTCGCCAAGCTGTTTGAAGTCCACCGCGATGCGGTAGGCACAAGGTTCGGTGACGACACCATCAAAGGATACGACGACAATGCCCGCATCGCATGCCTTCTTGATTGCGCCATTGAGCGCCGTTGGCGAAGCCGCGTCGACGACGATCGCGTCGTAGCCTTGCAATATCATGTTCTGAATCTGAGCGGCCTGTTCCGTGGCCTGATTCTCAGCCGTGGTAAAGCTCGGCGCCTGGGCGACGACCTTCTGTGCGACAGCCTCCTTGGTGACTTTTTCCCAACTCTTGAGCATGGCTTGACGCCATGAATTCCCGGCAAAATTATTCGATAGCGCGATTTTTTTACTCGCGGTATCCGCCGCGCTCGCCGGCACCTGGACAGCAAGCAAACTGCCAACAGCAACCGCCCCCAGCACTTTTTGGACTATCGTCTTCATCTTTATCCCCGGTTGATTAATCGATGACTCGCAACGGATCAATGCCTCCCCCTCGACTGCCCATCGCTTCTTCTCGCTGCAGCTATTATGCAGACCGTATTTTCTTCGCGACCAGGGAACTATCGATGCTTAACGGACAAACCAAAAGCGCCAATCACGAACATTTTTTGCGGGATCCCGCAAGCTTATTCCGGATATCCCACTATTAAGTGGCAAACTATCGGCAGATAGTCTGGCCTGGATCCATCAAGGAATCGATCATGCGAAATTCAACCGGCGCCATCGATCTGGCGCAAATACTGTCGATCCTGCGGGCCATTGCCGGGCAACTCGATTTCCGCGCCGTGATCAGTGCCGTATCGACCGATATCCTGGACGTCCTGCCGCACGATCATTTGGATGTCGCGCTGATCAATGGCGACAGAACGATCATCGCGGCCTACGAAACCGGGCTGCACACCGAATGGGACGCGAGCACCAGCGCCTTCATGCCGATTATCGAAAGTCCGATCCGCGACTTGCTCACCGCCAAGGTCGACCACATTCTGACCGATGACGCCCAAACAGACCCCCGCTTTCACTTCGACAGCGCTTTTTCCCAACCTATTTTCGCGGCCGGACTGCACAGCCGGCTGCACGTCCCGCTCAAAGTCGAAGGCCGGGTGATCGGCTCGCTGTCTTTTTCGACTCAGGAAATCGGGACCTACACCGCCGTCGATGTCGCTTCCGCGCGGATCATTGCCGACATCCTGTCGCCCTATTTTTTTGCCTTGCAACAAAGCGAACAGGCCAAACATAGCGAGTTTCAACAGATGGAAGCGGAAGTCAGGTCAGAAGGACTGCGCATCGGCGCACTGCATTTGACCGATGAGTTGGAAAATGCTCGCCAGGCCATCGGGATGGACCTGCATGACCAGACGCTGGCCGATCTGACCCGGATATCACGCAATCTCAAACACCGGATCAACAAGGAGACCTTGCGCGGCAGCGAGCTTCAGGCGCTGCATGAAGATGTCGAGCACTGCCTGCGCGAGTTGCGGATCATTATCGACAATGCCAAGCCGTCGGTGCTGCAATTCTTCGGTTTCGGGCAGGCCGTCGAAGCGCTGCTCGAACGCAGCGTCCGCTCGGATACGGCGCTGCTCAATTACCATCTCCACGATGACGGCAGCTCAGGCATCGAAGAATTGCCCAGCAACACGCTGGTGGCCCTTTACCGCATCGTCCAGGAAGCCATCAACAACACCGTCCGCCATGCCAATGCCTCGACCATCGACGTTCGCCTGATGCGCGCGGATGGGCTGATACGGATTATCGTTTCGGATGACGGTAGCGGACTTCCAAAAACATCAGGCCGCCGCAACGGAGGCCTGAGCAATATGCGCACGCGCGCGTCGCTGATCCAGGCCGAATTGACGGTCAGCGCCAGGCCCGACGGCCTGGGGACATGGCTCGAAATTACCCTGCCCGCCCACGACTCGACGGCCCAGACCCAAGGAGGTATGCACGTATGAGTACTTTCCTGATCGTCGAGGACGATTCGCTTCACCGCAATTTCCTGCGCGAGGTGATCATCGCCTCGGATCTCGAATGCACGCAACTGATCGAGGCCGCCGACGGCGAAGAGGCCATCCGACTGGTGCAGGAGTACGCACCAAAAGGCGTGATCATGGATCTGCAGATGCCGAAAAAGACCGGGGTTCAGGCCGCCAAAGCGATCTGGGCCGAAAGCCCGTCGATGCCGATCGTTTTTTGGTCAAACTATGACGATGAAGCGTACGTGCGCGGTATAACCAAAATCGTCCCTCCCTGCGCCACTTATGGCTACATTCTGAAAACGTCCTCCAAGGAGCGTCTGCGCCGCTCGATCCAGTGTGTTTTTCTCGAAGGCCAGAATGTGATCGATCGCGAAATTCGAGGCGTCCAGCAACGCAGCCTTGGCCGCTCTGAAGGGCTGACCGAAGCCGAATACGAAGCCTTGCTCGATATCACCCTGGGCCTCACCGACCAGGCCATCGCCGACCGACGAAAGCTATCCCTGCGCAGCGTCCAGGGCCGGCTACAGCAACTTTACGGAAAACTTGGGCTGATCGAAATGCCGCTCCTCTCAAGCGGCGCGGCGGAATTCAACAGCCGGACACGGGCCATTGCCGTGGCACTGATGTCTCGACTGATCAACGATAAATCCATTGAAGGCGCAGAGCTTGAGTATCGTCGCTCGGCAGGAAAAGAAGCTTGAAAGCTCGCCTGGCAATGCCGAGACACCGCCCACGGACCAACTCGGCAAGTATTTCGCGGCATGGCGACAAGCACGAAACTCCGTTCGCGGCGTTCACGGCAATAGCGCACGCAGCGCTTGCCCGGGCTGGCGCTGCCACCAGGTCTGAGCAGAGCTTGAACCTAGGCGGGCATGGCGATCAGCGAGCGTTCCGACACGATCAGTCGCCTTTTTATTCCGGCACCGATCTTGCGCTCGACTTCCCACATCGCGGCGCCCTTGACCACGGCGACCTGCTGGATGGCGACGACGACATCACCGAGCTTGGTGCACAAATATTCCGCACCGCCTTTGATCGAAGACTTCACTTTCATCAGGCTATATCTCCCGTGTTTGTTGCGCAGACATTCCTGCCTGGTCGTTTCAAGGAGGCTGCTGGATACCCCGTAGCGGCTTGGCCGAGCGTCGATATCAGTCGTCGGCCGAAAGTCCGAGCAACTGCAGGATCGACAGAAACAGGTTGAGAACGTTCAGATACATGCTGCAGGCGGCCATCACGTAGTTGTCTTCCTCGCCGCGGATCAGGCGGCTGGTGTCGAAAAGGATGAAGCCGGAGAAGAGCAGCGCGGCGACGGCCGAGACGCCAGCCTGCATCGCCGGGACGAACAGCGCGGCAACGCCCGCCAGCAGAACGACGATCAGGCCGGCGAAAAGGAAGCCGCCGATCTGGGTGAAATCCTTACCGGTCTTATGGACGTACGCGGTGAGCGCCAGCGTGACCGCCGTGGTGAGTACCGCGGCAGTGAGCACGGTACTGCTGCCGCCGGGCAGACTGAGATAGTGGCTCAGCGTCGGGCCCAAGCCCAATCCGCTCAACGCGGTGAAGGTCAACATCGCCGGCACGGCCGCTGCGCTGTTGCGGTTCCTGCTCAGATAAAAGAGCGGGAGCAGGCCGAGCAGCGTGAACACGATTCCGGCCAGCGCGCCGAAGCCAGCCCACAGGCTGACGCCGGCACCAGCGGCGGCAACGCCGGTGGACAGCGCGAGCAGCTGATAGGTATTGCGGATCACGCGGTTGGTATCCGGCACGGCGTAAGTGCCGTATTCGGTTTTGGTGAGGTCGATGACGCGGGTTTCAGTTCGCATGGTGGTACAGGTCCTCTTTAGGAATGTGCTGCAACTGTACATGGGGACATCTTCATCGAGAAGCAAGCTTCCTTGGAGTAAAACTTCGCAAAACCCGAAGTATTGCGCGAGCCAGAATCCAATTATCGAATTTAAATCGAGCACTCAATCTGCTGCGGTGAGCATCAGCAGCGCCGTGATCGCCGCGCCAATTCCAGCAGGCAAGCCATAGCGCATCAGAGACGGAATTTTGTCGCCGGAAACGATCTGGACGGGGACGCTGGTCAGTTGCAGGATACGGTTGGTCGTCGAACCCTCAAGCGCGCGGATCAGCGAATTCTTGCGCGCGGTGCCAATCAGGATCAGGTTGCAGCGCAAACGCCTGGCGGTGGCCACAATCACCTCGGCTCTGTCACCGGTCCCGATATGTTCCGAATACGGAACGCCGTACCTGGTGAACACCTCAACACAGGGTTTGAGCGCCTTTCCCGCTTCTTCCCGATGAAAACTCTCGACATTCCTGCGGCTCACGAAGCGCCCGACATTCGACGAGAGTGGCCGGCGAACATTGAGCAGATGGATTTCAACGTTCGGATTATTGAAGAACTCGCGAACGGCTTGGCGTACAGCGTAAAGCGAGTCGGGCGATCCATCGACGGGCAGCAGTATCTTTTGCATGGCTGTTTACCCTCTACAAGAATCCGTTGATCGGCAAGCAAAGTTAGCCTTGTTTTCTACGCTTCACAAGCCCCCCCACTGGACGCGAATTCCAATTTGGCCGGCGGGCATAACCCACTTATCCCGGTGCCGTGATTTGCCGATCGTTTGGCGCCATGGTTGCGACGCGCTCTGATGTTGATCGCCTCGACCAGTAGCGCGAACGCCATCGCCGCATAGATATAGCCTTTGGGCACATGCATGTCGAAGGCTTCGCCGACCAGCGCCATGCCGACCATGACCAGGAAGGCCAGGGCGAGCACTTTGACCGAAGGATGGCGCTCAACGAACTCGCCGATCGGCTTCGCAGCAAAAAACATCACGCCGACGGCCGCGACCACGGCGGCCATCATTACGCCGAGATTGTCCACCATACCGACCGCCGTGATCACCGAATCGAGCGAGAAGACGATGTCGATCACCGCGATCTGACCGATGATGAAGCAGAACAGTTTCTGTCCGGAAGCCTTGAGCGCTGCACCATCGGTCGAGAAAGGCGAATCCTCGCCGGGCGCCTCGACCTCGATGAAGATTTCGTGCGACGCCTTGTAGAGCAGGAACAGGCCACCGCCCAGCAGCACCAGATCGCGTCCGCTGATGCCTTGCCCGAAAAACGAGACGAGCTCGGTCGTCAGGCCCATGACCCAACTCAATGACGCCAGCAGCATCAGCCGGGTCAGCATGGCAAAGGCCAAGCCAAGACGGCGAGCCTTGTCGCGCACGTGCATTGGCAGACGGGCGACGAGGATCGAGATGAAGATGATGTTGTCGACGCCGAGAACGATTTCCAGCGCGGTGAGCATCGAAAAGGCGATCCAGATGTTGGGGTCGAGAAGAAGGTCCATGGCTAACTCAATAATTAAGGGCGGCGCCGCCTGATGCGGTCATGAGCTTTCGCTTTGGCAACAAGATGACGCCGATCATCGGCTTTTCGCGAGATAGAATAAACCTGCATTTATCTTAGCCAAGCTTCGCAAAATACGAAGGAAGACCGAATGTTGAACTACCGACACCTCTACTATTTCTGGATGGTCAGCAAGGAAGGCGGCTTCGCGCGAGCTGCCGAAAGACTCGACATGGCGATCCAGACGATCAGCGTTCAAGTGCGCGAGCTCGAAAAGTCGCTCGGCCATCAGTTGCTCAAACCCGAGGGTCGTGGCGTCGCCTTGACCGAAGCCGGGCGGGTTGCTTTCGCGCGCGCCGAGGGCATTTTTCAGATTGGCGAGGCGCTCCCGGAAGCCGTCAGGGACGCCGCCTCGCGCCGCGTTGTGAGACTCGCCGTCGGCCTGTCGGACGGCATTTCAAAGCTTGCCGCGCACGCCTTGCTCGGCCCGGTGCTCGACACGCCCGACCTGCGCTTGATTTGCCACGAAGGCGAGTTTGAACAGTTGCAGACCGAGCTGGCGCTGCACCGCCTGGACTTGGTGCTGACCGGCCAAGCCGCACCGAGCAACCCGAACCTGCGCTTGAGCTGCGATCGCCTGCTGTCGTCGCCGGTGGTCTGGTACGGCCCGGCCTATCTGGTCGGCCAGGACATGATGGATAGCTTTCCGCAATCGATCGAGCGTTTGCCCGTACTGCTTCCCACCGGCCACTCGGCACTGCGCTCGGGACTCGATCACTGGTTCAACGACCTCGGATTGAAGCCGCAAGTGGTTGGCGAATTCGAGGACAGCGCCTTGATGTCGCTGTTCGCGGCACGCGGTTTGGGCGTTTTTCCGGTAAGTCGGCGTGGCGCTGACGATCTCGCGCGGTCGTCGGGATTGGCTTTATTGGGCGAATGCGAAAACGTGGTCGAGGAGATCTACGCCATCCGCAACCGCCGCGGCGAGCAGCACCCGCTGGTTCAACAGATTCTCGCCCGCGCCGCGGCGTAAATGGTGCTTTACTGCGCAGCAGAGATCAGCACACCGCGGTGTGCCCCATCCTGTCACTGCACAGCGGCACAGATCGCGGCTAGCCGGGAGATTCCGCTTCGAATCGATTCCGGATCCGCATTGGAGAAATTGAGTCGCATATTGTTGCGCCCGCCACCGCCCGGGAAAAAATCCGCACCTGGGACAAACGCCACGCCGTTTTCGATCGCCTGGCCAAGAATCGAAGACGCATCGAGCGTCTGCGGCCCGCTGACCCAGAGAAACATGCCGCCCTCAGGATGCGTCCAGGAATAGCCGTCGGACATATGCTGCCGCAGCGCTTCGTCCATCACCGCATAGCGTTCGCCGTAAGCCGCGCACACCTTGTCGACGTGTTGTCGGTTGTCGAAATCGCGCAGGTAGCGCTCAAGCACCAACTGATCGAAACTCGACGTGTGAAGGTCCGCTGCCTGTTTGGCGATCACCAGCTTGTCGCGGATCGCCGCCGAGGCCACCACCCAGCCGGTACGAAAACCCGGCGCCACAGTTTTGGACAGCGTGCTCAGATAGACGACGCAGCCGCTGTCATCGAACGATTTTATCGGCGGCAGATGCTCGCCGCGATAGCGCAACCGGCTATAGGGATCGTCCTCGATGATCACGAAATTCCGGCGCTGGGCGATGTCGACCAGCTTCTTGCGGCGCTCCAGCGAAAGCGTCCGTCCGGTCGGATTCTGGAAGTTCGGGATCACGTAAAGAAAGCGCAACTTGTCGCTCGCCGCCAGTTCATCGACGGCGTCCGGGATAATTCCCTGGTCGTCGGTCGCCACCGGCAGGAAGCGCGCCTGGAAACACTGAAACGCCTGGATGGCCGCCAGATAGGTCGGCGTTTCGGTCAGGATGACATCGCCAGGGTCGAGAAAGATTTTTCCGAGCAGATCGAGACCCTGCTGCGATCCGGTCGTGATCAGCACGTCGTGCGCCGAACACGCCACCTGGCGGCTCGCCATTTCGGCGACGATCAATTCTCTCAGCGTCGATACACCTTCGGTCACGCCATACTGAAACGCCCGGGCGCCGCTCTCGGCAAACACGCGCTCGGCGGCAACCCGAATGTCGTCGATCGGAAAAAGCCCGGGTGCCGGCAGCCCGCCGGCAAAGGAGATCACCTCCGGACGCTCGGTCATCTTAAGCAGTTCGCGGATCGACGATGGCTTCATCGCGTCCATTCGTGCGGCAAATGGTGCATTCATGGCAGCCCCTGACTGTATTACAAAAAAAACCTATTATATCGATGTGTTATAGTACAAACAGGCAAACAAACGAGAGAACAAATGATTTCTGTATCACTACAGATTGATCGAGGTTCGGAAATTTCGGTTCGTACGCAGATCTCGACGGCCTACGCAATAGCCATCCGCGCCGGGCATCTCGCACCCGGCGCCGCCCTTCCTTCCGTCCGCGCGCTGTCAGCGCGGCTGGGCGTCAGCCCTGCGACGGTGGTCGCGGCCTATCGGGAGCTGTGCGATTTCGGCTTAGCCAAGTCTGCTCAACGCTCGGCGTTTCGTGTTTCCGGCGAAACGCAGGAGTCCGCACAGAAGGTGTTCCAGCTCAACCGTATCGAACCCGATCTGCGCATCCACCCGGTCGCGGAATTTGCCAGGCTGCTGGCCGAAGTCGCCGCATCCGACTGCAGCATTGGCGGCTACGAAGAGTATCGTGGCCACCCCGGTCTACGCGAAGCGATTGCCGGCCTCGACCACGAAATCGGCATCGAATCCGATCCGTCAAGCGGGATGCTGATCACCTCGGGCGCGCAACAGGCGATCAGCCTCGTCGCCCGTTCGCTTGAACGAGGTGCCGCCGTCGCCTGTGAAGACCCTTGCTATCCGGGTGCCCGCATGGCCTTTGCGGGCATGGATGCAGCGCTGCATCCTATCGGCCTCGGCGATGACGGACCCGATCCGCAAGCGCTGGCCGCTATCTCGCCCCCCGGCGCGGTGGCCGCCTTCTATTGTTGCCCAACCTACGGCAACCCCAGCGGCAGAAGCTGGACGGAAGCGGCGCGCATCCGCGTTCTGGAAGCTGCCAGCCAAGGTGGATTCCTGATCATCGAGGACGATTACCTCGGCGACCTCGACTATCTCGACGAAGCGCCGACGCGGCTTGCCGCACTCGCCACCCACTTCCCGAAGGTGCGCCTGGTGCGCATCCGCACCTTCTCCAAGAGCCTGCTTCCGGCACTCCGTTTGGCGGGCGTTACTGGCCAGCCGGAACTCGTCGCGCACCTGGTGTCGCTGAAGATGGCCGACGACCTCGGATGCTCTGCCTTCCTGCAACGGACGCTGGCACGCTTCATCAACAACGGGCTTTATCAGACTCACCTTGAGCGGATTCGTCCGCGTTACCGTCTCACGCGCGAACGACTGCGCAACGCCCTCGCTGGTGTAAAGCACGGTGTAGCGTTCGACGACCCGCCCGCCGGCCTCTGCCTGCTGGGCCAGCTGGCCGACACCGTCGACCAGCGCCGCTTCGTCGCCGAATGCGCCAAGCGCAACGTCCTGATCTCGCCAGGCAATGATTATTGGCTGCGCGCTTCGGATGGCGCCAGCCGCTTCCGCATCGGTTTCGGCGCGCTCTCCCCCGAGGAAATTCCTCTTGTCGTCTCGGCGATCGAAAGCGCCGCAGCATCGTCGGCGAGTTTTTCCGGCGATTTTTCTATCCTCTGAGCGCGGCCGGGCGCTAACCGCCCATCCCACCACGCCCTCCAGGGCCCCGGCGCTGATTAGCGTCGTGGAATCTTGATTCCCTCATCGCGCTCAAGCGCGGCGAAAAAATCGCCGAGGCGGCGCCCCTTCTGCTCGGGGTAGCGCTCGTCGCGAACGGTCAGTCGATCGATTCGATCGACGCGAAAATGACGGAAGCCATCGCGCAGCAGGCACCAGCCGACCAAGGTCCAGTTCTGACCCCAGAAAAAAAGCCCGAGCGGCCATAGCGCGCGCTCGGACGCTTCGCCGTCTGCGCGCCGATAGGCAAGGCCAACGATGCGTCGCTGGCGCACCGCGCGGCGAAGTTCGGTGAGGTGCTGCGGACGCTGGTATTGCGGCGACGGGACGAAGAGCTGGGCTTGCTGCGCCTCGCGTCGCAACAGTTCGGGCAAGACGTTGTGGATCTTGGCCAGCGCAGCCGTCGCGGCCTGCGCCAGGTCGGTGTCGCCCCAGGCCTGTACCATGCGCGAACCGACCAGCAGCGCCTCCAGCTCGGCCGCATCGAAGAGCAGCGGCGGAACGTCGAGCCGGTAACGCAGGCGGTAACCGACCCCCGCCTCACCCTCGACCGGAACGCCGGACAGCGTCAAATCGTGGATGTCGCGGTACAGCGTGCGCAGCGAGACGTGCAGCTGTTCGGCCAGCCAGCCCCCGGTGGCCAGCCGCTTGCTGCGCAGCAGTTCGACGAGGCGGAAAAGACGATCGGCGCGGCGCATGATGGGATTTTCAGTCGGCGGGTTGGATGGCGCTCATTGTGCCATCACCGGCCGAAGTGCGCCGGCGACGCAGCACGCTCAGCTCATCGAATGCAGGCCGACGATGTTGCCCTCGCTGTCGCTGAACATGCCGATATAGCCGATGTCCTGGCGCAAGAATGTCTTGGCCATAACCAGCTGGCCGCCGGCACCGACGACGCGGTCGAGCACCGGCCCCAGATCATCGCCGCCGTTGAGGTAGATGCGGACCCCATCGGCATGCGGCCTGGCCTGCTCGAATTCAAACAGGCAACCGCCGACGCCGGGTTGCTGATAAGGAAGGATGGCCATGCGCATTCCCGGAAAGCTGCTGTCGAGCGCCAGGCGGGTCGCCAGAATTTTCTCGTAAAAAGCGACCGCGCGCTCGAAGTTGGCGACAGGGATTTCGAACCAGTTGACGGCGTTCATTGATGACTCCTTGGTGGTTGGTGAAAGGAGCGACCATTGTGCGCAGGGGCTGCTGACAACATGGTGTCAGCAGAGATCGGCAAATTCGGAATTTTGGTCAGAAGCTGGCACGAAGTTCAGCTGATCGTGTTGCTCAACGATTGCCGCGTGAACCGGGGGACGGGGCAATTGTCAGGAGCTGGCGGCATGAGGGGTATTGATCGTCGGCGATCGTTAAGGGTTGTCGGATGCCTGCCCTCGTGCGCGGACACGTCAAGCAGGCCCGGACTTGGCGGGCAGGCGTCGGACAAGCCTCGAGGGAGGAAACCGCGGGATGCTGCGTTGCGGTTTGAAACGTT
>Ga0316613_10000110_pt1 | contig 111104 bp, 98 predicted proteins | sample OWC_soil_day10_C_2_FD_207647 | JGI IMG/M metagenome (GOLD analysis project Ga0316613, IMG submission 207647) | Wetland soil microbial communities from Old Woman Creek delta, Ohio, United States - OWC_soil_day10_CT_b | ecosystem: Environmental > Terrestrial > Soil > Wetlands | place: USA: Ohio...
TGGGCATATCTTGTCGGAATTTATTTACACGAACATCATAAGCCAATCAAAGTGCTAAACAATGGAAAACCACGAAAAAGCTTTTTTAAATATGGACTAACTTTTATCGCAACAGTACTTTTAAATGATCAATTTAAATCAAATATAGATATTTTTAAAATTTTGTCATGTACTTAGGAATATATTATAAAAAAAACTTCCCCCCGATTTCTGTTTAGCTTGTTGGCAAAAGAAATCGGGGGAATCCTATTTTTTGTATATATTTTATTACTGGATATTCAGCTTTTTCTTAATCTCTTTTGGGAGGGCATTTTTGTTGATCGTGACATTCATCGTTTTGTAGCGTACGAATGTTTCAGAAACATACCAAAGCCCTTTGTATTTTCCTGTTTCGCCCCAGGAATTTTTTACCATATAATATTTTGTGCCGTTTTGATCCTTGGCAATTCCGTAGATTTGCATGCCGTGGTCGTCTGTAGTTTCATAGTTATCATATCCTTTTTGGCGTATCGACTGGCCTATGATGCGCTCTTTAACGGGACCTTCTTCTATCTTTTTACGGAGTGCGTTTGTCTTTTCAGCTTGGCTAAGGCCCAGCCAATTAGCTTGATCCGATCCGATGTTTTCAGTGGCATTTTCATCAGGAATCACGCCAATTCCGTTTCTGGTGAATCCCGTTTCACTCACATCCGAACCCCAAAGGACAGTGTATCCATTTTCGAGCGCATTGTCGATAGTTTGGATAAATTCATCCAACGGCAAATTATAGGATTGCGCCCAACGCCAGTTGTCGGGAACTTCAATGGCAAATTGCGAATAAAAAGGATGGTGGGTGAATGAAGTTAAGGAAACATAGTTTTCTGCTTTCAATCCCAATGATTGTGCATAAGCTTGTGGAGTCAAGGCTTTTCCTCCAACAGTAACTGTTGTTGGCAAAACACCAAGATACGCATCCAAAATACCTTTGAACCCGTTGTACCAAGCTGTGGAAAGAGTCTTGTTTTTGTTCTCGATAACAGCTTTCACATAGGCTGTTAATACGTTTTCCAATTCTCCATGCTTATGTTTGGCTTCGCCGTAGTTGAGTCCTGCATAGGATTCTTCGGGCAATAAGCCATATTCGTTCAACGTGCCCACAACATCTTCAAACGACCCCCCTTGGGCAAAATTCAAATTTCCCGAAAGGCGCACATATTTTTGTGCTTTGTCTTCGTAATTACGTCGCACAATATACATTTCTGACAAATCGAGTTGCCCTTTGCCGGCTTTAATCAATTCCGATTCCAAAAAGGCTATGCCCGAGAAGCTCCAGCATGTGCCGCTACTTGCTTGATTTTTAATCGATGTGATTGGATTTTCTTTGACCACGGTGAATTTGTAGCCCTCAGTCTTGACTGTGTCCGTAGGCACTTGCGCTTGAATAGATAAAGCCAATAACCAAGCTATTGGCAACATAAATAGTTTCCTCATAAAAATGATTAATAAATTCTGTTCGAGATAACCTTACAAGAAGGAGTTAACATTGCAAATGTAGATAATAATAGTTAAAGACGAAATAAAGGGGGATGATTTATGTATTTTTGACGTTTAGAATTGCTTTTCATTTCCTTTTTGATTAATTTTCCAGCTGAAACGTTTGCCATTTAATAATTATACCCTACATGAAACAGTTTTTTCGTATTCTATCCTTTCTCTCCTTCTCCTTTCTGATCTTGAGTTGCTCAAGCAATAAGAAGGCGGACGAAGAGCTAAAAAACATAGCCAATTCTTACAATGCGCATTGTCCGATGAAAATTTCGGACGACACCCAATTGGATTCGGTCTATTCGTTACCCAATAAAATTCTTGTTTATAAATATACATTGGCATTGCTTGATCCCGCTTCTTTTGATAAAAATCAATTTGAAGAAGATCGGAAAAGCTTTATAGCCAACGGCATCAAGTCTGCAGAAGACATGGCCTATCTCCGCAAATTAAAAGTGGTGTTCTACTATGAATATTATGGTACGAAAGGGGAAATCCTCGCCAAAATTGTTGTGTTACCAAAAGACTATGAGTAGCTTTTAGTATTTCACCTCGTATTCCACCTCTTCGCAATCGGCTGTCCAGGCCGGTCCGTTATTTATCAAGGTGATTGTTTGGCAATCGTATTCCGTGCAAAGCTTTTGCAGGACGCGAATGTTGTATGGACGGCCGTTTTCATCGGTTGAAAAAGCCACTTTCACCTTGCCCTTTTTATCTTTGCAGCCGTCACTGGTAGCTTTCACCTTGTTTTTTTCTATATAGCTTTGGTAAGATTTGAGTCCAATGGCGGGACTTGCCCTTTGCACGGCTTTTTTTGAGTTTGGGCTTTTCCACTTGTCCTTGCTGATAATCACTTGTTGCGACAGGAGGTCATTATTTTCATTCAAGATTACCACGTTGAAAAGCTGATCCGTTTCTTCCGAAACGGCTATCTCTTCCGATTTGAATCCAATATATGAGAATGAGATTAGTTGACCTTTTAACACATTTTTCAACGTGAATCTTCCACGGATATCTGTGTGTATGTCAGGGCTATTGCCTGTGGTTATTTTGACACCAACCAATGGGTTTCCCTTTGCATCCGTCACTGTTCCGGATATTTCGGTCGGTTCGGCATTGTCTGTTTTCATTAGGGGCAGGTTCGGGATGTTCGGATATTTAGCGGCATTTTGCGATGGTGTTTTCTTTTCAGCCGTTGTTGAAGCTCCCTTTTCATAATTTTTGCTTTGGGCAATTGAGCTTTTGCGTGTCGCTCGTTTGTCCTTTGCTAGGGGTTGGATAATTGGTTTTCTGCCAACAGCTTCTTTCCCGTTTTTGGACATGTCGATGCATCTTATCGTATCGTTGGCTGAGGTGATTGGTGAAGCCTCCATGGTAGTCGCCGAATCGTGGCTGTAGGGCGCTGGCTTACCGCTTACCCCAAGTTGCTTTTGACCACGGAAATGTAGGTGGAATCCGCCGAGGAAAAAGAAGGCGATAAATGCCACGATGGCCACCGCCGAAGTAATGGTTGACCAGATAAACATCGGGTGGCGGAATCTTTTTCTTTTTGCCTTTTTGGAAACCTGTTTCTGCAGCCTGGCAATAATCAGGCTGTGATTTCCTTTCACCTTTTCATAGCCTTCCATGGCTTCCGCAAGGAACGGGTCGCGCATCAATTGTTGTTCAAATTTTTGCGCCGATTTGCCTTTTTTTGAACCTTTTATGTAATCCAGGATATTCATCGTTTCAGTTTTTTATCCAAGCAGATCCGCAGGTTGCGTTTGCCGTTTTGTATATGGCTTTTGATGCTTTTAAGCTGGAAACCCGTTGTTTCAACAATGTCAGCATAAGACATATCTTCCAAAAAAAACATTCGGATCGCATCCCTTTGAACATCCGGCAGTTGCTCCATGCAGCCATAAAGAGCTTTCCTGTGTGCCTCGTTTGTTTCTTCTTCTTCAAATAGAGAGATAATGTCGTCCGATTCCACAATCTCGGGGATGATTTCCATTGTTTTGGTTAATTTTGAATCATTTAGCGCATGGAAAGCATGGTTCTTTGCAACGCTATATATCCACGTACGAAACTCACGGATTTCGTAATTGGCAATTTTGGGGAGTAAATCTTCAAAAATATCCATTACGGCATCCTGTGCGAGTTCGGTATTTTGGAGATATTTCAGACTTAGTCCATAAATCAATGGAATGTAGCGGTTATAAAGCTGTCCGAAATAATCACTATTGCCGGTTTTCTTAAAACGAAGTAATAGTTCTTCGTCGCTTTCGGTCGTATCTCTCAAGGTCAATATATTCTTTCATGCAAAACTAAAGATTTTTGGCTTAGGATCAAAAAAACGAGGTGGCTACATGAAAAAATATTGATTGTTTCTTTATCAACAATCAATATTTATCCAATTAATTACAATAGTAACAAGATATGGTCGAAAAATGATTTATTATGAAAAAGATTTTGATCCTTTCAATAACCTTTGAGTTTGTGTTATGGAATGCTTCAATTCAGTATTTTCCATTACTTTATTTTCCATTAGAAAACTTTCTGCAAAGATATGTGTCGCCGGTTTGCCGTTGGTTAACTTGGTATTACAAAAATGTGAATTTTGAGTAAGCGGGAAACCCTCTTTTTAACAATTAACAGTTAATTATGCTTTCGGTTGGCTAACAAGGCAGCCCGAGTCTGATAATTGGCTATGGCTTTGTTTTTATAGGTTTCGTTTAGGTCGGTTTTGTCGGATAGGCTATAATTGTAGTTCTTTGTGCGAACAACATTGAATTGTTCCACTTTGCGGACTGGAGAAAGAACCGTCAATATATAATAACATTTCTCCGGCAAGGCAATATACCGCAAATATGGTATTTCCCTTGTTTTTGAATCAGCGTAACTTTGTTCGGTCACAAAAAACAAATAGTTATGATTGCAGCACCTTCTATTTTTCGCGGCTTATTCAGTTCAGCAGTTGCTTTGGAAAGTCCAAAATCTACAACCTTCACGGATGCAGATAACTTGGGTACTGAGATAAAGATCAGCGCATTGAACGTACATATTGGTAGCAACCATATTTTGAAGAATATCAATTTGGAAATCCCGAACAACAAAATAACCTGCATCATCGGGCCATCTGGCTGTGGAAAATCCACATTGCTGAAAACAATCAACCGCCTTATTGATGACAATGAACATGTGAAAGTAGATGGTGAAATCAATATTGGTGGGGAGAATATCTACGGCAAAAATGTAGAAGTGACCCACATCCGCAAAAAAATGGGTTTGCTGTCTCAACGTCCCACGCCACTTCCGATGTCCATATTCGACAATGTTGCTTATGGGTGCAAAATCCATGGCATCAGGCAAAAAAAGCAACTTGTAGGGATTGTTGAAGAAAATCTAAAGGCAGCCGGACTTTGGGAAGAGGTGAAAGACCGCCTCAATTCTCCCGCCTCAAGCCTCTCCATTGGACAGCAACAGCGGCTTTGTCTGGCTCGGGGATTAGCAGTGAAGCCGCAGTTTATTCTTGGCGATGAGTCCACATCTGCTTTAGACCCCATTTCCAGCCGTCATATCGAGGATATGTTTGTGAAATTAAAAGAAAAATATGGCGTGATTTTGGTTACGCATACACTTCGCCAAGCTTTGCGCATTGCCGACCATGTGATTTTCATCTATTTGGGAGAAATTATAGAAACTGGTTCTGCCAAAGAATTGTTTCACAATCCCAAACACCAACTCACCAAAGAATATTTGTCGGGAGTCTTTAGCTGATTCCCGAAACCTTCCCAATTCGAATTATAACTTACTTGCCATAACATTTTTTCCATGTATAAATTGCCCGAAACATTAGAAGCGGATATTGAAAAATTCGCTTCCTTGGCCAAAGACTACCAAGAAAAGAAAATTGAATCCGTCCAATTCAAAGCTTTTCGTGTGCCGATGGGCATTTACGAACAACGTCAGGACGATGTTTACATGTCGCGAGTGCGAACCACCGGCGGTGTGATTTATCCAAAACAACTTCTTGAAATAATTGAAATTGCCCGCAGGCACCGTTCCAATCTTTTGCACATTACCACTCGTCAGGAAATTCAGATTCAAAACCTGGATTTGGATGAGGTGGAGTTCGTCCTTCACGATCTACAAAAGATTGGCCTAAGCACAAAAGGTGGCGGCGGTAACACCATACGAAACATCATCGTTTCCGAATTCAGCGGAATCGATTCTTCAGAACAATTTGACGCCACTCCCTATGCAATGGATTTAACCACCTTGCTGATAGCGGAAGCGGATTCCTACCTCTTGCCCCGTAAAATGAAAATTGCCTTTTCTTCGAATGACAAACAAATTGGGTATGCTGCCGTGAATGACATCGGCTTTGTAGCCAAAGTCAAAGACGGAGAAAAGGGTTTCTTGGTGTATGCCGGAGGTGGAGCCGGAGCAAAGCCAACAACCGGATGGAAACTTTTTGATTTTATTCCGGCTACAGATTTATATATCTTGGCGGAATCATTGAAGAAATTCTTCTCCGACTATGGCAATCGTAAAAACCGCCACAAGGCGAGATTGCGTTTCGTATTCTACAAGTTGGGCGAACAGGAGACGATTCGCTTGATCCAAGAGTATTACTACAACTTGAAGAAAGAAATCACCGAGCCATTCCTCGTTGATCCTGATTTTGACAAAAGACCGACCATCGCATACCAACCGGTGGCCCAAACTTTGGACCAAAATTACCCGTTGTGGCTCAAAAGATATGTTTCTCCTCAGAAACAAGACAAATACAATACCATTCTCGTTCCGTTTTTGTTAGGAAATATTCCTGTCGATGACGAAGATTTCGTCCAGAAGTTTCAAAAGCTTCTCCATTTTGTGGACAAGTTTGGCGACTACACCCTTCGTTTCACGACCACTCAAAGCATCCGCCTGAGGAATATTCCCGATGAGGCATTGCCTGAATTGTATTTGGTTTTGAGTGATTTATTTCCAGATATCTATTTGCCTACTTTGATCAACAACACTGTTTCCTGCACGGGAGCCGACACTTGCCGTTTGGGCATCGGTTTGTCGAAAGGGCTGGCAAAGGCAATCCGGAAAGAACTTGTAAAAAGCAATCTTGATCTCGATAAGCTGCAGGAAACCAGAATTCACATTTCGGGATGCCCCAATTCCTGTGGCCAACAATTGTGGGCCGACATTGGCTTTTCTGGGAAAATTCTCCGCAACGATAGAGTCTATCCGGGTTATCAGGTCTATTTGGGAGCAAACAGAGATCAATCACCTAAATTTGCCGAAGCTGTCGGGAACATCAGTTCAAGGGATATTCCTCAATTTGTTGTTAAACTTTTGGATTCCTATCTGCAAACTCAAGAAAAATATCAATCTTTGCAACAATTCCTTTTGACTGAAGGTAAGGAGATTGCCCAATTACTTTTGGCTGATTTCAAAGCTGTTCCACCTTTCGAAGACGATAAGAATTATTATTTTGATTGGGGTGCGGAAACGCTATTCAGCATCGTGAATCGGGGAACAGCCGAATGTTCGGCAGGCCTGTTCGATATGATTGATGTTGATCAAAATATAATCAACAGCACGAAAGCGGTTCTTGAAAAAGAGACCGATACGGCAAGGCGAAACCTGTTGTTGTATGAAATTCTGTTCTCTGCGTCACGGATGTTACTTGTTACCCGCGGTGTTGAACCCAAGAATACGGAAGACGTGTTTAGCCTGTTTTTGAAGAGTTTTATTGACTTTGGCTTTGTCGATGACAAATTCAGGCAGATTGTAACCATTGGCCGGGAGAATAAGGATTTCAACTTTGAAACAAAAAAAGACGGAATCTATGCCTTGAGTGATGCCGTAACGGAGTTGTACAAGAACATGGATGATTCTTTGCAATTCAAGAATGTGCAACCGAAGGTGAAGGTCGAAGAGCCAGCTCCAACTGTGGATGCAAGAGAGGTGATGAAGCCAAATGAGCCGAAATTCAAGGATCTGAGAGGTGTTGCTTGTCCGATGAACTTTGTGCAAACAAAAATACAGTTGTCGCCCATGCAATCAGGTGAAATACTCGAAATCTGGCTCGATGACGGACAACCGATCAACAATGTTCCAGGTTCTGTTCGAGGCGAAGGGCACCAGGTTGTTGAGCAGGTTCAGGTAGGTGATTATTGGAAAGTAGTAATAAAAAAGAAATAAATCAAGGATCCGAATGCACCAACAACTGAATGGGGTAGTGGCGGATGGTATATTTTCTTATTGGGTAGCTTAAAATTTGAAATATGAGTAAGATAAAGGTGAATGACGAATCGCAAGAGGTGACTTTTCCTCTGACAGTTACAGGTTTGATTAAATTAAACAATGTGCTTCAACCTGATATGGTCTCCGTTCAGCTTAATGGAGAATTCCTCGAACGTCAAGATTTTGAAACAACAGAATTAAAAGAAGGAGACGAAATTGACTTTTTATACTTCATGGGAGGAGGTTGCTGATGGGCTTTACAGGTGAACAAATTGAACGCTATAGCCGGCACATCTTGTTGCAAGACATCGGGGTGGAAGGCCAGGAGAAAATTCTCAACGGCAAAGTGCTGGTGATTGGTGCCGGAGGTCTTGGTGCGCCTATCCTGCTCTATTTGGCTGCGGCCGGAGTTGGCACTCTTGGGGTTATCGACGGCGATGTGGTGGACTTGAGCAATTTGCAAAGGCAAGTTATTCATTTCACGCCAGATGTAGGCAAGCCGAAAGTGGAATCGGCCAAAGAAAAAATCAACCAGATCAATCCCGACGTGAAGGTTGTCACTTACCACGAATTCTTTACGGCGGAAAATGCCTTCGACATCATCCAGGACTATGATTTTATAGTGGACGGCACCGACAATTTTCCCGTGAAATTTCTGATAAATGATGCCTGTGTACTCGCCGGAAAACCATTCTCACACGGTGGTATCCTTCGTTTCGATGGCCAAACATTGACTCATCTTCCAGGAACAGCTTGTTATCGTTGTGCCTTTCATAGCCCACCGCCACCCAATGCCGTACCTACTTGTTCGCAAGCCGGAGTCTTGGGTGCTATTGCAGGGATGTTGGGAACAATTCAGGCAGCCGAAGTGTTGAAGTATTTGACCGGTGCGGGTGACTTGTTGACCAACCGTTTGTTGACTTTCAATGCAAAAACTATGAATTTTCGCACAGTAAACCTGAAACCGAACAAGAAGTGTCCTGTTTGTGGCGAACATCCTACCATCACCGAATTGGTGGAATCAGAACAAGCTGTGTGCGAATTGAAAAGTAAATAATAGAGAATGATAAAAATTCCGCAACATATCATTGACGGCATCATCGCCCAGGCAAAAGCAGAATTGCCCAACGAGGCGTGTGGTTTGCTGACTGGATTGGGAGACACGGTGCAGAAGCAATATCCCCTGACCAATGTCGATCATAGCCCCGAGCATTTTTCGTTCGATCCGCGTGAGCAATTTCAAGTCTTGAAGTCGGCCCGTGCGGAGGGGCAAAAAATTATAGCCAACTACCACAGCCACCCTGCAACCCCCGCCCGCCCATCGGAAGAGGACAAACGTTTGGCTTTCGACCCAAATGTATCTTACCTTATTGTGTCTTTGGCGGCAGAGCAACCCGTTGTGAAGGCTTTCTCATTAGTCGATGGAGATTTGATTCCGAACGAGATTCTGGTGGTGTAATACCTGCGAGTGGAAAATTGCATTGGTTTGATTTTTACGTCGAACACAGGTCTATCTAGGCAATTTCTCCACTTAAATTTTCATTGTTGTAATTTTCTTTAGGATCTTTCTAATCTGAACCGCATCACCCCCGTGCAGTTTTGTAGGGGGTGAGCGTCAGATCACTTTGTGTAGTAGTTGTTGTGCTAATAAAAGAGGAAGTTCGGATTTTATTTCATTCATTATGAGATAGCATTCGCCTTATCGCGCAGTTTGCCCTTATAGGTTTTCCCTTGCTTAATTCTTCATGGATGCTCATTTTGTCTATGATTAACTTTGCTTGCGATTGTTCGATAATCCGTAACAGTATCCTTTTGTCGTGGTTGTTGAGCGATATATGCAAAGGATAGCTGTTTTTGGAAAGAATATTTTTTCAGCCACAATTTTTTTATCCCAATAAACTGGTTTTCTGTAATATGGCTTGCAAGAATACATGAAGAATGGGTTGCGATTTGTTTGTAAAACATAATTTGTTCAGTTGAACCGAGAGAAAACTTTCAGTGCTACTCTCAGTAATTTCAAGTTTGTTAAAATAGAAATCGTTTACTTGAATATTTCTTCCAAAGTTCTATTCAGTTCTTGGCCACGAAGATTTTTGGCAATAATCTTACCGGCAGGATCGATCAGGAAATTTTGAGGGATAGAACGAATCATGTATAGCTGGGCTACTTCGTTTTTCCAACCTCTTAAATCGGATACCTGAGTCCATGGCAACTGGTCATCAACAATAGCTTTTAACCAAGCTTCTCTCTGCTTTTCCGAATCAAGAGACACTCCTAAAACCGTAAAGCCTTTGTTCTTATACTGATTATACGCTTTTGCCACATTAGGATTTTCGTTACGGCATGGTTTGCACCATGAAGCCCAAAAATCGATTAGTACATATTGTCCTTTAAAATCCGATAATTTTACAACTCGCTTTTGCGTGTCTGGCTGCGAAAAATCGGGAGCTATTCCACCGACAACAAGCCTTTTGCGATTTTCAATTTCAGAAGCATAGGCTTTTCCGTCAACAGAATTACGGACTGTTGTCGAGAATCCATTAAATAAGAGTTCCAATGATGAAATGTCACTTGTTGATCTGCCCAGATCTTTCAGCAGATCCAAAGAGACCAAACTATTCGGATATGATTTTATGTATTGTGCCTGCACTTTCGAGGTTTCATCCATGATTACCTGAAATTTCGTGCTAAACTCTTCTTGAAACTCCTTCGTGTTTCGTTTCTCATTTGAAACTTTAGAATATTCGCTATTCAGAAGCTTTCGTGCAGTCAGGGTTGGTGCAATCAACTTCAAATAAGATTGGTAATCTTTGTTAAGAACTCCTCCCTCCACGATGGCATTATTCAATGAATCCTTACCCTTGATAACTATCTCAGCATTTTCAAGGTAAACCTCAATATATTCGGCATTAGACAAGTTGAGGTGTTTTGATCCTACTCCATTATAATCTAAAAACAAAAGTGCCTGAATAGGATTTGATACCTGTCCTTTCAGCTTGAAATTGCCATTTTGAAACACCGTAGAGTCTTGCCATTCATCGTTATACCTAAGATAAACTTTGGATGGGGCATTTAACAACCCGATCTTACCTCGAATAGTATAATTGACTTCTTGAGCAAATAGGAAAACTGGCGATAAAAGAATGATAAAAACAAATTTTGTCTTCATGAAATATTCAATATGATTATTTGAGTGCATTGTGGACTAACGTTTAAAAATTTTCAATTCTATATATCCCGGAGGTTTTTGAAAAACAGAAGCTTTGTGAGGCTTTTGTACAAAACCAAAAAGATACCTTCTTCATTCATAACCTGGATTTTGGGTGAGATTTGAATTCAGGTCAATTTGAGATGCTGGAATCGGCCATAATATGGCTGTGGACTTCCATGTTGTTGGTTTTAACTCCCCAATTAAGGCATCTGCCGCATTGGTGCGTTTCAGATCCAACCAGCGATGTCCTTCCCCAAATAGTTCTACTTTTCGTTCCTGTGCGATGGCTGTCAACAAAGCCGATTGGGAAGTAGCGGAGGTATTGCTGAGGCCCGCGCGGTTGCGAACTTGATTCAGGTCGGATTGCGCCCCCGTCAAATCAGTTCCTAGTTGCGCCCTAGCTTCGGAACGGATCAGGTAAACTTCCGCTAAGCGTAACAAAAGATCATACTGGTTCACCGAAGCAGTATAGGAAGTATATCTAAATTTATTGATTTTATAATATGTGGTGCCAGAAGACGTAACCGAATCCACCCAAGCAGTTCTCCGTTCATCATTAGATTCAAACGAGTTGATAAAACCGGGATAGAGCACGTATGTTGGAACAGCTGTGGAAGATGTTGTGCGATAAGAAGATGCAATATAAGCATTGCCATAATAAGTGGCAGCTTGTAAAATTACTTCCGAACTGGTATTAAGCAGAGCCGAACTCAAAGCCGGTAAGCTATAGGCAACATCGGTGGCTTCAATTACCTTGGAAGCCTCAGTCTCCGCATTAGCGTAGTCGTCCGTGTAGAGATAAGCCTTAGCCAGTAATGCCGAAGCGGCATACTTGTTGGCACGTGTCCGCAAGGTCGTGTTGTATTTAGCAGGCAAGAGGCTTTCGGCATCCTTAAGGTCGGCAATAACCTGCGACCAGACTGAATCGGCAGAGGAACGTGAGAGATACGCATTGTCGAGTTCTGTTGGAGAGAGTGCCAAAGGCACGCCGCCAAAATGGCTGACTAACTGAAAATAGGCGTAAGCCCTGAAAAATTTGGCTTCCCCCAACAAGCGGGATCTAACCGAATCGGATAAACTGGTAGAATTAGTCACACCCTGAATCGCGAGATTGGCATAGCGATTCAGGGTATAAGCCTGCCACCATACGACTGTGATGTTGGAATTTGTAGAGGATGCTACCGATTGCGCTAGTTCTGTGTAGGTAGAGCTACTACCTGAAGGGTATTGCAATTCATCGGCATACAGGCCATCGCTCGTCCAACAGTAATACATAATGTATCTTAGAGGAGTATAAGAGTATAATCCCAGCACGGCGCTCGTTGCAGAAGCATCGGTGCTATAGGTATTCTCAATGGATAATTGGGATGAGGAAACACCTACATCTACATAACTGTCACAAGAGTACAAGCTAACAACCGACATAAAACCTACTAAAAAGTAAAGGATATGGATATTTTCAATCTTTTTCATGCTATGACACTTTGATCTGATTTTCAAAAAGTAATATTAAGTCCAACCACAATAGTTCTCAAAGGAGGTGTAAATGTGTTGCTGTCATTCACATTGCCTGATGATGAGGTTATTGAAGCCGTTGCCGTATATGATGTTTCCGTATCAAAATTGTAATTTTGTTTTGCCCAAGTAAAGAGGTTCTGACCTTGCAGATAAACTGTAGCCGCAGTGAGACCGACTTTGGACAGCCAGCTTTTTGGAAGATGGTAATTGAGGCTAACCGTTTTGAGCTTAATGTACGAAGCATCGCCCCAATTGGCATCCGACGAATATAAATACCTTGAATACAGTGTTGTATAAGAAGAAGATGTAGTAGCTTTAGCGTAAAGAGCATCGTCATCAGCCTGTCTCCAACGATTGACAGCAGCTTCACTTTGGTTGGTATAGGAATATCCGAACGCTTCGGATGTCGCACGTAAAGTATTATTCACCCATCCCATCCGGTGGTTGAACTGAAAGGTGAAATCTAATTGAAGGCTTTTGTAGGTCAAGCTATTGCTCAATCCTCCGTAGAAAGGATGTCCTGCATTTGCAGGCAAATAATCCCCTGCTGAGGTCAGGCTGCCGTCGTCATTAACGTCTTGCAAGGTAGGCAGTCCCGTAGCTTTATCTATTCCAGTGAAATGGTATAAAAGAGGGACTTCAATGGAATATCCAACCGTATAAGTGTTGGTATAAGAAGAGGTTTCAAGATTCTGGAACGAAAGCAGTTTGTTGCGATTGATGGTCAAATTCAAGGAACTTGTCCATTTGAAGTCCTTCAAGTCCGCATTAACCGTTCTCAATTCCAATTCCCATCCCCGGTTTTGTACTACCGCCGGAAGATTACGGATATAAGAAGTAGCACCAGTTTGATAGGGCAATGTATAGTATCCCAAAATATCGGACGATCGGTTGCGGTAATAGTTGGTGGTGAAGAGAATGTGATCGTTCAAGAATCCAAGCTCCAGGGCTACATCCAACTTTTTCAGTACCTCCCAATGCAAATCCGAGTTGGAGATAGAAGAGGGGTACAAGACTGTAGATCCTTCGTAATTAAAATAAGTACCAGCTATTGAATACAGGCCTTGATATTGATAATTGGGAATCTGATCATTGCCGGTAATACCGTAACTGGTGCGTAGTTTCCCGAAGCTTAGTACATGCAGGTTTTTCATGAAGTTTTCTTGCGTAAAAATCCATGCCAAGCCAAGTGCTCCAAAGATGCCAAAGCGATGATCCTCCCCGAAACGCGAAGAACCATCACGTCGTACCGTGCCGTTAACGATATACTTCTGCTTCCAGTCGTAATTCAGTTTGCCAAATAATGCTTTGTATCGGTAAATTGAATTATTGTTGCTGCTCACTGTTACTGAAGACGCTGCAGTCAGTGAATTGATCAGGTTCTCATTACTGTACCCTGAGCCAGTCAGGCTCACACCTGTAGCCTTTGTTTCTTGATAGCTGGTTCCTACTAAAACCAGTAAATTCCCGCCGTAAAGAAGGGTTTTATATTCTGCTTGTGGTTCCACAATGTAGTTTTCATTCTGGTTATCGGCATAATTAAGTGTGCTGGTGGTCGTTCCCGATGGATTTTGGGAGCTAGCCGGGTTGGTTTTCGTCTGGGTTACCCCTGTCTTGGAGTATCCCAGGGTTGCTTTCAGTTTCAACCCTTTTACTGCTTCGTAACTAAAATCTGCATTACCCATAAAGTTGCTGGTCTTGGCATTGTATTTTTGTGCCAGATAGGACAAAGGGTTCGTTATATCCCAGTTCCAACTTCCATCACTATTGTAGAGCGAGTAGTTGGGAGGTAGGTTGTATAGGATAGCCATATCCATTCCCGGCAGTTTGTTGTTCCGGGAAGAGTAGGCCGCTGAAGAATTGACAATAAAACGTCCATTCCGACTTGTATGTCCGGCATTGAGACGACCTGAAAAAGAGTTCGCCCCGTAATTTCCTGAAAACACAGTTCCCTCCTTGTGATAAGTCGTAGTCAATAAAAAACGGTTTTGCGCATTGCCCCCCGAAATAGTTGCGGTAGCATTGGTGGTTTGGGCGCTACCTCCCAACAGCCACTTTTGCCAGTCGGTATATGAGGCTTGATCCCATGTAGTCAAATCTTTGGCATTGGAAGTTGTCGGGGTCTCCCCTGCATTGGCAAAAGCCTCTGTCCGCATCTCCAAATATTCGGCAGTATTCATCATCGGTATGAAATGTCCTACTTTGCCTATGCCATGGTTCACGTTGATGTTGACCTCTGTTTTCCCATGTGATCCTTTCCTTGTGGTAATCAGCACCACGCCGTTGGATCCTCGTGAGCCGTAGATAGCCGTGGCATCAGCATCTTTCAGCACATCAATCCGCTCTATGTCGTCGGGGGTAATCATGCTCAAGGGGCTAATTCCGCCTTCTGGGCCGTATATGCCATACGCATTCAGGTTATCAGCACTAGAGCCTGTTGAGCCGCTCGACAAAGTAAAGGGAACACCATCTATCACATACAACGGAATCGACCCCGCATATCCAATAGAAGAAGTTCCACGGATATTGACCCGTACCCTTGACCCTGGCAAGCCGTTGTCTTGCGTGATCTGCACACCAGGGGTACGCGCCTGCAAGGCAAGAAGGGGATTGGTGATTGTCTGCGTGCTTATCTGTTGGGATGTGATAGAACTGATAGAACTCGTGTTGAGCCTTTTGGTCGTCGTTCCGTAACCGATAACCTGCACCTCATCAAGTGATTTTGTGTCTTTATATAATTGGATATTGTAAATGGTTCTGTCTGAAATTCTTTGCCAGGTAGCTTGGTATCCAATAAATGAATAAATTAATACGTCTCCCTTGTTTGTGTCGATGCTGTATCTGCCGTCCGCATTGGTAACCGTTCCTTGCGAAGTGTTGTTTATGCGGATGGTCACTCCTGGCAAGGGCTCGTTGTCGCCATTGGTTACAACCCCGGAGATTTGCCTTGCCGTCGAATTCTGAGGGTTGTCATCCAGAATCCCTTGGACGGTGCCTTTTTCCACTATCAAAAGAGTTTTAACTTTTACCTTATAGGTTAGATTTGTCTTTGACAGCAACAGGCCTAACGTAGTTTCTACGGAACGTTGCGCTTTCTCAATTGTTATGTTTTTGTACTTGGCCACCTGCTCCACCGAGTAGGCTATTTTGTATTTTGATAAGCGCCCCAGGAGTTGTAATCCTTCATCTAACGACTTGTCTTTTAACTCATACGTGACTCTGCTGCTTAAGGTTTGAGCTTGAATTCCAAATGAATGGATCAGGAGGAGTGCTAGAAGCACGATGCTTCTCTGCTGTCTCCGTTTTGCTCTTTGTGAAAAAGACACGCATGGCGAGGCAACACGGCAACATCTATCTGACGACAGTCTCCAAAACGGTTGCGGTATGATTTTCATTCCCATATCTTTGTGTTCGGTTAATATTCTAATTGTTTTAAGTAGCTAAAGATTCCCCAAGGCTCGGGTTTTATTATTATATTGGGCTTGGTTTTTGTTTCGGGAATCCGGATTCATCTTTTTACTTTCAGACCTTTTTTTATTTTTGAGCATTACTATTTATTCGAAATTATAATTTCTTTCTTTTTCATTTCGAAACGAGTGTTCGGATTAATTTCACAAAGCACTTCCAGTATATTTTCCAGCGACTCTGTTCCACTGAAACTGGATACTATTTTTGAGTTCGACAGCTGCGAATTTGTTATCGTTATGTTCACTCCGTATCTGTTTTCAAGCACGTGGGCGATTGACCCCAAGGTGACGTGATCGAACATCATGTCCTGTTTAGTCCAATCGGTAATGATTTTTTCTGCTTCCACCTTTTTCACAAATTTCTGATCTTCATCACTGTTGTAATTCAATTGCTCGTTTCTGACTAAAATAGCCAACACCTTCTTGTCATCCTCCACCCGCACTTTTCCTCGTCTCACCGAAACGATCAAGTCTTTTTGGTTTGGCCAAGCCTTGATGTTGAAAGCAGTCCCCAGCACGGTTGTTTTCACAATGCCAGTGTGGATAATAAATGGTTGCGTTTTGATATGTTTCACATCAAAATAGGCTTCACCTTTCAAAGTCACTTCACGTGTCTTCCCATCAAATTTTTGAGGGAGGCCAATGGTGCTTCCTGCTTTTAGGATTACGTTTGTGCCGTCTGCCAAAGTGAGGTGGCGGATATACGATGTTGCTTGATCGGGTGAGACGATTCCTGCTTTAGATACCATGGCTTGGTCTTTACCCCGGTGTTCCGGTTTGTGGGTTAATATTCCCAGCGAAAACACAATTATAACCGAAGCCGCCACTGCTGCTGCGATTTTATAATATTTGATTGACTTTCTTCCTTTTTCCCTTGTTGGTTCATGTGCATTCAGAATCGCTTTTAACTTGCGTTTTTTTTCTTTTTTGGAAATGTGGATGGTCGGCCGATACTGCTCATATAGTTTGAAGAGTTGTGCCTTCAGGTCGCCGTCACTCATAGACTCAATCAGCTTGGCCAATTCTTCTTGCTCGGATTGGTCACAATCAAAAGCAATGTGTTTTTCCAATAATTCTTGAATCTTTTTATTTTCCATTTTTTGGGCAATAATGATTGTTTCCAATATCGCGTAAGCGATCCGGTGCATCATTTTATATTAGTAAGACGTTGGGGGATGAATAATATCCAGTCAAATCTCAAAAAAACACATTCTTTTTCAAGATTGAGATTAAAATGGCTATAATCAGTAGATCTGGATAATGAGAAGACAAATATTTGTGAATGTTTGTCATGGCAAGCTTCATGTGGCTTTGAACGGTTGAACGGGAAATGTTTAATCGGCTGGCAATTTCGTCTTGTTTAATACCTTGTTCTTTGTACAAGATATATATTTTCTTTTGCTGAGGGGGTAAGTGCTCCACGGCTTCGGATATTCGGCTTTTTAACTCATCCTGAATTATCAAATCCAAGGGTTCGGGAACGTTGTTTGGGCTTTCTAATTCGAGATGTGCAGTTACTGCCAAAACCTCACGGGCCGATTTTCTCAAATAATCGATGGCTCGATTTTGGGTTATTCGAAAAAGCAGGGCATTGATGTTTTCAACATCTACCATCTCCGCCTTATTTTGCCAAACCTTCAAAAACACCTCTTGGGTTATGTCTTCAGCCGTTAGTTTCGAATGCGTTATGCCTAATACATAGCCAAACAATTTGTCATAAAACGCATAAAATAACTCCGTAAAAGCCTTTTCATCTCCTTTCTGAAGGCGTGAAAGGAGTTCTGCTTCTTGTCCTTTTATTTGCATAGGGTGGGTTTTATTTTTTTAGTAAAAATGAATGTGCTTGTTGCAACAAAGGTATAATTATAGATTTGAGTTTATAGAGTAATTGTAGATGTGAGCTTGTGTTTCATCCGAAAATATAGAATAATGCACCTGTTCTTGTTTGCAAATTAAAGATATATTGTTAGGTGTCACAATACCTTTTTTAGAGCATATAGCTCGCCTGTCTTTTCCACAAGCCGCCGATGCCTTCACCGGCAAGAGGCAATGCTGGCCCAAGCATCAGCGAGCGGCATCCGGCCAACCGTTTTCGGGCAGATTGTTAGTTAAAAATTCGACACCGAAATAAAGTTAAATAAACATAACGGAAACCTCCCGGATTCCTTCCCTCCATTTTTCAATAACGCAAATAAAATATATATTATCGATCTGCCGAAACTTCCCCCGGAAGCCAATCCATTGTTTTAAAATAAGTGAAACAGCGGGCGGTGCAGAACCTACATGTATAGGAATAAGCTATCTTTAGAAAAAAATAAGCGTTCATAACCAAATTTTACATCCGCATCTTGGATAAGATCATACCTCCATATTATCCTTGTTCAAACACCCGGTTTCCGGGCAGTTTTTCCGGCATGCTTTTCATCGGCAGGCTGTTGATTTTTAGCGGATTTAGCTTGCATGTTCTAGCTACTTTTCCAACGCACACCCGCCTAAAATATAACACTTTTTCTCGAAACGGCAACCGCCGCAAGCTTTTCCAAAAGCCTGCGGCTTTCGTCCGTGTGCCCGGCACGTCTCGTGCCTTTGCAGGTGCATTCCTCCTCTTTACACAATTGAACACATTCATTAATTAAAAAACAAATGAAAGCATGGAACAAAGAAAAATCCTTAACAGACAAACGGAAGTTCGCCCCTTGCACAAGCAGGGCGAACCCATTGATGTGGAAAACGGGAAACCGGCCTATCTTTCCCCGCAAGTAAACGTGCATTATGTGGCGCTGGAAAGCACCATTGCCAGCTCAATCTCCGGTGAATCGTCGCCCTCCGTGGAGGACTGGACAACCGTGGACCCCGACACCAGCGACTCGGGCGACCTCAGCCTTTAAAACAAGGCCACCCGCCATTATTTCAACCTCAACCACAGCTAAAGCGAAAATGAACAATAAAAACAAGATGAAGATGAAAACGAGAACCCCTCGAAAACACGTCCTGCGCGCGGCATTCGCCGCCCTGGCTTTTCTGTCCCTGGCGATGTTGCCGGGCTGCACAAGCGAAGATAATTCCACATCCGGCAAAGGTTCGGCCACGCTGTCCTTCACCCTGGGAGGCATCAGCGGGGGGGAGGCGGAAACGCTGACCCGCACGCAAGCCGAAGCCGAGACCGTGACCCAGGACCTGGGCGGCGGCCTCTACCTGGCATGCACCCTCGCATCGGATGCCACATCCACGACGAAGGCCACATCGACGATGGCTTCCGGCACGAAATACACCCTGGTGGTGCTGGACGGGTCGGGCGTCATCGTTGGTTCGACCGACGGGGTTGCCGGGACACAGACCCCGACAATCCAAGTGGATGCGGGCACCTACACGGTGGTCGCCTACTCCTACAACGACAGCAGCTCCACGCTGCCTTCTGCCGGTGCGGTTGGGGAAACCGTCGGGAGCATCACCGCCCCGGCGGGTACGGACCTGCTCTATTCCACCCAGTCGGTTACCCTGGGCGCATCGGAAAGCCAGACCCTGGCCATCACGTTTGAGCGCAAGGCCAGCAAGGTGAACGTGGTGGTGGACGCCAGCAGCATGAGCGCCAATGTGACCGCCGCCGGTGCCACACTGGGGAAAAGCTATGCGACCACAATGGCATTGGCTGACGGTACTGCCTCTACAAATGGCACAGCCTCCACCACCGGCATCACCTGGCCCACAGTGGGGACGCAGAGCGTGACCAGCAGCAGCGCCATCCTTTTCTCCAACGGCGAAACGCCGCTCACGCTCACATTCTCAAGCCTCACGATAGGTGGCACAGCCTATGCCACCTCCTCGTCAACCAAGTCCACCACCTTCACCCGGGCACTGGTAGCCGGCAACAGCTACACGCTGACGGTGAACGTGCACGAGGCGATACCAGCCACCATCACCCTGGGCACGAGCCAGGCATACTTTGTGGCTTCGGTGTACGACCAGGACTACCTGCCCTACACCGCACCCACCTCGGCGGCCACCACCGCCACCCTGGCGGCTGACGGCACCACTGAAACTCTAATAGATTACCAAGGCACAATCACCACCACCGGGGTGACGGTGAAGATTCCCGCGACGGCTACCGCCAGCGGCACCTTGCCCGCATACAGCACCACCATCACCATCCCGGCGGCATCCACCGAGGATGGCATCAGCCGCGAGCTTAACCTCTCGTGGGCTTCGCAGTCTTACACCAGCAGCAGCACATACATCACCGCCACCATCAAGGCCGTGGGCGGCACGCTCAATGCCATACAGCTGGACATCAACGCCGGGATAGGCAGCGACTACTTGGGCTATTTGCTTGGCACGTTCACCTACCCCTACGACAATGCGGGCAACACCACCACCTACCAGGTGCGCGACATTCCGGGCATCCCCGACAAGAAGTTCGGGGAGTATGACAACGGCAACACCAGCAGCTACGAGCACAACTTCCTCTACCTCCCCGTAACAGGCGAGGACGGGAACACCTGGCTCAGCAACAACCTGGGTGCCGACTACGCCAACATGAGCAGTACCAGTTTCAGCCTGAATGGGCAGGCCACTGCCTACAACGACTACCACGCCTACGGCAGCCACTTCCAGTGGGGGCGGAACTCCGACGGGCACGAACTGGTCACCTGGACAAGCGGCACGGCCGGGACGGTGAAGTACGGCACAACCAGCACGCTGAGTAGCACGGATACTCCGAGCCATGCTTTGTTCATAATATCCACTGCTAGCCCTTATGATTGGCGAAGCACGCAAAACGACCTCCTGTGGCAGGGCGTGTCGGGCACCAACAACCCCTGCCCGGACGGGTTCCGCATGCCTACTAATGCCGAATTGACCGCACTGGTGACGGCGGCCGGCATCACCAATAGAGCCACCGCCACCAGCTCCAAACTCAAGTTTTCTACTTCTGGCTACCGCCATTGCTACACTGGTACGCTCAACAACACAGGCAGCACCGGCGGCTATTGGAGTAGTTCGGTTAGCGGTACTGACGCCAGTTACCGCTACTTCTCCAGCGGGGGTACGGTCGTGTACAGCTACTACCGCGGCAGCGGCTTCGCCGTTCGGTGCATTAAAGACTAGAACCCTTGGCTCTCCCAGGTGCTGCTCTTGGAGCAGCACCTTAATGAAGGTCATCTGCTGGCGAGCGTCCACGCTACGTCGGAGTTAGAATCAAGGCTCTTGCCTTGAGGTCTATTTCAGAATCGTATTACAATTTATAATCCAAGTTTAATTTCTAAAACCTCTATCCAGTAGCTTCCTCCTCTTTCAACACACGGTGGTGCACCCGAAGATTATCTCGTTTATGGGTAGTTTTTGTGTAATTCATCCCTTTGCAGGCTGTGAAGCTTGGGGGGATGATGCTTGTCCCGGTTTAGGCGTTATTTTTTGAATTGCAAGTTTGAAAACCGGGATGTAAATTAAGTTTGTATTGTAGTCCTTGTCGGCTGTGAAGCCTGCAAGGATTTTTTTCAGCCCCACCCGTGGGGTTAGCAGTTGACATCCTCCCCCAACCCCTCAAGGGGAACTGCTTGCGCACGCTTTCTCAGTTCTCAGATGCTACCTTTATTGGATCAGGGGCGTGCCCTTGCTGTGTTTTTCGCAGGCGATAATGGTTAAGATAGACGAGGGGCGTAGTCCCCCTCTGCAACCAGCCTCTAGGTGAAAATCGTAAAAAAACAGATACTTCACGTTTGTTTTTTCCAAATAAATGTTTATCTTGCATCCCGATGCCTTAACACATCTCCGGCCCCTGCCGGAAAAACGAACAATCTAATATTAACCCAAAAACAATTTTAAAGATGGCCCAAACACTTTCAACAAGGCTGAACGTGTCGCTCTACGACAACCCCTTGACACCTGAACCGGACGACTACACAGGCAAAGTGCAGCTCAACGGAGTATTCTCCAACGAGACGATCGCTTCCCGCATCGTGCAGGAACGCACCGAGTACCGTCTCGAAACCATCGTGAACATCCTCAACCTGGCAGACGACATGAAACGGACAGCCCTCGCATCCGGATATGCCGTCAACGACGGTGTCGCACAGATGTATCCGTCTGTCAGCGGTCGATTCGTGGGAGCGCAAGCCCAGTTCGACAGCAAGCTGCACAGCGTGGGTGTCACCCTCACTGCCAGCGCGGCACTCCGCTCTGCGATGGCCAGCACCACCGTTGTGGTGCAAGGGGTGGCCACCACCGGCCCGGTTATCAACAAGGTCACCGACGTGTACACCGCGCAGGAGAACACGTCGATCACTCCCGGGCGCAACCTCAAGATTTCCGGGCAGCGGCTCAAAATCGTGGGCGACGACCCGTCCGTGGTCGGCGTGTGGTTTGTGAATGCCCTCGACACCACACAGCGCACCCAGGTGGATAGCCGCGACTTGGTGGACAACAACCCGTCCCTGCTCACCATCGTCGCCCCGGCACTTGCCTCCGGCGACTACTACGTGGAAGTGGTGACGCAGTTTTCCACGAGCAACGTCCTTACCAAAGAGCCGCGCAGCTACCGCTTCGAGGTGGTGTTGAACGTTCCAGTTTAACAGCCCTGTCCATATGGTGGTGGCCAGTATGTCCATGCTGATCGCCTCCGTACGGGAATGCTGGACACCTCAGTACGGGAATGCCGTGCTACTTCGCACGGACGTACTGAACACTGCCACACGGGCGGGATAACCTTCGAGGTTGTCCCGCCTTGTTTGCTTGGATAGGGCTTTTTTAATCTAATAGCTTGGTTATCTGCTACAAGTTCCCTTCAGGGCTGGCCTGTCCTCTTTGACAGAATAACAGAATGGACAGAAAAATGCAGGGAGTACCTTTCTAATTTTATACATCTCTATCCGGTGAAACAAACAGGACGGATGACTCGAAGCCATCCGCCCTGTTGTTGATTATCACTGCTGTTAAGCCGAAGCTATCGGCATTCACCCGACAGAACCCCCGAAGCGGCCGTTCGGAACCCGCACTTTGCAAATCCTCAAATTCTCGGATCCGCTTTGAAAAAAGGGGAGAGCGAAGCGAGTTGCATATTCAACTTTGGCTACAAATCCGGGCTTTTCCAAGTTTAGAACCCATCCTCTCTTAGAAAGTTCTAATCTTGCCAGACCACCCTAATCCGAACCTGCAACGAGCAGTTTGTCAGAAACTACCTCTCCTATCCACATCCTGCACAGCCAATAAATTCGTTGTCATGGCCGTTTGATCGCCTCAACAGGCTAAGGGTAAAATTAGATGTGGATTAGATTTTAAATAGAGCCATTTCTTTTAAAAAGCTGAATAGTAACTTTGCAGAGAATTAAATTGTCGCAAGAAAAGTAGTTAATTTAGAAATTGGTGTTTTAGATGCCTTATGTCGGAAGAATTAAGAGCGCTCAATTCACGAAAAGCTTGTTGAAGTTTGGCTATTGTCCCAGATTCATCTATTCGGATGGATGTCATTCTCGCAAATCGGCCTTTGGTCTTTCTTGCTTTTGCAAAAAAAGAAACTCAGAGAGACAACAAGGATGGTTCGCCCGAAGATTCCAAGCTGTATCCCTTTGGCATAAAATAGATTCTATTCTACAACTTAATGAATAGGAAGCTCTTTGCACCAAGATGGTTTATTTTATTTGAGATTAGACAAAAACGGTATCCTAACGAACAAACAGTTATTTAAGATTTTATTGTATGAAAAGAGCCACATTCACTCTTGCTTTGGGCATTTGTTTTGTCTTAACAGCTTGCCACAGCAAAAAAGAGGAAAAAGACGTATCTGTTGTTTATCCAATCACTTCTCCCCTAAAAAAGGACACGCTGATAACCACTGAATACGTTGCACAAATTCAATCGGGTAAAAACATTGAGGTGCGTGCACAAGAAAAAGGTTTTCTGGAAAAGATTTATGTCGATGAAGGCCAGTATGTGAAAGCCGGGCAAGTTCTTTTCAAAATCATGCCGCAAGTCTATCAAGCTGATGTGATGAAAGCGACTGCCGAGGTGGAACAGGCCAAAATTGATTACCAAAATTCAAGCACGCTTGCCCAAAACGACATCGTAGCCCAAAACGAAAAGGCTATGGCAAAAGCCAAACTCGATGCTGCAAAGGCAGACCTGCGGTCGGCGCAACTGCATTTGTCGTTCACCACCATAAAAGCTCCATTTTCGGGTGTTATAAACAGGATTCCCCTGAAGCAGGGAAGTTTGGTGAATGAGGGCGACCTGCTCACCAGCTTGTCGGACAACACCAGTTTTTATGCTTATTTTAACTTATCGGAAACGGAATATCTGAATTATCAAGCGCAAGCCGCCGAAAGGAGCAACAAGGATGTGAACCTGGTGCTGGCAAACGGTGACAAATTTCCCGAAAAGGGGGTTGTGCAGAACATCGAAGGGGAATTCAACAATGAAACTGGAAACATCGCGCTCCGGGCGAAATTTGCAAATCCGAACCAATTGCTGCGGAACGGCCAATCGGGAACTATACAAATGAACATTCCCGTGAAGGGCGCACTGATCATCCCTCAGAAAGCAAGCTTTGAGATACAGGATCAAAGATATGTGTTTGTGGTGGACAAAAACGGAAAGGTGTCATCCCGGGCCATCCAAGTAGCTTACGAAATCCCGGATGTCTATATCCTCCGATCCGGCTTGTCCGAAGGAGATAAGTTCCTGCTTGAAGGCGTGCAGAAAGTGAAGGATGATGACAAAGTGAAAACCAAGTTTGAAGCTCCTGAACAAGTTTTGCACTCGTTGAAGTTAACAGCTAATTAGTTTTCCCTAATAACAAGACACCATGTTTAAGAAATTTATCCGCAGGCCGGTCTTATCTATCGTCATTTCACTGGTCATTGTTTTTCTCGGGATCATTGCTCTTGTGAATCTTCCCGTAACACAATTTCCGTCCATATCTCCTCCCAAGGTGAACGTTACTGCCGAATACCCGGGGGCGAACAACGAACTGCTGATCAAGGCCGTGATAATCCCTATCGAGCGGGTGCTAAACGGAATACCCGGCGTGAAATACATCACTTCGGATGCCGGCGACGACGGCGAAGCCTCCATCCAGTTGGTCTTCAACTTAGGCACTGACCCGAACGTAGCCGCCACCAATGTGCAAAACCGCATCTCGTCGGCTGTCAACAAGCTTCCTCCCGAAGTGATCCGCGAAGGGGTGAAGATCACACGGGAAGAACCCAACATGCTGATGTATATCAACCTCTACAGCGACAATCCGAAAGCCGACCAAAAGTTCCTTTACAACTACGCCGACATCAACATCGTGGACGAACTGAAACGCATCGACGGCGTCGGATTTGTGGACATCCTCGGCACACGCGACTATGCCATGCGTATTTGGCTCAAGCCCGACCGCCTCACAGCTTACAGCATTTCGGCACAGGAAGTGATGGATGCCTTGAGCAGCCAGAGCATCGAAGCTTCGCCGGGAAGGGTGGGCGAAGGATCGGGAATACGTTCCCAGGCTTTTGAATACGTGTTGAAATATCCGGGCCGCTTTACAACCGAAGCCGACTACGGCAACGTGATCCTCAAGAAAAACGCGGACGGCAGTTTTGTCAAACTCAAGGATGTGGCCGATATCGACTTCGGCAGCATGGTCTATGATATCTATTCCACGCTCAACGGCAAACCATCCGCGGCTATCTCCGTCAAACAGTCCTACGGGTCGAATGCGAGCCAGGTAATCAAGGACGTGAAAACATTGATGGCCACCCTCCAGAAGGAAAATTTCCCTAAAGGGATGCACTACGAAATTAGCTACGACGTGTCCCGCTTCTTGGATGCCTCGATGGAGAAGGTGGTGCACACGCTTTTCGAGGCCTTTATCTTGGTGGCCATTGTCGTATTCGTGTTTTTAGGCGACTGGAAATCAACCATTATCCCGGCCATAGCCGTGCCGGTATCGCTCATCGGAAGCTTTGCCGTGATGTCGTTGTTTGGCATCACCCTCAACATGATCTCGTTGTTTGCCTTGGTGATGGCTATCGGGGTGGTGGTCGATGACGCGATTGTCGTCATCGAGGCAATCCATGCCAAGATGGAAACCACCAACCTGACGGCACTAAAAGCTACCGAAGCGGCCATCAGCGAAATAGGCGGGGCAATCATCGCCATCACCCTGGTAATGGCCTCGGTGTTTATCCCCATCACCTTTATGCCTGGCCCCGTGGGCGTTTTCTACCGTCAGTTCTCCATTACAATGGCTTCGGCTATCATCATTTCGGGACTTTGCGCCCTTACTTTGACCCCCGCCCTTTGCGCCTTGATATTGACCAACAACCACGGGAAAAAACGCAAGCAAAACCTTGTCAACAAGTTCTTGGAGAGGTTTAACAGATCATTCAATGCGGGATCCGAAAAATACAAGTCAGGCCTCAACCGAACGGTTGCCCGCAAGATGATTACCTTGCCGATATTGCTGGCATTCTGCCTGGCTGGCTTTTTCATGAGCAAAGTTCTCCCGTCGGGCTTCATCCCCGAAGAAGACCAAGGGATGATTTATGCCGAAATCGTGACTCCTCCCGGATCCACCCTGGAGCGAACCAACCAGGTTGCCCTTCAGTTGCAAAAAGTTTGCGAAAAAGTGGACGGCGTCGAATCGGTTTCATCGCTCGCCGGTTTTGAAATCCTGAACGAAGGGACCGGCGACAATTCCGGTTCCTGCCTCATCAACCTGAAGGATTGGAAAGACCGCTCGAAAAGTGCGGCTCAAATCATACAGGAACTGGAAGAGAAATCGAAAAACATTGTCGGCGCCAACATCGAATTCTTCCAACCGCCATCCATCCCCGGATACGGCACGGCCAGCGGCTTTGAACTAAAGCTGCTCGACAAGGCCAACACAGGCGACAACCACGCCATGGAAAAAGTAGGCAAAGACTTTGTGGCAGAACTCAACAAGCGACCCGAGTTAAGCTCGGTGTTCACCTTCTATTCGGCAAGCTTCCCCGAATATGTGCTGAAAATAGACAAGGAGCTGGCCGCCCAAAAGGGTGTTGCCGTGGACAATGCCATGAACAACCTGTCCACAATGGTGGGGTCCGACTACCAGACAAGCTTTATCCGCTTCGGAAGGCCCTACCAGGTGATTGTGCAGGTTGACCCCAAATACAGGGCTTTGCCGCAGGACATCCTAAAGCTGACAGTGAAAAACGACAAAGGCGAAATGGTCCCTTATTCCGGTTTTATGAAAATGGAAAAGACCTATGGTTTGTCGGAAATAACCCGCCACAACATGTATAATTCCTGCGAAATAGAGGGAAATCCAGCCCCGGGATACAGCAGCGCCCAAGCCATCAAAGCCATTCAGGAAGTGGCTGCACAAACCTTGCCGAAAGGTTACGGCATCGACTGGGAGGGACTCTCGAAAGACGAAGCTTCGAGAGGCAACCAAGACATCTTTATCTTCCTGATCTGCCTTGGGTTCGTCTATCTGGTGCTATCGGCACAATACGAAAGCTTCATATTGCCGCTGCCGGTCATCCTATGCCTGCCAGTAGGGCTTTTCGGAACCATGTTTTTCTTGAAGTTAATTGGCCTCGAAAACAATATCTATGCACAAATTGCCATGCTGATGCTTATCGGGCTTTTGGGAAAAAACGCAGTGCTTATCATTCAATATGCGGTACATAAAAGATCGACTCACAATGTGTCGGTGAAGGAAGCCGCGGTGGAAGGAGCTCACATCCGGTTCCGCCCTATCTTGATGACTTCATTTGCGTTTATCGCAGGCCTAATCCCTCTTGTTTTTGCCACTGGTCCGGGAGCGGTAGGCAACAGAACCCTCGGCACGGCTGCTGCGGGAGGCATGTTGGTCGGAACATTATTCGGTTTGCTCATCATTCCCGGGCTGTATTACATCACGGGCAACATTCAGGAAAAGTTAAGATTAGCCCGCTGGGAAAGAGAATCACCAATTACAGAAGATGCTGAATACATTAAACCCTCAAAGCCCAATGAGAATTACAATAAAAAATAAATACCTTGCTGCAATTGCCTTATCGTTGTCCTTATATGGATGCAAGGCTCCGGTGGCGAGCGTGATGACAGATACCGTAAAAAGTGCACTTCCCGGGAATTTCGCACAGGCTGCACCTCAAGACAGCACCCAAAATTCAGGAATAACTCCTTGGAGAGAGTTTTTCACCGACCCGAACTTGGTGTCGCTGATTGAAGAAGCATTGCGCAACAACCAGGATTTGCTTATCGCCCTTCAGGAAATAGAAATTGCCAAAAGCGACGTGATGGCCAAAAAGGGAAGCCTGGCTCCTTCTGTCGGCTACAGCGCAGGAGCGAGTGTGAGCAAGGCCGGACGCTATACCAGCGAAGGAGCCGGCGACGCAACTACGGAAATCAAACCCGGCAAATCGATGCCTGACCCTTTGACGGATTATCAGGCTGGACTGACACTTGACTGGGAAATAGACATATGGAACAAGCTCCGGACGGAGAAGAAAGCCTCTGTTGCCCGTTATCTGTCAACAGTGGAGGGGAAAAACTTTGTCTTGTCGAGCCTGATTGCAGAGGTGGCTACCAGCTATTATGAACTGCTTTCGCTTGATAACCAATTGGATATTACTGAAAAATATATCAAGTTGCAGGAACGGGCACTTGAAATTTCGAAAATTCAGAAAGAAGCGGCTGCAGCAACCGAATTGGCCGTGAAGCAGTTTGAAGCAGAATTGGCTAAATCCAAGGCCTCGCAATTCAGTATCCGCCAAAGTATCGTGGAAAAGGAGAGTGAAATAAACATGCTTCTGGGGCGTTATCCTCAGCCAATAGAGAGGGACAAAGATGCTTTCTTGAGCATTCTCCCGAAAATAGTTTACACCGGAATTCCGTCCCAATTGCTTCAAAACAGGCCCGACATAAAGCAAGCCGAGTTCGAGCTGCAAGCCGCAAAATTGGACGTGAATGCGGCGCGTAAAGAGTTTTACCCATCACTCAATATTTCAGCTTCACTCGGATTGGACGCATTTCAACCCTCCTATTTGGTGAGAATGCCCGAATCTGTCGCCTACAACCTCACTGCCGGATTGGCTGGCCCGCTTATCAACAAGACCGCCATCCAAGCCCAATTCAAACAAGCAGATGCGAGACAAGTTGAAGCCTTGTACGAATACGACAAAACGATTTTGCAGGCTTACATCGACATCAGCAGCCAGATGTCGAAAATCAAGAATACGGACGAATACTACAAGCTGAAGTCTGAACAAAGCGAGGCTTTGGATAAGTCGATCGACATTTCCACCCAGTTGTTCCGAAATGCGCGCGCCGATTATTTGGATGTGTTAACCTCCCAACGGGATGCGCTGGATGCCAAACTGGAACTAATCGATGCAAAAAAAGACCAGCTGAACACAGTGGTGAACATATACAAAGGATTAGGCGGCGGATGGAAATAAATGAGCTATTAGCCGTTAGCTTTTAGCTATCAGCTAAAAAGTAACACTCATAATATTGGCAGGAGCCCGTTTATGTTGCAATTCCTTTTTCATGTAATCCATGTAAGGGGCAATGTGCTCGAAGAATTTGTAGTAACCTTCACACAGGTAATTCAGGCCGTCTTCGCCGTCAGCCGTTTGAATAATCCTGTTTTTGGGACATTCGCTCGGTAGAAAAAAAAGACAAAAGATGCATTGCATGCCGTAGGTATGCACCTTCTTTTAATGTACCATCCCTACAGGATGATAAGCGCAAAGGCTGAATTTTGTTCTACCGAGCGGTATTTCCTACGGAAAAAGCGTGGAATGCACAAATCGCTTAGATCTAACTCTTGTTGGATAGGCTTTTTTTAATCTAATTGTCTGGTTGTCTATTGTAAATGCCTCTCAGTACAGGCCTGTTCTCTTTGACAGAATAACAGAATGGACAGAAAAATGCAAATGACTCTGAAATTAGTGAATAATGTTTTTTGAAATGAGTCTATATTTGAAGCTTTCAATACTATTTTATTCTCTTCGTTATCAGGTATGTCCTTATTTTTGGAAGAAGACTATTTTTTGAATCTCAGCTAAAGACAAATCATTTAATTCTCCAATAGACAATGAGGTGTCTGCATCGGATTCGAATAATAATTTAAACATTGCATAATTTGCTCCGGGTGCATGACTATTTAAAACCTTCAAACTTTCTAATGAAATAGAACTGAAAGCCTCTGCTTGCATTTCAAGATATTTATTTACTTTTGGATTATTTATTCCAAAATAGTTCTCGGCTAATAATTTATGTCTTTCAAAGTAGTGTGGAGCAATATCCTTCCAAGATCTAATTTTTTCACTGAGTCCTTCGGAATCCATAAAATCGACTAAAACTCCATTTCTAAAAATAAAATTATATCCAAAAAGACTACTTTCTATACTTCCATTAGAAGCAATATCTATTCCAAGAACAGAAGACATGAAGTCAGTTGTGAAGCACTCTCCATTTATTCCCTCCCTTAAACTGTCTCCTAGGGAATAGTAAGTCTTGTAGGATTCAATTAAATCAAACTTTCCTATATATTGTATTATACGATTCACTGATTCTTCTTCTTCAATTCCATTCTCAACGTATGCAAACACTACTTCTTTAGAAAATAGCTTAAAAGCTATAGCAGGTATTCCATAATTATGAGAATCACTGGGGATATATAGTTGGCATGTTTTATAGCCCAAGGATTCTCCAATATTTTTAATTGTAACATTTTCAATTTGTGAGATATCATACTTTACATATGTTTCTTTGTTAGGTATATATACGGGCATAAGGATGAAATTTAGTTGCTAGAGATTAATATTACGTGAGTTAGATTCTAAAGTTATCTCCGTTTCATTGCCTATTTGCAATTTATAACTTTACTGATAAGCATGATGTTTTACAGCAGCCCGGTGCTTCCTATGTGAGGCAGCCTTTCGCTTCACAACTCGAATGGGCGGATCACACACGCTGCAAGCCGAGTATCCCTGAGCTTTTGCGACTGAAAGAGAAACTGGTATGCAGCTTCGACTAAGATAGCGACAACCATTGCTGTGGTATTTTTCTCCGGTTCGCGTAATGTAGACTGTTTGCGCAAGAATGAAGGTAAACAGACAGAGACTAAAAAATACAGTAAGTCCGAGTTTTTTCATACATGATAAAAGTTAAGTGAAACATTTTACTTGATGATGAGGACAAACATTCGCAGCATCTTCGTTATTTGCTGCTTTTTGATCACCACCTAAAGCTAACTTGAAGGGTTTCCGGGTTTCTCAACGGTTGTGGTAAAACAAACTTGGTAAGTCTAAACCTACAAAACTTTGTGAAATCGATTCTCCAATCGCAAAAGTAGAAATATTAGGCTATTATGCAAAGAAATAGCAAACTAAAATGTGGAGATTTTTCCATTCAGAATTAATCCATATGAATATTTATCATGATTCATTCAATAGCTGTGTATTCTTCAGCCAACTACTGACTTGGAAAAAATACACATTACTTAATGACCTTCCAGCTAAAGTTAGTCACATAACTACCAAAATGATCCAGAATAAATTGCTCTTGGGCTTTGAGGACGGATTTAATTCGTTTATATTCATCGTCGTTTTGTGCCTGAAAGTTAATAGAGAAGTCGGTTAATGCTTCACGCCGGATTGTCATTGGTAACCGCGTGTAATATAAGTTTCCCAAATTGTAATTCGTTTTTTCGGAAAATGAAATTCCTATTTGACTATTGTTGACTTTCCTGATTGCTAATGCAATATCTGCATGTTTTGCATACAGATAGCATTCCCCAATTATTTCTTCAAATCCCATGTTATTTTCTTCTTTATTTTGGCTGTAAAGATCTTGCCATTTGAGGTCAAAGCGATTTAGCAAGTCAAGGAGTCTTGTCAAACGGTTAACCGAAGAGATTACGATGCCTTCATCAATATAAATTTTTTCTTCTCGAATATTGTCGTCTTGTTCAAAGCTATGCCTTATTTGACGGATATTTCCCCATAGACCATTTTCTGTGTTTTTATATTTTTCCACAATCAATGATGCTAAACGGTCACACATCTTCGAAAATACACGGAGGCTGTCATCGATATTCCGAATTATGTAATGCTTTATCTCCGATTCTAAACTATAAAAGAATGGCTTAGAACTCGAATATTTTCCAATGTAGCCATTGAAATCCGTTTTCGAGCCATAGCAATGATGGTAGATGTTTTTGATGTTCTCATAATGGCAAACGGTAACTATCTTGTCGAATTTAAACTTGTTTTCATAAGATCCACCCTGCTTTCTAGTTTCGTTCCAACTTTTGTTATAGCGGTCGAAATGTGCGGAGAACACGTTTAATATTCGAAATATGTGGGCAGGGTCAATTCTGTCCAGATCTTCAATCAAAAGCACCACTTTGTTTCCATCGTGTTCTTTCCTGTATTGGTCGATAAGATCACAAATCAGTTGAGAAACGGTATCGAATTCATAGATAGATCCTTTGGTATTGTCTTCTCTTTCGATTGCCTCCTCGGCTTTCTTCTCATCTGATTTAAATTTAGTATCCTTGTAATCAATGAATTTGTCTTTTAGCTTTTTCAGACCAACGAGAACGAGTTTAATTTTCTCAACGCTCATGTCTGAGCTATTGAGATTAATATCAGAGAACGGGAAATGAGTTAGAATATTCCACGCACAAGAAAGGCCATTCTCTTTCAAGAAGGAGTAGATGTAGCAAGCGTTTGATATTTCTGAGCCGTCAATATCTATCTTCCCTGATGAGAGCAAACGGATGAGGATATCTCGCTTGATGTATTCAAAGATGTCCTTGTTGTCTGCAACTTGGTAGTTGACCGGGTATATTGGGATAAATAAATAGTCGGATTTGTTCTCTTCTATGAATTTCGAAAGGAAATAACTTTTCCCATCGCCAAATCTTGCGGACAAAATACATCTTTTATTAGCATTTAAATAATTTCTGAAGTCTCTGAGCTGAGAATCAATCGGTATGTTATCTTCTATGTCAGTAGTCATATTAGTTTAATATTAAAGGTTTCTTAAAGGTTAACGGATTTACCAGAAATGAATGTTGCACATACTCATACAAGTCTTTCACTTTCTGGTTTATCTTTGATTCCATCTTATGTTCGTTTTGGTTCTATTTTGTTCTTGCTATCCCGTCCCGACTCTCCTTCTTGTTACCAGCCAGCAATTTACAACTATTTTAACTTAAACGGATACAACTGTGAATTTTTTACAGCAGGCCGACTTGCCGGCGGATTTCACATCGAGGCATGTGTCGTGTTGCAAGCGATCCGGGCCTCTTTATATACGCCAGCAGTGGCGTGAGGTGCATAAGCGGATGATCGGTCCGGCGTAACCTGCGGCAGATTTATATAAAGCTCTTGCGTTGAGGTAGTATGCGGCAGGAATATATACCGCAAACATGGTATTGCCTGCTTTATCCGAGGGGAGTAACTTTGTTACACATTTTAAAGATCAGGTTATGAAGAAATTTATTTCGTCCATCGTATTGGTATCAGTTATTTTAGCTATTCCCTTTAGAGCCGAAGCCCAAGCAGGAAAACAGCTGCAGGGGGAAATCTCTCTATCGGGGGCATTTGCACTTTATCCATTGGTGGTGAAATGGGCGGATGAATTCAAGAAACTTCATCCAAAGGTGAGGATTGACATCTCTGCAGGAGGAGCGGGTAAAGGCATGACCGATGCGCTTTCCAAGGTGGTGGATTTAGGTATGCTATCGCGTGACGTTCACGACGATGAAGTCAAAAAAGGGGCTTTGGCGTTTGCCGTTGCAAAAGATGCAGTCGTGGCCACTGTTAATGCGAAAAATCCAAAATTGAAAGAGCTACTTGCAAAAGGTTATACCCAGCAAACAGGAGAAAAGTTGTTCATCACAGGTCAATTTACTACATGGGGGCAGCTTTTGGGAATAAGCTCCAATATTCCCGTTCACCTCTACACTCGTTCCGATGCTTGTGGAGCAGCCGAAACTTGGGCTAAGTTCTATGGCAAAAAGCAAGAGGACTTGAAAGGTACCGCTGTTTTTGGTGATCCGGGAATAGCGTCTGCGGTTCAAAAAGATGCACTTGCTTTTGGATACAACAACATCGCCTATGCTTATGACCAGAAGACCAAAAGACCTACGGCGGGAATAGCGGTATTGCCGATAGACGTAAATAAAAATGGGAAAATTGATCCCGAAGAGCAATTCTACGGCACCATCAATCAGCTTATCAGGGCAATCGCCGTAGGCAAATATCCTGCACCTCCTGCGCGGACGCTGTATTTGGTGTCGAACGGCAAGCCGAAACCAGTTGTGGCCGAGTTCATCAAGTTCATCCTGAAGGAAGGGCAAAAATATAACAATGCTGTCGGATTCATCCAGTTGAACCAAGCTTCGTTGAAAGCAAACTTGGCAAAACTTAAATAATAAGGTATATTCCCAAACCTGACAAAGCTCTTTCGCTTGTCAGGTTTTTCAACTAAACTAATTATCAATGCCCACCTTATCTTATTACAGGATTCTCAAAGACAAAGTGGCGGGAGGGATTATGCTCTTTCTCACCCTTGCTTCTATCTTGCTGGTGATCGCCATGGCATTTGGCCTCTACTACAAGTCGGCTCCTATTTTTGAAGTGAATTCTTTATGGAATCTGATTTTTTCCTCGGAATGGAAACCCGGGCAAGGGAAATTCGGTTTTCTGCCTTTTATTGCCGGCACATTGTGGATCACCATGCTGGCCATCCTTTTTGCCTTGCCGATTGCTTTGCTCACAGCCGTATTCTTGACAGAACATTCAAAATCGTACGTCAAAAAATGGGTATTTCCTGCTTTGGACATATTGGCGGGACTGCCCTCGGTGGTGTATGGAGTGTGGGGCGTGTTGCTGATTGTGCCGTGGATTTCGGAAAAATTGGCCCCCCATTTTGTTGAATTTTCCACAGGCTACACCACTTTGGCAGGAGGTATCGTTCTTGGAATCATGATTTTGCCTCTTCTGGTGAGCTTGTTCATCGAGATATTTTCCGTTGTGCCAAAAGAATTGCGTGACGCATCGCTTTCGCTGGGTGCGAACAAATGGGAAACCACCAAGTACATCGTGCTGCGCAAGAGCCGGTCGGGTATCCTGGCGGCTGTGGTTTTGGCTATTTCAAGGGCTTTGGGGGAAACAATCGCTGTGCTTATGGTTTGTGGAAATCTTCCGGAAATACCCCATTCCTTGTTTGATTCTTGCTACCCTTTGCCTGCGCTTATCGCCAACAATTATGGAGAAATGCTTTCGATTCCGCTGTATGAGGCAGCCCTGATGCTGGCCGCACTGTTCTTGTTTGTGGTGGTGTTGTTGTTCAATGCCGGCTCAAGAATCATGCTCCACCAAATGGAAAAACGATAACGGCACGTGGGGTGAACAAGTCAACAAGCGCATGCGATTGCCCACTCACGACATATTTTATTGCTAACTGATGACTGCTAACTGATTAACAACATGCGATTCATAGAAGAAAAAATATTTAAAGTGCTGATGATTCTGGCCACATTGGCTGTGTTCGGATTCGTTGGGAATATCATTTATACCATCTTGAGCCGTGGTCTTCCCGCCCTCAACTGGGATATGATCACGAAGCTTCCCAGTGGAGGATTCTACATCGGGGGGGAAGGTGGCGTGCTGAATGCCATTGTGGGTTCGCTCTACATTGTGGGTGCATCCACCTTGCTTGGCTTGCTGATAAGCATCCCTGTGGTGTTTTACCTGAATGTGTATCTCTCCAAAACGTCCAAATTGGCCTATATTTCGCGGCTTTCATTCGATATCCTTTTTGGCATTCCCTCCATTGTGTATGGGGCTTTTGCATTCTCCATCATGATTTACCTCGGTTTGAGGACTTCCCTGGGCGGAGGTATCCTTGTGATCACTTTGCTCATCATACCGATCTTTATACGTTCCATCGATGAAGTGGCTCGCCAGTTGCCGAAAGACTTGCTGGATGCGTCTTATTCGTTGGGTAGCACAAAGTTGGAGACGATCCATTTGGTAGTCCGTCAAATAGCACCCGGCATCGCCACCGCCACTTTGCTTTCCATCGGACGCGCCATTGGTGATGCGGCCGGAGTGATGTTCACCGCGGGATTTTCCGACAGCATACCTACATCGCTCTCCCAGCCAGCGGCCACTTTGCCTCTCTCCGTATTTTTCCAATTGAGTAGCCCTTCCGCCGACGTGCAAGACCGGGCTTATGCATCTGCCTTGTTGTTGACTGTCATTGTTTTCATCCTAAGTGTTCTGGGGAGAATTTTGTCGAGTCGGTTTTCGAGAAACAGGATAAGGTAGTCGGCCTGTCCCAAGGCCGGTGATCTTATACCAAGCATCTTTTTTGTGAAGGTGCCAAACCTCAGCTACCAGCATATAGTTTAATTTCGGCTTCAGATTAACGGTGAAACTGGATTTCAACCATTTTTGTCTAATGCCTACTCTAGGTTTATTTAGCACCCCACTTCTTGCTGAGAATACCACATTTGTGGTATTGCTATCTCTTTCCGACACAAGTACCTTTGTTCAAATTTATTCAATGTGTGATGAAGCAGGTAAAAAACATACGGATAGTCAGTCGCAACAACCCGCTTTCGCTTATTCAAGCGAAGGAGTTGCTTGCGGTTTTTCCTGCGTTTGACCACGAACTGCAAGTATTTTCTTCCTTCGGCGATAAAAACAGGCAAGTTTCCCTGATGGAAAATAGTGCTGCTGATTTTTTCACCCGTGAATTGGATACCACCTTGCTAAACGGCGAAGCCGATATCTATATACATTCTGCCAAAGATTTGTCTTATCCTTTGCCTGCCGGTCTTGAATTGTTTTGCCTGACCGAAGCTGCCGACAAAACAGATTCGTTGGTCAGCAAATGCGGCCTCGGCTTGGCCGCATTGCCTACTGGTTCACGCATCGGTACCGATTCGAAAGCAAGGAAAGAAGAACTACTGAAACTTCGTCCAGACTTGGAAGTGGTGAGCATCTCGGGATCCATTCAGGAGCATATTGCTCAAGTGGATAACGGTTTTGTAGATGGATTTATTGTTGCCAGTTTTGCACTGCATTGTCTTGGTTTGTCTCACCGTGCTGCCGAGTCACTGCCTTTCAAGACCCATCCCTTGCAAGGGAGTGTGGCGGTGATCGGACGTACGGGAGACTCTGAATTGAAGGACTTTTTTTCGCTTCACGATATTCGGAAAAATTGGGGAAAAGTCACTCTGGTTGGCTTTGGACCTGGAAATGCCGACTTGCTGACAATTGGCGGAGATAAAGCTTTGGCAAATGCCGATGTGGTGTTTTACGACGATTTGCTGGACAAGCATTTCTTGGAAAAATACACATCCGAGAAAGTGTATGTAGGCAAGAGGAAAGGGCAGCACAGCCACCATCAGGACGAAATCAACGAACTGCTTTACCAAGCCGCAGTGAGCGGCAAGAATGTGGTTCGCCTCAAAGGGGGCGACCCGATGGTTTTTGCACACGGGCGGGAAGAAATAGATTTCCTGCAAAGCCGTTTGGTGGAAGCGGATGTGATTCCGGGTGTCACCTCTGCGTTGGCATTGTCGGCGTTGACACACATTCCGCTAACGCATCGGGATGTGGCTTCTTCGGTCGCTTTTGTGACCGGACATTCCGCTGAAAATGTGGCAAAAACACAAGCTGACACGTTGGTCATTTACATGGGTGGCTCGAATATTGCAGAAATTGCCCGCAAACTGATTCAATCGGGTAGGAGGCGGCAGACCTCTGTGGCCTTGGTTCACAATATTTCCTTGCCTGATCAAAAGACATTTTATTCGTCCTTAAACGAATTGCAAAATACGGTTTTCCGTTTTCCAACTCCCATATTGATTGTGGTGGGTGATGTGGTGGATTTTGAAAAAGCCCATGCGCCACAAGAAAACATCTTGGTGACGGGAAGCACTGCCGAGGAATACGCCACAGTTGGGAATGTGGTGCATAGCCCCTTGATTAAAATTGAAAAAAACAAAGACAAGCAAATTGCTTCAGTCCTATCGGTTCATTTGAACAACTTCGATTGGATTGTCTTCACCAGCTGCTACGGAGTCCGTTATTTTTTCGAAATACTGGACGATTTGCGGATAGACATCCGCCGCATTTTGAACGCAAAAATTGCGTCGGTAGGCAAAAAGACTGCTGCTGAATTGAAAAAATACCGCCTGTATCCTGACATCGAGTCTCCCACCGAATCTGCTGAAGGATTGGTGGATTATTTTAAAAACGAGCACATTGCAGGTAAAAATATACTGTTGCCCCGTTCGGACAAAGCCTTGAAATATCTTCCGGATCAGTTGAGGCAATTGGGAAACCGGGTGACGGATCTTTCCCTGTACCTAAACACGACCAACGAAGAAGCGAAGAGAATAGATACGGCTCTGTTTCCGGAAATTGTTTTTGCATCGCCGTCCTGCGTGGAGGCTTTCCCCGAATTGCATGGCAAGTTGCCTGAAAATGTGCGATCGGTGGCCAAAGGATCAACAACTAAGAACAAAATCAAAGAAGCACTCAATGAAACGATTTAGGCCCTACCGGGCTTCGGTGGAAGTTGGCGACAAATAAGCTGATGTGAGTATCCATCCTTCCAAATTTAGAAATCAGAGAATTTACAGAAAAGATTATATGAGCGACAGACTAACACATTTAAAAGAACTTGAATCGGAATCGATTTATGTCATTCGGGAAGTAGCCGCCCAGTTCGAAAAGCCGGCGTTGCTTTTCTCCGGCGGGAAGGATTCAATTGTGATGGCCCATTTGGCGTACAAGGCTTTCTATCCTGCCACCATCCCCTTTCCATTTGTCCACATCGACACGGGACACAATTTCGAAGAAACAATCACCTACCGCGACGATTTGGTCAAAAAAACAGGAGTGAAACTCATTGTGGGATCCGTTCAGGAATCCATCGATGCGGGTAGGGCGGTGGAAGAAACGGGCTACAATGCGAGCCGCAACAAGCTCCAAACGGTGACTTTGCTCGACACACTTGAAAAATACAAGTTTGATGCAGCATTAGGCGGGGCACGCCGAGATGAGGAAAAGGCAAGGGCCAAGGAACGTTTCTTTTCCCACCGGGACGAATTTGGACAATGGGATCCCAAAAACCAACGTCCCGAGCTTTGGAACATTTTTAATGGGAAGAAACAGTTGGGCGAACATTTCCGTATTTTTCCCTTGAGCAACTGGACGGAACTGGACGTTTGGCAATACATCCTTCAGGAGAATATCGAATTGCCAAGTTTGTATTATACACACGAACGGGAGGTGTTCGAACGCGATGGAGTTTGGCTGGCTTACTATCCTTTTATGCAGCTAAAACCGACCGAAGAAATCGTTCGCAAGCGCATCCGTTGCCGCACGATTGGAGACATCACCTGCACGGGAGTCACCATTTCCGAAGCGCACTCTTTGGAGGACATTATCGATGAAATAGCCTCTTCCCGTGTCACCGAACGGGGTGGCCGTTCGGACGACAAACGTTCCGAAGCAGCCATGGAGGATAGGAAGAAAGCGGGATATTTTTGAATTATACTAGAAGATTATGAGCGGATATTTAGATATGGAACTCCTTCGCTTCACCACGGCCGGAAGCGTTGACGATGGAAAAAGTACTTTGATTGGCCGTTTGCTATACGACAGCAAATCCATTTTTGAAGACCAGATGGAAGCGGTGAAAGCTGCCAGCGAACGCCTTGGGAACGAAGAGGTGAACCTCGCTTTGTTGACAGACGGCCTACGTGCCGAACGTGAACAAGGGATCACCATCGACGTGGCGTACCGTTATTTTGCTACCCCAAAGCGGAAATTCATCATTTCCGACACTCCCGGACACATCGAGTACACCCGAAACATGGTGACCGGAGCTTCCACGGCAGATGCGGCGATTATTTTGGTGGATGCCCGCAACGGAATCATTGAACAGACCAAACGCCATTCGTATGTGGCATCGCTGCTCCGTTTGGATTACGTGGTGCTTGCTGTGAACAAAATGGACTTGGTGGATTTTTCGGAAGAAGTATTCAATAAAATAAAAACCGAATATACGGCCATTGCCGAAAAGTTGAACTTGAAGAATGTCATCTACATTCCCATTTCGGCCCGTGATGGCGACAACGTGGTGAATGCTTCGGACAAAACACCTTGGTATGAAGGCCAGCCTCTCTTGAGCTTGCTGGAGTCGTTGCCGGTGAAAGAAAGTCTCGAAAAGCTAAAAGCCCGTTTCCCTGTGCAATATGTGATTCGTCCTCAAAGTGATGAGTTTCACGACTACCGCGCGTATGCGGGACGCTTGGCAAGCGGAAGGGTGAAGGTAGGCGATAAAGTGACCATTTTGCCGTCTTACACCGAATCCACCATCAAGGCGATTGACGAGGCGGACAAATCCTTGGAAGAGGCTTATGCTCCGCAATCGGTGGCTATTCGATTGAATGACAACGTGGATGTGAGCCGTGGCGACATGATCGTGAAGTCGGACGAACTGCCCCGTGTGGATGCCCATATTTCGTTGTTGGTTTGCTGGTTGAACCACCGTCCGCTGAGTATCGGTGCGAAATACATCATTCGCCACACCACGGATGAGGTGTTCGGTTTCATCAAAGATGTTTATTATAAGGTGAATATCAATGAACTGGAAAATGTGATCGGAGACAAGGTGGTGAAGATGAATGATATTGCGCATATCAAAATCAAGACATCGAAGCCTTTGAAACACGACTTGTATGCAGAAAACAGAATCACAGGTAGCTTGGTGATTATTGACGAAGCTACTTTCGAGACGGTGGGCGCAGGAATGATTGTAGATTCTCTCGAGGAACAGACGTATGTGATTTAAGTTCAATGTGACAATTTATCTTGTTTCCACATTAGCATATTGGCACATTATCACATTAATTATTTTTAGTATGAAAGCTGAAATTGATCAACTAAATAAACAATTCGATGGAAAATCGCCCGAAGAAATTCTGGCTTACTTTCTTCCGAAATATGGGGCTCGCATAGCATTGGCTTCCAGCTTGGGATTGGAAGATCAGGTCCTGACGGACTTGATTTTGAAAACGGATTCTACTGCACGCATTTTCACGATTGACACGGGACGACTTTTTCCTGAAACCTATTCCTTGATCGACAAAACGAACTTGAAATATGGCATCAAAATCGAGGTGTATTTTCCCGAGCGTGAGCCGGTGGAACAATTTGTGCGGGCGAATGGCATCAACGCCTTTTACGAAAGCGTCGAAAAACGAAAAGGGTGTTGCCGTGTTCGCAAAATAGAGCCTTTGCTCCGAGCCTTGGGCACGCTGGATGTCTGGATTTGCGGGTTGCGGCAGGAGCAATCGGTGACCCGGACAGGAGTTCAGGCAGTGGAATGGGACGAAGCCAACAATCTGATTAAAATCAACCCGTTGGTGCATTGGACGGAACAACAGGTGTGGGATTATATCAAAACGAATCGTGTCCCTTACAACGTCCTACACGACAAGCATTTCCCGAGCATAGGCTGCCAGCCTTGCACCCGGGCGGTGGCCGAAGGCGAGGATGTCCGCGCCGGACGCTGGTGGTGGGAAAATCCCGAACACAAAGAGTGCGGGTTGCATAAGAGGTAAATACTAATGTGCGAATTAGATAATATGCCTCATTGGCATATTCATTTCGATTTATGAAAAGAGAAGAACTGAATTTTTTACCCATAGCGATCAACATCACAGGGAAACGGGTCTTGATTATCGGTGGAGGAAAGGTGGGATACCACAAAGCCTCCATTCTGCATCGGTTTTCCGATTCGGGAACCATCATTTCGCCCCAATTTCATCCCGGATTCGATTCGCTACCTTTCGACCGGATTCAAAAGGAATACGAGAAAGGCGATTTGGTGGGTGCTTTTTTGGTGTATGTCTGCACCGAAAACGAGGAGTTGAATGCCCAAATCAAACGGGATGCAGAGGAACTAAATATTTTGACCAGTGTGTGCGACAATCCGGTCCTGTGCGATTTTGTGTCGCCTGCTATTTATAAGCACGACCATGTGAATGTGGCTGTGACTTCGAATGCCCGTGATGTGTACCAGTCGATTCATATCCGGGATCAGATACACCAGTTGGTGGAAGAAGGAAAAATTGTGTTGGAACGAAAGAATGATACAAAGCAGATTTATAAATAACAGTGCCTACGACCTAAAAGAGCGGGAATCGCTTTTCAAGGAACTTTCCTTGGACAAAGCTGTTGCGCACGTCTTGCTTTCCACTTGCAACCGGGTGGAGCTTTATTGGGGCGAAGGCAATGTGCCGGAGGATATGGCGCGACATCTCTTCCGTGTGGCAGCCGGTTTGGAGTCATCCTTGCTGGGCGAATGTGCCATACAAGGGCAGATCAAACAGGCATATGGACACGCTCAGGAAAACTACCGCCTTTCGTCTGCCCTCAATCGCCTTTTCCAATCGGCCATGCATGTGGGTAAAAAGGTACGTACGGAGACAAAAATCGCCCAAGGAGCTGTCTCCCACAGCCAAGTGACGGCCGATATTCTCAAACAATTGAACATCGACCTGAATCAGAAAATTATCTGCATCCTCGGGATGAACAAATTGACGGAAGATATTCTGAAATACCTGTCATCACGAGGCGCAACAAATGTTTTTTTATCGAACCGCAATTTTGATAAAGCGCAGCAACTTGCATCGGAATATCATGCCTCGGCTGTGAATTTCGACAAAAAGCAGGCTCTTCTGGATTTGGCCGATGTGGTCATTTCCGCAACTTCTGCACCGCACTTGATCGTGAAAGAAAATGATGTGGCAAAGGATAAAGAATTAGTCATTTTTGACTTGGCGTTTCCAAGGGATGTGGCCGAAGAAATAGGAAAGTTTCCCCTAGTGAAACTCTATAATCTGGAAGATATTGAAACATTCGCTAAGCGAAATCTATCTGTCCGGACAAACGAAGTGGAACGAGCGGAAGAAATTATTGAAGAGGAACTGGCGAAATTTTATCAATGGCAGAGAAAGGCTAATTGTAATGTGCCAAACAATGTTCGCCGAGGCGAAGGCGATACCGCAATTTGCTGACACATGTTTATAGAATAAGAAATTTTAATTATTAGATTTGCTTATTATCACATTTCCCCATTGGTATATTCGCACATTATTTTAACTTCTGAACAGAGGGATATCAGCAAAAGCCCACAAGGAAGCCATTCGGCAAATTTCAATTTTGTGTCGGCTGCCCATCCCGAAGCGAAATTTCAACGCTTTGTCCAAAAAATTGCGGAATAACCGAACATAAACCAATAACATTTCACTTACTCTCTAATCTAATTTCCAGCTTCTATGAAACGGAATGTGATAATTTTTGACAAGCAGGATATTACCCGATTAGGGGTTGAAGCTCTCGTGAAAATGAGCCTTAGGCATCAAGAGTATAGGATATCCTTTGTGAACGACCGCAACGAACTCATTGCTGTGTTGGCTACCAATCCGGAGAGTTTAGTAATTCTTGATTACGCTCTCTCCGACATGAACAGTGTGGATGGGTTGCTGAATATTGCCGCTCGCTTTCACAAGGCCAATTGGGTATTGTTTTCCGAAGACTTGAGCATTCAATTTTTAAAACGAATAGTGGTTAGCCATTCCACATTTTCGGTTGTGTTGAAGAACTCTGAGATAGCAGAAATCAAAGAAGCGTTTCTCTCGGCTTACAATCACACCTCGTTTGTCTGTGTTCAAATTAGAAATCTGTTGGAAGTGGGTGGCAGTCCCATCTTTCAAGAAAGCAACCTCTTAACTATTACAGAAAAAGAAATTCTAAAAGAAATTGCTTGGGGGAAAACCGCCAAGGAAATTGCTGCTGCACGTAACATCAGCGTTTACACGGTTATCACACACCGCAAAAACATTTACCGCAAATTGGATGTCAATAATTCGCAGGAAGCCTCCCGTTATGCACTTCGTGCCGGCATCATTGATGCTTCGGATTATTATATTTGATCTTATTTTGCTATTTTTTCTCTAAATTCCCCCTTACCTTTGCAGCTATGAAAACACTTCTGTTGATCCGCCATGCAAAAAGCAGTTGGGCTTCTCCCGAGATAAGAGATTTTGATCGTCCCCTAAACAAAAGAGGTACTCGGAACGTTTCCGAAATGGCCTTCCGGTTACAGCAAAAAGGAATCGTTATAGATGCCTTTGTGTCAAGTCCTGCTCATCGGGCAATAACCACAGCTAGGCTTTTCGCCAGATCGTTTGGCGTTGGGGAGAACTCCATTATCCCGATTCCTGAACTGTATGATGCAGAGGCAGATATTTTCCTGCAAGTTATTCGTGCATTGGACAATCGTTTTAAAACCGTCGCAATTTTTGGGCACAACCCGGCTATCACAGATTTTGCAAACAGTTTGGGGGTGTCGGCAATTGACAATCTGCCCACTTGCGGGATCTTCTCGTTAAGGATTGACTCGAACGATTGGACCTGTTTCGAGGATGCTCCTAAGGAACTCATATTCTTTGATTTTCCCAAAAACAATCCGATTCATCGCGATTCGATTTAAGACGGATCATACAAAAAAGAGAATGAGCCCTGCTCGTGTATGTAAGCCACAGAAAATAATCGGATTGCACTTGTTTGCTATAAAAACAGCGAGTGGTAATGCTTCCCCTTTTGCATAAAAATTCTACCTTTGGGTTCAAAACGAGAGAAATGCGAATATTATTACTCGGAGAATTTAGTAACCTGCACTGGACATTGGCTTGTGGCTTACGGGCCTTGGGTCATGAGGTGGTAGTGGCTTCTTCTGGAGACCAATTCAAATCTTATCAAAGAGATATAGCATTGACTCGAAGCAGCGGATCAGTGCTTGGAACGATCAAATATCTCGGGGATGTTTTCTTTCATTTCTCTTCTTTTAAAGGGTTTGATGTTGTACAAATTATCAATCCTTGTTTCCTCGACCTAAAGGCAGGACGCATCCGACTCGCTTTTGAATACCTCAAACGGCACAACGGAAAGGTGTTTCTGGGGGCATTCGGAGACGATTATTTTTGGTTGAAAGCTTGTCTTGATAAGCAGGTTTTTCGTTATTCGGAATTTGATATTCCCGAAAGGGATACCATGTTGCGCAATGCTCAAAAGTTGAAGGACGAATGGATTAGTACTGAGAAAGAAGATCTCAACAAATACATTGCCGATAAATCTGACGGCATTATAGCTTGTCTTTACGAATATTTTGTAGCTTATCAGCCCTTTTTTGAGGAAAAACTCGCTTATATTCCGGCACCTATCCATACGGATGAAATTCTTTTTGTCCAGCGGGGAGTTCATTTGCCAGGCATAAATTTTTTCATTGGAATACAAAAATCCCGTTCGGAGTGGAAGGGTACGGATGTAATGCTGAGGGCTTTACTTCGTGTCCAGGCGAAATACCCGGAGCAGTGTTTTGTGAAAAAGGCCGAATCGGTCCCTTATGCCGAATATGTGACATTAATGGATGGGTCGGACATTATTCTCGATCAGCTTTATTCTTACACGCCCGCCATGAATGCCCTAACGGCCATGGCTCAAGGCCTGGTCGTGGTTGGAGGCGGTGAACCCGAGAATTACGAGATAATCGGTGAGACGGAATTGCGCCCAATCATCAATGTCCTCCCTTCCGAAGAAGAGGTGTATCGGCAATTGGAAAAAATCATATTGGAAAAGGAGAAAATACCCGAACTCTCGCAGCAAAGCCGGCTCTACGTAGAACGTCATCACCACTACCTCAAAGTAGCCCAACAATACATCGATTTTTGGACAAAATAATAAGCTGAAACTTTATGGCAATCATTTCTATTATAGTAGCTGTGGACCAGCAAAATGCCATCGGAAGGCAAAATAATTTGCTTTGCCACCTGCCTGCGGATCTGAAATACTTCAAATCCATCACCGATGGGCATACAATCATTATGGGACGCCGCACCTTCGAGTCTTTGCCAAAAGGCGCGTTGCCCAATCGGCGCAATATTGTAATTACCCGGAACAAAGACTTGCAATGGGCAAATGTGGAAGCATGCGTTTCCTTAAAGGAGGCTTTGGCACTGACGAACGGCGAATCCGAACTATTTATTATCGGAGGAGGTTCTGTCTATCGAGATGCAATTACATTTGCCGACAAGCTTTATGTGACCGAGATCCAAAATTCTTTCGAAAGAGCTGACACTCATTTTCCCGAAATTGACAAAGACATATGGCGTTTGATTTCGGAAGAAAAACATTCGGCAGACGACAAAAATAGGTTTGATTATCATTTTTTAATATATGAGCGGATCTAGCATTTCTATACAAGAAATTCGTAGGAGCATACAACATAGTGTGCTCCTTTTTTTTTCTAAAGATTGGCCTTTTTCCTTTTCAAATATTCTTGTATATCGCATTAATACGGACAACGGAGGATCATCCTTTTCTCCAGTTTTTTCTCTATTATAAGCTGTTGAAAACTTTTTTCAAAAAAAAAGTGGGTAAAAGTGGGTCTAGGTGGAGAAAATATTTATCTTTACCGATTAAATGGACGATAAGTCAACCAATTAGAAAAGAATAAGATGGTTCAATTCTTGGGAAATATTGAAGCAAAAATTGATGCCAAAGGGCGCATTTTCTTGCCGGCAGCATTCCGAAAGGCTTTGCAGTCGGGGGGACAATCGTGTTTGGTGCTTCGCAAAGATATTTTCCAAGACTGTTTGGTGCTTTATCCTCTCGAAGCTTGGGAGGAGGAAGTGAATTTGCTGAGGCAAAAGCTGAACAAATGGAACAAAGAACACCAACAGCTTCTTCGTCAATTTATGTTGGACTCCGAGCGATTGGAGCTTGATGCAAATGGGCGCATACTTATCCCGAAACGTTATCTGCTGTTGGCTAAAATAGGTGCCGAGGTGCGTTTCTTAGGTGTGGATACTACGATTGAGATTTGGGCAAAATCCAAATTGGATGAACCATTAATAACGGCCGAAAAGTTCAGCGAAGAACTTCAACGCTTGATGAATAGCTAAACTGAAAAAAACATGAACGAAGAATACCACATACCTGTGCTTTTGACCGAAAGTGTGGACGGAATGAATATCAGCCCCGAGAGCATCTGTGTGGATGTCACTTTTGGCGGAGGAGGCCACTCCCGTGAGGTTTTGTCGCGGTTGGGCGAAAAAGGTCATTTGTATTCTTTCGATCAGGACGAAGATGCGGTCAACAATATGCCAGAAGATAAACGGTTTACATTTGTAAGAAGCAATTTTCGTTACCTGAAGAATTTCCTGAAATATTACGGGCAAGACTCTGTGGATGCAATTTTGGCTGACCTGGGCGTGTCTTCGCACCATTTTGATGATTCGGAAAGAGGATTTTCTTTTCGTTTTGAAGAGAGCAATCTCGATATGAGGATGAATCGCCAGTCGAAGAAAAATGCGGCTTTCGTGCTCAATGAATTTTCAGAAGAGAAATTGGCCGATGTGTTTTATTTATACGGCGAACTGCGAGAATCCCGACAGATTGCTGCGGCTATTGTCCGCAAAAGGTCGCAAGCTCCCATCGCCAAAATAAGTGATCTGCTTGACGCCTTAGCCCCGTTTATCAGAAGGGAAAAAGAAAAGAAAATTTTGGCTCAGGCGTTTCAGGCATTACGCATTGAGGTGAACGAAGAGATGGAAACACTCCGCGAAATGCTGGTGCAGTCTTTGGAAATCTTGAAGCCCGGAGGAAGGCTCTCGGTTATCACCTACCATTCGCTGGAAGACCGTTTGGTGAAGAACTTTTTCAAAACCGGAAATTTTGAAGGCAAAGTTGACAAAGATTTTTTCGGTAATGTGAATACTCCTTTTCGCTTGGTGAATAACAAAGTGATTGTTCCAAATGCGGAAGAGCAAGCCCGAAATCCTCGTTCGCGAAGTGCCAAGTTAAGAATTGCAGAAAAAAATTAGAGTGGATGCTAAACTTCCAAGTCAAATGAAGAAAGACGGAAAAACCAATAAGCTAAAAAACAAGGTGATGTACATCCTTAGTGGATCAGTGCTTACGGAAGACTTTTTCGTGAAAAACACTTTTTTCATAGCTATTATTCTCATTCTTATGGTGCTGTATATCAGTAATCGATACAATTATATCGAGCAGGTATCGAAAATAGAATCCCTGCAAAAAGAATTGAAAGATGCAAAATATGAATATCAGACCGTGTCGTCGCGGCTAACCGCCATCAGTCGTCAGTCGCAAGTAATCAAGCTTGTAGAACAAGACCAATTAGGTTTGGAGATATCCAACAAGCCTTCTTATGAAATCAATACAAAGGAAGACGCTGAAAAGAAAGAGAATACGAAGAAAGACGATCCAAAGGAGAAGTAAACTTACAAGAAAATGGCAGCAGTCAAAAGTAAATCGGAAAAAGGTCGGACAGCATTGGGGCGGTATGCACTTGTTACTCTGGCTCTATCCCTTGCGTTTATCTCCATTCTCTATGGTATTGTTAAAATTATGTATTTTGAGGGAGATCTGTGGCGTGAAATCGGAAAGAAGGAAACGGTCAAGACCGACCGCACCATTCTCCCGCGGAGGGGTAATATTTATGCCTCAGATGGACGTGTTTTGGCTACAAGCCAGCCGTTGTATGGCGTTTATATGGATTTTCATGCCAACGGACTAGTCGATACAATCCTTCTGGATTCAATTGATTTGATTTCCAGGGCTTTGGCAAAGCAGTTTCCCGATCGCTCGGTTCAGGCCTACAAAAGGATTCTGGAAAGCAATTTGAAGATAAGCATAGAAGAAAAAAAGGAGCTTGAAAAAGCCAGGAAAGAGAAGTCGAAGGCTAAAATAAAATTGAAGACTCGCTATGTGCGGATTATTCGCAAGGATGTGAATTATCTTGAATTGAAAGCCATTCAGAAGATGCCATTTTTGAGGCAGCGAAGCACCAAAAGTGGTTTGATAGCCGAAGAAAAGGCGATGCGCATGAAGCCTTTTGGTGCTTTAGCCGGACGTACTGTCGGTTCTATTTACAAAGATATTGAAAGAGGAGGCTCGAGTGGTTTGGAGCTGAAATACGATTCCATTCTTTCTGGAGTGAAAGGTCGTAAGAATAGGCAACGTATTGGTGGACAATGGATTGATGTGGTCGAAACTCCTGCACAGGATGGATGGGATATTAAGACGACCTTGGACGTTGACATTCAAGACATAACGGAAAAGTCGTTGTATGCAAGACTAAAAGAATTAGATGCGGAATCGGGATGTGCCATTGTGATGGAAACCGCAACCGGCGAGGTGAAAGCAATCAGCAATCTTGACCGGATGGCCGAAGGGGTTTATGCAGAAAGAAATCCAAATGCGTTTTCATATATGGCAGAGCCGGGTTCTACTTTCAAGATAGCTTCCATCATGGTGGCCTTGGAAGATGGAATTGTAACACCTTCCGATTCGTTTTTTGTGGGTTCGGGGGTTTTTCGTTACAAAGGAAAAGACGTGAGAGACTACGACTGGCGCAAAGGAAAAGATCATGGATATCAGACAGTGAGCCAAGGGATTCAGCATTCTTCTAACGTTGTCGTCTCCAAAGTGATATTGAAAGGATACGAGAATAATCCAACAAGATACGTGCAGCATCTTCATGATTTGGGAATCACCCGTCGGATTGAATGGGATGTTCCGCTTCACGGGAAAGAAGGCCGTTCCATTATTCGGTTTCCCTCCGACAAATCAAATCCATGGTCTAAAACGACGCTTGCCTGGATGTCATTCGGGTATGAGACGCAGATCCCTCCAATGTATATTTTGATGTTTTACAATGGGATTGCTAATGGCGGCAAAATGATTAAGCCATTTTTCACGAAAGAGTTTCTCAAAGACGGCAAAGTGATGAAAGAGTTCCAAACGGAAGTTATAAACCCATCTCTTTGTTCTGAAAGAACCTTGAGCGAAATCAAAACCATGCTCTTGAAAGTGGTGACTGACGGCACTGGCAAAAGTGTGGCTTCCCCCTATTTCAGTATTGCAGGAAAAACGGGAACTGCCATGATTGCTTCAAAAGGCGGATACGAAGGGTATTACGTCTCTTTCTGTGGATATTTCCCTGCGGAATCACCCAAATATACCATTTTTGTGGGTATTAGAAAACCTCATGGATCGCCCTCGGGAGGCTTGATGTCGGGAGTGGTTTTCAAAAATATAGCAGAAGAATTGTATGCCCGGAATATGAGAATGCCAATCGATAGTGGGCGGAACGATTCGGTGGGGATAAAACTACTACCTCTTGTGAAAAACGGTTGGTTTACCGATATTCGAAAAGTGTTGTCCACGCTGAATATTGGGTTTTCGCAAGCGATGGGTGGCGGAAGTTGGGTTCAATCCAATACTTCCGAAAGAAATATAGAAATAAGATCGATGGCTACTCCTAAAGGTACTATTCCCGACGTTAAAGGAATGGGAGCGAGGGATGCCGTGTATTTGCTTGAAAATTTAGGGGTTAAAGTGAAATTGAATGGCAGAGGGAAAGTCACGAATCAATCTTTAACACCGGGAAGTCGGGCAATACGGGGAAGCTATGTATCTTTGCAACTTGAATAGCAGACAAATTGTGGAAAAAGCAAAAATATTAAACTATGAAACTAAAGGATTTACTTTCAGGCATTGGAATTGTTGAGGTGAAAGGCGACTTGGAATCAGACGTTTCAGGCATTGAGTCCGATTCGAGAAAGTGTCTTCAAGGATATTTATTTATAGCCATCAAAGGCGTTCAGGTGGATGGCCACAATTATATCAAGAGTGCCATTGAATTAGGTGCAAAAACGGTTGTTTATTCCGATCCGATTGACACGGCGGTGCAAGGAATCACCTTCGTGAAAGTGGCTGACAGCTTGGACGCTGCCGGCAAAGTTGCATCCCATTGGTTTGGGAATCCTTCGGATAAATTAATTTTGGTCGGGGTGACCGGAACAAATGGCAAAACCACTACCGCCACTTTGCTTTATCATATGTTCAGGAAGTTGGGCCATAAAACCGGCTTGCTGTCAACCGTGGCAAATTATGTGAACGATGAGGAGTTTCATGCCACCCACACCACTCCTGATCCGATTTCGCTTAACGAGATGCTGTCAAAAATGGTGGCTGCCGGATGTGAATACGCATTTATGGAGGTTAGTTCGCATGCTATTCACCAGAAACGAATCAGTGGCTTGTCGTTTGACGGAGGTATTTTTTCCAACCTGACACAAGACCATCTGGATTATCATCTGACGATGGAAAATTACCTGAAAGCAAAAAAGGCTTTCTTCGACAATCTTCCTGCTTCCGCCTTTGCGTTGACCAATATTGATGATAAAAATGGCTTGGTGATGCTGCAAAACACCAAAGCCTCAAAACATACTTATTCCGTGAGGTCGTTGGCCGATTTCAAGGGACGAATCGTAGAGAAGCACTTCGATGGAACTTCCATCACGATCAACGACAAGGAATTGGAAGTGCAATTCGTAGGAGTTTTCAATGTCTATAACTTGCTTGCCGTTTATGGAGCCACCGTTTTGCTTGGACAAGATCCAGAGCAAGCGTTGGTGGTTCTTAGCCAGTTGAAACCTGTTTCAGGCCGCTTCGAAACCATTCGTGCGCCAAAAGGCTTTACGGCAATTGTCGATTATGCCCACACACCCGATGCGTTGACGAATGTGCTGACCGCCATCCACGATGTGCTTGAAGGAAAAGGCCGGGTTATCAGCGTTGTTGGTTGCGGAGGAAACCGAGACAAAACAAAACGCCCGATCATGGCTCGCGAAGCTGTCCGCTTGAGCGATCAAGTAATTCTTACTTCTGATAATCCGCGCTTTGAAGAACCGGAAATGATTATCCACGATATGGAAGATGGACTTACATCTGATCAATTGAAGAACACCCTTTCTATCGTTGACCGCGAACAAGCCATCAAAACAGCTTGTGCTTTGGCTCAAAATGGAGATGTAATTTTGATTGCAGGAAAAGGGCACGAAGATTATCAGGATGTGAAAGGGGTGAAGCGTCATTTTGACGACCGTGAGGTGGTTAGAAGCATTGTTAGCAAATAAATTCCGAAACAAATACACATATGCTATATTATCTATTCAATTACTTAGACCAGTTGGATATTCCGGGAGCCGGAATGTTTCGGTATGTTTCCACAAGAGCGTCGCTTGCACTTATTCTTTCCATCATCATTTCCACGGTGATTGGACGAAGAGTTATTGACATGCTTCAAAAACAGCAAATTGGCGAATTGGTTCGTGATTTGGGCTTGGAAGGGCAAATGTCCAAAAAAGGAACTCCCACGATGGGTGGGCTCATCATTATCATCGCTATATTGATTCCAACGTTGCTTTTTTGCCGTTTGGGAAATGTCTATATCATTTTGATGCTTGTGACGACGGTTTGGTTGGGAGGTTTAGGCTTTCTGGATGATTACATCAAAGTCTTCAAAAAAGACAAGGAAGGCTTGCAGGGGAAATTTAAAATTGTAGCTCAAGTGGGTTTAGGCCTCATTGTTGGTATTGTGATGTATGTTAGCCCCCAGGTTGTTTCACGTGAGCGTGTCGAAATTAAGCAAGGAACGCATAAGGAACAAGTTAACTTATACGTTGAAAACGTGAAATCCACGCAAACCACGATCCCTTTTGTGAAGAACAATAACCTTGATTACGAATCCCTTGTTTCCTTTATGGGAAAACATTCGGAAAAGGCTGCTTGGGCGTTGTTGGTCATTGTGGTCATTTTCATTGTCACGGCAGTTTCCAATGGAGCAAACCTCACCGATGGATTGGATGGCTTGGCCACCGGTACTTCCGCCATTATCGGGATAACGCTCGGGATACTAGCTTATGTGTCGGGGCATGCCGAGTTTGCTCAATACCTCAACATCATGTATATTCCCGGCACCGAGGAACTCGTGATCTTTGCAGCAGGTTTCATTGGTGCGACCATTGGATTCCTTTGGTACAATTCCTATCCTGCCCAAGTGTTTATGGGTGACACCGGAAGCTTGACGTTGGGTGGAATCATCGGTGTTTTTGCCGTGTTGATTCACAAAGAATTGTTGCTGCCGATTTTATGCGGAGTGTTCTTTGTGGAAAGTCTATCGGTGATGATTCAAGTGTTTTACTTTAAATTGACGAAAAAGAAATACGGCCAAGGGCGGCGCATATTCAAAATGACGCCCTTGCACCACCATTTTCAAAAAGCCGGGCATTCGGGCATACAAGCTGTGCTGCAAAAACCGATACTTGTTATCCCCGAATCAAAAATTGTAGTTCGCTTTTGGCTGATCGGCATTGTTTTGGCCGTTCTGACATTGGCTACTTTGAAAATGCGTTGATAATCAAAAAAGCTATCGCCTTCAATAGCTTCTTTCTTACTAGAAACTATGAGCTGATGGCTAAAAGCTTAAAAATAAAATCTATAAAAATGGCAAATTTGGAATCTGACATAACGAACAGTCCGTCGATTGCACCCCAAAAAGAACTGATTGTTGTTTTGGGTGGAGGAGAAAGTGGCGTTGGTTCGGCAGTGTTGGCTCTGGCAAAGGGTTTTGATGTATTTCTTTCGGATAGCGGTTTGTTGCAACAAAAATACAAAGACGAACTCGCAGCTCACCAAATAGCATTTGAAGAAGGTGGTCACTCCGAAGAAAGAATTCTTCAGGCAAGAGAAATTATCAAAAGTCCGGGTATTCCCAATTATGCTCCTCTCATTGTGAAAGCTGTCGAAAAAGGCATTCCCGTTCTTTCCGAAATAGAATTTGCCGGTCGCTACACGCATGCGAAAATGATTTGTATCACCGGGAGCAACGGCAAAACAACTACGACCAGCCTGATCTACTATATTTTCAAGAATGCTGGCTTGAATGTTGGCTTAGGGGGGAACATTGGACGAAGCTTTGCCCGCCAGGTGGCAGAGGAGGATTTTGACTATTATATTTTGGAATTAAGCAGTTTCCAGTTGGAAAACATGTATGATTTCAAGGCAAATATTGCTATTTTGCTGAATATCACTCCTGACCACATGGACAGGTACGACCACAGCATGCAAAAATACGTGGATGCAAAAATGCGTATCACCCGGAATCAGACTGAAGAAGATGCTTTTATCTATTGGGCGGACGATCCTGTGGTGGTGGATGAACTTAAAAAGTACTCCCTTGATTCACAGCTGTATGCTTTCTCCGAATACAAAAGCGGAGGAGCATCGGCGTATGTTTCAGACAATAAATTAACAATAATCACGTCCAAATCTACATTCACAATGGAACAAGACTTATTGGCATTAACCGGCACGCACAACCTGTACAATTCTTTGGCTTCGGGTATCGCCGCAAAACTTGCGGATATCAAGGATGAAAGCCTCAGGCAGTCTTTGACCGATTTTCAAGGAGTAGAACACCGTTTGGAAAAAGTTGCCAAGGTGAACGAAATAGAATTTGTCAACGATTCCAAGGCCACGAACGTAAACTCTTGTTGGTATGCACTCCAGAGCATGAAAACCAAGGTTGTTTTGATTTTGGGTGGAAAAGACAAGGGAAATGATTATACCGAAATTGAGGCATTGGTGAAGTCGAAGGTGAAAGCCTTGGTGTATCTGGGTGCTGACAATTCGAAACTTCATACCTTTTTTGACGGGATGGTTCCTCTTATTGCCGACACCTCCTCTATGGAAGAGGCCGTGGATGAGGCTTACAAATTGGCCGAAGCGGGAGATACGGTGCTTTTATCTCCTTGTTGTGCAAGCTTTGATTTGTTCAAAAGTTATGAAGATCGCGGAGACCAATTCAAGGCCTGCGTGAGAAAATTATAAATACAGATGATTGGTTGTAGGCTAGTTGTCGTTGATCATTAACCGTTCAAGCTTTATGGACTTTTTTAGTAGAATATTCAGAGGCGACAAAGTAATATGGGGGATTTTTATATCGCTCTGTGTCATTTCGTTATTGGCGGTGTTTAGTGCTACAAGCACGCTCACCTACAAGCACATGAACCACTGGGGGCCAATCTTGCGCCATGCTTTTTTCCTGATGGTTGGCATCTTCTGCGTCATATTCATCCAACGGACGCCAACCCGTTTTTTTTCCGTATTAATTTTGGTGCTGGGGGCTTCGATACTGTTGCTGATTGTTGCTTTGGCATTTGGGGAAGATGTAAATGGAGCGCAACGTTGGATTGGGATTGGTGGTTTCACGATTCAGCCGTCTGAATTTGCTAAAATATCGTTGATCGGCACCATCGCTTTCTTATTGAGCAAGCAGAAAGAAGAAAATCAGAACACCCTTTTCTATTGGATGATTGGCGTGATTGCCTTCACCTGTGGATTGATTGTGACAGAAAACCTTTCAACGGCTGTCCTTGTCTTTTCGGTGTGCTTCATCATGATGTTCATCGGGCAAGTCCAAATAAGGAAGCTATTGATGATCTGTGTTGTAGGAGTGGCGGCCGTGGTTCTTCTTCTTGCCACAATTAAAATTATACCGGAAAAAAGTCTCCCTGATCGTTTTGCGACATGGAAAGCCCGCATTGACCGCTTTTCTACAGGAAAAGAATCGGATAGTTTTAACAACCCTAAATATGTGATGGTGGATGGCAAAAGGGTTCAATACGAAATCACCGATGAAAACTTCCAGGTTTCTCATGCTAAGATTGCCATTGCTAACGGATACAAAATCATCGGGTTGCCCGGAAGCGGTGTGGAGCGCGACTTTTTGCCGCAGGCATATTCCGACTTTATATTTGCAATTATCATCGAAGAAATTGGATTTGTGGGTGGTTTGGTGGTTTTGGTTTTGTATTTTTTCCTGCTTATAAGGGGAGGGATTTTGGCGAGTAAATGTCCCAAACTATTTCCTAAATACCTGATTCTGGGCCTCACGACGATGCTCGTCATCCAGGCCTTGATGAATATGGCTGTAGCGGTGAATTTGATCCCGGTTACGGGGCAACCTTTGCCGTTGATTAGCCGCGGAGGAACATCCACCATCATCACCTGCATCTATTTTGGGATGATTCTTTCTTGTTCCAATTTGAAAGATGAAATGCCGGATGCCAGTGTGGACGAAGATATTGCAAACGTTGCTTATGAATAAAATTGAAAAAACGATATGAGGGTAATCATCAGCGGAGGAGGAACGGGCGGACATATTTTTCCGGCCCTGTCGATTGCGGAGGCCTTGAGAAAGCGTTTTCCGGACGTTGAAATACTTTTTGTAGGAGCGGAAAACCGAATGGAAATGGAGAAAATTCCAGCCGCAGGTTATCCCATAATAGGGTTGCCTGTTGCGGGTTTCGACCGTAAAAACTTGCTTCGCAATATTGGCGTGTTGATCAAATTGCAGAAAAGCCTCCATTTGGCGAAGAAAACATTGAAGGACTTCCGCCCCGACATAGCGATTGGGGTAGGAGGATATGCAAGCGGACCAACATTGAAGATGGCTTCCAAGCTTGGCATACCGACCCTCATTCAGGAACAGAATTCGTATGCAGGAGTCACCAATAAATTGTTGGCAAAAAAGGCTTCTAAAATATGCGTGGCTTACGATGGAATGGAACGCTTTTTCCCGGAAGAAAAAATAGTCTTGACGGGAAATCCCGTGCGTCAAAATCTGTTGGCAAAAGTGGAAGACAAGCTGGCGGCTTATGCTTTTTTTGGATTGGATCCGGACAAAAAAACGATACTGGTGGTCGGCGGAAGTTTGGGCGCGCGTACCATCAACAACAGCATTATGGGTGACATGGATAAATTAGCCAAGTCGGATGTTCAGGTGCTGTGGCAATCGGGCAAGATTTACCACGAAGCATTGAAGAAAAAATTGGAGGAAAAAGGCAATCCTGCAAATATCCATCTCAACGATTTCATTTCCCGGATGGATTTGGCGTATGCTGTTGCCGATTTAGTGGTTTCACGTGCCGGAGCGGGTTCTATTTCGGAGCTGTGTTTGTTGCGAAAGGCTGCGATCCTCGTGCCGTCTCCCAATGTGGCGGAAGACCATCAGACCAAAAACGCCTTGGCGTTGGTCAACAAAGATGCGGCGATACTTGTCAAAGATGTGGAGGCTGAACAAAAATTAGTGGACGAGGCGTTGAAGGACGCGCAAGATATCACCCTTCTCGAAAAATTATCTGCACATGTCGGTAAATTGGCTTTGCCCGATTCTGCTGAACACATTGTGGACGAAATAGTGAAAATTGTAGGGGCTAATAGGCGGTAGCTTTTAGCTTGGTTGAGGCATCATCAAATTTGCGGCTGACGGACGGCTTAGGCAAATGGCTAACAAGTTTATTATGGATTATAAAAATATATATTTCTTGGGGATTGGGGGGATTGGAATGAGCAATTTGGCTCGTTATTTCATTTCCCGTGGAAAAAAAGTGGCAGGTTATGACCGCACCGAAACAGCGTTAACCGACAAGTTGACTCAGGAAGGTGCTGCTATTCATTATGTGGATGATGTCCAGCAAATTCCGGCTGATTTCAAAAATCCAGAAAGCACCTTGGTGGTATTTACACCGGCTGTGCCACCGGATCACAGCGAACTGAATTTTTTCCGTGACAACGGATTTCAAGTAGTGAAACGGGCGCAAGCTTTAGGCGAAATAACGAAATCGAGCAAAGCCATCTGCTGTGCCGGCACGCATGGCAAAACCACCACATCGAGCATGACGGCGCACATCTTGAAGCAATCTCATTTGGATTGCAATGCTTTTCTAGGTGGCATTCTGAAGAATTACGACAGCAATTTGCTCCTTTCCGACAAGAGTGAACTCACAGTGGTGGAGGCGGACGAATACGACCGCTCGTTTCATTGGTTGCATCCTTATATGGCGTTGATTACGTCTGTTGATCCCGATCACCTGGATATTTACGGAACGGAAGAGGAATACCTCAAAAGCTTCGAAAAATTCACCTCCCTTATTGTGCCCGGTGGCACGTTGATTGTGAAAGAAGGCATCAAACTGAAACCTCAGGTCAAACCGGATGTTACGGTTTATACCTATTCGATGGACAAAGGCGATTTCCATGCCGAAAATATTCGCATAGGCAACGGCACCATTGTATTTGATTTTGTGACTCCCAAACATAAAATAAAGGATATAGAACTCGGTGTGCCTGTAAGAATCAACATCGAGAATAGCGTGGGTTCTATGGCACTGGCTTGGCTCAATGGAGCCGCAGGAGATGAATTGCGCACAGCGATGGCCACGTTTCAAGGAGCCAAACGTCGCTTTGATTTTCATATCAAGACAGATAATTTGGCGTTTATAGACGATTATGCACATCACCCGCAGGAGTTAGCGGCAAGCATCCAGTCGGTGAAGGAGTTATATCCGGGGAAAAAGGTGACTGGCGTTTTCCAGCCCCATTTATATTCCAGAACCAAAGATTTTGCTGCCGATTTTGCAAAGAGCCTCTCTATGTTGGACGAATTGATTTTGCTGGACATTTATCCAGCTCGTGAATTGCCGATTGAAGGGGTGACTTCGCAAATCATTTTCGACAAGGTGACGATTCCCAATAAAACCCTTTGCACGAAAAGTGAGTTGTTGGATATTTTGAAAGTCAAAAAAATTGAAGTCCTCCTCACGGTAGGTGCAGGAGACATCGACCAATTGCTGCCTCAAATAGAAGAGGCAATGTTGAAAGACTGATTTAATCTTTAATGGTCAATTTTCAATGATAAAAAAGATTCTCATTGTCATAGGATTGTGCTTGTTGGCAGGTTACATCGTCTTTGCCATATTTTTCTTTGAGTCCAAGCCCAAGGAAATGATATGTAGCAATTTTTCGATAGAATCGATGGACAGCACCACCATGCGGTTCATTAATGTGGCTGATATTCAGAAATATGTTGATAAGAAAAATCTGAACCCTTATGGAAAGCAGGTGAAGGAGATCAACACCGATGCAATTGAAAAAGCCATTCTGGAGAACAAGATAATTAGTAAGGCGGAAGCTTTCATCACCGACAAAGGGGATGTTCGGGTGAAAATTCAAGCCAAGGAACCCATTCTGCGGATAATGAGCGACGATGGTGCCGATTATTACATCGACCGCGATTCAACGACCATGCCGCTTTCTCCTCATTTTACGGCTTATTTGCCAATTGCCACAGGAAGCATCAAACAGAAGTTTGCGAGGACGGAATTATATCAGTTTGCTCTTTTTTTGCGGGATAACGAATTCTGGAATTCCCAGATAGAGCAAATTGAAGTGCTGCCAGGAAACGAAATCGTCTTGATCCCACGTGTGGGTGATCAAAAGATCTTGTTGGGGAAACTGATTAATTATGAAGAAAAGTTAAATAGACTGTTGGTTTTCTATCAAAAAGGATTGAATAAAATTGGGTGGAACAATTATACAGTCATTAACTTGAAATACGACAAACAGGTTGTTTGCTCGAAAGAAAAAATGTAATTCGTGACAAACTTGGCAAAAAAATATATAAATTGCTGCGTGCAATAAAATTAAAATTATTATGGAACAATCAGGTTTTATCGTAGGCATTGACATGGGCACCTCGAAAATTGTGGGTTTGCTGGCTCGCAAGAATGAACAAGGTGTGGTCACTGTCTTGGCTTCTGAGACGATTTCTACTGACTCGTGCGTGCGTCACGGAGTAGTTTACAATATTGACGAAGCTGCTGGAAAAGTAAAAAGGCTGGTTAATCTTCTGGAGAATAAAACGGGAAAGAAGATCGCAAAAGCTTATTTTTCGGTTGCCGGAAAATCATTGGAATCATTGGAACATACGGAAACGCTACCGCTGCTTTCAGAGACAGACATAACTGTCGGCATGATTGATAAGCTGGAGAGCAAAGCCAAAGCATATCAGCCTGATAATTTTCTAACAAATTACGGGGTGGTGGCTCCCCAATATTTTTTGGATGGAGAGCAGGTGGAAGATCCAAACGGTCGGCAAGCGTCTCTGCTGGAAGCAAAATTTCAAATAATCGTTGGTCGCCCCAATATAAAAAACAATATTCGTGCCGTTGCCGATAAGGCTGGAATTGATGTTGCCGGATTTATTCTTGGCCCCATCACCACTTCCGCTCTTGCCTTAACCAACGACGACAAGATGCAAGGCTGTGCGTTGATCGATTTTGGTGCCGGAACAACCAATGTTTCCGTTTACAAGGATGGTTTGTTGAAGTTTTTCAAGGTAATTCCTTTTGGAGGAAGAACCGTCACCAAAGATATTCGTGCCATTGGTTTTATCGAGGCGGCTGCCGAAGATTACAAAACTCGTTATGGAAGAGTGGGCAAGGATCGTAACAAACATGCAGCTGAAGATCGTGCCGATTCGGGCATTGACGTGAAAGAACTCAATAAGGTAATTCAACTACGCGTGGAGGAGATCGTGCTGAATGTACTCAATCAGATTGAGAATTCCGGTTATGCCGATAAAATTCCCGGGGGATTGATTATCACAGGTGGGGCTTCATTGCAAACCGGGTTGGAGAATTTTCTTAGTGAAAAATTCAAACTTCCCGTAAGAAAGGCATCGGCCAATAGAGTGATGATTAATAATGTTTCGGATTTGGTTCAGAATCCCGCTTATCCACATGTTCTTAGCATTTTGTTGTTCGCAAATAGCAACTGTGAAAAAGCAGAAGAACCGATAGAAATTGCAGTGGACAGATCTGAGGATGCGGTTGTGGCTGACCAATTTGGAACGAATGATAGCCGCACTCAATCTCAGCCCAAAACAGGATATGAGGCATCCGCTAAGCAGTATGTTCAACAAGCAGCTCCCGGACAGCCGAAGCCCAAGGCTCTAAAGAAAAAGCCTTTTAACCGCTTTTTCATCGGTCTCTCTTCTCTTTTTGATGAACACAAAGAAGAATAAGTGCTGGGGAGAGTTTGGCATAATCTTAAAAATTATTTCTTATGAACGACGACATATTAGATTTTCAGTTTCCAAAAGCAACGCAGACAATAATCAAGGTAATTGGAGTGGGAGGAGGTGGCGGCAATGCTGTCAACCACATGTTTAACGAAGGAATACACGATGTTTCATTCGCCCTGTGCAACACCGACAACCAGGCATTGGGTGCTTCCCCAATAGCTTGTCGTGTACAGTTGGGCAGAACAACCACCGAAGGCCTTGGCGCGGGAAACCGTCCCGACGTTGCACGTGCTGCCGCTGAAGAAAGTTCGGAAGATATCAAGAAGCTATTGAGCGACGGCACCAAAATGGTGTTCATCACGGCCGGTATGGGAGGTGGAACCGGAACGGGTGCTGCCCCTGTGGTGGCGGGCATCGCCAAGTCGATGGGAATACTGACGGTTGGGATTGTTACCATTCCCTTCGTCTTTGAAGGAAGGAAAAAAATCATCCAAGCCTTGAAAGGTGTTGAGCAAATTGCTCGGAATGTGGATGCACTATTGGTGATAAACAACGAACGGCTAATCAATATCTACTCCGATTTTACCATCCCAAACGCATTTGCAAAAGCCGATGATACTTTGGCTGTTGCTGCCAAAGGAATCGCCGAGATCATCACCGTTCACGGACACATCAACCTAGACTTTGCCGATGTGCGCACGATTCTCAAAGATGGAGGTGTCGCCATCATGAGTAGTGGCTATGGTGAAGGTGAAAATCGAATTGAAGATGCTTTGAAGGATGCCCTGCACTCTCCATTGCTCAACAACAACGATGTGTTCAATGCCAAGAAAATTCTCTACAACATCTACGCAAGTTCCGACAAACCGCTTATCGTTGAAGAAATGGAAGCTGTTTCGGATTTCATGCAGCAATTTGGAGCAGAAATTGAAGTAATTTGGGGAACTGCCACCGAAGAAGATTTGGGGGAAAAAGTAAAAATCACCTTGCTTGCTACTGGATTCGGAATTTCAAGTATTCCAGGCATGGATGATCAGCGCAGTTCGCTAAGTGAAGAAGATGAAGAAGCCGAAGAGGAACGTCGCCGCTTGGAAAATCAAGAAAAAATTCGCATCGAAGAGCTTATTGAACTGCATTATGGAAAAAATGGGATAAAGCCCTTTAGCGAACCGGTGTTTTCCAAACCCAAACCCTACATTCTTTCGAATGAAGAATTGAGCGATGACAGCATAATCGGTGTTTTGGAAGACTCGCCTGTTTTTCAACGGGAGTCAAATTTTGATCCGCGTCAGAAAAAACAATCCGGCGCAAAACAATCACCCCGAAACTTATTTGAAGACTAAATTTTTATAATTTTGTATAGTATAAATTGCTCAAGATTTAGGGCAAATCAATAAAGTTGATATTGAAAATGGATATATTTGATCAAGTCAGCGAAGACATCAAAAAAGCGATGCTCGCTAAAGAAAGAGTGAAATTGGATGCTCTAAGAAGCATTAAAAAGGAATTGCTGGAAGCCAAAACATCAAAAGCAGCGCATGGCGATTTGACAGATCAGGCGTCAATCACGATCATCCAAAAGATGGTGAAGCAGCGCCGAGACAGTGCAGAAATTTACACAACTCAATCCAGGCCTGATTTGGCCGAAAAGGAATTGGAAGAGTTGGCGGTCTTAGAAGCTTATCTTCCCAAGCAACTTTCTGCCGAAGAATTGGAAGCCCAGGTGAAAGCTATTATTGAAGAAGTAGGTGCGAAATCTCCTGCCGATATGGGTAAAGTGATGGGGGTTGCTTCCAAAAAGCTTGCGGGAGTGACAAATGGAAAAGCCATTTCGGAGACAGTAAAGAGGCTTTTGAATTAGTAATTGGAGCCAATTTTTAGTGAAAATAAAACTTTTGGGACATATTGGTTGATTTAATGAAAAAGTTTCATATATTTGTATCCACCTAAAACTAAATAAACCAAATCTTTATTTGATTCCTTAAGTTTACCTTTGAAAACATAGTTGAACCCAATCGGCAAGATTTATCTTCCAATTGGGTTCAATTTCTATTTTTAGATTGTCTAATGGTGTGGTCATCATTCGTTTTCATAAATTTGCATGCTTGTTTATATCATGCAGAGATTTATCCTAAATTTGTCTGTAAACCTGCTCGAAGGAAACCCTGAATCGTTCACCCCAAATCCCTTTGTTTCCATGGCGTATCCCGCATGGAATCACCATGTTTATTTCTGACCCATGAGGCAAGTGGAGGATTTTCTTCACAAGCCGGCTGTCGAATCCTTCGAGCGGGCAAGTGTCGTAACCCTCGTTTGCCATCGCAATCATAAACGTCTGCGCCGCCAATCCACAACTTTTGTGAACAACAGTCCGCATATCGCTTTCTGAAAGATCCTTCACCATTGGCCTGAAAAGTCCGATGGTTACACCGAGGGCTTTCCTTAATAGCCCGAACAGGCCGAAAAACCGGGCATAAAGAAACGGTATCACCGTGCCGTAATACAATTCCCTGTCTTTGATGCGTTTTTGCTGACGTTCGGCAGGGCTATTTCTGGCAATGTTTCCACGTTCGAAATCCAACACTGCTTTTGCCCGTTTGCGATGTAAATCTTGGCGGACAACGAAAACCACTATCTCCTTGGCTGTGGCTGCCGCACTTTGGGATAGACAAGCAGTTGCCATTTCGTTCAATGTTTCGGGATCGGTGATGTGGTAGAATTCCCAAAGCTGCATGTTGGAGCTAGAGGGAGCAAGTGTTGCCAGCTCCAAACAATGTTTCACTTTGTTCGTATCAATCTCTTTTTGTGGGTCGTAATCTCTCACCGAACGGCGAAAATTAAGTACTTCTTCTAAATTCATCCTGTTTCATTTTTATAAATATAAGGAATTTATGATTGCTGTAAAAATAGAGGCGTCGTGATCAGAACCATTTTTTCCATTTCATCAGGATAAAAGTGCCTATTCCAACAATAAAAAAGCATATCCAGGCAAAAAGATATCCATGTGGCCACTCTGTTTCAGGCATAGATTTGAAATTCATCCCCCACACTCCAACTAAAAACGTGAGCGGGATAAATAACGTGGAAACCACTGTCAACCGTTTGATAATATTATTCATAATCAGGTTGTTGTTGTTGTAATATACATCCGAAAGGGATATTAACGATTCGTGGTACGACTCCAGATTGCCATATAACGACCGCAGCCGATCGTCGAAATTGTGGAAATAGACCAAGCCGTCGTCGTTTATCAATCCGCTTTTTGTCTCGGTCAGGTTGCTAAATTCTTCCCGTAGTGAGACGATGGAGCGTTTCATCTGGGTATAATTTATCCGCCTCTGGTGCAGCAATTGTTGTATGTCAACTGGATTTTTCCCATTGATGAGCAATTCTTCAATGTCCACCAGCTCGTTTTCCATTTGCAGGATGGTGTAGATATTGATTGCATTCACGGCATTCAGTAGGATGTAGAGCAGGAAATCGATCGGTTTGCTTCTCACTTGGAGAATATTTTCGGAAATGGCTTTTTTAACATCCTCGAAAATCGAATCTTCGTTTTCCTGAAAGCTTATCAGGTAGTTTTCGCCCAAGGCAAATGCCAACTTTATCTCATCTAATTCTAATTTGTCAGTTAATCGAAATCCAGACACAATCACAAAAATCACTTCCCTGTAGATGGCTACCTTGATAACCTGTTGATCTGACAGCAAGTCCCTTATGTCGAATCCATGCAATCCTATGCTGCGGCAAATTTTGTTGATAAAATCCTCATCGGAAAATCCTTTTGTCAATAACCAATTGTTCTTGCCAAGTTCGAACTTATCGTTTAAATTGCCGCCAATCTCCATTTTATAACTCAAGGAAGACGACTCGGTATATTGAATAAATTCAGTTTGCGCCGGAAAGTGCCTTTCTCCGAGGTAGGCTGGAACGGAAAGAAAATGAGGCCGGGGTTTTGGCTTCTCTTTGGAGTAAATTGTTTTTTTAGCCATAACGATTCCTTTTAATAGCAAATATCGTTTCAAATGTAGCAAGAAGATGAATGCAATGTATGTTCCGGCAAACTTTTTTATTTGTTTGTTTGGATTTTGTTTGCTGATAACTGGAAGCCGTTAGCTTGAAGCTTTTAGCTATTTATCTGATTAATTTATAGTAATTTAATAAGTGAAGCAGATAAATAATTTACAGCAAAAAGGATGCACTTCGTTTTTTTTGTAAATTTGCACATCATTGATTATGCCTTAACAATTATTTAAAATATGGCAAAAGAAAGCCTTTTGAAAAAATTATTTGCAAACAAGATTTTTGCTAATGTGTTGATAATGATAGCCATTTTTGGAGTGCTGATTGTTTTGACATTAATTGGATTGAATCTTTATACACGCCACAATCAGAGCATCACGGTTCCCAATGTGAAAGGCCTTCAAGTGAATGAGGCTGTATCTTTTCTTTCAACTGCCGGGTTGAAGTACGAAGTTGTAGATTCGGTCTATCGTAGAGGCGGAACCCCCGGCGCCATTCTTGAGCAAGTACCCAAAGCTTCTTCCCAAATCAAAGTTGGGCGAACAGTTTTTCTCACGGTTCAGGCTTTTGGTCAGCAAATGATTTCGGTTCCCGACCTAACAGATTATTCCCAACGTCAAGCCATTTCGCTACTCGAAGCATTGGGCTTCACCAATATCCAAATTGATGAGGTATATTCCGAATACAAAGACCTGGTGATTTCTGTCGAGTATAATAACAAGCCTCTTAAAAAGGGTCAAAAAGTACCCATAGATGCTTTTGTGCGGATGCAGGTTGGAAATGGGATGCTTGAGCCTGCTGCGGATAGTATTGATTCTACTCAATCTGAAACAGGCGTTGAGAAGTCTGATGAAAGTTTCTTTTGATTCAATTATGGAAGAAGAAAATAAAATTTCAGAAGATTATTGCGTGGATGATATTCTCGATGAGGAAGATTTGGAAGAGTCTTTCCCCTCGGGTGAACTGTTTGAGCATTTTCGTTTTGTAGCCGACAAAGGCCAGAGCCTTCTCCGAATAGACAAATTCTTGTGCGCGCGCATTGTGGGTGCATCTCGAAACAGGATTCAGCATGCTGCCGATGCAGGTTTTATTCTGGTGAATGATGTACCGGTGAAATCGAACTACCGTGTGAAGCCACTTGATGTGGTGACGATCGTCATGGACAGGCCCCGCAGGGAGATAGAAATCATTCCTCAAGATATACCTTTGGATGTTGTGTATGAAGACGATGAGCTGATGGTGGTGAACAAAGCTGCTGGAATGGTCGTGCATCCCGGACACGGCAATTACGAAGGCACATTGGTGAATGCAATTGCCTATCACCTGAAGGATGTGCCCGGATTCGACACAAAAGACCCACGCCTTGGCTTGGTTCACCGAATAGATAAGAACACTTCGGGCTTGCTCGTTATTGCAAAAACCGAACATGCCAAAACTTTTCTTTCGGCTCAATTTTTTCATAAAACCACCAAGCGCGAATACAATGCCTTGGTGTGGGGAAATATCAAAGATGACAAAGGGAGGATTGAAGGGAATATTGGGCGGAGCATCAACGACCGGCTGCAAATGGTGGTTTTCCCCAATGGAGAACATGGCAAGCCGGCTGTTACCCATTACGAGGTGATCGAACGCTTGGGGTACGTCACATTTGTGCGGTGCATTCTTGAAACTGGCAGAACCCACCAGATCCGTGTGCACATGAAGTATATTGGCCACACGCTCTTTAACGATGAGCGATACGGAGGTGACCAAATACTGAAAGGAACTACCTTCTCAAAATATAAGCAATTCGTACAGAACTGTTTTGATGTCTGCCCTCGTCAAGCCCTTCATGCAAAAACATTGGGCTTCATTCATCCTCGAACAGGTGACGAAATGATGTTTGACTCGCCACTTCCCGATGACATGGTGCAGTTGATCGACCGGTGGGAAACATACATCAGCAATAGAACAATATAAGAAAAAGATAAATTTCAACACGATGAAAAAGAATGTAGCAATAGTGTGGGGCGGATATTCTTCTGAAGCTATCGTCTCGGCCAAAAGCATGGAAGGAATCAGTTCCTTTCTCGACAAAGAAAAATACAATGTCTATCCCGTAGAGATTCGACGTGACAGGTGGATTGCAAGTCTCGCTGATGGAGCAGTTGGTGAAATCGATAAAAACGATTTCAGCATTGTTGCTCCGGATGGAAGAATAAAAATCGATTTTGCTTACATCACGATCCACGGTACTCCAGGCGAAGACGGGCATCTGCAAGGTTATTTCGATATGATCGGGATGCCTTATTCCTCTTGCGGAATGATGGCTTCTGCACTGACATTCGACAAGTATATTTGCAATAAATTTTTGAAAAATTTTGACCTGAAAGTAGCCGATTCCGCCCTCATCCGCAAAGGGGATGAATACAGCACCGAAAAAATTGTGGGAGATTTGGGCTTGCCCGTTTTTGTAAAACCAGCTGCGGGAGGCTCCAGTTTTGCTACCACTAAGGTGAAGGAAGCAGAAAAACTCCGCGAAGCCATAGAATTGGCTTTCGGTGAATCAGGAGAAGTAATTGTTGAAACTTTCATTTCTGGTCGTGAAGTCACTTGTGGTTGTTGCCAGCTCAAAGGTGAGGTTGTCGTCTTGCCAATCACCGAAGTGGTAACTCAAAATGAGTTCTTTGATTATCAGGCAAAATATGAAGGTCAAGTACAAGAAATCACCCCCGCCAGATTGTCTGAGGAAATGACTCGCGAAATCCAGCAAAAAACTTCGTATATTTATCGGCTGATTGGGGCAAAAGGAATTATTCGTGTTGACTACATCATTTCGGGCGAAATCCCTTTTGTTTTGGAAGTGAATACAACTCCCGGAATGACTGCCACCAGCTTTATTCCCCAACAAGTGCATGCTGCCGGCCTTGAAATGAAAGACGTTTTGTCTCATATCGTTGATAATCATGGCAGATAAGAGCCAAACATAAACAAACAAGTATGGATAGTAATACCGACAGATTTGATGACTTGCGACCTGTAAACGATGACGAAGTAAGTTCCGTTATTAAAGAATTGCTCGCAGATCCGGGATTCAAACATGCCATTGGCTACATTAATCCGGGAATGCCTTGGGCGGAATTCTGTGCAGTGATGAGTCGTTTCACAACTAAATTCGAATTTCAATCAAATATTATCGCCCCGGTTGTTGCCGGTCTAGCCAACAACACCTCTTTGGGCTTCACGGCCAGCGGATGGGAAAATTACGAGGGAGAGAAACCTTATACTTTTATTTCCAATCACCGTGATATTATTCTTGATGCCGGTCTATTAAACGTTCTAAGACATAATTACGGACAACAAACCACAGAGATAGCCATTGGGGACAACCTTTTTGTCTTTCCTTGGATAGAAAAGCTTGTTCGGCTCAACAAGAGTTTTGTTGTTCGCCGCGGTGTGTCGGTTCGTCAGATGTTGGAAGTTTCCAGACATTTGTCAGAATATATCCATTACACAATCACTGAAAAAAATGAATCCGTATGGATTGCCCAACGTCAGGGGCGTGCCAAGGATTCTGACGATCGCACTCAGGAAAGCTTGCTGAAAATGTTAGCTCTTGCACCTGAGAAAATCCCTATTGTAGCTTCTTTGCGAGAACTAAATATTGTGCCGCTCTCTATTTCTTACGAATACGACCCTTGCGATTACCTGAAAGCACAAGAATTCCAGCTCAAGAGAGACGATCCTGAATATAAAAAGTCCCAAGCCAATGATTTGAAAAATATGGAAACAGGCCTTTTGGGCTTCAAGGGACGCATTCATTTCAGATTCGCGAAACCCATCAATGACCGCCTCGATGAATATTGTGCCGGATGTGACAAGCAAGAAACCGTGCTGAGAATAGCATCGTTGATCGATAAGGAAATCCATTCCAATTACGAGATTTATCCTGTCAATTATATTGCCTATGATCTGGTGAATAATTCGCGCCGTTTCGAAGATAAATATAGCACTATTGAAAGGGAGAAATTCATCCGATATGTGGATGAGCAGATAGACAAAATTCGGATGGAAAACAAAGACTATGCCTTTTTGAAGAAAAAAATATGGGAAATGTATTCCAATATTTTGAAAAACTATTTGGCCGCACACGAGGCCTAATATTTCAAAAATTTGCCAACTAGCAGAAATGAAGCCCAAATTACCGATAATGTATTTTTACGCATTCCTGATTTCATTTTTCTCAGGAACAGCCATATCTTGCTCCGACGACGAGGCTGATGCTGGATATCTCTCAGGCAAATTTCGTCTCGATATCGCAACTGTGAGAATCGAAAATACAACCCCTGTCTTAGCACTCGACTCGAAGGATACATTAAGGGCTACGTCGATTTCGGACTTTAGCTTCACTCAAAAAGACGGCCAGCGGGTCCTTGTGAACCATTCGCCAGACGAAGGTAGCGGGATTGTGATACACTCGGTTTCGGATATCCTCACCTCCCGAATTTTCACCGCAAAATTGGACACGCTTCCCTCTGACCCAGTGAAAATCCAAAGCGTTTGGACCGGCGGCGGATACCTCAACGTGATTCTTTACATGAATTATTATTCAAAGAAACACATATTTGGGCTTTACCGATCGGCAGAGTCGCCCAATGATTTGTATCTGAGCCATGACAAACAAGGAGATAGCGAGGGATACCCTGTTCGGGTATATATGTCCTTTTACCTTAATGGATTGCAAAAGTCGTCAAACGATAGCACAAGCTTTTCGGTGACCATCCCCACCTCTTCGGGCGATGAAAACTACGATTTCGTTTTTCTTTAAACATGTTTCACTGCTATTCTTCAAATTTTTATTTACATTTGTCCTATTAATGACTTCTTAAAATTTGAATGCAAATGAAGTATATTTTCACACTTCTGGCTGTTTTTGCTTTCACCATCTCTTATGCTCAGGCCTCATCGGCGGAGGAGCAATCTTCCATCTTGGTGAAACAAGGGAAAGTTGTTCTCGAAAAAGAACTTGACTTGATTATTGATAGCAAGAGCGCCTACCAGATATTGCGGTTGTGGGCAAAAGACAATTATGGAAGAGATCCCTTCATTTCGAGTGTTCGCTACGACAATCAGGGAAAATTCATAACGGCAAAGTCCCGGATTGAACTTTTGTTGCCTCCCGATTCAAAAAACATCCGTGAAAAAATCGTGATGAGGTACCGCATAGATGCTTCTATTGCGAATGGAAAATGCGTTGTCACTTTCAGAGAAATAGCCTATTTGTATGAAAATCCGCAGAAACCTCATTTTTTGCCCAAAATAAGCAAAGCAGAAGAGTTGATAACGGATCAGGCTTTGTCGTTGAAGGATAGCCAATCCGAATTGCGCTCGAACGTTCGCAAAAGCACGCTCTATTTCATCAGTCAAACAACTCAAGAACTTGATCTGCGCCTCCATGGCAAATGATATATTTGGTATATTCGCTCAACAGATTCCCTATTCGGGCTTTAAATTATAATTCTTAGGGCTATGCGTATTTTATGGAAATGGGCAAAAAGAATTGCCATTTTCTTTTTTGCATTCAGCATTTTTCAGGTGGTTCTGCTCAAATTCGTACCTGTTTATTTCACTCCGTTGATGTTTATTCGGAGTGCGCAACATCTTTTTGTGGGCGAACCCACAGGTTGGAAACACAAATGGGTGTCGGGTGATCAAATCTCAAAATACCTTCCACAAGCAGTTACTGCCTCGGAGGACAATCTGTTTTTAGAACACATTGGTTTCGATTTCACTCAAATTGAAAAGGCGAGGGCAGATGCAGAAGCAGGGAAACGAGCCAGAGGAGCGAGCACCATTTCGCAACAAACCGCCAAGAATGTATTTCTTTGGCCGGGCCGTTCCTTTATCCGAAAGGGATTTGAAGCTTACTACACTTTGCTAATCGAGCTGATTTGGGGAAAAGAACGGATAATGACGGTGTATTTGAATTCCATTGAAATGGGAGATGGAATATATGGAGCTGAAGCGGTGGCCCAAGCGCATTTTGGCAAATCAGCCAAGAAACTTACACGCAAAGAGTGCGCACTGATTGCCGCCACATTGCCAAATCCAATCCGATTTAATTCAGCACATCCGTCTAAATATATTGTACGCCGATCGCACCGGATTATGGCGCTGATGCCAAAAGTGAAATCTGTGGATATCAGGCGAGATGAGTGAAGAAAGGTTTTGCCAGTGCAGAATTATTTATACAAAAGGAGGTGTTCCAATTGGGACACCTCCTTTTTGTACTAATATCCACACAGACCTTACTTGACAAGTACCTTCTGTGTTGTGCTTCCGACCTTCACAATATATAATTGTCCTGATGGCACGCTGATTGTACTAGTTCCTTCTGAAACAATCGTTGTCTTCACTAACATGCCAAGGGTGCTATACACTTGCACTGTTTCCCCGACATTTGCCGACACGATGATTTCTCCCTTTTGGGCAGAAATTTCAGGTGCATTTCCTCCCTTGCTGTTTGTCATTGAACTTGTAGATGAAACCGTAAAAGAATAAGTTGGAACTGTCAAAATCGTATTAGACTTCGTGTAGTTGTCCGTATTCGTAATAATTTCCAATACCTCTTCTTTTGTTCCTGACACCGTTGTGTTTGTGAGGTAGGCATTGTCGGTTTCTGTTGTGGAGGTGGTCATCGCAACAGATGCGCCAGACAATGCCGTCGGATAATCTGAGGAATTGCTATTGTCTGCATACGCAAAGCTTTCCGTTGAAAAGGCAAACAGCCAAGCGGCATCTTCGTTTGTGGTAGGGCTCGTGGTTCCTTCATAGGCCAATACTTGGTCTCCAGATGTAGATAGGTTGAAGCTGCCGTTTGTTGTGACGCTTCCTGTTGTTGAGCTATAAGTTCCCTCTAATGTCAATGTGATTACTGTCCCTGCCGCTGTGATATCCGTGTTTGTCCACTGGATAGTCCCTTCTCCTGTTCTCCACGCCAGTGTTGTTGCATCCCACCCATTATCAGTGAAGCTTACAACTGTGTTTGCCGGTATGTCAGCGAGAGCGACAAATGTTAAAGTCTTTGTGGCATCTGCATTCACTCCAATGACTGCGATATCACCGGCAGTTAAAGCGTAAGAAGAAAAGCCATAGGTGAACATTGTAACAGCCAAAAACATGGTTTTCAAAAAGTAATTTTTTTTCATAATTGTAAAATTTGAGTTATACATAAAGTTAAAAAAAGTCAGAGTTAGCAAATTCAAAATAGAAATATATTTCGTCTCTGTTTTCACAAGAGACAAAATGCCATTGAAAATTCACAGTTGGTGAAAATTAAGATATAAAGTGTATTAAGATTCGAAAGATGTGCTAATGTGCGCCCCAATTGGTCGCAGAATAAAATATCTGAGTGAGATTATCTTGCTCATGCAGGCTAACCTCACTCAGATGATTAAAGTTTATTTTACAAGAACTTTTTGTGCTTTTGTTCCTATATTTATAATATACAAGCCTTTGGGAAGAGCTATTTTACTTTCACCTATATTGGTTATAAATGAAGTTATTTTTAGCCCAATGATGGAATAGACATTGACCGGTAAGGCTTTGCTTGTCGAAACTAAAACATATCCTTCTCCTCCGGTAACTGATTCTACTTCCGAAATCAGATCAACAATTCCACTGCTTTGCTCAACAGAAGTTGGATATAACTCTGGAGCAGAATTGTAAACAGTGAGTACACCAGCAAGATCGTAACTGCTGTTTACATCGTAAGTGCCTGTCAAGACGCCAAACCTGTCGTAATAGAGGATAGTGTCCGATCCTGAAACCAAAACCTTTGTCGAAGCATCCGCTTTTAGCGTTATTTTCACACCCTCCAGTTTCACGTACTTCGCTTGGTCGTCATTCGTGATAGAGGCAATAGACATCACTTCGGGGCTAACACTTGTTCCAGAAACCGCCGTAGGAAGCAATTCGGGAATAAATTCATTTACACCACTGTACAAAGTGTAAGTGCCGTACATGCCGGTCAGTGTCTGCCCATTGCTCAGGGTTTGATCTATAGATCCATAGATGAGCATGCTTCCGGTATCATCCTTGACATAAAGATTGCTTCCGTTTTGATAGGTAACTACGACCGTTCCGGTTATCTTGTATAAAGTCGTGCTTGTTGCGCTATTTGCAGACAAGAACGCTCCAATGTTGGCTACTTCAACAGGGAAAGAATATGTTGCAGAGGAAATAGCACTTTGCGCACCTCCGGAAGTGATGGCGATGGCCTTTACTGTTGCTGTCGAACTTACACTAAAAGGGTCCGAATAAACTAAACTTGATGCACTTGGCGTAGTTCCATCGGTGGTGTAATATACGGTGGTGTCGGCTCCGTAGGTTGAAATACTTACGGTTTGTGAACCATCAAAAACATATTTGCTTTCTGGGGTTATCTCTGGCGTAGGGACTACGCCATCAGCAGAATAATCGGTAAGGCTTATATCATCAATGTTTATTCTCTTTCCATTAGAATTTACTGTGGCATCAAAACTGCCATTCACTATCCGAATACGTGTTGCTGATGAATTATTCAGTATGTAGCTGAAGGTTTGAACAGTGCTTGTCGCGGTGATTGTTCCTACCGAAGTCCATTGTGTGCCGTCATACCATTCCACGGACCAAGGGACTTGAGTGTCGGTTCCGTATTGTTTGTACTGGAATGTGATAGTGCCAACGCCTCCTGCCTTATCAGATGTCATTTCAATCTTGGTTGTTGACAATGCGTAAGAGGTTCTGACTGTTCCTGCTATGCGAACAGATTTGGTTCCGTTATAAAAGTCGCTTGAACCATTTCCAGAAAGTGCCCCGTCAAACTCCCATGTGTATCCGTTTAATGTCACTGAAGCTGTAGCATAACCGCTGTTGGTTAGCGTTTCAAAATCTTCAGTGTACGTTGCTGCCCGCAAGGCATATACAGAGAGAAGAGAAAATAATAATAGAGTAAATTTTTTCATATAAAAAAGTTAAGTTAAATGTATCAGGATTGATTTTATTGTTGCAAATGTAATATTTTCTCTTTCACAAATTATTGCATGAATAAATTGTAACCAAAGATTTATATTCTACTTAATGAATCTAAAATAGCAGATCTTAGCGATCCCCGACAAACAATCTTTATCTCTAAATTTCAAAAATAGTAAATGTATTTGAAATATCCAAAAGGAAAAAATAATTTGTTTTTTCGGAGGCCTTTTTTATTCGTTTTGTTTACAATGAAAGAGGAATCTTTAACCTATGAAAAAAACTATTCATGTAGAATATTCCTAAAATAGCTCAAAATCTCAGATTAAAATACCCCTTTTATGCGAAATAGCTTATTTTTGCATCATTGATTGAAATTAAAAAAAGAGAGTAACAAATAATATTTAATAATACTAATCAAATGAAAAAAGCTATTTTGTCCCTTTCGTTCTTGTTTGTTTTCGCATTGGCGTATTCGCAAGATTATTCATTCCGTTTTGGAGCGAAAGCTGGGTTGAATTATTCGGATTTGAAGTCGGGTGGTGGCTATGATTATTCTCTTTATCATGGATATACAGTGGGAGCATTCACCGAAATGAGAAAGGCGAGCCTGAAAGATTTTTTTCTGAGAGGAGGGGTCAATTTCTCCCAAAGAGGAGTGACTTACAGCAAAGAAGAGACTGTAAATAAATATCTCGAAGTTCCTATCCAGTTGGGATATAAATATAAAGCAACATCATTCTTGAATATCTATGCGCTTGCCGGCCCCTCCGTTCAGTTCAGGATGTATGGTAATGCCTACATGAAAGGGTTTAGCGATCACGAAATAGAAACTCAAAAGTTTATTGCGGCAGGTGAGGCTAATATTGGGTTCGAATTTTTGAAACACATCCAATTGGAAGGTGGCTATCAATATGGATTTACTCCTGATTACAAATCTTCAAGTTTTTCTGGAAATAACAGCACATTTAACCTAACTGTTGGTTTGGCTTTCTAAAAATTATTCCTTCACGATCAAATCCAAAACGATGGGGAAATGGTCGCTGAATCCGCCGAGATAGTTTGGCCCGGAGTTTGTGCGGAAAGGCTTGAATCCGCCATAAGTGGTGTCTTTCTCCCGAAGAAATCCGGGGTCGAAAATGCGGGGAGAATCTTTTACCAACGAAATGGAAGACGAATCCGAGAGGAGGTTTCCGCTGATAATAAATTGGTCGATCAAGTCCCATTCCCCTTGAAATTTGTAGGTGCCGAAGTCGTTTTCGCCCAAGCGATGAAAAAAAGTGTTTACCAATTGCCGCTTTGAAATGTTTTCACCAATCATCGAAGTTGCACCCAGGACACCCGACAGGCTTTTGTCTGTGGGTTGGTCATTAAAATCTCCCATAATCAGAATATTTGCAGAAGAACGGATAGCGAAAAGGCTGTCCGTTTTTGTTTTTAAAGTTCTTGCGGCTGCAAGCCGGTAGGGTTCGGAAGCCATTTGTCCATCCCGTCGGGAAGGGAAATGGCAAACAAAAACATCCAGTGTGTCTCCACTGATTACCCGTCCGCTTACATGCAGGATATTTCGCGTGGGACGACCATTTTTTTCGGGTGATACCACAGCGTACTCATTTTTAGCCAGCAATTTGAACTTGTCGCGCTGGTAGAGAAAACCCACATTTACTCCCCTCACGTCGGGAGAATTGGTGCATACGTATTCGTATTTTTGGCCTCTCAGGGGAGAGCGTTTGGTGAGGTCATACAGCACGGAGTCGTTCTCCACTTCCACCAGGCCGACGAGTGCCGGCGATTCCATTTCGCCAATGGCCGTGAGTACACGGGTGATGTTGCGGAGCTTTGTCCAATACTTGTAGTCGTTCCATTTCATCATCCCTTTCGGGAGGAATTCATCGTCGTCTTTTTCGGGATTGTCTTTTGTGTCAAAAAGATTCTCCACGTTGTAGGATACTACACGAAGCCTGTCTTGCGCATCTATAGACGCACAAGGAAATGTGGAGAAAATGAGGAACAAGATCCCACACTTAGTTAGAAGATTTCTTTTGCCATTCATAACATCCTATGTCAGGACCGTCATCGCTGATCCGCGATATACCTTTCAAATCGAGCGGTAAATTTACGGAATAGGTGCTTGCAGCCGCATTTATTGCCACTGATGCAGAATCCAGTTCAAAGCTAAATACGTAGTCCCCGTTTGTGTTTAGGTTTTCAAATCCTGGGTCTTTGTCCCATATTATGTTCACAAAATTTTCATCATCTTCGCCTTCCACCCGGATCAAGCAGCTTGTAAACAGATCATTAAATGGCGTTTGCTCATTTCCATCCAATGTGTTGTATAGCTCAACATCGGAGCTGCTTGATCCGGATATAATGCAATTCGTAAAATTACATGTTTCCAAAGGCAAAACGGCATTGTTGAATATATTGCTGATATATAGTGTTTTTGAGCCTGAAGCCCGGGATTCATTGACCGCATTGAAGTAATTGGCGATGGTGCAATGCAGGAAAGTATATTGTCCGCCAATTAACTGCACGCACATTTCTTTGGCATTCGTGATTTGGCAATTGAAGAAGTTGATGATACAATTCGTAGCCGTCACTCCGTTCTCATAGACATTGTGTATAATCACATTGGTAAGAGTCGCTTTTGTTTCGTCCGATAGTGATTGTTTAAAGTTGATGCCATGGAAAGAATTTCGAATCCGTACATTTTCAAAAACATTGTTGAAACTTAAGGAATCCACCGTGATGCCGCTCCACTGTCCCGTCACACCATTATCGTACAGCACGTTCGAGAATAATCTATCGGTGCGGTCACCTCGAAACACTACCGGGTTGTCAATAGACCCGACAACCGACAGCTGACCTTTCACATAGAGCCCAGCTCCTTTGTGGAAAAAGAGTTTTGTTCCGGATTCTATCGTGACATGGGCTCCTTCGGCAATCGTCAAGGTGTCGTAGATTAGCAACGGGCGTTCGCCGAGGATGGTGGTGTCGTTAGCTAAAGTCTTTTTGTCCCATATATAAACATCCTGGCCGTAAGCTTCAAGGTGTAGATATTGGACGTTTCCGTTGGTGACAAAACGGATCGAATCTTCAATGAATATCGGATTGTCGCTGTTTTGGGGATCAACGGTTAACTCAATAAAGACATACATGCTATCTTGTCCTCTCAACTCTACATTCGTCTGATCTCCTGAATATCCATCCACATTCATACGGAAAAAACTTCCGCTTCCTCCCATCAACTGAATGGATTCGATGTTGACTGCATTTTTGTTTTTATTGTGAATCAATATACGTTTGGTGGACGTTTTTATGGATGTGAATACAGTATCAAAACTAACCGTATCTGTCGAAAAAGTCAGCTTTAAGGAACTGTCTGTCGAAATCACATCGTTGTCTTCTTTGCATGAAAAAAACAAGCATCCCGAAAGAAATGTCAAGAGAATATAGCAGTAAACGAGTGATCGAGTGACCGGATACCCCACTGATTCAGTGATTCTATCATTCATCATTTTACATTGTCATTCAGCTACAAACACCATCGATCGAGCAGGATTGCCCGCTGAAGTTTATGGATTCGTCATTCCCATTCACCGCCGCTTCCAATGCTTTCACATATTCTTCGATGGCAAGCGACCCTTCGATCGTGATTTTTTCATCGATTTGATAAAATGGGATGTACTCCAAATTCAATTCGTTTTCGCTGTAAGCAATATCATCCTTGATCTCTTGCAGGAAACGTTCGCTGTCCAGTACCTCTTCTATTTCATCCTTCGGAAGTCCGATCGAAGTTCCAGCTTCGATCAAGACCTGCTTGTCGCTTACATTTTTGCCATCTGTGAAATAAGCTTTGAAAAGAACTTCTTCGGCTTCGGTTGCCAGTCCTTTCTCCTTGGCCAATTTTACAAGGCGCAGAGCGTCCGATGTGTTGGCATACACCAGCTTGTCGAGGTTGTATTCCAATCCCACTTCGGCAGCCAATGCCTCCATCTTTTTGTTGCTCCTGCTGTTGTAATGCGCGCTTTTACCGCTTTCGGAATGAATTCCTTTGGGCAGGTCAGGGTTTAGTTCATAACTATGCCAGATCAATTCCACATCTTTGGCACGAGGAAATTGCTCCAGGGCTTTCTCGAATTTACGTTTTCCTATATAACAATACGGACAAGCGATGTCCGACCAAATTTCAACTTTAATCTTGCTCATACTCTTTTGTAATAATGAAACGAGCAACTGGCGACAATTCCTACTCTTTTATCTGCCAGTCACTCGTTATACTATAAAACGGTTTTCGTATCGAATTATTTCTTTTCAGGAATATTTTTCAAAATGTCCAAAAGGAATTTCCACCATTTGTCCACCGTTGCGATCTCTATTTTCTCATCAGGAGAGTGTGCGCCAGTGATTGTTGGCCCACAAGAAACCATGTCCAAATGAGGATATTTGTCAAGGAATAAGCCACATTCCAAACCTGCATGGATAGCCTTGATTTGTGGTTCAACGTCAAATAACCGCTTGTAAGATTTTGCCGACACTTGCAGGATCGGAGAATTTGGATTGGGCTTCCATCCGGGATAACCATCGCCATGTTCTACTTCGGCTCCGGCCAACGTAAACACGGCGTTTATCTTGTTGGCAACATCTACTTTCAACGATTCGGTGGAGCTGCGTTGACTGGTGTTGATGACAACCGTGTTCTTTTCTCCCATTTTCACCGCGGCAAGATTCGTGGAAGTTTCCACCAGCCCGGGAACATCGAAGCTCATCCCTATAACGCCATGAGGGCAAGCATAAATGCCGTTCAATAAGTTTTTAGTGGTTATGGAATCAATGACGTGAGAAGGTGCTTCGGCGGATTGAAGCGAAATCTTCACCTTGGGGTCGGCATGGCGAAGTTCGTCTTCGATGACGGGGATAAAGTGGTTCAATTCCACAATCACGGACTCCTTCTTGTCGAAAGGAACTCCGGCCTTGGCATGTGCTTCGCGGGCAATAGCGTTGTGGAGATTTCCGCCCGATATTTCAGCAAGAGCCAAACCGTATTTCCTGTCCAATGACCACAAGAAGCGGTTCAATATTTTGTTGGCGTTGCCAAGTCCCTTGTCGATATCACCGCCCGAATGCCCGCCGTTCAATCCATTCACTTCCACATCAAACCAGTAGTAATGCAGTGGTGTGGGCTCTTGTTTGTAGTGGAAGGTAATCTTTGTTCCCTTTCCACCCGCACAACCGATATAAAGCTCTCCCTCTTCTTCCGAATCAAGATTTAAAAGGATCGTTCCCGATAGAAAATTCTTTTGCACGGCCTTAGCTCCGGTGAGTCCAGTTTCCTCATCCACGGTGAATAGAGCTTCGATAGGGCCGTGCTCGATGTCGTCCGATGCCAGGATTGCCAGTGATGCTGCCACGCCAATTCCATCGTCCGCACCCAGTGTCGTGCCATTGGCTTTCAACCAACCGCCCTCAACAATGGTTTCGATAGGGTCGGTTTCAAAGTTGTGGACTTTGCCCCTATTCTTTTCACAAACCATATCGACATGCGATTGCAATATCACTTTGTCCCGGTTTTCATAGCCTTTGGAGGCTGTTTTCTGAATCAAAATATTACCGGCATCGTCTTTTTGGGCTTCAAGCTGATGTTTTTGAGCAAAGTCAAGAAGGAATGCGATTATTTTTTCTTCTTTTTTCGAAGGACGAGGCACTTGCGTGATTTCGTCAAAGTATTTCCAAACAATTTTCGGCTTTAAATCTTTTATAGTCATCTTTTTAATTTTGATATTTGTCCTTCAAAATAACAGTCCAAACTGGGTTTTGTCATGAAGAAGTTGTTCTAATAGTGCTAAATTATCAATTTTAATGAGCTTAGTCAAGATTTTCACATCTTTTATGCATTAAATCATGGTCGAATATTAAGTATAAAAATTACCTTTGCACCGGTTCTCACTAATTATAGTGAGTAATATGATTTTAAAGAATACGTAAACTATAATTTGATTGAAATGAAGAGAATTTCCTATATTATCAATGGAGTGCTTGCGGTGTCTGTCATGGTTTTGTCTGTAACAGGGTTCAGTTCTTGCAGTCCAAAAGAAGAAAAAGGGAAAGTCATTAAATTTGATGCTGCCGACACAACTGCAACTTTACCACTTGCGTATGTAAATGTGGACACGATTTTGTCAAACTACAATTTTGCAAAAGAAGCAAATGAAAATTTGATGCGCAAGCTTGAAAGTTCGAATGCTACCATGAAAGAAAAGCAGACAAGATTCCAAAATGAGTATGCAGAATTTCAACGCAAAGTGCAGCAAAACGCATTTTTAAGCGAAGAAAGGGCACAGCAAGAATATTCGAGACTTCAAAACATGGATAAGGAGCTGAAAGCTACAGGTTCCCGCTTGGACGATGAATTTAGACGTGAACAACAAAAATTGAATAACCAATTGGCCGATTCTGTTCGTGTGGTGATTAAAGATTACAACAAGAAAGCGAATTTCCAAATGGTATTGAGCAATTCGGGAATGGATAACGTGTTGTATGCAAAAGAAAAATACGACATAACCAATGAAATTTTGACTCTGCTCAACAAAAGATATAAAGCAGCAAAGAAATAATTGGCTTAACCGAATAAAGAGGCATAAAGCCGGGCGGAAGTTAGTTCTTCTGTTCGGCTTTTTTCTTTTTACCAGCAATATAACTCTGTGCTTTTTTGTGGAATCGTATTATTTCACGCAGAATGCCTTCGCCGGAATATCTCTGCAAGTTTGTTTTGTTTCGTTTAAACAAGTATTTTTGTCCACAAACTTGAATCGTATGAAATTTACCGCTATTATTCCCGCCCGATACGCCTCCAGCCGTTTTCCAGGCAAACCTTTGGCCGACATGAAAGGCAAACCGATGATCCAGCGCGTGTATGAACAGGTGAAACAGGCCATCGACGATGTGTGGGTGGCTACGGACGACGAACGAATTTTGGAGGCTGTGGAGGCTTTTGGAGGCAAAGCTGTGATGACATCTGCCGAACACAAGAGCGGGACTGACCGTTGCCACGAGGCTTTCAGCAAGATTGCAAAAGGTTCGGACGTTATCGTCAATGTGCAAGGGGATGAACCTTTTATCCATCCATCGCAAATACAGACGCTGATGGAATGCTTCACGGAGGCATCGGTGCAGATCGCCACTTTGGTAAAGCCTTTCCGCAGGGAAGACGGGTTTGAGGTGTTGTTCAACCCCAATTCGCCCAAAGTAATTTTCAATAAGCAGCAGGAGGCCATCTATTTCAGCCGGTCGGTTATCCCTTATGTCCGTGATTTCAAACACACCGAGTGGCTCGACAACCAAACTTTCTACAAACACATCGGGATGTATGCCTACCGCAGCGATGTGCTGTCCGAAATAACACAGCTTCCGCAGTCCACACTCGAAAAGGCAGAATCGTTGGAGCAGCTTCGCTGGATTGAAAACGGATACAGGATCAAAATAGGATTCACGCAGGTGGAAACAATTGGGATAGATACTCCCGAGGACATGCAAAAAGCGTTGCAATTGTTAGATTAAGTTAATCGGAGTAACAAATCTCTTGTTCTAAACGTCTATTGTTTTAGATAAGGATAAACATTAAAAAATAACCTTCTAAATTTTACACGATACATTATTAACTCATTTATCCCCCCAATTTTATGAAAAGAATATTCCCCCTTATTCTGATAGCTTCTTTGAGCTTGTTTCTGTCTTCCTGTACTGAAGATAGCTGGACAACAGGAACGTTGGATTATACTTTTAGACCGCAAACCTCGTCTTCTGGTTATTTTGAAGCTGGAAGCGTTTATTACCCTGCTGATATTAGCATAAACGATTATGCCAATTCTATCAATGATTTCTATATGGTGCGCTCTGTTGTAAAGATTACAGGAGATTTTTATCGTGGAGATGTTATTCACGGACTGCGCATAGATATTGCCGGAGTTGGAAAATACGATTTCAACGACATTCCTATCTACGAAGATAATGAATACTTCGTGTTAATAGACTCCAGTAAGGATCAGTATTTCTATAATTTTATGTACAATGCATTTGATCAAATGAAATTTTCAGGAAAAGACGATGTCATCGTAAGTGGATTCCTCTACGATAAGAATGGATACACAGTGTCTGGAACTAAAGTCCAGATAGAATTTTATAACGACTTGGATGTGAATGTCACAAACTGATTCTATTGATTCATACAAAGAAAAAATTTCCGAAATAGGAGAACTGTCAGAATTGGTTCTGCCTGTTCGGGAAAAATACATTGCCTTAAAATACATTTTGGAAAGGAGTTGCTACGAGTTCACACAGGACGAACCGTTGCAATTCCCTTCTTGTTTTTCGCGTTTGGTATTTCTCTGCCAGAAGCACGAGCTGAGCCAGAAATTGGAGCGGCAGCTCCACCGCTTGCGCATCAAGGGACGTTTCCTCCAGAAGGACGATAGAAATATCCTTTATCAAAAAGATTGGGAAGCCGCAGCGCATTCGCTGAAGGAATTTTTCGCAGTCATTTACCTAAACAGGAAGGAAGACAACGAACCCGAAATCGATATTCAACAGACGAATGCCGAAGCGCTACCCAAACTGTTGCGGGTGCAAATCATCAGGAACGACATTGGGAACAAGCTCTTGACCTGCATTCCCGATCTGGAGGCATGGGGCGAGCTGCTTGTTCGTTACGATGTGCCGGGAGTGAACGACGTTTTCACCCCTTCTGCCGAATTGTTTTGGGAGGGTGCGCAACTCAACCTGATAGATTCGAAAAAAGACGAAGCAAACGGCTGGATAGTTCCACAATGTTTGGTGCTGGAGCCCGATTACCTTTTGGATGTGTCGGCCCTGGCGGAATGCTTTCCAAACTACGGTGCCAACCACCTGCACTATTTCAAACGGAAATTTGAACAAAGTTCTCTCACGCATTACATTTTGTTGGGGAACTTGGCCAATTTCTTTTTGGACGAGCTGATTTATGCCGAAAATCCCCAACAATTATCTTTCCGGGATACCTTTCTGAAAGCCTTCAAGCAAATGCCTTTCGAATTCACGGGCTGCGAGGCCATTCTGCATCGGGAAGATTTTATGGCATTTATGGTCAAAGCCGAAAGCCATTTCGAACATATCCGCCGGGTGGTGACTGAGGATTTCAAAAAGGCAGGGATTGGCATCAAGCAATGCACGCTGGAGCCTTCGTTTTTTTGCGAGAAATATGGTTTTCAAGGCAGGCTCGACTTGCTTCAGCCCGCTGAAAACGAACATGGATTGCACCACATTATTGAACTCAAATCGGGAGGATTACCTTATCCCACTTCCGACCACGCCCGCATTTCAACGAATCACGAAGTGCAGACCGTCATCTACCGGATGATTATCGAAACGGCTTTTGCCTGCGACAACCGGCAGATTTTTCCCGCCATCCTCTATTCCGCAGCCGACATTCCCGGCACCAATATGCGTATGGCAGCTCCTTCCCGCAAGATGGAAAAGCATATTTTGGAGCTTCGCAACCGCATCGTGGCGATGGAGCATGATCTGTTTATGGAAGAGGAAAACGGCGTGCTGTCCTACTTGAAAGATTGGCTCGACATAGGCAATTATCCTCGCGCCCCGAAGTTTGTGGAAGAACAATTGTCGGATTACCACAAGATTTTCAGCCATGCCTCTCCACTGGAAATGGACTATTTTGTGCGATTCGTGAGTTTTATTTCCCGGGAATTGTATATCCTGAAAGCTGGAGACTTGGGTCCCGACACCAAACCGGGAATTTCCGACCTGTGGAAAAGCGAATTCAGGCAACGGCAAACGAATTATGAATTAATAAGCGAACTCTCGATTCGTGACATTCAGGAATATGAGCGGGGAATGGTGATTTATTTCACGAAACACCAAGCGCAACCTTTTGTGAATTTCAGGGAAGGAGATATTTGCGTGGTTTATCCCCACGACTCGGACGAAGATTCCGTCTTGAACAAACAAATCCTGAAGGGAACAATTGCTCAAATCGACTCGAAAGAAGTGGTGGTGAAGTTCCGCTACAAACAGCGAAACGAAGAATACTTCCGCATTCATCAGAATTGGGCCATTGAGCATGACGTGATGGATCACAGCTACAACCAGATGTTCCGCAACCTGTTTGCCTTCCTCACTTCGCCACCCGAGAAGAGAGACTTGCTGCTGGGCATTCGCCCTCCAGAGTCAAGCTTTCAGGGTATCGGACAGGAAGCATTTTCCAAAGACGAAAAGCAGGAACAAGTGATCGAAAAAGCCATAGCAGCAAGCGATTACTTTCTGATTGTAGGTCCTCCCGGCACAGGGAAAACCTCGATATATGCCCGCAGGCTGATTGAAAAATATTTTTCCAAACCAGACACGAACATCCTGATCCTGGCCTATACCAACAGGGCTGTGGACGAACTTTGCGAAGCCATCGAAGCTGCTGTTGGAAGCCCCGAGGAATACATCCGTATTGGCTCGGAATTGTCTTGCGGAGCAGCCTACCGGGACCGCCTGCTGCAAAATATTTCGGGGAAAGCCACTTCCCGCAACGAATTACTCCAGATACTCCAATCGAAACGGATCTATGTGGGCACGTTGGCCGCCATCTTGGGACGGCAGGAGATTTTTTCGATGAAGAAATTTCAAGTGGGCATCATCGACGAAGCTTCCCAAATTCTCGAACCGCAGATCATCGGGCTTCTTCCGTTATTCGACAAGTTTATCCTGATTGGCGACCACAAGCAACTTTCGACGATCACTTTGCAGGAAGAATCGAAGTCGAGGGTGACGAATCCCAACCTGAATGAAATCGGCCTTTTGAATTGCCGCGATTCGTTTTTTGAACGGCTCTTCCGTCTTTGCCAAACGCGTGGTTGGACAAGTGCTTACGACACGCTTACCTACCAGGGGCGGATGCACGAATCCTTGTCGGGATTTGTGAACACCCATTTTTACGAAAACATGTTGTGCCCAGCCAACGACTGGCAGCTTGAAAAACATACGCTTACTATTCGTGATGCCAGCAATCGTTTCCAACAACTTATTGTTTCCCACCGGGCGGCTTTTATCTCTTCGCCCAACGAGTACGATCTGTCTTCTTCCGGCAAGGTGAACGAACAGGAAGCCGAACTGGTGGCGTTTCTTGCCAAAGCCTTGGTGGAAGTATATCAGGCGAGCCAGATTGCTTTCGAACCCCAAAAAACGCTGGGAGTTATTGCTCCCTACCGCAACCAGATCGCCATGATAAGGCACAAACTGGAAATGTTGGGCATCCCTATCCTGAATGAGATTATGGTGGATACCGTAGAACGTTTTCAAGGTAGCCAGCGGGATGTGATTATCCTTTCGTTTTGCATGAACAAACCGAGCCAGTTGCAATTCTTCTGCAACATGAATAGTGAAAAGACGGTTGACCGAAAGCTGAATGTGGCGCTAACCCGTGCCAGGAAGCAGCTGTTCCTAATCGGCAACAAAGAAATACTGAAACGCAACCCGATCTACAAGAAGCTGATCGAGTGGATGGAAGAAGAGCATGTTTGCTACGAAGCAAAGTGAATAGAGGGAGCGGTTCGGAAAGAAACAATATCATCTAGATGGATGTGGGAGCGATAGGAGTTCAAGCAGGCACAGCGGGAATTCAGGCAGTCACGGTGCGAGTTCAAGCAAACACAGCAGGAGTCCAAGCAGTCACGGTGTGAGATCAAGCAGACACGGTGCAAGTACAAGCAGACACAGCGGGAGGTCAAGCAGACACGGTGCAAGTACAAGCAGACACAGCGGGAACCCAAGCAGATACGGTGCGAATCCAAGCAGTCACGATGCGAGTTCAAGTAAACACGGTGTAAACAAGTAGATTTCCAGATGACGAGGTTGGTTTGGAATAGGGCGAAGGTGGCAAAATCTTCGCCCTGATTGTTTTGGAGGCAGCTTATTTTCTTCGGAATTCGAGCGAAAGGATGGTTTTGGCGACTTGATTTTGAGTTAAGTTTAGCACCCTTATATATTTCTTTACCAGCAAGGCAATGTCCACGAGCCCCGTAGTTTCAGCATACAGAATGCTGTCGCGCCGGGTAAGCGAAGCCTCGACCTGGCTGTCGGCATCGATGACACGATTGTGAGCCAGGTTGAGTTCGGAATAGTAAGCGTTGAGCCCCGCAACCTGCATTTCAGGTTCATTGGAAGAATAAGCGGGTTGCGCCTCGGCCAAGCCCACAAGCAAGGCAAAGTTTGCCAAGCGGTTGGCGTAGCTTTGCTGCGAGGTGGAGATCGTGGCCTTGGCCGTTTCCGGAGGGTTGGCAGCATCGGCAATGGGCTTGGGTGATGAACGTATTCCCTGGATCTTTTTCACCAACGCCTTTGCATCAGCGCAAATTTTGTCATCGAGACCCGAAAGCTCCATGACGGATAGAATGCGGCTGGCTTTGCTGTTCATCGATTCGAAAAGGGTAGCCCGGTTGTTGGTGGCCTCGTCGAATTGGCGGCGTGCTCCAGCCAGCTCTTCGGAGGAGGCTACGGCTGAAGCCAACAGTGCATTGAGTGCGGGGATCTGGATAGAGGTTTGCGCAGGATTGTAGGCGGCAGCCAACTGAGTTACGGACGAAATAAGTATCCTGAAATTGTCGATGTTTTTGGCATGACCTGTTTCTGAAGTTGAAACCATAATTGTGTCGTTTTTTTAATGTTAAGTATTATGTTTTATCGGCGATAAAGTTATGTTTTTGTGCGGGATATGCAAGGGAAGAGATTACTTTTTTTTGCTGGAAGAGTTATTTTTTGGGGGCGGGGAAATATGTATCGGCTGCACGCATAGCGGACCTCCAAACAACAGCTGTAAAAAAAAGTAAAACAGAAGCTGCAAAATAAGAAAAATTTGTTAATTTTACGGCTGGAGATGAAGGAATGTAAGGGAGAAAAGAGTACGACAGCGAATGCTCCCGCAAACCGCCAAATGCCCATAGCCTCGGTCGTTAGTCAGAATTTTAAAAAAATAAACTATGATACAAGACTTTAGAGAAGTAATGTCAAACCGAACAGACGAAGAACTAATAAAAATAGTGACGGTTGACAGAAACGATTACCAAACAGAAGCGGTAGATGCCGCTGAGAAAGAACTTAAAAAAAGAAACATTGACGAAACAAAAATTGAGTCAGTAAAACAAGACATTGAAGAGAAAGAAACAAAAGACAAAGAATTTGAATCAAGTATTGTAAGCTCCGGGACAAGACTTATTCATACAGTTGTTGACTTTTTTGGCTTTTTAATTATTGCTTTTATCCTTAGCTCCATTTTACAGCTATTTTACAACCCTAGCGACGAGCGAACGATTAGACTTGTGGGATACGGACTTTTATTCGTTTCGTTTCTTATATATTTTGTATTTATGGAATACAAATTCCAAAAGACACTCGGAAAATTCATTACAAAGACGAAAGTGATTATGAATGACGGAAGTAAACCAAAACTAAATGAGATTTTCATTAGGACAGCTTGCCGACTAATTCCATTTGACAACATTTCATATTTATTCACGAAGAACGGATTTCATGACAGATTTTCAAACACGACAGTAATAAAAGAACAAAAAAACTACTGCTAACACACGCCTATGGGCACAGGCTGGCTGACGTGCAATTTGGAGGTTTTACTCCCGCATTCACTTTGTCGTTTCACGACAGCGAATGCTCCCGCAAACCGCCAAATGCCCATAGCCTCGGTCGTTAGGGGCAATCCAAAAAAATGAAAGAAAAACAGAAAAATATATACCGACATGAAAATTCTAAATGAACTGACTCCATTAGCTTACGAACTTTCAAAGAAAGTATTCGAAGGAGAATTGACTTTTAAAGAAGGACAAAAGCAAATGGTTGGAGACAACAGAATTAATTCAAATTCTGCGGCTGACTATATTAATAATTTCAGATGTATGATTGAAGGCAAGAGGTTTACAAGAACAAACAACGCTTATTCAATTGAATATTTCTGTGACAGTATTTACAATGATTATGGTTCAAAAGGACTATCAAATGCATTAACTGCGTTGAAACTTCACATTGAATATTACGAAGACATTCAAAAAGTAATTATGCATAAAATGAGAGGTATTTATGAAAAATATAAAGCAGTTCCTTTAGACACATTAGACGAACAAGAACAAAAAGAAATAATTCATGAAATTAAAAGTCAAAATAAATCCAGACAGGAAATCATTGATGAATTAATAAGTCTGAAACCTTCAGACCCTGAAGAAATAATCATTAAAACAAAATCCTACAAAAGAGACAATAAAACTATTGCACAAATAAAATTCATTCGTGATTTTAAATGTCAAATCTGCTCGACTACAATAAAGAAGAAAGATGGAACATTTTACATAGAAGCTGCTCACATTGAACCTAAACACAAAAAAGGAAGAGAAACACCTGAGAACATACTTCTACTTTGTCCAAATCACCATAAAGAATTTGACTTTGGCGACCTAAAAATCAACAAACACGACAAAGAAAAAGTTGACTTTACTTTGAATGAAAAGGAATACTCGATATCGTTGAGAATTAACTAACTTGACATGACGAAAAAGAACGACCGCCTAACACACGCCTATGTTCATTGGCTGGCTGACGTGCATTTAGCGGTCTTTGCTCCCGCATTCACTTTGTCGTTCCACGACAGCGAATGCTCCCGCAAACCGCCAAATGCCCATAGCCTCGGTCGTTAGGCGGCATTTTAGAAAAAAAAGAATGAGAGACGCAACTCGAAGAAATAGAAACATAGGAACAGCGAAACAAGGTCACGGTCAAAGTAACAAATTGACTATTGCTCAACCTTGTGGAGTTCTGAAACATTTCTACGAACGACTCGACAAATACACAAAAACAGAGAGAATAATAAACGGACATGAATTTATTTTTATAGTTGAACAACTCAGAGAAACCTCGAAACATTCATGTTCCATTGAAGATATAGCGACGATTATTCAGCAAATTCCTGAATCGGACTATGGAGAGTTGAAATTCATAGTAATGAGACAGCCGAAAAGAAAAGAAGAAACACTTTCCTTAACATGGGGAAGACTTGTTTACGTGTATGAATTTGAAGACGAGTATTTCCCAGCTGTTATAATTGATGCCGTCGACTTTACGAAGCGATTTAAGTGGACTAACAAACTATCGATTGAACAACAAAAAGAGCTTGAAAGACTAAAAAATGATGGACATGAAATAATTAATGACGGAAGACATTTTACAGCGGAATACAAACAAGAAAACGTTAGAAATACTCAGCTCTATCGGACTTTACCACATGAATTTGGGCATTATGTTCAATACTTGGAAACAGTGACGAGACCGACAACTGAAGACGAGGATTTTGAAGAATATGAGAAAAGACAGGATTTATATTTCAAGATTCCGTCGGTAGAGAAAGAAAAGTTCGCTCATAATTATGCTGAGAAATTGGTGACTGAACTTAAAACAAGAAACATAATACCATTTGAAATGAAATAAAAAACGACCGCCTAACACACGCCTATGTTCATTGGCTGGCTGACGTGCAATTGGCAGGTTTTGCTCCCGCATTCACTTTGTCGTTCCACGACAGCGAATGCTCCCGCAAACCGCCAATGCCCATAGCCTCGGTCGTTAGCAGCAGCCATAAAAAAAGAAAAAGACAATGAGAAAATCAGACATTTACGAATTTGCGATTAAAATCTTAGGACTTTATTTAGTAGTCTCTGTGATTGAACATTTGAGAGAAGTTATTTCTTACGCGACAATTTTGATTCAACTCCACGACAAGCCAGAACAAATTGGTGAATTTAATCAAACACCTATTTTTATTGTGACTCTGTTCAACTTTCTGTTGTTGACGACATTTGCGTGGTTATTAATCTTCAAGACAAGAAAACTGACAAGTTTAATCTGTACGAAAGAAGACTATTCAGAAACAACTAAATTATTTGCAGACAAGAAAACTATAATTGAAATAGCAATTATATTGGTTGGCTTAATGACTGTCATTTGGACTATTCCCGAATTTGCAATTAAACTTAAGAACTATGTCTACATGTCTCAAAACAGTTTTACGACAACAATGAATGATAAAACCTTCTTATTCATTGGTGGACTAAAAATAGTAGTTGGAATTATAGCAATATCATACGCAAAATCAATCTCGTCATACGTTTCGAAAGAAAAAAACAACTGTGTGGAGACTGATAACGAATAATTTAATTTGAAACAACTATTGACAATCAAGAAAAAAAAATGGTTGCTGCTAACACACGCCCATGTTCACAGGCTGGCTGACGTGCATTCCGGCGGTTTTGCTCCCGCATTAGCTTTGTCGTTTCACGACAGCGAATGCTCCCGCAAACCGCCAATGCCCATAGCCTCGGTCGTTAGGGGCAAATTTAAAAAAAAACAAAAACATGGCTTGTAGACACAGATTCATTAACGACCTATATCCAAACGGACAGTTGAAGTATCTATTTATTGGGACATTCAACCCTTCATGGGACAGACCCCAGAATGATAATGCAAACTGGTTTTATGGAAGACAATACAACGACTTTTGGTTTATTATGCCACAGGTTTTTGGCAAAGAGAGTTTAATGCACAGAAGCTTTAGAACTAATAGACAATTTCTTATGAATTGGTGTCAACAAAATGACATTGGTATAACTGATTTAATCGAAAACATACAAGATGCTGACATAAACAATCATTACCACAAAGAAATTATTTTGAATGTAAATGACAATGCATTTGATACCTTTAATGAGATAATTCCGACAAACATTCAAGAAATATTACAAAATAATTCAAATTCACTTTGTGGCGTTTATTTGACAAGGTATGAACATACATTAAATGAGGGAATTATAAATAATTTATGGACAAACGTAAAAGCACTTTGTCACGACTTGAATATTCATTGCCATGACCTTGTAACACCGTCAAGACAGTTCAGAACATTAACGAGAGTACAAAAACTAAATGACTGGAGAGACATAATACAATAAAAATAAAAAGACATGACTCATTGGATAAAAACTCTTTTGAAATTTGGTCAAGAAGAACACATTAAAGATTTGTACTATAATGGGACAATCTACATGAACTCAATTCAATCCTTTAGAACAATTGAAGACGGGGAATTAAGAGGCGACAAATATGAAGGGGTCAGCAAAATTAAAAATTACCCAGCAGGACAATTTGAAATTCCGGAGCTTAACTATAAAGGAAATTTCTTGGCATTGCATGTACGAGAATCTTATGAGACTATTTTAGGGAATATATTTAGCCTCTATTGCGTTTCCTCACATGGTTGGGAAAATCCGAATGACTTTAGAATTGATGAAAAGATTAAACAATTTGGTTCTCACTGTTTAATGGTTAAGGATGGTCCGAAATTCTTATCGTTAATTGAAAAGAAATTAAAAGAAATGAAAGTCGTTTACAGACATGGTTTTGTTGATTATTACGACAAAGATAACGTGGACAGAGAAATCACACTATTTGACAAGCCGTTAGAATTTGAATATCAAAAGGAATTTAGGTTTTATGTTAGACGACGTTCTGACCAACCTTTTATTTTTAGTATTGGTAGTCTGACTAAAATTGCTGAAATATATTCCACAAACGATGTTGTGGACACTTTAGAACTAAAGACGAAAAGAGAAAAAACAATATAACAACGAAAAATCTGCCCCTAACACACGCCTATTGGCATTGGCTGGCTGACGTGCAATTGGCAGGTTTTGCTCCCGCATTCACTTTGTCGTTTCACGACAGCGAATGCTCCCGCAAACCGCCAAATGCCCATAGCCTCGGTCGTTATGGGCAGTTATAGAAAAAAAAGACAGACAACTAAATCAATCAAAATCATGAAAAGAATTCTTATTACGACAGGACTTTTTCTTGCAATTACAGCAACAGTATTCGGACAGACAAAGAACTTTATCGACCAACCTTATATTGAGGTTGCAGGTTCAGCAGACACATTAGTGACACCGAATGAGATTTACATAAAGATAATTATTTCAGAGAAAGACAGCAAGGACAAGATTTCTGTCGAGGAACAAGAAAATAAAATGGTTACAACTCTTAAGATATTAAATATCAAGACTGAAAAAGACTTAACAACTAGCGACATGTTGAGCAACTACAAATCTTATTTTCTGAAACAAAAAGATATTCTAAAAACCAAAGAGTATATTTTAAAAGTGACTGACGCTTCAACTGTAAGTAAAGTACTTGTTGAACTTGAATCGATTGGAATATCAAATGTTTCTATTGATAAAGTTGATCGTTCCGATTTTGAGAGCATTAAAAATGAATGTAGAACAAAAGCGATTGAAAATGCACAAAAGAAAGCCATTTCTTTGACTAAACCAATATCACAAACTATCGGAAATGCAATTCACATATATGACAACGAAGCTAAATTTGACAACTTTTTAGAGGGCAGAATGGCTGGCGTTTCTGTTGTTGGCTACGGAACAAAAAGAAAAGAAAGCTACGAAGCCCCTAAGATTGAGTTTGAGAAAATTAAAATATCTGCGGCAGTGAGTGTAAAATTTATATTGAAATAAATGTACGACCGCCTAACACACGCCTATGGGTCATTGGCTGGCTGACGTGCATTCAGCGGTCTTTGCTCCCGCATTCACCTTGTCGTTCCACGACAGCGAATGCTCCCGCAAACCGCCAAATGCCCATAGCCTCGGTCGTTATGGCTCATTATAAAAAAAATAAAGCTCGAAAGCTGTGAGGATTGAGCCGTATTTCATATATTTGTGAGCTAAAACATAAAATTATGGCAGAAACGAAACAACTAGAAATTTTAAATTTCATTCAGAACCACGCAAACTGCTCCTCGGGCGAGATTCACAAAGAATTTGCTGCTTCGATTAGCTTTGCGACAGTTAAACGAATTCTAACTCAACTTCTGACCGAGAAATACATAATCTCAGAAGGAAAAGGAAAAGGAACAAAATACTTTATTTCACCTTCCTATGAATTGTTATATTCGATTGACTTAGACAGCTATTACGAAAAGGAAATTGACCAAAGGCAGATTAAAGAAGAATTCAACTTAGAAATTTTTGAATTATTGGACAGGACTGAGATTCTGAATAAAACTGAGCTTGCAAAACTAGCTGACCTACAAGCAAAATACACAGAGAATATTTCACAACTGTCAGATTTCGAATATAAAAAAGAACTGGAACGACTCGCTATTGATTTAAGCTGGAAATCGTCTCAAATTGAAGGAAATACTTATTCTTTACTTGAGACAGAAAGACTACTTAAAGATAAAGAAACTGCCGCTGGAAAGACGAAAGAAGAAGCAATTATGCTTCTGAATCACAAAGATGCACTAGATTTCCTTGTTGAAAATCAGGATTATTTAATCCCATTATCGATTATGAAAATTGAAGACATACACAGTTTACTTATAAAAGATCTAGCTGTTGACAAGCATTTGAGAAGACGTCGAGTTGGTATTTCAGGAACGAATTATCGCCCATTAGATAATGAATTTCAAATTCGAGAAGCATTGGAATCTGCTTGTGAACTAGTGGACAAGAAAGAAAATATATTTGAAAAGGCACTGTTGATTTTAGTGTTGATTTCATACATTCAACCATTTATGGACGGAAACAAAAGAACAGCAAGAATAGTAAGTAATGCAATTCTAATGAATTATAAACATTGTCCGATTTCATTCAGAACAGTTGACTCTGTAGATTACAAGAAAGCAATGTTACTCTTTTACGAGCAAAACAACATATCGAGATTTAAAGAGATATTTATCAACCAGTTTGAATTTGCGGTTAAGACATACTTTTGAACTGAAAAACTGAAAAAAATAACGAAGCCATAACACACGCCTATGTCCATTGGCGGCTTGACGTGCAATTTGGCGGTTTTGCTCCCGCATTCACCTTGTCGTTCCACGACAGCGAACGCTCCCGCAAACCGCCAAATGCCCATAGCCTCGGTCGTTATGGCCAATGCTAAAAAAATAAAAAACAACATGACAGACAATACTTCAACCTGGGACATATTAAAAACTGAGAGAGAACTTTTAGCTTCATATGACTCAGATTCAGAGACAGATTTATTAAAAGTACTGAAAGACAATTCCTTTCTATTCTATGAACTGTATAGTAGAAAATATGGAATTCAACCTGTTTTTCGTGAGATTTCATTTGGAGCTAAACTTCGTTGTGATTTTGCTTGGTTAAACGACAATTCTGATGGTCCTGAATGGGTTTTGGTTGAAGTTGAGAAACCTAAAATGAAATTATTTACGGCAACTAAAAAGCCTTCGGCTGAATTAAATGCTGCTATTGAACAAGTAAAAACTTGGGAGAGATATTTTATGGAAAACCCGTTGGAAAAGAAAAGAATTTTTGGAGCCGTCGCGAGGTTCAAATATATTCTTATTGCAGGAGATGGACTAACTTGGAGTGACGAAAGTGCAATTAAATGGCGCAATCACAACAACTTGACAACAAATATTGAAATTCGCTCAACTGATGTATTTCTTAGAGCAATTGAAAAAATTAAAACCTTACCAAATGAATTTTGGAGTTTCGAAGAATTTCCAACTACTATGGGATTTTCAAAACTTGAAGATTATTGGAAGAGTTACGACTATATGAACAAAATGAGACAAATCTTCTAACAACGAAGAAAGAATTAAACTGAAAAGCACTAGGCCATAACACACGCCTATGTCCATTGGCTGGCTGACGTGCATTCCGGCAGTTTTGCTCCCGCATTCACTTTGTCGTTTCACGACAGCGAATCCGCCCGCAAACCGCCAAATGCCCATAGCCTTAGTCGTTAGGCACAAGCTTAAAAAATAAGATTTGCAACGAATAAAGCACTTAATCGTTGCAAATAATACAACGATAAATACTATATGCGGAGAATAATCTGTATGTTTGTTGCAAAATTTGCGACGAATGAGTAATTACATACATGAAAAAGAGAATTGGCCAAACTTTACTTGGAAAAGTGACGAATTTATTGGCCTACTGAGCGAGGCAAGAAATCTTCAAGGTCGTTTAATTGGTAAAATGGAATCATTAGGCTTCGACTTGAGAGATGAAGCTTTACTCGAAATATTAACATTAGATGTTCTCAAATCAGCAGAAATTGAAGGAGAACTTTTGAACACAGAACAGGTAAGGTCATCAATTGCAAGAATTTTAGGGTTAGAATTCGCAGGTTCAATTGCATCAGACAGAAATGTTGAGGGAATGGTTCAGATGATGATTGATGCCACACAAAACTGTTTTAAACCTTTAACGGCAGAAAGACTTTTTGACTGGCATGCTGCATTGTTCCCCATGGGTAGAAGTGGGATATTCAAAATTGCAGTAGCTGATTGGCGAAAAGATACTGCCGGAACAATGCAAGTTGTATCAGGTACCGCAGGACGAGAAAAAGTCCATTTTCAGGCTCCAGATGCCAATTTAATTGAAAAAGAAATGATTCGTTTTCTTGAATGGTTTAACGGAGAAGAAAAACTAGATTTAGTTATTAAGGCAACGGTAGCGCATCTCTGGTTTGTTACTATTCACCCTTTTCAGGATGGCAACGGTCGAATAACAAGAGCATTAACTGACATGTTGTTAGCACGGTCAGATAAAAGTACACAACGATTTTATAGCATGTCAGCTCAAATTAGGATAGAAAGAAAACAATATTATGAAAAACTTGAAAGCACACAAAAGGGCGACCTTGACATAACCGAATGGATAGAATGGTTTTTAGGTTGCTTGATAAATGCCTTAAAATCAACAGACGGAATTTTAAACCGTGTTTTATATAAAGCTGACTTCTGGAGTAAGCATTCAAAAACAATCATGAACGAAAGGCAAAAAAAGGTCTTGAACAAGCTGTTGGATGGATTTGAAGGAAAATTGACTTCCATGAAATGGGCGAAAATTGCAAAATGCTCAAAAGATACGGCAATTAGAGACATTAACGATTTAATCCATAAAAAAGTATTGCAAAAAGAGAATGCTGGAGGGCGAAGTACAAATTACGAATTGGTACATTGAGCACTTCATAGGGCGATGCCCTATATTAGCAGATAACGCCCTTTCAGGGCTATCGGGTTTATCAAGCCCCGGAGGGGCAGCATATATGAATGATGGGTGAAGCCCAATCGGATAGAACAACACTATACATAACCAGCCCCGAAGGGGTGTAATAACCATACATAATGGGACAGTCTTTAGTGAAAAACTATATCCACATCGTGTTCAGTACAAAATACCGCGCACCGATGATATACCCACCCTACGAAAGTGAGTTGCATCACTATTTGGGGGGTGTTTGTAAAAACTTAGAATGCCTACCTATCAAGATTGGTGGTTATACCGACCATATTCAGATCCTCTGTATGTTGTCGAAAAAGATAAGCCTGATGAAACTGGTAGAAGAAATTAAATCGCATTCGTCGAAGTGGTTTAAAACAAAAAATGAATCGTTGAGAAATTTCTATTGGCAGGATGGATATGGTGCATTTTCGGTGAATCCTTCCGAAGTAGATACCGTTATCGCATACATAGAAAATCAGCACGAACACCATAGTAAGAAAACATTTCAAGATGAATACCGTGCATTTTTAAAGAAATATCAGGTGGAATATGATGAGAAGTATGTTTGGGAATAGGTATTTCGTCCTTTCAGGGCAACAAAAAGGGAAATGCTTAAAATATAACGACTAATATGAACGAACCCGAAACAAGAGCAGAATTAATCGACCCAGCGTTAAAAGCAGCAGGTTGGGGCGTTGTGGAAGGCAGTCGCATTCGCATGGAGTTTTCTATCAAAAATGAATTAATTGAAGCAGAATAATGGAAGAAAATAAAAACACGGATAAGAAATCGCTGAAGTTCCTGAAAGGTAGAAGCACCGACTGGGACGAATTGGCAAAAGACTGTGTGAGTTTTGCCAATGCTCAAGGAGGTTCTATCTTAATAGGAATTGAGGATAAAGACAACCAGCCACCTGCAAATCAGAAAATAAGTGACCGGAACTTGCCCGACCTGATACAGAAAAATATAGCTAACCGCACAGTAAATATTGCGGTAGCCATTACCATTGAAATAGCCCAAAATAAAGCCGAGTTCTTAAAAATTCAGATTTTTCGCAACGCTCAAACCATTGCCTGCACCACCGATGGGAAGTACTATATACGTGTTCACGATGAGTGCAAACCAATTCCCCCTGATGAAATGGCTCGTTTAGCTGCAGATAAAAACGCATTTGTTTGGGAAGAGCAAATCACAAAAAAAGTTCCTGCGACTCAATTTGATGAACAAAAACGTAGAACCTTTCTGGTTGACGTTAGAAATTCAAAAAGAGTCAGCTCATTTATTAAAGAGATGAGCGATGACGAAATTCTAGACTTTTATTTCTTTCAGAAAAGTGGCTATCTCACCAACTTGGGTATTTTATGGTTAGGCAAAAGAAACGACCGAGCTACTTTATTGTATCCACCTGCTATACAAATAATTCGCTACGACGACAAAGATGAAAAAATATGGAAGTTACTACTCGATGATTATTTTTCGAATCCTAAGGAACTATTAGAGAGAGTGCTGAACGATGTTCCTGATTGGTAGGAAAGTATTGAGATTTCAGAAGGTATGTTCAGAAAAAACATTCCATTCTTTCCTATTGAAGTGGTTCGGGAGTTAGTGGTAAACGCTTTAGTTCACCGCACATACACCACAAGGGGCGATATTTTTATTAATATCTATCCTGACCGGTTGGAAATTCATAGCCCGGGAAGACTACCTTATGGTGTAACCCCAAAAAATATTCTGAATCAATCAATCAGAAGGAACGAGCATATATCAAAAGTATTTTACGATCTTGGCTTAATGGAAAGAGAAGGTAGCGGATACGATTTGGTTTACGCTCTCTTATTGGGTAGTGGAAAGCCATTACCAATTGTAAATGAAACAGATGAAAGAGTTACGGTTATTGTCAAAAAACAATTTGTCAGTAAAGAAGTAGTTCGCTTAATGGATAAAGCCAGTTCTGAATTTACATTGAAGCAGAAGGAAGTTATTTCTTTGGGATTATTGGCTCAACAACAATCTTATACCGCTATCGAAATTTCCAGTATTCTCAATCAGAATGAAGAAGCCGGACTTAGAAACTGGTTGGGCAGATTGGTTGAATTAGAATTAATTGTCAAAACAGGGAAAGGCAAGGGCACTCAATACGCGGTTAACCCCGAGTTCGTCCGTAAAATAAACTTTAAAGGCAAAACTAATTTGAAAAATATTGAAGATTATCGGTTGGAAGAACTGATTTATAAAGATTTAAAAGCATATCCGAATAGTGGTTTTAGTGAAATACATAGTCGTATAGGATTGGAAATCAATCAGTTCAAAATAAAGAGAATGTTGAAAAGTATGGTTGAAAAGAAAGTTTTAGAAAGTTCAGGCGGTACACGAGGTATGAAATATCAATTAAAGCAAAGTCTGTAAGAAAAAGAGCATTTGCTTTAATAGCCTGCTTAATAAAACTTGGGAGATATTCACTAATCTATTAATTTTCAATGTACTATTTTAAAGTATCACTTGTAAGAAAAACAAAGTTATGCTTAATAAAAAAATAATATGAACGAACCCGAAACAAGAGTAGAATTAATCGACCCAGCGTTAAAAGCAGCAGGTTGGAGTGTTGTGGAAGGCAGTCGCATTCGCATGGAGTTTCCTATCAACAAAGGTGGTTTAATCGGACATGGTTAGCGTAGCAAGCCCGACAAGGCAGATTATGTATTGCAATACAAAAACAGAAACCTTGCAGTAATTGAAGCCAAAGCAAGAGATAAATATTATACAGAAGGTGTTGGGCAAGCCAAAGACTATGCAGGAAAATTGCAGGTTCGGTTTACATACAGCACCAACGGCTTACAGATTTGCCGCATTGATATGCAGGAAGGAACTGAAGGATATAACACATGGTTAGCACCTCATTTTGGAGTCCGGACGGAAGACCGATCTCAGCAGAAGAATTTTTGCGCTCGCTTTTCGGAACATTGCCCGAACTTTTTAAAAGCGAAGATGAACTAAGAATGATTTGGAGCAAACCCGACACAAGAAAGAAGCTATTGGAAGAACTTTCAGAAAAGGGGTTTGCCAAACAACAGTTGACAGAGTTTCAAAAAATATTGAACGCTGAAAACAGCGACCTGTATGATGTTTTTTTCGCTCGACTTATTCAAATTGATTAAGATCTAACCTGGAGCAATGCTGGTAGCGACAATCCCAGCGGAGCTGAAATCTTCTCTCGCCATCCCTCCATTTTTCCGCTCAAATTTCCTACCTTAGACCTCTCTTTTGAAAAACAGATCATCGAATGAAAATATTCCATACAGCCGACTGGCATATCGGGCAGAACTTTTACGGATACGAACGCAGGGAGGAACACCAACATTTTCTCCATTGGCTGAAAATGCAGCTTTCCGAACAGGAGGCAGATGTGTTGCTGATTGCCGGAGATGTGTTTGACAGCCCCAATCCTTCTGCCGAATCGCAACGGATGTTTTACGCTTTTCTGTACGATGTGACCACTGAAAACCCCAACCTTCAGGTGGTGGTGACTGCCGGCAATCACGATTCGGCAGCCCGTCTGGAAGCTCCGCATGACCTGCTGACGGCGATGCGGGTGGAGGTGCGCGGGGTAATTCACCGGACGGTGGAAGGGGAAATAAATTTTAGGCATCTGGTTGTTCCGCTTCAGGAGAAGGGGCAGGCAAAAGCTTGGTGCTTGGCGGTGCCTTATCTTCGGCAAGGCGATTATCCCGAAAGCAGCCAATATGGAACGGGCGTGGTGGCGATGTATGGAGCGTTGACTGACTATTTGAAAGAAATCAATCGGGACAACCTGCCTGTTGTAGCAATGGGACACTTGCATGTATTTGGCTCGGAATTGTCTGATAACGACCGCTCGGAACGAATTGTGGTGGGTGGATTGGAATGCGTGGCAGCTGAAGCTTTCGGCACTGACCTGGCCTATGTGGCATTGGGGCATTTGCACAAGCCGCAACGAGTGGGTGGACGGGAAAACGTTCGTTATTCGGGAAGCCCGTTGCCGATGTCTTTTTCCGAGAAGTTCTACAAGCAGGGTGTCAATCTGATAGAACTGGATGAGACCGGATTGAGGGGCATTCAGCGGTTGGATTTTCAACCCTTGGCATCGCTGCTGAGCGTTCCGAAGCAGCCTTTGCCTTTGGCGGAGGTATTGGGCGAATTGCTCCAACTGCCCGATGGCGAAATAGGCGTGGATTCTCCTTATCTTGAAATCAAAGTGCTGGAAACCGAACCTGAGCCTTCGAAGCGGCATCAAATAGAAGAGGCAATCAAAGGAAAGGCGGTACGGCTGGCACGAATCGTGGCGGTAACTCCAAAAGTGGAACGGGAGCAACAAACGGTGTCTTTGGAAACTTGGCAAAATATCCAACCGATGGAAATGGCACAGGATGTATTCCGACAAAAATACGGGACGGATATGCCGGAGCATATTGAAAAGTTATTGTTGGAGGTGATTCGGGAAACGGAGAATGGATAGTTCGCTGCAACGAAAGAAAATGCAATTTCACGCAAAGGCGCAAAGGAAAAAACACGCAAAGCCCGCAAATAGGAAACTTGGGATCTGTAGGTTCTCTGCGAAAAACCTCTGCGTTCTCTGCGTGGAAAACAATTTCACGCAAAGGCGCAAAGGAAAAAACACGTAAAGAGCGCAAAGAAAGAACTTAAAAACTATGCGACCTCTGCGAAAAGCCTCTCCGTTCTCTGCGTGAAAAAATACAATTCCACGCAGAGCCGCAAAGAGAAAAACACGATGTCTCGTAAGGGAAAAACAACGAAATAGATTATGAAAATTCTCTCTCTCAAAGGAAAAAACTTAGCTTCGCTGGAAGGCGAATTCGCCATAGATTTTAGAGCTGAACCACTCGTTTCGTCGGGCATTTTTGCCATTACGGGAAATACGGGAGCCGGAAAATCCACCTTGCTCGATGCCATCTGCCTGGCCTTGTTTGACGATGCACCCCGCACGCACAAAGCCGGGGAAAACATTTCCGTGGCCGACGTACAGGACAAAACGATCAACCAAAAAGATTCCCGGAGCATCCTTCGTCGGGGCGCAACGGACGGGTATGCTCAACTGGAATTCGTGGCATTGGATGGCAAATCGTATCGCTCGTCCTGGTCGGTGAAGCGGGCACGTGGTAAAGCTGAAGGCGCTTTGCAATCGGTGGAGATGCGCCTGGAAAACCTATCCGACGAGCGAGAAGAACAAGGACGAAAAACAGAAATCCTTGCCCGAATAGTGGAATTGATCGGACTTAATTTTGAACAATTCACGCGGGCCGTGTTGTTGGCACAAGGTGATTTTGCCACTTTCCTGAAAGCCAAGCAAGGGGAAAAAGCCGAGTTGCTGGAAAAGTTGACGGGAACACAGGTTTATTCCCAAATCTCCACCCGGATTTATGAAAAAACACAGGAAGCCAAACAGGACTTGCAAACCTTAGCCCAGCGGATGAAGGACATCAAGCTTCTTTCGGAAGAGGAATTGCTGCAGTTGGAGGCTGATAAAAAACAGCAGGCCGAAGAGCTCTCAAAGATAAAGTTGCAGATAAACAGCCTGCACAAGCAGTTGGAATGGATCGGTCAGGAGAAACAGCTTCGGCAAGATGCAACTTTGGCCGAAAATGAATTTGTTGCCTTGAAGACAAAGTTGGAAGAGTCGGCTTCCCGTTTTCAATACATAGAAAAAGTGGATGCCGTGCAGGAAATCCGCGACACTTACCTTGATTTGAAGAATAAAGAGAAGCAACTACAAGATTCGAAGGGACATCTAGAAAACCAACACCTGAAGCTGGCTCAACTTTCCGAAAACCTTGCATTAATCAAAAAAGAGGTATCCGGTATTCAAGCGGAAACAGAGCAACACGAATCGGAATATCAACGGGTTTCCCCCCAGATAGAGAAAGCCAAGGCTTTGGATGTGGAACTGAAATCGGCTCATCTGCGTAACACAGAACTTCAGTCGGAATTGGCGAAGCAGAAGAACACTCTCGAAGGCCTTTTTTCGCAACACAACATATTCGAGAAGAACAAAAAGTCTGCCTCGGAGAAGGTGGTTTCGCTCACCCAATGGTTTCAGGAAAAGGAATACATTGGGCGTGTGATTCCTTCTATCGACCGGGTTGTTAGCCAACTGAAAGACTATGGCATAGCCAAAAATCAAATCTCGACAATTCAAAAAAACGTTTTGAACAACGAAGCTTTGCTAAAGACAAGGCTGGAAGCGTTAACCTTGAGTGAATCGGAACTCGAAAGATTGCAAAACGAACTTTCGTCAGAAGTAGTTCTGTTGCGGGAGAAGCTGGAAGATGGAAAACCTTGTCCGGTGTGTGGAAGCGTGCATCATCCTTCGAAAGATGAGGTTCAGAACGCAAGCCGTTTGCAAGAGGAACAGCTTGAAAAAGAGAAGAAGAAGCTGACAGCAACAATTGAAAGCAAGAAGAAAGAAATAGAGCTTGGCAAAGAAGAAATCACTCGGCTAAAGGCAACTTTGGCCTCCTACCAGGAGCGTGTGGAGAGCATTTTGGAAGATGTGGGGCCATCCTTATCCTTCATCTCAGATTGGAAAGAACGCTTGGAGGCAAATTCGCTCACCGAGCAGTTGTTGAAAACACAAAAGATTTGGAACGACAATAACGAACTTTTGCAAAAAAGCAAAGAGCAGGAAACGACTTTGCTGTTGCAGATAGCGAACTCTACCCAACACATAGAAACGGTTCAAACAACCGTGGTGGAACAAACCGAAAAATTTACACAAGCGGCACACGCATTTTTGGAATTACAAGAACAACGGAATCAGTTGCTGGGCGGAAAATCGGCTACGGAAGTGCAAGAATATTTTGAGAAAAAGCGGAAACAGCTTGCTCTACAACTCACCGAAATCCAATCGAAAAACGAGAAGGCCACGAAGGAACACGCTTTGCTGTCGGGTGAACTGGAGCAGTTAAGGAAAAATATGTTGACTCTGGATGCTGCCATCAACGACTTGCGCAAATTGATCTCCGGATGGATTTCCTCCAATGAATATCGGGTTGACTCGTTGCTCTTGGCAGAAATTGCGCAAAGATCCTCCGATTGGATCAGGTCGGAAAAGGCATCTCTTCAACAGTTGAAAGATGCCGAAATCTCCATTTCGGCTAAGCTCAGGGAACGGCGAGACCGCCTGACCGCCCATCTGCAATCACCCTTGGCAAAAGACATTCCCGAAGAGGAAGAATTAAAAAATCACTTGGTGGAACAAGAAGCCGTGAATGAATCCGTAATTCGACGGATCAACGAAATAGACTTTGTGCAGCAAGAACAAATCGAAAACCAGAAGCGCATCCAATCGTTTGAAAAGGAACTCAACGCAAAAGAAGAGTTTTTCAACAATTGGGCAAAGCTGAACGAGCTGCTCGGTTCGGCAAACGGTTCCAAATTCAAGGAAATTGCGCAAGGCTACACGCTGGATGTGCTTTTGCTTTATGCCAACAAACAGCTCCACGAACTGACCCGCCGCTACCGATTGCAACGGATTCCGGACACCTTGGCCTTGCAGGTGGTGGACGAAGACATGATGGGCGAAGTGCGCAGCGTCCATTCCCTTTCGGGAGGAGAATCTTTTCTTATTTCCTTGTCGCTGGCATTGGGATTGTCGTCCCTTTCGTCCAACCGAATGAAAATCGAATCGCTCTTCATCGACGAAGGCTTTGGTTCGCTCGACATCGATACCCTCAGCGTGGCTACGGATGCACTCGAAAACCTCCAAACCCAAGGACGTAAGATCGGTGTGATTTCCCATGTTGCCGAGATGACTGAACGGATAAAAACACAGATCCGGGTCATTAAATCGGCCAACGGACGGAGCCGGGTGGAGGTTGTCGGGTCTTGATAGTGTAAAATTGACACCTTTCAGTAGATTTGAATGTTTGATAATTAAATATTTATCCTGTTTTTTTCTTCTTGTTCTGGAGGCTTTAAGACTTGGGAGTTTTATTATCCATCGAATATTTGACAGTGGAAAAAATTACTTATTACTGCTGCTCTGTATGCTATCCTAAAATCCATTCCCGATAAGCAATATCAATTCGGTCGATGCTTCATAGAAAAATTTATGGCCTATTTTGCTGAAATTCACTAAAATAATCACTCCTAAATATTGCAAGTTCGTTTAAAAATATTCACATTTGCATAATAAAAGGAAAATTAATAAATGTTGTGGTTTGTTTGAGGCCGAAGTTCTGTAATAACTTTATAAGACTGGTGGTGACCCCTAATTTGTAAGTTGCCTTGTGCATATCTGCTCTTTGCCCGATAACTCTGGGTCAAGAATCCTATATTAATTATTGATGAAAAGCTATTGTTATGAAAAGATTGAATTTTTTCATATATCTAATTATCCCTGTCCCATTCGATGTTAAAGTATAAACTTGAATATTCGTGACGAAATTATTTGAGTGAGATTAAATGAAATTTAGCATGGACTTCCTTCGTGTTGGTTTCGTTAATTCTCATAGATGAGTTGTAGCTATTTGAAAATAAGTATAATGTAGCGTAGCTCTTGGTGCGAAATTGCCATTTCCTCATCGAAAAATAACGGATTCTGAATTTGGATAAGAATGCAAGGGGGAATCTAAAGCGAAATAGCGTTTGGTGTGAATTTGAAACAAGATCAATTAAAAAAGGCATTTCTACTCTTTGGTATCTTATTGGAATAGAGTAAATGCAATGAAAAAGTGTAATATCTATTAACTAGTAAAATCGAAATACTTTTCTGTTTATCTTGAATCTAAATATTTTATTAATCGTGCAAAATAATTCTTTTATTTAATGAGAACTCTAATGAATTTTAAAAACTTGCTCATAGCAGTAATTTTATTATTGACTTTCACCCAAAATGTCAATGCCCAAAGCTACCCAAGTATGATTCTTGTCGAAGGTGGCACATTTAGCATGGGTAATGAACATACCGGGGGGTGGGAGAATGAATACCCGATACATAAAGTAACGGTGAAGACATTCAAAATAGCCAAAACCGAAACTACAGTAGAGCAATGGATGTTCTTTTGCAGTGCTACAGGTCGTTTTATGCCACAACCTCCCAATTGGGGCTGGATAAGCAACCATCCTATTGTAAATATCAATTGGCAGGATGCCGTTGACTATTGCAACTGGCTGTCTCAAAGAACGAATACCAACTACCGGCTTCCCACCGAAGCAGAATGGGAATATGCAGCCCGAGGCGGTAGCTTGAGTAAAGGCACTCGATACAGTGGCGGACATATCATAGAGAACGTGGGGTGGTATGAGGTAAATGGTGGTGATAAGACCCATGTGGTGGCAACTAAAAAAGCAAACGAATTGGGAATCTATGATATGAGTGGTAACGTGTGGGAATGGTGCGCCGATTGGTACGATGACAAATACTATAACATCAGTCCAATGTCCAACCCCAAAGGCCCAGATTTGGGATCTTACAAGGTACTACGTGGTGGCAGTTGGGCTTGTTCAGCAATGGGATGCCGTGTGGTTTTTCGCTCTGTCAACTCGCCTCTATTCCAAAGTATTCATTCTGGCTTCCGCGTGGTACAGGCTCTATAAGTCTAAATAATTCTTGGTGGGGGCAGATCAACAGTTTCGAGATAGCTTAATGCAGCCCAAATAGTTTTTATTTGTCGTTAAAAATAACGGAGTAAAGTCGGTACACTCACATAGTTTTTTTGCAGAGGTAAGGTTCTCGTTCCGCAACATGTGGGAAATTAGACAACTTTCGTCCTTTTTTACTCCTTCACCAATACGATCATATCCGAAAACTTTTTGATAAGATCAATGAAAGAGGCTTTTAGCCCGATATAATTTTCAGCGGCATAGATGTTTTTCTTGAGACGGTAACTTGCTGTCACCTGAATCTTATCTTCGTGCTGTTCGGCATTGTAAGTCACTGCGAGAAGAGCATCATCCGTGTGGGTATTTTCCGGTAAATATTCTATCTTGTATCCTTTAGGAATTGCGATGCTTGCAGAATAGATTTCCCCCTTGATAAAAACCATATCTAATGGTAATGTCCGCTTTGTCTGTTTGAAAGGATTTTGATGGATATTCAAGTAACAAAAAGGTTGAACAAACAATTTGTTGCCATTCTTTTCCACTCCATTCGAATAATTGAAAGAAAACGAAAAAGGTTTGTCCATTCCCTTGTCCTCGATTTGCTTCACTTCCGAGACATTTATTTTGTATTTGTCTTTCAAGTATTCAATAAGATTTTCTGGTTTGTCTTGATAATTTGTTCTCAATTTGTAGCTCTCGTTGCCAACGCCGGCAAAGGAGATGTCAGCATTGAATTTACCAGTGGAAGGGTCAATGGTGATGTCAAATTTCTTTTGTGAGACCGAGGTCGTTTTTTGCCGGATGATAGCCCATTCTTCTGTTTTGGGCTTGATGACCAATCCTCTCACATTGATGCAGCGTTCGGGCAAATCGCTGTAGAAGAGAAAAGGCTCTGTTCCGTCAATGAAGAGGGTTTTGTCACCTACTTTCACCATGGCAATCACGTAGTTGAAAAATTGTCGGAACGGATGTGCTTGGCTGATAGCCCCATTGCCTCGTGTGCTCAGTATCACGGGGCAGGTTTCAATTCCTGCTGCTTTCAACAGTCCAATCAGAAACAAGTTGATGTTGCCCACATTTCCTTTTTGCTGTTTCATGAACTCGGATAAAGTTGCATTCGCAAATTCTCCATAATGTTCGTTCCAACTATACTTGGATTTCACGTATTCGGTGATGGCCTCCACTTGTTCTTCAGGTGATTTCCCTGTTAGCTTGAGCTCCGGCACGATTTTTTTTGCTTCTTTTTCAACATTCTTGAGGTATTTCCCGAAATCGTCATCTTTTAGGAAATCATCGCACATGGCTGGCCAGGTTGTCATAATGTCTTTTTTTCCGCCAGCGGGAAAAAAGATGGTAGATAATTGGAAATTGAGATTCACCATGTAGTCATCGGGGGAGGTGATGTATTCCTCGTCTTTGAATGCAGGTAGATCGGCCATTCCAAAATTGTAAATCATTTCTCTGTAAAGCAAATTGCCGAATCTGCGTTCTTCCGTAGCAGCCTCCGAATTAAATACGTCTAATTTCGTTATTCCCTTTGCAATGTACGCATAGGCATAGTAAGGAATTGCCCGGTATCTCAAATTGCTCATCACTACAGGTATTTTCCGTTGAAAGTTCCATTCTCTCATGTTGAAATAGTAAGGAGTCTGGATGGTATAGGTGATTTCAACGATGGAACCGACGCGGACATTTGACAGGGCTATTTTCTTTAGCCGAACCCTGTCGTTCACTTTTTCGTCATACACGTTTTTCGAATCCAAGTTTGTTTTTGTCAGGTTGCTTCCTTCCATATTGTAGGTCGTTGCGTCTATCCGATATACCGATTCCCAACTCCGATCTCCAGTATAATAAGGTATTTGAAAGGTAGCATAAGAAATTCCCGCTTCTTTCAATATCTTTATTTTGGTTTTTCTTGTCATATACAACATAAACCTTCCAGTGTTGTCGTCTCCCTGAAAAAAATATTCCCCAAGATCATATAAAACCACCGCTTCGGCATCCGGGTCCTGTGGGTATTCTTTCATATCCATTTCGTATTGGGTTATTTTCCCATATTCCGTTGAATAGTTTTTCTGAGCGTATCCTAAATAGCTTATTGCAAATAAAATAAAGGCAAGGAAGGCTGTTTTCATAAAATTTCGGTATAAATGGTTCGGTATTCTATGTTTCTGATTGATTGTATAAATTCATAAAAACTTTTGTAGTCTTTCAAGTCAACCTTTCCAGATGGTATGGACAAGGCTTTTGTGCATGTCAGGGTGTTCTGGCCAATGGTGTACGAAATAGAATAGGACCCGTATTTAGACTGTATGCTAACATTCGAGGGCGCTTTGGGTATGCTTTGGTTGCCAAGATGATAGACAATAGTATCCGAATAGCATTCAGGATAATCGAATTGAAGTCCTGATTTCCTTTTGCCAGGTGTTTCGTACAAAGGCAAGCTGATGGGGAAGGGTTTAATTCGAAGGTTTTTCCCATATGCTTGAAATATATTTTCAACGCGGACTTTTGCATTGAATCGTATTTCGGCTATGTTCCTGTCATTCTTTAAAATAGAATATTCCAATAATTCCGATGAAGAGGGCATAACGCCATTGCGAATGTAAATATCCATCTGGTTGCGGCTTATGTAGCTCTCCATTGAATTGAAATACTCGTATTTTTTCCCCCTGAGCATAGATTTGAAGGTCACTTCCGATTGCTCTGGATTCACATTGAACGTAGTGGAACATCTTACATCTTTTTCTTTCAAGGCAGGAGTGTGTGTGATGTGGCTGCTGTTTTCTTCAACAATCAGCACGGGACGGTCTTGGGTGAAAGTGCCTAAATATCCGAACGGAATATTTTTTGCAGTGCATTCCAAGAAAACGGTGTCTTTTTCGAAAGGGATGCAAAGAATCACATGGTTGAATTCTGGAAAAGGGAAGCTCGTGTCTGTTTTTGGTAAATCTTCTCCCGCCAGAACGAGGGTGGGAAAAGAGGTGATGCCCGCATGTTTCAACATTGCCTGCATAAAATAGGTCAAAGCTTTGCAGTCTCCGTATTTGTTTTCACTCACATAACTTGCCGGATAGCTTTGGAAACCGCCTAGTTTCAGGCTTACGTTGATGTATCTCGTGTAATCCTGCAAATACCGGTATAGGATTTTTGCTTTTGTTTTTGCATCTGGCACTCCATTTATCAGCGATGTAATCTTGCTTTGTTCGGCAAGCGGAAGTTCGTCCCGGCCCTTGTTGAGCCGATATACCCAGTTGCCATAGCTTTGCCAGCTATCAAAACTACCCGCTACGCCATACTTGAATTTGGTTGGCAACACGCGGACAATTGGCTCGTCTCCTATTGTTTTTTGCTGGTTTAGTTCCTTGTTATCCAATGGAGTGTAGCTGTATCTCCAAGTATATTTTTGGAAGATTCCATCGCTTACGATTTCAGGCGATTTTACGTTCACCTCCTTGTGCTTGATAGTTTCGTCCCATGGAAGTTCCACGACCAAGATTCCCGAATGTACGGGTTTATCTTCCACCCTGCAATCCACCCTGCATGCCCCAAAAGACTTCGAATAGCTTATTCGGTAGCAGTAGATGATTTTATAGGGGTAAGCATGGTGCTTCAGAGAAAAATATTTGATAAAATAATCTCCAAAAAAAACAGATTCGGAGTTGTAGTTTCTGTCCTTGATGTCTTTCATGCTCAGTTTGCGAACGACATTTCCCTCCATGTCTTCAATCCACGCTCCGTCAATCGACAACTTATCTCCCTTTGTGTATCCGATGCAAATGTCTTCTTCACCCTGCCTGTTGTTGATCTGGATCACCAATGTGTCCGTTTCTGTGACTTTGTCTCCTTTGATTTGATAATACTCTACCTTTTTCACAATTTCCCTGTCAAAGGTTTGGCAGTAGCATGAGAGCGAGAAGAGCAACAGAAATAAGGTAAGTAAAAGATTGTTCATAAAGCCACGCAGTTGAATTTATGTGTAAATATATTAATAAATATAGAAACCCCAAGCTTGCCCCAATAAAAAAGGCAAATGATGCAAATCATCTGCCTTTTCCTTAATAGATAGGTATTGGTTTTTCTTTTTATGAAAAAAGGATTGTTCGGTTGCCGTAAACCAGTATCCTTCGGTTGATATGGCTTTCAATAGCTCTCGAAAGGACAATTTTTTCCAAGTCTTTTCCCCGTTGCACTAAATCCTCCACTGTGTTTTTATGGCTGATCCGGGTCACGTCTTGTTCGATAATAGGTCCCGCATCCAGATCAGTAGTCACATAGTGGCTTGTTGCCCCAATGATTTTTACTCCCCGCTCATAAGCCGCATGGTAAGGTTTTGCCCCCACAAAGGCTGGAAGAAAGGAATGATGGATATTGATGATCTTGTTGGGATATTGATTGATAAAGTTTTCCGATACAATCTGCATGTAGCGTGCAAGCACGATGAAGTCGATCTTCTTCTCTTTCAGCAAAGCTATTTGTTGTGCCTCTATTTCGGCCTTGTTGTCTTTTTTTACATCGAATACATGGAAATCTATTCCGAACTTTTCGGCAACCCAACGCAAGTCTTCGTGATTGCTTATAATGATAGGAAGTTCCACGTTCCATTCTCCTGCGGTGTATCGTGCGAGAATGTCGAACAAGCAATGCGAATGTTTTGACACGAAAAGAGCCATTCTTGGAATGTCGTCGCTGAAATAAAGCCGGAAAGTCAATTGCAGCTTCTGTGCATACAAGGTTTGGAAATAATCCTCGATTTTTTCTCTTGGAATCAGAAAGTTTTCCAAATCCCATTCCACCCGCATGAAAAAAATATGGTTTTGTCGGTCAACGTGTTGCTCAAGATACAAAATATTACCATGGTTGATGCTGATAAAATCTGATACGGCAGCCACTAATCCCGGTTGATCCGGTGAATATATCAATATAATAGCTCTTGTTTGACCTAAATTTTGTTTCGAAGTCATTTTGTGGATTCTTGATATTTTGTTCTCCGCAAAGGTAAAAATAAATTTTTATATTACTTGGAGTCCAAATATTCATTCGTATTATTGTTTCTAGGTGCTCCTATAAAGAATGCATTTATTTATTGTTTATCAAGTCAAATATTACTCAAACCATTTCTAATACTTGATTTCAAATAAATCTTATCCCCAATCTTCTTTTTTTTTGTGATACATTCGATTGGTGATTAGCCTGTTAATTTGAAAGGCTAGATGCGTAAGGAAAAAAACACTTGACGATGTTTGCGATATTCAAAAATAGTTGTACCTTTGCATCCGCAATCGGGAAAAGGGTTTCCTGCTTAGGCCAGGGTGAAGCGGCCTTTTGGTTGCGGATATGATTAAGAGAGGGGGAGCTGCTTGGGCCTTTTAAGGCATGGAAGCGTCCATTTGTTCGGATCGAAACCGACGTCCTCCACAGTTGGCTTATGTAAGCCATAACGATCTTTGACATGGTGTAAAAAATACAAAGCGTATAGAGGCTTGGTGTTGTCCCAGCAATGGGTTCGGCATTCAAGATTAAAAG